>MDSZ01103632.1_pt1 | contig 55223 bp, 57 predicted proteins | sample 811201 | NCBI WGS metagenome assembly MDSZ01 (sample SAMN05326647, study PRJNA326480) | marine metagenome | isolation source: seawater | place: Indian Ocean: North | collected 2010
CTCCTCCTTTCATTTTCTTTGGCATAGCTGCTCCTCCTGATAATTTTTTAGGAGCCATACCCCCTTTTTTCATTTTTGGTTGCATATATACTATACGAACAAAAAAGTGCTAAACTAATTCTTATTTTGTATTACTTGTTTTACACTTATAGGAACTCCAACAGAATCTGATGATTTATTATCTAATGCTTGCTTTACATTTATAGTAACTTCATCAGAATCTGATGATTTGTCATCCGAAGATTTATCTTCAGAAATATCGTCGGAATTTTTCTTTTTAATAATTGATTTTACACTTTCTCTAAAATTTGTTAATACTCTCTTGGATTTAATGTCTTCTTCTGAATTAGAATTGGAATCAGGAATTGCAAAAGTTCCTTCAAACTTTTTAAATTGTTTTTTTCTTTCATCTTCTTGAAAATCTTCAATAGGTTTCTCTATTGGGTTTTCTTCATCAGTTTCAATAAATATTACGGTGTAAGGGTCAGTTTTATCATCATTAATAACTTTAATAATTAAACCAAAGTTAGCTAATATATCCATTTCTTTATTAGGATCGTTATTAGAATTCAAATCATCCCTTATTACAATCTGCACTAATTCTGGTATTTTTAAAAAATTTCCGTCAAAAAATAAATATAAATTATGTAAGTTCTCTTCCTTTAATTTGCCTATTAATTCATCATATGAAATTTCTTTAGTTTTTTTTTGATTAAACACGCTTTCGTCTATTAGTTGAAATCCATTTATATTATGAAATTTGTTTAGTTCATTAAGCTTTTTTATGTTTGATTCACTATCTTCAGAATCGTTTTTAAATAAAACATCAATTGTTTGGTCAACCTTTTTTTCCTTGAACAAATCTTTAAAATTATTAGTAACTTCAATTCGTTTTTCAATAGTATCACTTACTAACTTTATACCAGCCTTAATATGTTCATTTCTTCCAATAAATCTATTATCCTTTTCTTCAATCGATTCAAGTTTTTCAATTACATTAGTTTTATAAAGGTTTATATAAGTTGTCATTTTTTCATCTTTTTTATTTTCGTTGAATAATTTTTTAGTTGCAGCTTTAATACCTTCAATCTCACCTTTTGCTTTTTTCCTGTTTTTAATAGTTTCTTCTTTATTAGCAGAAAATTCACGATTTGTTTGTGATTGTTCAATAATATTTTTTATAAATCCATGAATAATTGCTAATTTTAACAATGTATTAGACTTTTTAATTACACTTTCAAAAGTGTTATATTCCTTAGAACCTCTGTCAAAGTCTGATTTAACCCTAATTGCTTTTAATTTACCAACAAATATTTCATATTTTTTATAATTATCACTATCAAAGCCTTTATCATTTGGTGGTAAATCATATTCTTCTAATGCTCCACCTTTTTGTTGTATATCCTCAGCTACTTCTTTTAAACTTCTATCATCACTCTGGTCTTTTAAAAACTTGGTTATAAGTTTATAATTATCTGAATTCTTCACATCATCTGTTTGTTCTTGTTTGCTTGAAATTGATGTTCCTGAACTTATTTGCATGATTATTTCCATTTTCAAAGTCTCTAAAATTTTATTACCTTCCGTTAATAATGAACTTGGTGCAGGAGATTGAAATAAATTATCCGAAACAATATTTTCAGTTACATTTTGCAAAACATTAGTATCACCAACAACAGGAGTAGATTCAGTATTCACATTAGGTTCATCGCCCAATATTTTTAATACATCTTCCTTAGGTATACTGACATTATAAGAGTTACTACCAATATTTATAGTTGCCAATAAACCATCGGTTAAATCAAATTTATTAATTCTTACTTCGGTATCCGTGCTCATATTGATTTGTATAGTATATACAAATAAATAATAAAATACAACCTCAATTTGTTTCAGCTAAATTAAAACAAACCACTTGGACGATTGTTTTGCTTCATGAATTCATCAGCAGACATTTCACGTGTTGCTGCTCCTCCACGAATCCATCCGTCTAAAGCTGCCTCTTCTACTGTATTTGATGCATCCTTAACTCTATCCTCCATCTTATCATCTGTAGGATATAAAGAATAATCAGCAAAAGACTTTTCCATAACTGTAGATACACTCTTCTTATCAGTTGCCATTTCACCTTGTTGCAATTGAGATTCCAAACCAGGGTCAACACTTCCTCTTCCTAAATAAGGTATTGTGCGGAAAGGACGCTCAAACAATTGCAATTTCTCTAAAGCACGGTCTTGTTCTACTTTCAACAATAAGTTTGATTCATTGTCTACTAAATGTCCTTTTAATCCATTTCCATTTGTCAATCCGTTAAATGACAAGGTAGGATGTTGAACTGCAAAATTTACATGGTCATCAGATAAAACCTTACTAAAATGGTCGGTTAAAATGTGATTTGCATATTTTATGTTGCTTACATTATCTTGTGTTTGGTCGGTTGAATCAGAACCAATGCGATCTTCGTTATTAAATGTATATAAATTCAAACTAGCCATTGTTATAATATTTATACTATAACAAGAGAATCTATTTTATTTAAATTAAATTATATATCCTAAATTAATAGTTCGTGTGTCTTGATAAATTACGGGCACATGCAAATTCATTCCCCTCTTTACATGATATCATACTACCGTAACAAAATTCAGCAAATCCAGTTTGATCATTAGGTATTATGGTGTTGGGAGTTGAATGAAAAGGTCTAAGTGATTGTTCAAATTCTAAATTACTTCCCATATCATTAAATAATTTGTCTGCTATATCCGGATGATCTGGGTTGGCATCACTCACTAATCTCTTGGCTTGTGTTAGTATTTCATCTTGCACAACTTTATTATTTGCAGGAGGAGCTGGTTTTTTATTAGGATTATAATCATAATCACTCATCAACACATTTCCAAAAGGATTACTTGAATCCGGTTTATCAAATACATCATTCGGAATGGGCATGTTATTTTCCTTCATATAATCTAATGCTGGACTCTCAAAGTTCTCCCTTAACTCCTTTGTAAGTCTTTTTGTTTCCCTCTTCTCCTTATCTTTTTCATGAAAGTAATGCAACACAAAAATAGCAAGGATGGTCACTAAACCAATAATCAAAATACGTAAACTACCTGAATAAATAAAGGAAAAGATTGTTAGCAACAAAACGGTTCTGGTAATTGCATTTAATTTTTGTTCATAACTCATAGTTTCTACTGGGTAAAACTCAAATAAGTATTCATTTTGAAACAAAACATTAGGATTTTCTGACCAAAAGGACACTTTGGGCTTCTTTTCTACTTTGTTCTCAATATCTATTAAAGTTTCTATGTTTTTTTTTGCTTCTTCAAAATTTTCCTCCTTCTTCTCTTTTAAATCAAATTTAACATTTTCTGATACTAATTCATTCATAATTACTATTTATATATATAGTATAAATATCTTTTTGTTCTATATTAATCAAATACAGAACAAATGTCCTAAATACATAAGGTTCTCAATTCTTAAATTTTTTCTTTATACATTTTTCATCTATCGTTAAACTTTCACATTTTGTTTCTTGAGGCACAATTTGTAAAATACATTTTGACTTTTCACCATATAATGAATTTACACAACCCGACTCTTTTTTCTTTTTGCGTGTCTTGTTTACTTCTTTAAAACATCTTGCTCTAAAATGCTCATATCTTTCACGCACTTCTTCATAAGAAAGACCTGATTTCTTGTTTAACATTGTATTAATTAATTCATGCAATTCGTACATATATTTAGAAAAGGTTTCTCTATTCTTCATATCCTTCATTGTTAACGGTAATGTCTTAAAATTACTCTTTAAGTTCTCTCTGCATTTACCACAAGGTAATACATCCTTTAAACTAATTACAAATTTCTTATAAATTTTCTTTTCTTTTTTGGTTGGATTATTTGGATAATTAAAACTCATAGTGTGCAAATAATGCCATAAACTTGGCCCCCAAACTGTTGTTAACATTCCGTCTCCACTATTATAATCTGCATATGTAAATACTTTATAATTTTTACTTGTTGTTCTCTTCCTTGTTTTATTATTTTTTACCATATAGTTATATTTACAGCATATTAAAAAGTATTCTAAATATATTTTTTTCGGTCAAATAATAAAATTTATATCTCCTATTAAAATATAATGGTTCAATTAACTGCCGTGTTGAAAAAATACTTAGGTCCTTATTATTATCCTATTTTAATCATTGTATTGGTAATCATTTTTTTATTAGTAGGCATATTTGTTTACAATAGACACACCAAATCAGAAGCATTTGACGTTGCTAATGACAATCAAAGAGATAATGAACTCACTATGGTTGTGTATTTTTTCCATGCAGACTGGTGCCCTCACTGTAAAAAAGCCCTACCCGAATGGAACGGATTTTCACAAGCCAATCATGGAAAAGACCTCTACGGCTACAAAGTCAATTGTGTAGACATCAATTGCACAAATGAAGATGACTCTAAAGTAGTAGAATATATTAATAAGTTTAATATTGACTCTTACCCTACAGTTAAAATGATTAAAGATGGAAAAACAATTGATTTTGATTCAAGGATTACAACTACTTCTTTAAACAGCTTTTTAGAGACAATGTTAAGTGAGTAAATATAATAAAATGATTTTATTATTTTATTATATATGAATTTTACCATTTTCTTTGCCCCGCTTTACTACATATTTTTTGTTTTTACAGACAAGAAAAATTTAAGAAATAATAATTCAACATTATACATTACCAATAATACTGTCAGTGATGACGATTATGAATTAGATGATTTTAACCTTCAGTGGGTGTATAATCAATAAGTTCTTTCACTTTGTTTACTCCTTGTTCAATAAGTTCTTTTCTTCTTTCTGGGTCATGCACCGACTGAATTGAGTTATCAAGATTAATAACATTTGGATCAAAATAAACTTGACTTTTTAAATTATCATACCTCTTTTGAATGTTAATACTTTTTAACACATTCAGAGATAAAGTAAACAAATAAGAGAACAAATTATCCTTTTCATCATATTTAGCATATTTACTATCCAAACCAATAACAATTGTTTCTTCTGGCAAAGACTCTTTTAGCCCTAATTCTATAGGAAAATTACAAGTAAGTCCTCCATCACATAGTTGCATATTGTTATACGAAACCGGTTTAAATATAATCGGAAGACAACATGAGCCATAAATTGCATCTATCACTGGAAAATCTGGATAAGTTTTATAACTAACATCAACAATAGACATATTGTTAAAATCAGTGCATATAAAATGATTTTCAATATTTGTAAATTCATACAATTGTTTCATCGTAATATTAGTCTCTAATCCTTTTCCTAATAACAATGTATCAAAACATTCATGGAAACATTGCACATTAAAAATACCAACTTTTTCTACTGAATTAAATATACTTACCAAATCAAGTTTAAATACTCTCTGCCAGGGACGTTTTATAATAAAATTATCTATCTCATCCCAACTATATTTTAAAGACAAAGATAAAGATAAAACTGAACCCACTGATGTGCTATACATCTTTTCTATGTTCTCAATGTCCCATACTTTTTGATTATGTAATTCCTTAATTGCTCCATAAAATAATAATCCTGCTATACTTCCCCCACTAAATATAAGATTCTTAACAATTGATTCATTTTGATTGTCCATAAATAATAAATACGTATTATTTTTTTATGTAATTTCTATTACATATATAATATGTCAAACATTTTACACTATGATGAAGAAGAAACAAACGACAAGATCGATATAGATTCTTTATTTGAAAAAAAACAACAAAAAGATTTAAAACAGTTGTCTATTTTTAATAAAATATTATCACGCATTCATAAACGTATCAACTTTTCAGCTAAGAAAAAGGTGAATGAAAAACATATTTTCTTTACAGTTCCTGAATTTTTATTTGGAGAACCTTTATACAATCAAGGTGATTGTATAGGTTATTTAGTTGTAAAATTGGAAGAAAATGGATTTGATGTCAGATACATGCATCCAAACAATTTGTTTATTTCTTGGAAAAACTGGGTGCCTCATTACGTTCGTGATCAAGTCAAAAAGAAAACTGGTAAAATCATTGATAATAAAGGAAACATAATTGGTGACAAAAACAAAGAAAACGAAGAGGATGACGATGATGATCCAAACAACAGAATATTTAATACCAAGAAAGGAGAACTTGGAAAACCACAAAAAGAATATACACCTATTGATCAATACAAACCTAAGGGAAACCTTGTGTATAATAATGATTTATTTGAAAAATTAGAAAAAAAACTATAACATATGTTATTTTTATAAATAACATGTATTTATTTAATCACAATCTTTTTTACCTGTAGATGTGCTTTTGGTATCTGTTGATGTAGTTGCTGATGTTGAATTCCATTTTTGTGTGTTATAAGAATTTAATTGTAAATATTTATTCTTGTTCTCCTTCCAATGTGCAACCTTCTTCTCCAATTCTATTTCAGATTTTGTTTTAGGATAAGGTTGGTCTTCTTTGGCTTTCATGTATTTAATATCATCAACTGTTGCCTTTGGCTTTTTACCATAACAATTTACTCCAAATTTTACATAAGGGTTTGCTATGTAACCACCATTTACTCCTGGACGTCCACAATTGTTACCTCTTTTCTCACTTTCATCTACACAACCTTCATCTAATTTTTGCAATTTATCCCATGTTGACTTTTGAGTAGGAAACAAAGCCATTTGCCCTTCAGACCAACCATAATTACACCATTCTGCTCCATTATTATAAGCTTGTTCTATTTGATCATAGGTTGCTAATTCAGCATCTAATGCCTTACAAATTGCCTTTGCATCTTCGTAGGTATACAAATTATTAGATACATTAAAAACTTCTTTATCATTTACTTCAACCTTCTTAAATAATTCTTCATCCTCTTTTTCTTCTTCTTCTTCGTCGCCACTAAAATAAGATCTCATTTTATCAAAAAATTCATCAAAAGAAATTCCAAATACATATTTGAAAAAATCAACAAATACAGTTATAATCAACATAGTCCATGCTAATGTTTCTATAATGCTAACCGAAATTGGTTTTGTTTCTCTACTTGTAGGAATACCAAACAAATATACAGAAAAATATAATCCTACTAAAATTAATACTGATACAATTACAGAAGATGGACTATCAATGTAATCTGTCAAACCATTTATAAATCTACTACTAATAGTTTTACTATTAATTGCACTACTTGTAAATATGGAGAAAAGTATAATTGCAAAAACAATGAAAAACAATATATCTATTATCATAGAAGTTGTCTTATTTGTAGAATCACCAGTAACAACACCCGTGCTTTTTAAATAATAATTATATCCAAAATATACTCCTAAAAAACCAATAAAAACTAACATATTTGTAGGTGTAAGTAAATTACTGGCTGTATTTTCTACAGTATCCGCTGTATCCATCAGTAAATTACTATCTTCACCTTTTTCTATTGTTGCTGAATTATTTTTCACCTCTTTTTCTAAATTAGTTTCTTCTTTATTACTCATTATAATGTAATTATATTATACTATAATAAGTTATTTTTTTTACGATAAAATAAACAGTATGCCATAGGCGTAACTATTAATTTAGAATTCGTTACTTTTTCAACTACTTGATCATTATAATGTATCCAATTGTTTTCAATATTCTTTACAAAACAAGTATAATGGCCTCCAGATACACCACCAACATGGTTACATATACCAAATAAATCGTATTTAAAAGATTTTGCATTATAACCTCTAACAAACTTTGATAAATCCAAATCATTGATTGGAAAATCAATTAAATTCATTTTTTTGGAACTACCGTCCGCCGAAAATCGCTTTAAAGAAATCACAATAATGTTTGGAAAATTCCAAAAAGAATGTTGTTTTTTTACATTTTCCTTTTCTTTCGTTTCTTCATTATACCATGCATTCTCTCCTTCTAAATATTCTGGCATTGTTAACAAATCAAAACACTCTATCAAATTACTTGCCTCTTTGTCATTTGAACTTACTGGCAAATCAATCATAAAATAACATTCCGGTTTTACAGATAACACTTTATTATCCTTTAAAGATATCAATTCAGAAAAAGATATTCCATAAAATAAATCTAAAATCTCTGAATATTCACGATTATAATATTCTTTTAGCGTTTGATAGCATTTTACTGCTAAATTATCTAAAGTGTTCTCTGGATTACCATTTATTGTTATGTTTACACTGCGACTTATACTATTATGCATGCATTCAACAAAAAATTGTAAAAACTCTGGCAAGTCATTTTGCACCCAACCTGTAAACAAATCACGGTCCTTCTTTTTTGCAATTTTTTGAACACTATTTACAAATTTTCTTGGAGCTACTACTCCATTACCACTCCACATAACTTTTCTTAAATCTTCCCATTCATTTATTATTGTTGATTCCGGCAAATCATCTTTAATATGAGATTTATAACCCTCATCATCAAATAAACAGTTTAATTCAATTGTATTATTTATCACTTGAATACAGGAGTTCAAAAAACAAGTGTTCCCAAGATTTTCTAATCCAACAAGTCCTTTGTCTTTATATTTTGATAAATTTAATTGCATTAATTTGTTTATAAGAATATATAAACAAATCTTTATATTATTATCAGATGCAAAATAATAGAACGAGTTTGGAAAATGATATACAAAGGGCATTAGCTGATTTTATTAGAGAAAGAGATAGAGAACATTTTGATAGGTTTAGAGAACCTACTTTAAATAATAGATTTTCAAGGTACAGAACAAGGACATTTCCACGAACAAATATAAATCAAAACATTCCAAGTAATATAAATAATTTAACTATTATTTTAGAAAGTTTAAATGATAATATGATAAGATATCAAGAAAATTTAACTTCTTATTTAACTTTATTAACTGAACTCGTTACAAATGAAGAAGTATATGAAAGATTGAATAATAACCGACCTGCTCAAAGAACATCATTCTTTTCAAGAAATCGTCCATTTACATTTAATAATAACACTACTGCTAATACAAATACAACTACTGATGTAGATACAAATACTGACCCACTTGTTACTTATGGTATGCGTTTATTTACAAACCCAAACGAAAATATCAATTTATTTGAAAATGTGATTATTCATCCTACTTCTTTACAAATTGCACAATCCACTGAACTTATAACCTATGAAGAAAATGAATTATTTTTAAATCGTAGATGTCCTATTAGTTTGGAAGAATTTAGAAATGGTGAACAAATCAGGCGAATTATTCATTGTGGTCATTGTTTTAATACTTTGTCTTTTGACCGTTGGTTTTCAAGAAATGTTCGTTGTCCTGTTTGCAGATATGATATAAGAGATTATAATTCTGTCTACGACTCTTCTAATAATGTTACAAGTCCTATTGATACTGGACTAAGAACAACAAGCACGTTTCACTTTCCTGATTTATCTAACACAAATATATTTGAAGATATAATTAGTGAATCAAGGGCTCAATTGTCTACCATTTTTGATGGTTCCAATAATTTAGCATTAAGGCTTGAAATACCTATTAGTTATACAGAAACATATGATGCATCCAATAATTTGATTTCAAGAGAAATTAATAATTAATTTCTTTTTATAATACATAATTTAATGTATTATAAAAGTGTTTTAATTTTGGTTTCTGTTTTTCCGATTATATTATCTTTTTTTAATCATCAACCAAGATTAAACATTAATGCGTTACAAAATCACAATAATAATCACAATAATGAATACCCTTACGCCAAAGAATATTACGAATTCTATAGAAAATATAAAAAACCCAGTTTATTTCAAGTCACTCCTTTCATAAATTATAAAGAATTTGCAGAAAGACGCAGAAAAAATTACTTAATTTTTGCAGATAATTACGAACTAATTAAAAATACTAAAAATTTAATGAGCATAAATAACAACACCTTTTCTATTGACCTTAATAAATATGCCGATGTTATTGATTTTAATTCCATGAATCAACCTGACCTTAATTTTCAACTTACTAATTCAAACAATAAAATAAATAAATTTAATTTTTCTCCCTATTTTCGTGCTATCAAAAAACCTGCAGCATTTTTTGGAAATTTGTTTTCTATCAAAAAATTCAATTGGAATGATACCGGCTTATTAAGTCCTGTAAAAAATCAAGGACAATGTGGTTCTTGTTGGGCATTTGCAACTACAAACGTTTTGGAAACTTTTATGAGAATCAATAATTACACTATTGATAGGCTTTCTGAACAACAACTTGTTGATTGTTCTGAAGAAGATTACGGATGTGACGGCGGATTCATGCACACAGCTTTTGATTATATCATTCAAAATAATGGATTACTTGAGAATAAAGTATACCCCTACAAAGGAAATACAAATAATTGTTCATGTCTTGTTAACACCACAAAAAATGCAATTGGTTCTAATATTAAAGATTACGATTTTACAATTCCTAATTCTATTATTGATATGAAAAAAAATGTTATGGAAACACCTATTGCCATTGCTATTGATGCCAATAACATTTATTTTAGATTTTATAAAAATGGAATTATTGATGTGCCCCTTAATGAATCCAGAGCTCTTAATCATGCCGTAGTCTTAGTTGGATTTGACCATGATGACGATGGTATGTATTGGATCATTCAAAATTCTTGGGGCTCTGATTGGGGTGACCAAGGTTTTTGCAAGGTTCGTGTTCAACCTGGAGATGGAACACTAATGAGTCAAGTTTACGGAGTTTACCCTATTCAGTAACCTTCTTGAAAAACTGTGAAATTGTTTGTATTCTATTTTTTTCATTATAAATCTTTTCCAACGTCTTGTCAAACAACAATATTTTTACCTTGCTTGCACAATATTTTTCTTTCTTCTTCATAAATGTTTCCATATCATCTCCAAATTCATTATTTAATTTTTTCATCTCTTTATGATAAGCTTTTATTGCAGATGTTTTACCATTCATAATCCATAAATTCTCTAAACATAATCCAAATAATTGCTGCAATGGCTTCATTAATTGATTTGTAATATAATGTGTATAATCAATGGTTAACTTGTTATTGATTATATATTCAGGAGTTTCTATTTTATCACCCATTAATGCTTTTGGTTTATCATTTACCACAAACACAAATTTCATTCTATCTCCCGGTTTTGGTTTGTTTCCAGGGTCCCTTTGTCCTATTCTATCTGCTAAAACACGATGTCCTATTTGCATCGGGTTTTTATAATACCCTCGCAATGCCTTTGTTATTTCAAGTTTGTCCATATTTACTTTACCATTAACTAAATTTATTAACGATTCATTTAAGAAATTCACTGCATTTTCAATATTATTTTCTTTCATTAATATATTTAATATACCTCCATAAACATCTTTTAAGTAATCGCAAGAATCACGCCTTTTTAAAGATAAACCCATAAATTTCAAATATCCTTTATTTGGGTCTTCTTCATACAACATTCCCACATATCTCTTTTTAGATAACAATATAAACGGCATCAAGGTCTTTTCATATTCTAATTTCATTGGTGGTTTTAAAAACTTTGTGCACAAATCTGCTGCTTCTTGTGCTATTTCTATAGTATATTCTAATGCCTTTTGACCTCTAATCTTTTCTCCTGTTTTTGGATTTTCCAAATTAAATGTAAAGAATACACTATCCGTATCTCCATATACATACTCCGCTCTTGTCCTTACTTCCTCCTTTTCAGTTTTATAAATATTATCACCATATACCTCCTCAATAATACGCTTTGCATACACAATCATCATTCTACCTGTTGCTGTTGTTGATGCTGCTACATCTTTTTCATAAAATGTTGATGTTCTTGAACCACATTGTCCATACAATGAATTCGCAGTTACTTTATAACCTAACTGTCTTTTATCCAATATATTTTGCATAAACGGGTCCTTTTCAGTTTTTATCATCTTTCTTGTATCTTTTCTTGCTTTTAATAATTCTTCCAAAATAGATGGCATAATTCCTTTTTTATTATCCGGAAATTGAGCCCATCTACAAATCATTTTCCCAACCTTTGTTTTTTCTGCTCTTGATGTGGGTGACTTTCTTAAATATCTATACGTATCAAATTCTATGTCTATGTATTGAAATTCAGGCAAATTATCATATATAAAATTTCCATCCTTATCTTGCTCTCCTGTAACTTTGATTAAATCTCCTTTCAAATTATATTCTTTTGACCAAACCTTACTATCATGAGAATAATTTTGACTAATCATGGAAGAGGGATACAATGACGAATAATCAACACATGCAACTGGATTGTCCATATACATTGCACATTTTGGAGGCAATACAATAGCACCCTCATATCCTTCTGCGTCTTTCGGTTTTTCCACATCAGGCATTAATGTATCTTTATCTCTGCATTTTTTTGCTACAAAACTGGTTAGTTTTATTCCTTGTCCTCTGAACACCAAGAAACTAATAGGCACACTGCAAATTCTTGACATCTCAATATATCCTGTAATTACATCTATTTTATTCATTAAATGATGAACAAGGTTACAATCTTGAATACAGTATTTTGCAACCACTGCTCTATCACTTGATGAACCTTTTGATAATCTAAAAATATCTTGCGGTGAAACATCATCCTTTGCCATACCCCATTTAATTGATTTACTTTTGTCCAAATCTAAGTTTCCCGGAATTTTAATTACATTAAAACTTTTTCCATCTTCTTCTCTATTGTATTCTATTTCCAAAACTTTGAACTTTTCACCTTTGTTATAATAATCAGATGTAAAACCGATTAATTCAATATGGATAAAATCATTTTTGTGTAATCCCATCAAATTTTGACTATACAACTCCATAATTGTTCCATATTTGTCATGTTCAACACATTGAAACTTTTTCACTGAGTCGCTAATAAAACTTCCTGCTACATCATCCAATTTATAAGAAGACAAATTAAAATCTCTTCTAAAATATGCATACATATCTATCTGGATACGACCGGTCATCTTTACATATCTCAAATCATATTCTCCACTCGCAAGGACAATCTTTGTATGTTCCAAATTATAATTAACTCCTCCTTCTTTTTTTGCACAAATTTCTCCTCTTTTCCTTGATAATTTTAAAAATTCAGTTTCACAATTATTTTCCTGTGCTCTGCGAAACATAAACTCATAATCAAAACCAAATATATTATATCCTATAATAATATCTGGATTCTCCTTTTGCATTAATTCTGTCCATTTTATTAAAACATCCTCTTCAGAACTTACACTTTCTATTACTGCATCTTCTACTTGGTCACAACTACCTACAACTAAACAATGATTTAAATATGGTTCTTTGCTTCCATAATTCATAAAAGTTGACCCAATGAATGTAACCTCATCACCTTTCAACTTTGGAAAAGTTGTTGTTACAACTTCATCCATTATCTTTATTTTTTCATCTCTACTGTATTTATCATCAAATAAAATATCTACAAATTTTGTGCTTTTCTTATATTTCATTTTCTTTTCTACACTATTTACTACTTCTTTTTCTTCATAATTATTACTTGTTTCCTCAACTTCACCTTGTTCTACTCCCCCATATTGCTGTGAATCATTGTCTTTTAATGATTCCAACAAATTGTCAATCTTAATCAAATAACTATTGTCTTCTTCCGTATCCTCCTTTTTAAATTTATCTAAAGACTTGTTTAACAAACCATAAATTAACTTTTCTATTTTTTCTTTAGACGGAGCTACTTTGGGATACACCAAATCTATTTCTTCTTGAAACAAATTTCCATAACCAAAACCAGTTAAAATTAATGATTCTATTAAACTTTTACAATCTTCATCATTTAATACTTTTTTTTGTTTTAAAAACACATCAACTACATTAGTAGCTAATCTTTTATATGTCTTAATAGGAACAGGAAAATCTCCATGACTACTACTGGCCTCTATATCAAAACTACATATCTTGTAAGGAACTGACGTCTCCTTTTCGTTTAGTGGTTTTATGTTTTTAAGTTTAGAAACATATTCAAACTTACATGTTGTTGTCTTATTTAGTTCTATTTTTTGCACTTTTGAAGTATTAAAACATACCCAACCAGAAGGACTAATATTATAAATATGAAAATATCTAAGTAATGGAGGAATGTTACTTTCATACAATTCTAATGAAATCTTTTCGTAAACTATATTCTTCCTTACTTTACTTGTAAAGTCACCATCTTTATCATATTCTGTCCACAGATATTTATACTTGTTCATACTACTTATACTATCAAATGTTAGCATTACAAATTTGCTTTTATTACCTCCTGAAAATCCATACAACTTGTAATGTTCAACGATTTTACATTCAAGTAAACCTTTACTGTAATAATTTGAAACCTTTTGGCTAAGAAATTGTTTTAACATATTTGCTTGGTATTGGTCCCAATTTTTTCCAACTTTTACATAGAAGAAGGGTTTATAATCATTTACATACAAGCAACATGTTTCTCCTTTCTCATTTATACCAAACATCTGAATCACGAAATTTGCATCCCAAAACTTTTTTGATTTGTCACCATCTGACTCTGAAGTAGAATCTGATTCAATTGATCCTTTGGTAGAATCATCATAAAAGTGAAAATCTATTAAACGAAATGCCTTTAAAACAGACGGTTTTGCTTTCTTCTTTTCCATGTTTATTTTACAGGATTATATTTAGATTATTTATAAGAATTTTAAAGAATCTAATTATCAATTTTTTTAAGAGAAAATATTCCTATTTCCTCATAAATAACATGACTCATAATAATACCTTTTATAACACTCATTATAGAATCATTCAACATTATAGTGTGAAAATCTTTTCCAAGGATTTCAATAATAATAGTTGTCAATAATACAATGCCTACACTCATTTTGGGATTTTTCTTTAATGTGGACCAGTTCATTCTATAATGATGTGGAACATGTATAAACGTCAAATAAATAAAAAATAAAGTAGGAGAATTCATTATTGAAAACTGAAGAAAAAGAAAGCTCCATGCATATCTTGGTATATCTTTAATAATTGGCATATCTCTTCTAAAATGCACAACTGATAAAATGAAAAAAATAAAATTTAAAGTTGAATCCATATTAATTTCAGATAACAAATAACTTGAAGCAATCGTAGATGCGTATGTATTTACTAATGTTTGCATATTATCTTCTTCTATTGCATGCACTAAATCAGTTACACCATGAGGCGCAATAACACTTGTTGTTAAATGTTTAACTAATAATGGTTTTAATAATAACATTACTATATAATATTATTATTATTATTTGTATTAGTGTGACGTAAAAAAATTTGTTAAACCTCCAACTGTTCTTTCTCCGCCGTATTTAATAAATTTACCTTTGTGTATTTTACCTATCGTTGGGTAACCTTCCGTTTGTATTGGCTCACCAATATGAACATATTTATTTATTTCAGGTAATTTTTCGTGCAGTTCTTCGCTTTCAATTTCAAAAAAATCATCTTCTGTCATTTTATGATTAGTCATTAAGTCTTCTTTCATTATTTTCCAATCTGGCATTAACCTTTTACAATGTCCACACCATTCAGCATGTATCAATACTACTTTAGGTTTATTATTCATTTCATTGCTATGCATTTTTTCATTTTTCATTGATTCTAATGAATCTTCAGTATTACCTCTTAACCTTAATAACATTGTATTAAAAAATGACTTTTTTGGTTTTAATAAAGTGGTTTTCATATTACGACTTTTTTTCTTTGTTTTTACACTTTTGGATGATTTTTTTGTTGGTCTTTTTGATGGTTTATTTTTTGCAGTTCTTGATTTTTTTGCCATTATACTATACCTTTACAAAATCTACTAAATAAAAATATTTTATATAGATTAATTATATAATGAATAATAAAAGTAAAATCATTACCATTCTTTTAATAATTATCTTTTTTATTGGATTGTATGTAACTGTCTATTTTGATAATCCTTATGAAAAGAAAGAAGGTTTAACTACAAATATTTCAAGCAAATGTCCTAATATGTTGGTTAAAAAAGACAACATGATACTTTTGTATAATTCTGGTAAACCCGTTGGAAAAAACAATCCTATTCCTTTTTTTAATTTAGACGAATACATTAATTATTTAGAAGTTCAAAAAGAAAAGGGAAATAACTGTCCTGTTCTCTTTTTACAACATGAAAACGATGCTCAAGGAAAAGATGTGTATAGAATCAGACCAAGTCCATTTGAATTAGAAGGTGGATTACCAACAGGAAGTGTATTGTCTCAAGCCGATATTGACAAAATGGATGCTGCTATAAAAGTAATTGATTCAACAAGAGACAACTTGCCTTACAATAAGAATCAATATCCCGGATTTGATGCACACGGACAACACGTCGGAGAATATACAGAATTAGATGTATTACATGATAGCACATCTACCAGAAAAATTAGTGATAATCCTATGGACGAAAATTGGGCTGGAACAACATATACTCAACAAATGGTTGATTCTGGAAAATATGAAGGAAACCAAATTAGAAAACCTGTATTATTTAATCCTAAAACTGTATTTAATCCCAGCACTCCTTCTTTATATCCCCCTCCTAAAGACATTCTATAAATACACATAAATTATTCAATGTTAAATAAATACTTTTTAATCTTTTCTATACTCGTTTTGCTTATTTTCCTTTGTTTTCCTTTACTTTCGTATGTTAAGTTCTCCAATAACGATGGATTATTCTTAATTGATTCCATAAATTGATAAAAATTATTGTATGGTTTCATGATGGAAATTGCCGTTGTAGAACTAATTCCCGGTATTTGACATAAAATAATATGTCCAATATTTTCCTGTGTAATATTTTCTTTCTTTGTTTTCTTAACAACACTACAATAATCCTCAGTTTTCGGCTCATTTTGTGTCATTTCATTTTCCAGGTTCTCCGATGAATTATTTTGAAACCTTTTTAAAAATGGAGTTGACAAGTAATAAGGCATCTTTCCCTTGTTAAAATCTTTTTCTATTTTGTCAATCATTAATAATAACCACTCTGCCGTTTCCCTCACATTTAATGTTCTGTGAACACTAAATCCTTTAAAAAAATGTAAAGATGTCATTGCAGAGTATACCATTCTTTTTTCAATTGGATTAATCAATTGAGAAAAATTACCTTCTAACAAATAGATAATAGAATGTAAAGGAAACCCACTGGAATGTAACAATCTATATGATTGTTCTTCATATCTGCCGTCTTTTATAGATGCAATAAGGTCTGAAAACGTTTTTCTTTCAATTAAAAGCAAATCTTGATCTTCATCTGTTTTTATCAATATATCACCTAAAGTTAACATTTCAGATGACAACTGTGCATAACTTGGAGTAGCTTGACTACTTAAAATGAAACTACATTGTTCATATAAACTTTTCTCACGTTCATCAAAAATAATTTTCATATTATTATTTAAAAAACAATATAACACAAACATTATATTGTTTTTTATTATTTAAATATTTATCTCATCATAAAGAGAGGTCTGGAAGCAACAGGACGAGATTGACTTACGGTGGTAGTCAAAGGCATCTTTAATACACTCATTTTTTGAGATGTTCCCTTCAAGTGCACAGAAGCATATGCATCACGAGCAATTAAATGAGGAAGACCGGCCTTTTTACTTCCTCCTCCTTGATTTTGGTTTGTAATACTTGAGATAGAAGCAGTTTTAGTAGTTTGAGAATAAACCATCTTAATATATAATTACTAAATATTTTATTTATAAAAAATTGATTATTAAATATAGTTAAAACAAGCAGCATAGTAATATACAATGAATCTTGACGAAGATATCCGAATTGAAAAAAACACAAATGGACAAGATACTTACATTTTTGATCCTTACAATCCCCTAAATAAATTAATTTCAAAAGAAGAAATTGAATCCATTATGTCTAAATATAATGTGCCTTTTCCTTTACATAATCTGCAATTATACAAACGAGCGTTTATTCATCGTTCTTATGTAAGAAGACCTGAACTTGAAAACAAACAAAATGATATTGTTATTGCACCAAAACCAGAAAATTGTATTGATTTGCTAACCAAATCTAATGAAAGATTAGAATTCATTGGTGATGGCGTTTTGGAATGTATTACAAAATATTATCTTTATAGACGATTTCCTAAAGAGAACGAAGGGTTTATGACTGAAAAAAAGATTGCCTTAGTTAAAAATGAATCTATTGGTAAAATGGCTTATGAAATGGGATTACATGAATGGGTAGTTTTATCAAAACATGCAGAAGGTAAACAAATCAGAACCAATTTGAAAAAATTAGGTTGTTTATTTGAAGCTTTTATTGGTGCCATGTTCTTGGATTTTAATAAAATTCAAATTAGTGATGATGAAAAATGGTTCAATAATGTATTCGTATGTGGACCTGGATTTCAAATGGTGCAAATCTTTGTAGAAAGTGTATTTGAAAAACACGTTGATTGGATTAATTTAATTAAAAATGACGACAATTTTAAAAATATTTTGCAAGTAAAAATACAAAAAGAATTTAAAGTGACTCCTGATTATATTGAAGTTTCAGACCATGACCCCGAAATTGGTTTTCATATGGGAGTTTATTTGTGTTTGGGTCAATATGTGCACGGTTTAAAACATGACGACTCAATTTCTATATGTAAATTTTCAAATTACAATGATATTCACCAGTATATGTCAGAACATGGAAAAATATTCTTATTTATGGGAGAAGGAAAACATAAAATAAAAAAGAAAGCTGAACAAATAGCTTGTGATGAAGCAATTAATATACTTAATGGTTTTCAACAATCTTCTTCTCTATAAGGTCCGCATTCTTCAAACAAATTTATAGGTAAATCATTTCTTATAAATTCACAAATTCCATTTTTATTCCACTTTACTTGAATAACTTTAATTTCAACCCCATTTAACCATGCCTTTTGAACAGCTTTTTTATAGGTTGGATCAATGTTTGAGGGTTGAAAGCTGGAAGCATCCTCTCTTTGCACAACAAAACATAAAATAGTTCTTGTCCTACTTGTTTTTGCAATCTCTTCTAATTCTTGAATATGTTTTAATGCCCTTGGACTTACCACATCTTTACTTGCTTTTTGGTAACCGTCGGGAAAATAAGCTATTTTTTCATTATATTTGCTATTTTTTATTAGCTTTTCATGTTTTTTTCTTTCTTTTTTAGGAACATCAACATAATCTGCTAAAGGAACATTTTTTACTTCCATTATAAATGGATTCCCAAGACAATCAATACCAGTAAAGTCAAATCTTGAATTTAATATCTTTGTTTGTTTTGCATATGCTTTATTAAATTTTAATCCAAGAATACAATTTTTTTTTAGTGCATTTTCTGCTATTGTTTCTGCCACACCAGGATTTATTCCCACAACAGTTTGTTTATCATTTTCTTTATATATACTTAATTCAACTGTATGACTGCACTTAGTTTTTGAACTGTCTTTTTTTGATAAAACAATTTTTGCATCTTTGTCTGCCAATCCACGACACCCGAGAGATGGAGAATGGGCCATAATTAATTCTCCACTATCCAAAACAACATCAGCAACATAGGGTGTTTTACAATATTGAGAAGGTCTTTTTAAAACCTCCCCAATAAAACAATCTTTTATCTCATATAAAATCATTTTTTTTTACTGAATAAATTTCCTAATAAAAAAAATGATTCAATTTTATTGGATTTCACCTAAAAAATCTCTAATTAAACTTTTACTATCTGTATCCAATCTAAATGAACGAATAAATATTTCGTTTTCCAACGCTTTTCTTCTTGGACGAATAATTTTATAAAATTCATTTGCTGAATTTACGTGACAAGATCTACCATTCACACTAAATATTGCGTTAGTTCTTGAAGGTGTCAACAGAATTTCCAATCCAGAATCAAATGATCTTGTGCGCTTTTTATCTATATTTAAACGCACAAATGTTCCAAAAAATCTATATTCATTATCAAATTTAAAACTACTATCTGAATTCCATTTCACAACAACCAAGTAGTTTTCATTTGGCACAAGTCTATCAATAGTTATAGGTATCATAAATATGTAATATAAACGAACATAAAAAAAATTACAAGAATATTTATTAATAAAACTTTGCAATGTGTGCTTCATACGATTGTTCATGTATATTTTTTAGTTTTGCTCGTCCTTTTAATCCGTAGTGTTTACAATTCATATATTTCCTTTTAACAATCACTTCTATATATTTACCTGTTCCAACACCAATAAAACATACAGTTACTCTTGGTTTAGAACCAATTACTCTTGATGAAGCAATTAATCCTGAAAACAAATATTCATCTTCTTTCATATAGAAATAACAATTTGGAAAAAACACACCCATTTTCATATTCCAGTATCCATACTTTTTAAATTGTTCGTCTAAAGTTAAATCTTGAACGTTTTTTCTTCTACTTTCAGCATAAATAGAACAATCACGTGATTTAAATAGAAATTCATTTACATTTACACCATTTCTACATGCCTCGTATAAATGAACCCATTTACGATATGAACTTTTTACATTTTTAAGGGTTGAAATCCAAAATGATTTCGGATTATGTGCTTTTTGATAAGCAAGTTTATACACCAATTGTGCGTAAGAATATGAATGTGATTTACAAAAACTATATGACCTTAGATTTTCCAATTGTTCTAATAAATATTCCTTTTTCTTTACACTTAAATTTTCTAACGCAATATGGAACGACTCTTTTATTTGTTTATCCCATTTATCTTTAGCAATACAACGTCTATATAGATCTCCCAATTCTTCATCTATTCCCAAAAAGGAAGACAACAACCTTATTGCATCATCATCAAAAATAAATTTCGTATCGTAATCTACTTCATTGGTTTCACATCTTGAATTTTTAGCTGCTGGTCGTATAATAGCTAAACAAATTGCAATATCCGTAATTGATTTGGGTTTAATCATTAATAATGCTTTTCTCATTAATGGAGATTCTGCCAAAGTAACACCTATGTTATTACCTGTTTGTAATAATTTATATGTTTTTTCGTCATATGGACATTCATGGAATTGAATATTTCTGCCTACTATTCCAATTAATTGACTTATTCCACGACTTGATAATATATCTATTTTGAAATTCTTTGTTTTTGCAACATCATTCTTGTCATAAATAATTTGACTTAAAGTTTTTTTATTTAACCGTAAACTTTCCGGCACTCCCTCATGGAAAAACACAATACCTCCACAATGCAAGGAATAATGACGAAATGTATTATCTAATTCATTTTGATGTTTTTGCACCTCTTCTTTTTGTTCGTCTGACAATTCACTAATAAATGAATGTAATTCTTCTTTAGGTATTTGCTTATTTATACCTATTCTTCTTAATGCTTCACGAAGTGCAGACTTTTCGTGCCAATGCACATGATTACTTATACGTGCTACTTGATTTGGCCACTGTAATTCTAACTTCAAAAATACTTCATCTCGTAAATAATGTGGGAAATCAAAGTCTATATCAGGCAAATTATCTCTGTATTCATTCAAAAATCTTGCAAAACTAATCTTATATTTCACCGGGTCTACATTACTTATTCCTAATAAATAACATACCAGTGATGAACCACATGAACCTCTTGTTACATGTGGTATATAATCAACTAATTCTAAAATTTCTACTGCTCTAATTAAATAACTACACAAGTTCTTAGAATATATCATATCCAATTCATATTGTAGTCGTTTCATATATTCAACATCAGCTGGACACTTCTTTACAAACTTACTTGTAATATCACTAATTTCATAATGTTGAATCTTTGGTATAGTTTCATTAATATTTGGTTGCTTTAGTAACAATTCGTGTGATATAATATTTTTATCGTTCACCAATTCTTCATTATATACATATTCCCATGGAAACTCATTATTACACTGCAAATATTCATTCAAACGATCACATATTTTAATACAACTTGATGCTTTTAAATCCAATATTAATCCAAATTGTTTTTGTTCTTCTTTATCTCTTCTTAATACCCTGCCTATACACTGCACAAAAGTCTTTGGATTTCTATTTTCTACTTTATCTAAAAATATGCAACAATCCAGATTTTTTATATCAGACCCCTCCCGATGTTTACATGCACAAAACAACACTGCATTTTTTTCACATTTTGAGTATTCTTCAAAATGCTCACTTGTTTCAACACTTGTATCTATACAAACAAGAAATTCTTTCATTTCTTTTTTCCATAATTCTGCTAATTCATAGCATTTTTCAATCATACCACACCATATAATTATCTTTTTATAATGCAATTCGTTTATGTTCTCTTTACAGTATTCCAGAATTTCAATGTCATTTAATACCTTTTCAGATTCAACCCATTTAATTTTTGGAGGCACAATAACACCATCACAAAACGCATCATAAATTGTATATGACGTTAGTATTTTATTAAAAGGATATACAGATAAATAAGGTGTTGCAGAAAATCCTAAACATGATATGTTTTTATTCTTTTCAATCATGTATTGGTAAAACTTTTGTGTTGTAATGTTTTGTATAGAATGGCACTCATCATGAATAATTAAATCAAACATAGTCTTTAATAACTTATATTTTTCTTGCGATACCAGAAAATGTCTATTAATAATCAACAATATGGACTTTTTCCAAAATATAGCACTATTTATTTGTTCATACCACTTGGAAGGTTTATTTTCTGTGTAATCAATAATAAGAAATTTTTTATATATATCACCATATCCTTTTTCCTTTACTGTATTACGATTAAATTGTTCTATCAAAATAGATTTTTGCTCACATAACCATAAAATATTCTTATCTGGGTATATGTTGTGATATTCCAATATTAATTCCAAAGATATCCATGATTTTCCTGTTCCTGTTGCATGAAAATGCACTCCAGACTCAAAATTATTATTCTTTGAAAAATTAATTGCATTTCTTTGATTAATTCGTAACATTTTTTTAGTTTTCTCTTCATATTATTCACATTTCAATTTTATATAGTTATATTATATGTATTTGGACAACTACCCTTTTGGAAGAGATCAAATTCCTTCCAGTCTTGAAAGATTATTGGAAACTGAACCAAAAAAGACAAAATATTCGTTATTTGATTATATTAGACATTATGTATGCTGTATATCAAAATCAAATATGATAAAAACAGAATTTATGGTTTGACATAAAAAATGAAAAAAAAAATGGCTGACCTTCTTCATTTCGATCGAAAAAAAAGGACAAAAATAAATGTCCATTTTTTTTAAACGATCTGGAGAATAATTTCATTTTTTTTTGAAAATTAGGGTTGGAGCGATAAGCAGCGAGACCTAAAAATATAATTTTTGTTTTGCTGCAACCTTTAAAAAAATATATTTTTGGACAAACAATTTAGGGGTTTTTTCTCTTACCATTTTATGATAAAAAAAAAACCCCAAAAAACCCTTTTGAAATATTATTGCGAATCATGTGACTTTAATACGAGCAATAAAAAAGATTTTAGTAGACATTTATTGACTGCAAAACACAAAATGATAAGTAATGGTAATTTAAAAAACCCCTTAGCATGTATGGAAACAAGTAAGGAGTTAAAATGTTCTTGTGGTAAGGTTTACAAGTTTGAAAGTGGGTTTTCTCGACATAAAAAAACCTGTTTTTCCTATTTATCAGATAAATCCGCTGGAGAAGAAGCTTTTAAATCTGATGAAATATTAAATATTATAAAACAAAATCAAGATTTTAAAGAATTGCTTTTTGAACAATCAAAACAGTTACAAGACACGCATAAACAGTTGATGAAATCTACTGAAGAAAATATGACAATGCAAATCAAGTTGTTGGACGCATTTAAGGATGGAAAAACAATTAATAATAATAACACTATAAATAATAACCAAAAATTTAATTTAAATTTCTTTTTAAATACTACATGTAAGGATGCAATGAATATGTCTGAATTCATAGAAAATATAAATATTGAGATAAAAGATATTGAAAAAATTGGTAAAGATGGCTATGTTGCGGGTATGACAGATGTGATTTTATCAAGAATTAGAGACCTTGATGTGACAAAAAGACCCTTGCATTGCACAGACTTGAAAAGAGAGACAATGTATATAAAAGACAATAATGAATGGAGTAAAGATACTCCAGATAATACTAAATTGAGAAATATGATTACTATTGTTGCCAAACAAAATTATGTAACAGTGCCTTTATGGAGAGAGAAAAACCCAGAATGCAAAGATTGGAATGACCCAAAATACGATTTTTGTATGGATATGATGAAAAATATATTAGGTGATATGGGAGAAAACCAAGTTAGGTTAGATAATAAAGTGATTAAAAATATTTCAAAACATATTTTGGTTGATAAACAATAAAATAAATTTATATGTTTCGGTTTGTAAACAAATAGAATATATTTTGTAATCATAATATATATTCTATTATTAATGAGCTATATTGGAGAAGAACCTAAAATATTTCAACCTTTAGAAATATTAGCAAAGAGACCTATTCCAAAAAATAAACAAGGTGTTCAAATTAAAATGAAAAACATAGGAGAAGATGAGAACATTTCTGAAGAAGTAAAAGAAAATGATGAAATTGGAGAACCTACACCCATTATTGAGAAAAAAAGAGTGAAAATCAATGATAAAAGAAAAGAAAACTTAATTAATAGGAATGCGGTTCTTGAAAAACTAAAAGCAAATAGAAATGTCATCAATAAAACAAATATTGAAGAACCAAAAGAAACTGATATTCGAGAAGAACTACCAATTGCAGAAGAAAAAATGATTCAAATTATTGAAGAACCTGTTGAAGAAAAAAAAGAAGAAGAAGAGGAGACAATTATTCAACCGAAAAGAACAATCATCATTAAACCAAAATTAAATGAGAAAGAAAAAGAAGAGATTGGAGAACCTGTCCCCAAACCTATACAAAAAAAGCTAAAAATAGTAGAAAAATTAACAGAAAAGGCTGAAGATGTTGATTTAACAAAAGTTGTTATTAGAACACAAAAGGTTGCAGATAGATTACCAAAAGAAAGAGAAAAAATGATTGTTAAAGCATCATCCTACTACATGAATAACAGAAAAATATTCATTCAAAAGATGGCAAATTTGTTCAAACCTTATATGAAAGAAATTATGGATGCAGAAGAAAACGTATCGTGCGAAAATCGTAATTTAACTACTGATTTTGACTTATTAACTCATCAAAAAGTTGTAAGAGATTATTTAAATTTATATACTCCTTATCGTGGTTTATTGTTGTATCATGGTTTAGGTTCTGGAAAAACATGCACATCTATTGCTATTGCTGAAGGAATGAAAAGCGGAAAAAAAATATTTATTTTAACTCCTGCTTCTTTAAAAGTGAATTTTTTTAGTGAATTGAAGAAATGTGGTGATGAAATATACAGAAAGAATCAATTTTGGGAATTTATTAGTATTGAAGGAAAACCAGAAATGGTAAATATTCTTGCCAAATCCTTATCTTTGTCTACTGCATATATTCGTGCGCATGGGGGTGCTTGGTTGGTGAATGTAAATAAAGAACCTAATTTTGATCAATTAGAACCAAAAGAACAAGAATCATTGGATAATCAATTGAATGAAATGATTAGAAGTAAATATCATGACGAGAACTATAATGGACTAAATGAAAAAAGAATGAAAATATTAACTGGTAACAATACAATTAATCCTTTTGACAATACAGTTGTTGTTATTGATGAAGCACACAATTTTGTAAGTAGAATAGTGAATAAAATAAACGATAAGAAGTCGTTGTCTTACAGATTATACGATTATATCATGAAAGCCAAAAACGCCAAGATTGTTTTGTTAACAGGAACACCAATTATTAATTATCCAAATGAAATAGGAGTATTGTTTAATTTGTTGAGAGGTTATATTTATTCTTGGACAATTCCTATTCAATGGGAAAAGAAAGAAAAAATGGACGCAAACAAGATTGTTTCCATGTTTGAAAATCCAAAATATAGATTTAAAACATTTGATAATGTTGAATATAGTAATAATAAAATAACTATTACCAAAAATCCATTTGGATTTATTAACACTAAAAAACGAGGTGTTGCAAAAGGAGAAACAAAGAAAAAAGGTGGAAAAAACAAGAAAAAATTATCTGCAAAGTTAAGGAGTCACGGAAAAAAGAAATTAAAGTTTGATGAAGAAGAGATTACAGAAGAAGAAAGAGAAGCACAATATAAAATGGATGACCATGGTGGAGATGACAGGTATTTTGGAGGTAATTTATCTTCCAAATACAATGGTGTCAAATTAGATGATACGGGAAATATAACTAATGAAAAGTTTTTAGAAAAAATATTGTATATCTTGAAAGATAATGAAGTAAGAGTATTAGACAAACAAATTACAATTGAACAACATAAAGCATTACCAGATGTTGGAAAAGTATTCAATCAAGAATTTGTAGATGCAGATAATGATGAAGCTAAAAATTTGAATTTGTTACAAAGAAGAATAATAGGTTTAACTTCTTATTTCCGAAGTGCACAAGAAGATTTGTTGCCAAGTTTTGTAAAAACAGAAGAAGGAGATAATTATCATGTTGTGAGAACAGAAATGTCAGATCAACAATTTTCTGAATATGAAAAAATAAGAAAGGTTGAGTATGAAAGAGATAAAAAAGCGAAAAGAGCAGAAACTAAAAAGAAAAAAGACGATTTATTTGAAATATCCTCTACATATCGTGTGTTTTCAAGATCTGCTTGTAATTTTGTTTTTCCGGGGTCTATTGAACGACCTGTTCCTAATATGGATGAGGATGATGTAGATGAAGATGATTTGGATGGAGTTAATACAAATGAATCTGATATTAATGTAGAATCTGTAGAAGAAGGTATGATTCCTGAAGAAGAAATGATAAATCCAATGGATAATGAGGCAGTTAAATATGCTAAACGAAGAACGAAAGCATTAAATGAATTAAACAAAGAAGAATATATTGGAAAAGATAATTTAATGAAGTATAGCCCAAAATTTGCAAAAATATTAGAAAATTTATCGGATCCGGAAAACGAAGGGTTGCATTTAGTGTATAGTCATTTTAGAACTATGGAAGGTATAGAAATATTAAAAATGATATTGTTGAAAAATGGATTTGCAGAATTTAAAATAAAGAAAAGTGGAGAAGCTTGGACAATGGTGGAGAATGAAGAAGATGAAGATAAACCAAAATTTGTATTGTATACAGGAACAGAAACAGCAGAAGAAAAAGAAATAATAAGAAATATTTACAATAGTAAGTGGGAGTTTGTGCCATCTACCATTAGTGAAAAGTTAAAAATGAAAAGCGAGAACAACAATTATGGAGATATTATAAAAATAATTATGATTACAGCATCAGGTGCAGAAGGTATAAACTTAAGAAGCACAAGATTTGTGCATGTTGTAGAACCCTATTGGCATATGGTAAGAGTAGAACAAGTTGTTGGAAGAGCACGAAGAATATGTAGTCACGAAGATTTACCAACCAATATGAGAAACGTAAAGGTATTTTTGTATGTATCGGTTCTTAGTGATGAACAAAAGAAAGATGAGAAACATATTGAGTTAATAATCCGAGATGTAAGTAGAGTGGATAGTTCAAAAACAATAACAACTGATGAAAAGTTATACGAAATTTCAAGTTTAAAACAAAAGATAAACAATCAAATATTGAACGCAATGAAGGAGACAGCAATAGATTGTAATTTGTATTCAGGTTCTAATAACAAAGAAGGAGAGGAATTGGTGTGTTATGGGTTCGGAAAAGTGGAATCCAATGCTTTTTCATCATATCCAACATTTGAAAGAGATAAATTAGAAAAAGAGGTTGATGTAAACAAGAAGATGTGGCAAGGACAAATAATAACAAGAAACGGAGTTCAATATGCATTAAATACAGAAAACAACGAAGTGTATGACTATAATGATTATATGAATGCAAGAAAACAAAACATTCCATTGAATGTAGGACCAATAGGAAAATTAAAAAAGGTAAATAATGATTATGTGATAGAAAGTGTATAATTTTATAATTAATTGAAATTATTTATAAAACATTACTGAATCCAATTGATTTTTTCAATCAAAGTAGATGTAAGGAAAGGCTCAATGATTTTATAAATAGCTTTTATATAGATTGTCGGATGAACAATTTGTATAGATTGTAAAGAGTCGTTATGTTCTTTTAACAAAGCAACAAGACCAAGAGCAGTAGCGATTTCCAAAGAATGAATTAATCCAAATCCTTCACCATCAAAAAGCCAAATCCAAGGTTCTTGGTCATTTTCATCCAATACCTCTTTGTAATGTGCGAGAATACCTTTTGTATCCCAATATTTGGTAGCATTAGCGGGACATGAATAATAAACATTTATAGAATTTATAGTTTTACCACGATATTCAAAGGAGTGACTACCAGGTTCTTCATCACAAATGATACACATATATTGTATAGGAGAGGTTTAAATTACATAAAAATAAAAATATGTTTATTATTATTTTTAACATTTAATATTAAATTAGAATCGTCTACGGACAATAGCAACCCCTTCTAAGGAATACCATAAATCAACAGTTTCAGAGTCAATACATTCGCAGCAATTATCGTCATCAAATACTACACATATTTTTTGTTTATTTACAACTCCAGTATTAGGGTCAGTATATTGAGCTACTTTTTCAACCTTTTTAATTTTTTTACTGGCGATTGTCATTCCCATAGGGCACACATATGGTGTGGTTTTTGCTTCATCAGTAAAAATACTAATTGCAACATGGGAATACAAACCCGTTCTAAATAAAGCATTTATTTCACTATTGAGTTGAGTATAGTTGGAAATATCAAATTTTGTAGTCATAATATATAATAAATAAATATAATTTAATATTATAAATGAAAATTCCAGAAAGGTATATTCCTAAAGTTCTGAACAAAACAGATAAGAAGAATCAAGAAGGATATATAAATAAAAGCAGGAAGCTTTACAAAAAGGGTAAATATTTTGAAAGGCCGAAGGTAAAATCATTCAAGTCTAAACCATCTAAACATTTAGAAAACGCAAAAAAATTGTATAACGTAAATGATTTAAGTGTTAACAAAAAGTTAATGCAAGCAACAAAATGCAAAAAGGAGGGCTTGGAAAAAATTTTAAATAAAGGAAGAGGAGCATATTATTCATCTGGTTCAAGACCAAATCAAACAGCAGAATCTTGGGCAGTTGCACGTTTGGGGAGTGCAATTACAGGAGGACCAGCCAGTGTGTATGATTATCATGCTTTAGAAGAATATTGTGAAAAAGACAGCAAACCTTTGAAATTAGCGAAAAAGGCTTGTAAAATGATGAATAGAAAGTGTGGTAAAAACAAGACATTAAAAAAAAAATAATTCGTTTAAATTTCATAATTATAAATTTAAACAAATAACATATAAAAACAAACGAATAGGAATAATATAAATTATGAACGAAGCGAATAATGTGTTAACAATAAAAACTGTTCAAATTCAACCAATTAGAAATATGATAACAGCAGTGAAGGATATTTTAACAGATGCAACTATAACTTTCACCAAGGATGGAATGAAAATAATTAATTTTGATAAAACACATACAATATTGGTAAATGTAGCACTACATTCTAATAAATTTGAATATTATAAATGTGAACCTGAGAAAATAATAGTATGTGCAAATACATTACATTTATTTAAGGTAATATCAACTATGTCAAATGATGATACATTATCCATGTATATAGATAAAGATGATTACCACGAAGGTATTGTATCTCATTTAGGATTACAATATGATAATGGGGATATAAAGCAATGTTATAGTCAGAAGTTACGTTTGATAGAACCGGATATGGAAGAGTTGGTGGTGCCTGATGTGGAATATTCAACAATTATTAATTTGCCTACTTCTGATTTCCAGAAGATAGTAAGAGATTTGAATGGAATTTCAGATAGAATAGAGATAAAGTCGGTGGGTAATGATTTAGTATTTTCCTGTGATGGTAATTTTGCAAGTTCAAAGATATATCGCACACAATCAGATGGTAATATGGAATTTTTACAAAAGACGGATGCATCAGTGATAATACAAGGTGAATTTTCCCTAAAGAGTTTAAGTCATTTTATAAAGTGCACACCTTTATGTGGACATTTAGAAATGTATTTAGGAAATGATTTACCATTGATTGTAAAATATGATGTGGCATCATTGGGTGAAATAAGATTATGTTTGGCGCCATTACCACCATCTTAATATATATATAATTAATAATGAGTCATTTTGATAAATTACCAGAAGAAGTTCAAAATTATTTGTTTCAATATATTCCTTATAAAAATAAAGAACCACTTTTTATGAATGAGTATAAGGAAATAATAGTAGATTGGTATAATAAGTCAAGGATAGAGGATAAAGTGGTGTATAAAAATTATAGTGATATAGACATGTATAAACTATGTGATATAGAAATTACTTTTATGTTACATTCTTTTTTTCTCTATATTGGAGAGAAGAAGATTTTTTATAAGCTATTTTGTTCAAAGGTAGGTGAATTTTATAAAATTCCAAAAAGAACCTGGGATTACCAAAAAAAATAAAAATTGATTGATTTTATATAATTAGTAATTTATATAAAATAAATAGCGATTATGATTCCATTATTCTTCTACGCAAGGTGTTCTTCCAATAAATTTAAGTTGGATTCTTTGTATTGTTGTATAAAAAAATTTGCAAGTGTAAATAAGATTAAATATTATCAAATGCCAAATGAAGATTATGCTTTGGTTGAAATAAAAAATTGGAAAAATTCTCATGAAAGTGAAGAGTTAATCACCAATTTGACTTTATCAAAACAGGCAGTGATTCCGTTACCATGTAAAAAGTATTGGTTGTTGACTCCTATTGATAAAAATGAATTAATGGGTATGTTTATTCAAGATTTTCAAATTATGCAGAACCGCCAGGAAGTATTAACGCAAGATGTAGTGTAAATTAATCGCAACATTTGCATTTTTCACAACATGAGCATTTACATTCACTTTTTTTACAGCAACATTCACAACAATCACCACCACGAAGTCTTAACACCAAATGAAGTGTTGACTCCTTTTGTATGTTATAGTCACTAAGTGTTCTTCCATCTTCAAGCTGTTTTCCAGCAAAAATCAATCTTTGTTGGTCCGGGGGGATACCCTCCTTATCTTGAATTTTAGCTTTAACGTTATCTATAGAGTCAGAAGGTTCTACCTCTAAAGTAATTGTTTTTCCAGTAAGAGTTTTTACAAATATTTGCATATACTATTATATAGATTTTTTTATTTAAATTTTTTTTAAATATTTAAATAAAAAAGGACTTAAATAAACACATTTTTTTTATTGGAAACGTTTACTGTTCCAGGAATATCAGTTAATGCCACATTTTTTACTTCTGAATAACAAATATCAACATTTTTATTTGATTTAAACTTTGAATTTATTTTACACAATAACGCACCTTGAGTAATGATTTTATTTTTTTGTTTTTTATTTAAAATTACATTTTCAGGTATATGAGCAATAACATAACAAGAAGATTGATTATCTAAATGAAACCAAATATCGTTATTATTAGCATTTTTTAGTATTTCTATATTATTTTGAGCATTTTTTCCTATAGAGAAGGAAATAGAACAATTTAACGTTGGTATAAAAATGGAGGTCATTGTATTGGATATTATTATTATAAGGATTAAAAATATTATATTTTTATCAATTTTTAATATTCTGGTTCATGTTTTTTAAACAAACATCCTTGTGTTGATAAATTAGGAATAGAATTAATCACTGAAGGGTCTTGAATTTTGCATGTATTTAACCATATTTTAATAATACAGAAATTCTTTTTTGGAGAAATGGTTAATCCGTTTATATATTTGTTCTTTTCAGAATCAATACATAATGAATTACTACCTATGTAGCAAAATAAATGTTTCCAAACATCAACTACAAATTTATTGCTGACTTTGTATGAAAAACAACCACCATTTCTATTTTGTGGATCTTCCCACATGGGGGTAATTCCTGTTTTCATAATAAAGAGCATACAATTTTTGATAATGTTATCATTCATCTCTTCATTTATTTTAATTATTGTTTCTAAATCTTCTATTCCTTCTTTAATCAATACATAACTATCCAAACTCCAATTGTTGTTTTGTGGTAAATGGTAATATAAATCCCATTTATCATTTAAAGTATGTAAATGGGTAGGAACACTCATCGCCTCCTGCATAATACCCGTATTTTATCTATAGTAAAATCTTTATATCATTTAATATCTTCAACGGTGTATCCATCTTTTAAAAGCAAAATATATTGTTTATTATTAATTGTAACACTATTCAAATTACTATCACAAATAGTCAAAGCGTAATTTGTGGAAAAAGGGAATGTTATTTCTTCATAACTGAAATATCGTTTTAAATAAGATAAGGAAAGAATTTCGTTATTTTCAATAAAATGACTTTTGGGTATTGAGATATCAACAGTTTCTTCTATATCTTTATTTTCAAAAGTAATTACCAGAAAACAATTGATAACTGGATTTACAGATAATACGTTATCGTTACATAATCGATAACTTGTCATTCTAAAAATATAATTATTTTTATACTTGATCATATAAAGTTCATTCACTTTTTTCAAACCAGAAATGTATTTTCCAAAGTTAATATTCGTAAGTTTTTTCTTAATTATTTCTTCTGTATTTAATTCATCTCTGTAATCTATGACACAATCAAAAGTTTCTATCATTTCACATACACCGTTTTTTTCAGAATCAAATGTAATGATTTTATTTATCCAATCTTTTTCAAATGGTTCAACGGGATAATCATACAAATATCCTTTAATTAAATTAGTAGAATGAATTAAAATATCACAAGTAAATCTAAAATAAAAATGTTCTTTATAATAATCATTGAAAGCGATGTATATGTCTGTTTTTAAAGTTGTCCATAAAAAAAATAAATTTGTTATAATATTAATTATAGCTCCAAATTTTTCAATTAATATTGTTAACATATATTTTATTTAAAAATGAATCATTTATATTTATTTATAATTAACTATTAATTTCATAATCAGAAAAAACATATGATACATCTTTTTCTTTCAACTGTTCTGATTGAAAGGTTTGATGATATTTTGTTTTATCATTAAATAATTGCAAATTAAAAGGAAAAAATACGTTACCTTCACATTTCAAATTTACTTTTGTTATATAAAAATGTGTGCAGTATTGAAAAAAGTATTCATATATTTTTGTTCCACCAATAATAAATACTTTCTTGTTTGTGTTTTCTTGTAGTGTTTTTAAAAGATATAGTGAATCATCTAAATTTGTATAAAAAAGATTTTCTTGACATTCATAATCATCAGGATTATTTGTAATAACAACGTTTATTCTATTTTTTAGAGGTCTAATTGGTAAACTTTCGTATGTTTTTCTTCCCATAACAATGATTTGTTGATTGGTTAATTTTTTAAATCTTTGCAAATCGTTTTTAAGAGTCCATGGAATATCATTATTATTTCCAATAATATTGTCTTGATTTAGTGCTACAATAAGATGCATATGGAAATAATATTATGTATTATCTAAATTATTTTTTTTAGTTTCACTTTTCTTTTCATTGATAAAATGTTTGTTCCATTTTTCTCTATATTTGAGTTGGGTAACATCATATTTGGTATTCATAAATCCACGAATATAATTATCATAAATACCATTAATAATTCCAATATCTTCTTTCAAAGTAATTTCCATTTGTGTATGAAAAATTCCATCAAATAAAGGGAATTGGAGAAAATTACGATACAAATCAAAATGTAATATAGATTCATTTTTGCCAATAGGATAGCAATTTGTAACAATTGTTTTGACAATATTTCCTGCGAAAACCCTGGTAACTGTTGTATCTGGTAAATGAAATTCATTTTCAACTTTTACTTCTTTTACATTACCAATTAATGATGACATGCTTGTAGGACCGGCATTATAATAAAAAGTAGTCTTACCAGCATAATCATTAATTTCATCATATTTTATTTCATAAGGAATAGGGGACATTTGATTTCCAAAAGAATGCACATAACTAATATGCATCATATCCAGAACATTTTCTGTAATTAGAAAACTTGGTCTTTTTATATGTTTTATTCCATGAATCCTAACAAAAGAAGTATCATTAGCTTCAGGTGGTGTATATATGTGATTAACTGCTTCAATACCGCTTCTACTATTATAATCATAAGTTGGACAAATAAAAACATCGTTATTATTTTCAATAGTTTCAAAATGTGGAACTCCAATATTTGCTTTAATTTCTGGGCAGCCAGGAATATTTTTGACCATGCCATTTTTATATTGCCAACCATGATAAGGACATTGAAGACAATTATTATCTAATAATTTCCCGTAAGAAAGTGCAGCACCTCTATGAACACAAATATCACTAATAGTGTTCAACTTATTATTTTTATCTCGGTAAATACAAAGGGGATAATCATTAAAAATAGTTCTGTGCAATTTACCTTGTTTATAATTATCTGATTTTCCTATTTTCCAAAAAAAATTTCCATTAAATTGATATGCATTTTTTTTTGGTTTTGTAACAATTTTATAAGAATTAACATAAAAAAGGAAAAAGAAAAGGAGTTGTATTATTTTCATAATTATATAATAAAGATATTATTATATGATTTTTAATAATTACATATTAATAAGGTAGTGTATTTCATAAGGTTGTAATTCATATGGAATGATTATAAATTCGTTTGGAATATTCACAAAAATAGTTTTGTTTTTCCAAATGGGAATTTCAATTCTTTTTAAATAAATAATTGCTAATACAAGCAAAAGGAATGTCATTTTTATATTGAATATAATAATTATTTATTTATTCAATTTTTTTTATCCTTTTTTCTACGCTTTTCTGTTAATCTTTTTGTAGTTCTTTTTTTTTTTGATTTATTACTTTTTTTTTTAATTTCTGTTAAAAATTTATCTCCAAATGAAGAATCAACGATGTTGTTAAAAGGAGTTTGATTATCAAATTTGAAAACATGTTCATCAAAGACTTTTAATGCATTTTTAGCTAAACGATTTTCGTGTATATCTTTAATTTTTGCAGCATTTAAATTTTTACTTTCATCATTTAAAAATGGTCCAAATTGTTCTAATACATCCTCTTCATAAGACTTACGTTTATTTTGTTGATTTAAAAACTCATTTTTAAAATTTAATTTATTCATGATTCTTATTTGTTCTAATTCTGCACTTTTCATTTTTAATGTTTCTATTTGCTGATTTATTTCTTCATTATTTAATGCTTCTACTAATTCTGATATATCATCTTTTTTAACATTATTATTTTCTTTTGACATATAGAATATTATTATAAAAAAATAAATAATATTATTTTATTTAAATATCCAAACTGATTGTATTTTTATCTGATCTATTTTTTTTTCTATTTGATTTGGGAACAGTTGTGTTTTGTAAATCTTTCAATGAACTAACAGATATAAGAGATTCGTTACCGTTACTTTCTTGGTTGGTTTCTTTTTGAATATCAACCTTTCTTGTTTTTAATCCAGACAAGATATCATCAATGTCGCTTGATTGTGGACCTTTCATTTCAGGTCTGGGAGTTGGTCGCACACTTCTTTGTTGTTCGTTAACATTAGACATTCCATTGTTTAATTCAACACCCTTTTCTCTAAACATAGCTCCTCTTCCAGCATTAATATCAGGACGATTGCTTGGAGTATCTGTAAATGTCATTCCTGGTCTGGGTGGTGGTGGTTGGCTTTTTGTTTCAACTGGTGCAGGAGGAGGAGGTCCTCTGGGTTTATTGGCTTGTTCTTGCATTAAATTATTTGCAAACTCAAAACCAGGTGATTGTTGACTCATTGTATTTACAGTAGCATCAGTAAACATACGCATTAAGTCAGGATTTTGCTTAATAACATCATTAAAAGCAGGTGTAGCAGATGATAATGCCTTATTTGAGAAATTAAGAACAGCTGCACTAAAACCAAGTCTTAATAGTAAAGATAATTCAGGAGCCATTTTTCCTCCTTTGTATTTTTCATGAAGCTCTCCAAAGATTTCGTCATAACTGTCTATGTCTTCACTAATTTGCTCGCCCCAACCATCCAGGTTCAAATCAAATGGATTAAATGCTGCATTTGCATACTCAATAGAGTTAACAAAAGTCATAAACCACCAACCTTGTAATTTAATTGAATCTTTCCTTCTTTTATCCTCCATGATAGTTTCATATTCATCTTCAATCTCTTCAAAGGAAGAATCAAGTGACAAATCGTTCATTTTAAAATGTCCTTTTTCAGCCCATTCTTCCATTTTTTTTAACATAATTCTCTTTTTACGCCTTTGTTCTCTACTTGACATAGACTGTGTAGGTGCTGCTTTTGGTATCTCATTCATTTTTGTATATCCATCCCAAGTTTTTGTGGTTCCAATACCAGCACCAGTTGCAGATCCTAAATTAGAATCAATATTTTCAGCTTCAATGTCAACGGATTCCAACTTAACATCCTCTGAATTTGTAAAACCACCGATTCCGAAAAGATCGTTAGTTAATCCACTTACCGATTTTTTTTCGGGTTCATTATTTTGAGGAGTGGATAAATTATTTAATTCTTGCTCAAGGTTATCTAAATCTCCAAGTTCAACATTCAAATTTTCATTTGAAGCAGAACGTTTTTTATCATTCATCAAAAGTTCAATACCATCACCAAAATTCACAGTTTTTTCACCTGAATCAAATTTTATTTCAACAGGGTCTGAGTCAATTGGGTTAATGTCAATAACATTCATTATGATAATATTATACAATTTTTATTTTTAAATCGTCCGCATAAGATATTATATTTTGTTGTTTAAAGTACCATAATCCTTGTAAAAAACAATCCGCTAAATCATCTTTTTTTGAAACAGTCATTTTTTCAAGCCATTGATTTAGATTTGTGTTTTTGTTTAAAATTTCTTTACAAAAAAAAACACCATCTTTTTTATTTTCTTTGTAATTTGGATTATTTCTGTTATTTTGTGTAGATTTTGTTTTTTCTTGTTTAAAGTTCTCCAATTCATCAAATTGTTTTAATTTGTGAGAAGAAGATACAAATTGTATATTGATATTATCATTTATCATAATAAAATATTGAGCTAACATTCCTTGTATTGTCTTCATTCTATTTGCTAAAGGTGATATTTGATTTTCAATAACAATGTGATTACAAGAATTGACTTGATTTATATTTTTGAAAAGAGTTTTCATATTTCTTCCAATTTCAATCAAGTCTATTTCGGATGCAAGTGTTTTCTTTGTAACAATCTCGTCTAAACATTTTTCATTATAAAAGTTATGTAATTTATTGATAATATCTTCTTTTTTTGGTTTTTCATTAAAAAATATAAAATTACTTTTGCATATTGTTAATAGATCATCTATTTTTTGTTTTTTAATAAAATTTAGATTTGTTTTTTTAGTGGGAATAATAAAACCACTTGTTTTAGAATGTCTTTCACAAAAGTATTTATCATTTTTTTTATATTTTGCTTTTTTTTGACAAACTTTGATTTCCTTCTTTGATTTCATTGAACAATTACAGAGATAAGAAGGTTGTTCTTGATTAATTAAATCAATGACATTCCAATCTTGAATATGCACAAATGAGGAATCAACTGTTAAACAGCAATAAGCCATATTTTTTATACCAATATCAAAACTGGCGACATTCATTGTTATGAAATATAAATACTATTTATGTTTCATATTATGTAAATTATTTTTTAATTAATTCTTCTTGTGTAATGGCAGGAGAAATTTTGCGGGATTGTAATTGTTCTCTTGATAAATAATTTATTTTTAAATCATCCTTTTCAGAGTTCTCTTCGTTGATATGAACCACACCACTTCCTTTAAGAGGTGCTTTTACCTTATAATTAACAACATTGGATTGAATACTTGGCACATCCATAGTAGTATTTATAAATCCATTGTCAGTATAAGACATATAATTAGATTCAATAACCTTTGGTGCGTTTTTTGTTAAATATCTACGATATTCCCAGTTAGATTGAATGTTATTTTCTTCAATTAATTTTTTATTTTCTGCACTGTCAGATTGGTTAGTAGAAATTAATGATCTTCCATCATTCATCAAAGGAGGAACATTATCATATTGGTTATTAGTATGATATCCTCTTTTAGAAGCAGGTAATTCGTCTTCCTTAATTGGGTATGCAGATTCGTATTTTTGAGCACTAGAAGCAAAGTTTGAAATCATAATATATTATAATAAGAGAATAGTTTTTAATTAATTATTGTCCAATAGTTCTAAAAGTTCATTCTTTTTCATTTTACTTGGATCACTTGCTAAACCCTTCTCAATAACATATGCTTTTAAAGCAGCAACTGTCATTTTTTTGTAAACGTCTTTATTGTCAATTATGGAATCTTGGAAAGATTTTGTTTCCTCTAAAGTGTCAACTTCTTCTAATTTACTAACTTGGATGTTTTCAACATTTTCGGTGTTAATATTATCTAAATTAACATCTTGTTCATCAAGTTCTAATTCTTCAAGTTGTTCAGCACCTAAACTGTTGTTATCTATTTTTTCATCACTTTCTAATGATACCAATTTTACTCTATTATTAGACTGTTCATCATCCTCATCCTCATCCTCATCTTCATCATCTTCCTCTTCGGTCTCATCATCAGTTTCCTCATCATAAGTGTCAGAATCATAATCGTCATCGTCATCATTTACAGCATTTAAACTCTCAATTTCTTCTTCGTCTATTTTTTCATAATCAACATTATCAACTTCATCGTTTAATGAAACATTGATTTTTTGGAATTTCTCATCAGGATAATCAAAATTAGATGGTATTTGATTGCCTGATGTATTATTAATAGAGTATTTTATTGCAGTAAGTTCTTGCACCATATTATTCAATATTTCAAACATTGTATCACCATTTTTTTCAAGTTTACTTATTCTTTGTTTAAAATGATATATTAACATCATAAGTAATACACAAGAAATACCTAAAGTAATAAAAAAAACTGATTCAAGCATATTAAATAAGCCCATTATAATAGGGAAACTATTTATATTTAAATAACAAACGAATGTTTAAATTCTTTGATAAGTAATTAAATATTATTCAAATAAAATAAGAGTAATGTATATATTAAGTATGAATTATTCATTTGAAAAAACAAAAACACCAACGCCATTTGTAAAAGAGAATAAACTAATGAATTCATTTTCCGACGAAGGATTATTTAGAGGAAAAAATTTAATTATTGTTATCTTGGTTGGTTTATTAATCTTTTCATTTTTGGGATTGAATTTACTTTTAATTTTAGGAGATTTTTTCCAAGTAGTAATTAACTTATTTTCTCCATTGGTTTCTCAAATATTAGCTATATTTGGTTACACCACAGGAACTGTCTTAGATAAGTCTGAAGATGTAGTTACTTCTGTAGCTAAAACCGGTATTGATATTGCAGGAGGAACATTAGATTCTATAGCCGATATATTAAAAAATTTAAGTAAGAACAACGTTGACAGTGAAGCAAGATCAGAATTAGACAGAGCTTTAAGTTCTAAAGGTTCATCTGTATTAAGCACTCAACCAGAACCCGATACAAGCAGTGCAGCAATTCAAAAACCAATTACTTCTGGTAAATCAAAATGGTGTTTGGTTGGTGAATATGAAGGAAAACGTGGTTGTGTTGAAGTAGATGATGCATCAAAATGTTTATCTGGACAAGTGTTTCCCACTCTTCATTCATGTATGAACCCTACTAAAACTGTATATATGCATTCTCATGCAGCAGCTTAAATTAAAAAATCATATAATTTCATTTTTTAATTTAATTTTTTTCAAAGTCCCTCTCGTTTAACATATATCCCCAATGTTGTAATGTTTGTCTAATTTTGGGACTAATTTTAAAGTCATCATAAGTAGTTTTGTGTTTTTTTATTAAATTAATTAGTGCTCTTCTAAATCTACTATTTGGTCCTGCCGTTTTTTTCCATCTATCAATTTGCCTTTCGTCATCTTCACCTCTCTCTCCAAAATAAAAATCACAATACCATTGCATCCAACCATACGGATTTTGCTTATTTATCCACTTTTTTTCTTCCCAAAATTGCAATGTTGTTCCAACTTTTACTTTATATTTATTTATACTTACGTCATAATCTTCATAATCATTTGTTAACCAGTTCTCAGGTAACCCTTCCCACCAATCATCTGGATATTTTTTATGTTGGTCTTTGTATTTTTTATTAGTAACAGATGAAAAAATAGGTCTCCAATAAGTGCCACCAAAACTTCCCAATTTAAAAATTTCTTTTGGTGTTAAATTAGGTCTAAAATCAGGATATCCCTTAAATACAATTTCTCCATATTTATTTTTTTTTGGAACCATATATACATTGTTGAGATTAGATAATATTAATTGGAACTTGTTTTTTTTCAGGCTTTTTTTCCTTATCATACATAATGTTTGCTATAACAGATATATATTTATCGTTTAATTCAAATCGTGAACCAATCACCGTAACCTTTATTTTATCATCCACTTTTATTTTAGAAAATTTACTATCGCTAAAATGATGATCACGTGCAATAAATATTGTTATAGGAACAGCTCCATTGTCATCTACTACCTCTGCATGTATACCCGCTTTCGTTATAGTTCTTACAACACAATTATCTATAATCATTCCTTCTACTGGATGACAAATCATACACTCGTAAACAACCTGAAATTCAACATTTTCATTACACACATTTCCAGAAGAATAAGATAATATTTTTACCGAATTGGGACGGATAAACCCATCCGGAATACATTTACCTTCTGTATTAAACTGAATCATTTTCTCTAAATTCTGTTTTATATTTCTACCAATTTCGTTGATTGACATTATTACTTTTGAATTTAGCACAGAAGGGATGTAAACCCCAAATACTTTTTTATCACCTTGCGTAGCCATTATAATATATTACTAAAAAAACTTTATATATAATTATATCAATTTTATTAATGGTTTAATTTTAATTTTTTTTTGAAAGATAATTCTTCTTTATTTGAAAAGTATATGGTGAACAGTATACTGTATCTAAATTTTTATTGTATAAATTTTGATTATACGAAGTTTTGTTTGTATTTTCTTTTTGTTTTGTTAATGCGTATTCACTACAAGTTCCACAGTGATCTTCATTTGAATAATTAGATTTAAGACCCACGTGTTTTTCGTTGTGATAATTTCCCCATCTTCCCATGATTCTTGTGTTTTTTTTTTTCAAATATAGCACACTTTAACACATTAATTATGTGTGAAATAGTAATCTTGTTGGGAATAGACATATATATTATTTATTATTAGAAAATATATATCTTGTTAAATCAATTTTTATTTTTCAATGATTTTATTTGTTAAGGACATAGTAGCACTGAGAAACCAATATTTATTCATTTTAGATTCATTATAAAAACGTGTTATTATTTCAAACAATGCACATAGACTTGATTTTGAGAACTTTTGAACTTTATTTGAATTAAATTCTGGCCAATCTTTAATTTTATGTGGATTTTGTTGTAGAATTGGTTTTATTCTATTAATAATGTCGGTTTTTCCCAACTTCTCACAAGAAGCTCCGGTATTGTTTTTATCACTCTTCAGATTTTTAATTTTGAAAATAACATCCTTTTTAAAAGGATACATAAATCCGAAAGTTGTGTTTATATTTTCAACAGGAATATTAAATTTTCTTGATATTTCAAAACTAATAGATTGAACATCTGATTTTTGTAATTTATTTAATTTTGAATTTTCTTTATCATAAAGTAAAAATTCTGATTTGACTCCGTTTGGTAGACAAACATAAATTTTATCATTTTTCTGAATTGTAATTTCATTATAATAAGATTCTATATGTGTTAATAATTTATTATTTAAAATACTTTGTGTTTGTAATTTAACAAAAATTGTTTCATGAGAATTTAAATCAAGTGAATCTAAATAGTGTTGAATAGCAAATTTCAAAATAAGTTCCTCAGTGATGGAATATTCATCTTTTAAAAATGAAAATATTGTTCCTACATTTTTAAACCATTCATCATTTGAATTTAGGTTCTCAATGTTTTTCGTAATATTATGTTTTTCTTTTAATTCATTTATTTTTGAAGCACTTACTTTTTCTAATGAGTTTACTTCTTTTTCAAATTCTGTTCTATTTTTAAATTCGCTTTCCATGACGTTTATATTGTTTTCTAATTTTTCTAATAAAAGACTAATATTGGAACTAATCTCTATTTTTTCATCTTTTCCCTCTTCTTTTCTTTTTTCCAACGGTAATTCCATTTCCAAATAATTATTTTTTTCTTGCACTGGCATTTCTCTTTCATATAAAGAAGAATTTACATCAGTAATTTCAAAAGGTTGAAATACATAATAATCTCTTTTGTTGATTAAATAACCATGTCTTCCATATTTATCAGAAACATATTCTGTTTTATTATCAACTAATTTTGATAATGTGTAATCAATATGATCTTTTGGATAAACTTTATCTAAATTAATTGAATTTGTTAAATTTTCTTTACTGTAGAAATTTTGTTCTCTAAAAAGCTGTCTAATTCTTTTAAGAATATTTGGATAATTCATTTTTGCAAATTGTTCATTGTAGGTGTTTTTAAATAATTTTAAATTCTTGAGGTCTTCGTTAGGATTACATACATAATTACAAGAATCCATATAATCACAAATTGCTGAAAAAGGTTTGTCTCCTATTTGAAAATCAATTGTTTCTTCTTTTTCAAAAGAAGAAAGGTTTAATTTTATTTGTTGTCCATTAGATTGAGCAGTTAGGTTCTCTAATGTCATATTAGATTGTCCAACATTTAATATACAGTCTACTGAAATCTCTTTTAAGAGTCTGGTTACTTTTCCAATTTGAATTGCTTTCTTTTCAGAATAACGATAAATATAAAGATCTGCTGTTTCTTCATCATTTTCTTCTTTTGGAAGGGTGGCATGTAAATAAATTTCTACATTTCTTTTTTCAAAAGGTAGAGAACAATGACTTAAATTTCTGACACAACGACCTATAATTTGCTCTGTTCTGCTTGAATTAAACCATGGTTCAAGTATGTGAAGTTGACGGATATTTTTAAAATCAAGACCTTCAGCAGCAGCTTTAGTGATCAATACAACTTTGATTTTTTCTCCATTTTTATTTGCCTCGGATGTAATTTCTTTCAAATCAGATGAATTGTTAGGTGAAAAATATTTATCACCAGTAATCATTACATATTTTGCGTTTTGAAATTTATGTTCTTCATCATATATTTCTGTTTTTGGTTTTAATAAAACTGAATCAATAGGAGGAGCAGGACTTTTTTTGAATAAGGATTTGGTATAACTTGCAGTTCCAAATCTTGAAAACCCAATTGATTCCAAAGCTAAAGCCATTGGAACAATTCCGCTATCCAAATATTGAGAATAGATCATGATAATTCCTTCTGAATTCTTAATAATATTACAAATATTATTTATTTTGTAACTATAGTTCTCCAAATTGATAGGATTGAATATTTCTCCATATGTGTCTAATATTTCGGGTTTATATTCAAAATTATGTCGTAAAAAATAAGAAGAAGTAATTTTTTCATAAGTCATAATGTTTTCAAGTCCTTGAGAACCTAACATTGAGTCAATTATTTCAGTATTTTCTTCATAATTTATTTCTTGGTTCTCGGATACATTAATTTCTTCTTGATTTTGATTTTCATTTTGGATTGACATTTGTTCCATTTTACTTTCAAATTCAGAATTAGGATAAACAATATTTAAACATTGAATGGGTGTTCTCAATAAAGTATATCCAAATGATTCCATGTTCTCAAAATTAGGTAAATTTCTTTCTTCACCTTTATATGAAGTAGAAAATGTTTTAATTCTGAGATTATCCATAATGAATTTATAAACATTATTTTGATAATCACCAATAGAGTTCATGTAAAGAGGTGTGTATTGTAATTTTTGTTCTATTTTCTTTTTATTCATTTGAAGATTAGGGTATTTATTAATATCCAAAACACTTGTTTTATCAAAGATATCGGGGTATATACGATAAGGAAAGGTGTATGGGTTCTCTCCTCTAACATAAGAAACATAACCTGTTAATTTTCTTTTTAACAAATCTTTTCCACCTTCAATGGTTCTATTGTCTTCTGTCTTTCTCTCTTCTTTAAAATCTCCGTTTTTGTCAAATACGTCTTCTTCTCTAATTTCAGCTCTTTTATCAACAGAGTTTAATAAATTTGTTATCCAGATAATTTCTTTATAACTATTATACATAGGTGTCGCTGATAATAACAATAATCGCATATTGTCTGCATGTTTGCAAACATGTTTAAGAAGATAGGAAGTCTTTTTGTTTTCTTTATTTTCTTGCACAGCTGAAATATTGTGCACTTCATCAATAATTAACAAATGATTATTGAAATGAGTTTTAATGTTTTTAATTTCGTTCATTTTTCTCTCTTTTGGTGATAAATTAATTGCTTCGTCAATACTGGTTTTCTTTTTAATGTAATTGGCGAATTCGCTATAACCAAAAAATCTATAATTTTGTTTTATTAAGTTATTAATTTGAGTAATAATTTTGGATTTACTTATATTTTGAGATTGAAAGGGGTTGACTTCTTTTAAGAGTTCATTACCAACGCAAGTATTTAAATTCCATATATTTCCATCTAAGTGAAGTTTTCTCTCGTCAAATAATTGTAATTTGAAATTATTTTGAACATTGGGAGATGCAATAACAAATATCTTTTGAGAAGAACCAACATTGTTAATATATGCACGCATTTCTTCGGCGATTCCTATTGCAGAACAAGTTTTCCCAGTGCCAAGTCCATGGAATAAAAGTAAACTATTATATGGTGTTTGAACAGATAAGAAATTTTTAACAAATAATTGATGAGGCATAAGTTCAAAATCAGCATTGCACATTTTTTCAGATTGTTCTTTCACATCATATACTTTACCGTCATATTGGGTTTCATAAAATTCCTTCTTTTTTGCAATTTTTGTGTTGAAATTGGGGTCATCTAATTCTGGATATAAGAAATCATAATTGTTTGTATTTTTATTTAAGTATTCATTATGTAGCTTTTCAGATGTAAACAAGAATTTCTGGTATTCTTTTTCATTTTCGTTTCCAGGAAAAACACCTATTTTTTCTTGTAATTCTTTAACTTCGTCATTATATTTTTGTTCAAATTCTATTTGTTCACTTTGGTTACTGGATTGTGAATCATCAATAATAGATGAAAAACTGGGCAATTCTTTAATTTCTTCGGGTTCATTCATTGGTATGGATTGTTCATCTTCTTTTTCTTGTTTATTTTCAATGTTTGTTATAATTTCATCAACTATTTCTTCTCCAATATCTTGAGGTTGGTTAACAACAACTAATTTTGTTTGTTTTGGTTGTTCTACATTTTTATATTTGGAAGGATTTTGTAAGATATCGGTTAAAACAATATACACAATAATTCTTTCATTTTTATTGGTAGCTCCTTTTAGTTCTAAATTTTCAATTAAATTATTATCATCAATAGAGGAGATTAATTTGTTGTTTTTTTCTTTTAATGCATCATTACTAAAAGATTTTGGATTTTTTTGTATTTCTTTTATCAAATTTATATTTTGATTTAATAAGTCAGTAAATTTTGCATATCTATTAAATCTTTTATAAGGGAGTTTATCTAATTTAACATTTTCATTTAATTCAATAACTTTATCGTCTTTACAAAGCTTGATTTGTTTGCCGTTTTCGTCAAGAACATGTTTACCTTCATTATCAAGTTCATCTGTGCATCGTCCTGTTCTACACTTAGGGTAATCTTCTCCACATCTTTGTTCGTTCTTATTATTGTTTCCACCTCTTTTTCTTGTATATTTTGATTTTGTTTGTTGATATGTCTTTTTTTTGGTTTTCATAATCGTTTTCTAATTAAAATATGAATATATATTTTATATACATATTTCTTTTATTACTGTGAGTTAAAATATAGTAATGGAAAATTTTTTAATGTATTATTAATATTGGTAAGTATTCTTTTTTTTTCTAAATTATAGTCTCTTATCAAAGACATACATTCTTCATAACTTTTCCATTCCATTTTATCAACTTCAGATTTTTGATATTTATTTGTTTGTAAGGTCTCATTGGAATTCATATAAGCCAAATAATATTTATGTTTGTAAGATTTATAATTTGAACCAGTAAAAATTTCTTCAAAAGGATAAATATTCTTGACATTATGAATGAGTTTTCTTGAATATCCAGTTTCCTCAGAAAATTCACGAATTGCACAATCATAATCTTTTTCTTGATAATTTCTTCTTCCTTTTGGAAATCCCCATTCTTGTTCAGTCCAACATTTTTCATTATTACTTTCCTCAATAATTGAATGTAAATCATAACAAATATTATTAACATTTACACCATTTTTTAACAAATTAAATTTTTCTTTTGCTGTAGATTCTTCATTTCTATATTGATTGGATAAACATTCTTTCCCCCAAACTTTTTCCCAAAGTTCCGAAAAGGATTTTGTTTTTAATAATTCTTTTTCATTATTGGTCATTTGTGTAATCATATTTTTAATATAATGTTTATTTTGAACACTATATTTTCCTCTCATAAAATCAATAAATCCTAATGTTTCCTTTCTTCTTATCATTAGAAATTGAATTTTATTTTCATGAATACGGAAAGCGACAACTCCAATACTTGTAATTGGAATTTTACATTGATTGTAAAGATGTCCTTTCTTTCCACAATTGTTACAATATAAATCGGTCATTTGATAAAAATATAAACTAAAATATCTTTATATAACTATAAAATAGAACAATGTATTTTGATCCTAAAGTTTGGGGACCCCATTATTGGTTTTTTTTACATACCGTAGCAGAATCTTATCCAAAATATCCAAATGATGTAACAAAGAAGAAATATTATAATTTAATTCAAAATTTGCCATTGTTTATTCCAATACCTGAAATAGGAAATGTATTTAGTTCTTTTCTGGATAAATATCCAGTATCACCTTATTTAACAAATAGAGATTCATTTGTAAGATGGATGCATTTTATACACAATAAAGTAAATGTGCATGTTGGTAAGCCAGAAATATCATTAGCAACAGCTTTAGAAATATACAGAAATGAATACAAACCAAAACCAGTTTATTTAGCAGAAAAAATAAACATAAGGAAACATTATATTTTTTTAGTTCTAATAATTATTTTATTATTTCTGGCTTATAATTTCAATAAATAGTATTAATTTCTAACAATATTGTAATGAGATTTGAATTAATTATAATATTGATTGCTGGTTTAATCATAGCAAATATTTATACCGAGGGAAAATATATGAAATTGTTAGTAACATGGAAAAAATATTATCAAATGGCAGGAGTAGCGTTTGGTGCGTTAATGATATATATATTATTAAAAAAAAATCCATTAAGGGCTCAAGAAATGGTAAAAGTATCCAATGATTATTTAAAGTATTTACCTATTGATAAGGAAACATCTAATTTTATTTCACCAATATTGGATTTTACAACAAAACAACAATTTACACAAAACAATCAATACAAGAGTTTAGACGGAGGAAATTATAATTATCCAATTGTATCTTTAAATAATAATAATCATGCTGAAAGAAAAGTAGCCAATTCTGGTAAAACAGGCACAAAACGTTCTGTAAGTGAAACAAAGAAAAAGTTTGTTGCATCCAGACAATCATGGTGTTGTGGAAATTGCAAGAAACAATTAAATGCTTGGTTTGAGGTAGATCACAAAACAAGACTTGAACATGGAGGTAGTAATCATGTAGATAATTTATTGGCTTTATGTAGAGAATGTCATGGAGAGAAAACAGCAATGGAAAATCTATAATTCAAACGGATTTATATTTTTTAGACAGCTATAAAAATATAAAGAAAGATTATATAACATGGAAAAAATAAATGATGCAAAAGATAATTTAATTAAAACAATTAAAGATACAAATGAAAATACAAAAAAAATATTCGGCACAGTTAAAGAATCTGGTTATGCCGATTTGTATTTAAATTTTGCATTTTTTTTTATTCTTGCTATAGTTGTCATTAATGATTTAAATGAAGATCCTGAAAACAAAAATAATCCATTTAAAAGAAAGGAGAAAGAAACGGCAAAATTAGTAATTTCGTCATTGGCCACTCTTTTTGTATTAGGATATATAATTTTTTATATAATTTCATCATTTACTGCACCAAGTTGGAGTAATTATTATTATACAACCTTAACACTTATGTTTTTTGCATATATGTATATAACTTTATCATATTCAAGATTATTTAATTATGCAATGAGCATAACATTAGGATTAGTGGTATTAGTAGGTCTTGCAATGGTGTTTAATATATTTTCAAATTATATTCGTTCACTTAGAGGGTTTCAAGGTTTTTTCATATATTTCATATTTTATATCCCTTGTTTAATATCTCAATTTGTAGAATATGTAATAAATGAATTCAAAATAACAACTAATGCTGTATTGGTTTTGTTTATGATTGAATTAATTTTACTATTAATTTATTTTTATTTACCATACTTACTTGAACAAATATCCATTCAAGATGGAACGCCTATTTTAGAAAGATTTGTATTTTTGAATAGTGTAAATTCATATTCTATGGAGGATGTTGTGACCTTTGAGAACAGTAAAACCAGTGTGGCAGAATTTGGAGAAAAAACCATAAATAGAAACTATGCTTTGTCTATGTGGGTATATCTAAACAATTATTCAACAAGTATGGCAGCATATAATAAAGAGTCCTTAATATTTGATTATGGCAACGGAAAACCTAAAATAACTTATTATAATGACCAAAATGAACCTAATAAAATGGATGTATATAGATTTTATTTTTCAGATAAGATGGACACCAGTAATTATTATGAACTACAAATTCCAAACCAAAAATGGAATAATTTTGTATTTAATTATAATTCAAAATACGTTGATTTGTTTGTAAATGGTAAATTAAAGAGAACATTTTATTTTAAACAAGACATACCAGAGTATAATTTAAGTGATATAGTAACAACTGGAAGTGAAAATGGATTAAGTGGTGCAATTGCTAACATTAGGTATTACTCCAGAAAGATGACACAAAGAGATATAAGTAGTATGTATAATTTACTTAGTAATAAAAATCCACCAACAAATAATTTATAAGTATTTAATATATAAATGAACTACGTAGTTATTATTTTAGGAGTAATTGCAATTATTTTGCTATATTTGTTAATTAGAGTTCTTAGTGCAACAGCAGTGGAATTAACTGCATCTGCAAATCTTAATGACGATATTACACCAATAAACATAAAAAATAGTCCATCAAGTTCAAGATATGCGTATGGTCTTTGGATTTATGCGAATTCATGGGATATGGGAGCAACAAAAACCATATTTCAAAGAAATGAAAATATTAAATTATATTTAGATTCAAGTGCCCCTATTTTAAATTGTGATATTACCATGTCGGATGGTAATGTAAAAACAGTTGAAATAACAGACAATTTTCCATTACAAAAATGGATTTGGATTATTGTAAGTGTTGACAATCAATATGTTGATTGCTATTTAGATGGAAAATTAGTAAAATCAGGAAGAGTTTATATTGAAGATAGTGACAATGGAATGGTAGTTCCAAAAATACCTCCTAATGATACAGTGCAAATGAAATTAGGAGGAACAACTCGTTGGGATGCATATGCAAGTAAATTTAAACATTGGAATGGACCAGTAAATCCTGAGACTGCACATTCAACATATTTAGAAGGCAACGGTCAAAGTTCATTTAACAACTTCTTTGCAAGATACGGTCTTGATTTATTAATTAAGAAAGATGACGTAGAACAAACTAAATTAACAATATTTTAATTTTTTATTAAATCGTTTTATAGTTATATTATATAACGATTATGAATTTTCAACCACCACAGCAACCAATTCAAGGCACAACAAATAATATACCCCAACAAATACAAAATATTGGAAATAATGTTTCAAATTCTTTAGATAACGTTTCTAATACAATATCAGATTCAGTTAAAGATTTTTCTGATCAAACACAAGCAGCAGTTGATGGAAGTTTAAGTGATACTGAGGGTTTTTTAGAATCAAATTCTTTATTTGCAAAATCTGCTTTTGTTATTTTGATAGTAATTATATTTATTTTTCTTTTAGGTTTAGGAATTATGTTATTGGATTATTTGTTTTCACCAAGTAATAGCCCATATTTAGTAAAAGGCATGATTGATGGACATGAAGGAATTACCATTCCTCAAGATCCTGGAAATAGTGACACAATACCCGTAAAAAGGTCAAATAATGAAGACGAAGGTATGGAATTTACCTATTCAGTATGGATATATATTAGTGAATTAACGAGTGGAGATCAATATCAAAAGTTTCAACATATCTTTAATAAAGGTAATTCTTCATATGATGTGGAAGGAATTGCTGATGTAACCAATGCTCCTGGTTTATATATTAAACAAAAAGTAAGTAATGATGAAATTGACCCAAATACTGTTTCATTATATGCAATTATGGATTCCAAAACAGGAAAAATAAACAATCATGAAAATACTAAAGAAATTGAGGATATACCATTAAAGAAATGGGTAAATGTAATAGTTAGAATGAAAAATACAGTTATGGAAATTTACATAAATGGTGTAGTTTCAGGAAGATTAACGTTTAGAGAAATGCCAATGCAAAATTATTATGATGTAAATGTTTGCAAAAATGGTGGAATAAACGGTAAGCTTTCCAATTTAAGATATTTTAATAAAGCGCTTTCCATCTTTGAAATAAATAGTATTGTTATGGCAGGACCTGATATTAATGTTTATAATACAGATAAAAATAAAATGAAGAATTATTATTATTTGTCAAATTTATGGTATACAAGTAAATTGTATTAAGAAAATAAAAAATATGTATTATTTATATTAATTATGTCAGATTCTACAATAAAAACAGCTTGTGAACAAAGAAGATTTAACTTGTTGTTTAATGTTCCATTAGTTAGAAATGAAAAAACGAGTCCATATCCAAGTTATTCAAGCGCTCAATTAAATATGAGAAGAAAAGTAGAAGTATTAAAACATAATAAAAATTCTAATCAAGACCGTTCTTTATCAGCAAAAGAAAAACAAGCTCTTATATTAAAAGGTAATTATAGAGGTAATGTATTATTTTGTGCTGATGACCATAAAGTTGCTGTAAAGACAAGTTCATCTGATGTTCCGGGACCAATTATTACCTTGCAAGAAGATAAATCTGTTCCTTTGTATAATTATAAAACCAATACATTTGCATCGGCCATATCAACATCTGAAGAGAACACCGAATTTTTATTTATTGTTTTACCGAATGTGTCTTGCAGTTCGGGTTTAAATAATACTACAAATATTTCAAGCATTTTAATAAAAGATACAACAAAAACCACCTTTTCAATTGTTACTCCGGTTTTGTTTAAATTAGAAGGTGTTAATATTCCTGTTGACGCAAGTAACTCGGAAATATCTATAAATGTTAATAATATAGATTCTAAAGTATTTTATGGTTCAAGCGTAATAAGTAATGATACAAGTAAACCAACAATAGAAAATGCTGATTTTAAAGTAAAGTTAAGCACATCTGCTACTACTCCTTTCAACTTTACTGCACAACGATATGTTGGATATTTAACAATTTCTAATATAACATTGAATCCATCGCCAGGATTTTCTTACAACATAGGAATAAGTTATAACGTATCCACAACTCTTACATTATCTGAGAATGTCCCTTCCACATTAAGTCAAAGTGATGTATTAAATAATTTAACTTTTTCAATAATATCAAATTTAAATTCTGAATATGAAAATACAGATGAGGAAACAAATTGTGTAATAGAGATTCCAAATACACCAAGTATAAAAAGTAAAATAACAACAGTTAATGGAAGTTAATATATATAATTAAAATTTACATATATTAAATCATTTTACGTATGTTTCTCTACACAAAGGACATTTATGAATGTTATTATAACAACCTTTACATATTAGATGCATACAAATTGGTGTTTCTAAATTATCACTGGAAATATTTTCCCAACACACGGGACATGTTACATTTTCATTTTTTAAAGTATAGTTTTCCAAAGAAATTTTAGAAAGATTCTCTTGAACTTTTTTAGTTTTTTTGTTTAAATCATCTATTTTTCTCCTTTGATTTGTAATCTCTACTCCTGCGTCCAAAAGCATTCCATTTAATATATTTACTTCAAGTTGAAATTCTCGTATTGTAGTTAATTTAATAGGAAATGGTAAAAAATTACTGTGATAAATGATATTAAAATTAAGAACTGATATCGTTTCATTTTGTTCATTTTCATTAAGTAAAATTTTTATGTAAGATAACAATTTGTTACCATAACTTTTTTTAACATAAGGTTCAAAATATTTATCCATTTTATTTTTAAATTCTATATTGGTAGGAAGAATAGATATATGGTTTTCTCCCGTATTAAAATCATTATAAGAATCAAAGATAGTTAAAGTATATTTATGAATGTTTCTTGTCTTGTTTCTTGTATTGTTAACTAATGTATAGGTAAATCTATTTTCAAAACTACTTTGACTTTCCCTACATTGACTCATAAAAGCTTCAAAACTTTCTTTAAATTTTATTTCTCTTGTTCTTGGCATTAAATAATATAAAATTATGTATTTATATTATTGTTATTATTTTAATTCATCCATTGAGCTATTTGGTGTTACGGTTCCGCCGTTTGTGCTAACAGATACACTATCGCTTTTGTTTTGTTTAATCATCTCCAATTTTTTACTTAAATATTGATAATATTTTACCAAATAAGGTATTAAATCATCCATGGCAACACCTTTATGTTTTGAACCATCTTTATTTTCATTTTCACTCACTAATTCTGGCAAGATTTCTTCAACTTCTTGTGCTATAAAACCATAATGTAATTTATCGTCTGTTTGAGTTTTCCATTGATAACTTACTGGATTTAATTTTTGTAATTTTTCAACACATTCATTTTCCAATGGAACTATATTTTTTTTAAGTCTCTCGTCTGATTTTGATGAAAAACTATTACTTCCCGAATTCATGTAAACACCCAATTTATTTTTGTTTAAGATATTAAATACATTAGAAGCACTTTTACCAACAGCAAAATAATCACTGTAATCATCTTTTGTGTGTATTGTATATGCACCATAATTGTATTCACTATTTTTACTGTCAACAATTAACACATTTCCTGGCACTTTTAATGCTTGATTTATTGAAACGTCAGAACCGAATGTTCCATTAGATGCAAGATCGGCTGCTATAATATTTTGATTGTAGTTTTTAGGTGCTACAAAACCATAATTTACATTTATACCACCGTCTGTTACTTCTAAAGGGGCATCATACATTATATTACGACTTGGAAGTTGTGTTGTTGTGCTAATAGTTGTATAATTAAAATTTCCACCATAACTTAAATCAGAAATAATAAGATTCTTGGACACAGTAGTGTTTCCATCAACTTTAAACATGCCACCACTAATATCTACTACACCACTAACATCTAAAGCAAGATTGGTATTTGATACAGAGGTTCCAACTTTAACTGGGATTTGTTCAATATTTACAGTTGGCTCTCTATTATTATATAATGTTTCAACTTCGGTCGCGTCTAATAACCCATCAATAACTTGAAATCGTTTAATATTTGATTCCATATCATGAGATCTATAAAATTTGTTTAGGTTCACTCCTAATTCTCTTTCGTAACCACTTATTTCACGAGACCAAACATCAGAAGTTGTATAATTTGATTTAATAAAAACTCCATCTTGATAAACACTTAAAGTTGGTCCATTAGCATTTCCCATATCACATACAAAAACTATATGAACCCAAGTATCTAATTGAAAATTTAAATTATTATCACTTACTTTTATATTAGCGCCAGAACCACTTACGGTCTGAAGATACATTTTTACTTCGTTCGCATCCACTCTTTGCCACAACACTTGACCTGCTGCTGTGTTTTCAGCGGTATATGAAATAATATAATTTCCAGTAGATGTAGAAGCTATTTTGCAATATAATTCAATAGTAAATGAATCTGAAGGAAATACATAATTTTTTACTGATGCTCTTAATTGTTCACTTCTTAATGCTTGGAATCCTTCACTTTCTGTTAAAGTTACGGTCTTAACTGTGTCGTTATATATTCTAAAAGTTCCTTCTATTCCACTATCACCTCCAATTGTAGAGGTAGTTATATTTTGTGCAAAATTCCAAAAAATATCGGCATTTGAGTGTGGTTGTGGGTAAATAGTATTAGTATTAAAGGGTGTTGCTAAATAAACCTTGCCATTAAAACTACTATCTCCCACAGCAAGTAAAGCGTCAGTGCTATTACGTGTCCTTAGGTATCCTCCACCATTACTTGGATTTCTTACTTCCAAATTTCCTTGAATATAACTTTGTTTTAAAGTGTTTGCGTTGTTTGAATTATCCAACCAATTACTCATTAATTATATATATATCCTATATAATTAATTCAAACCTAAAATATAAAAATTATAGTTTATCTAATTTTTTATCTATTTTATTCAAACTTTCTAAAATAAATGGTATTAATTCAGAAGTCTTGATTCCTTTTTGCTTTTCTCCATTATATGTTTCATTTTCTTCAACCAATTCAGGCATTATTTCTTCTACTTCTTGAGCAATAAATCCACTATCTTCTTTTTTGTTTTCTTTCCATTGA
>MDSZ01086048.1_pt1 | contig 55192 bp, 89 predicted proteins | sample 811201 | NCBI WGS metagenome assembly MDSZ01 (sample SAMN05326647, study PRJNA326480) | marine metagenome | isolation source: seawater | place: Indian Ocean: North | collected 2010
CTCTTGGACAGCGAGCTCCTTCTCTTCCTGAATCCTTTGGAGCTCTTCTTCGATATTGAGGTCGGGATCTAGTACGCCGCCACGCTGCAGCTCTTCGAGGGTGGTCTGATGACTGATCAGGCCATTGACGTTGAGGTTGGTCAGCTGCGCGACGTCGTTCGCTTCCATCGGCTTGCTGAGCAGTGAGTCGCTCAGGCTGATTCCTGACTCAGGATGCAGTTTTTCCCCGCTGTACTGGGTCCAGAAATAGAGCAGCTGGCGGAACGCGGACAGCTTGCCCTCGATCAGGGCCCGTACCTGGGAGCTCACCTGGGAGCTAGCCAGTGCTGCTTCGGTTGCTGTGCGGTTGCCACCATCGCCCCAGAGGAACGACAGAGAGGCCTCCTTCATGAGCTTCTCAACGTGAAGAACCTCTTCCTGGTGACGCTGCAGAGAGCCACCGGAGATCTCAGCCCAACGGAAGTCTCCACCTTCAGGCAGGTCGAGGACACTGTTGGGTCCAATGGTCAGGGGCTTGGGTGAACCGTCAGGCAGCAGGGAATCGCCAACACGGACACCAGCAGGCAGGGCGCACTTGTGGATCAGTTCAGACAGGTCGCTGCGCAGCTGCATGTGCTCGATACTCAGCTGAGCCAATGCGTCCATGGCGACATCAGAAGAACCCATGGCATTGGTGGTTGCACCCATCCACACCATCGGAATCTCATTGAGGCTTGTCGTGCCCTCCTCAAGGACCTCTTCCTGATACGTGCCGGCCTTAGTTACGCGCAGGGTGACCTTGCGATATGCGCCAGGCACCATGACCATGAAGACCTCCTGCGACTTGCTGCCGTAGTCGCCATCAGGCACTTCTTCTTCAAGGCGGATCACGACCAGGTCGAGCACCTCGCGGCCGCCGTCAAGGTGTGAGCGCCAGTTGATCACCTGTGAGCGCTCTAATAGCACCAGGTAAGGACGACGACCTGATCGGATCTCCTCAATCTTGGAGGTGACGCCAGGTTCGGCAAGGGGCATTTCCACAAGAACGGCCGCGGCCCCATCGCGCAGCACAAGCTGATCGACGTCGGACAAGAATCGGCGCAGGCTCGAGCCGCGCATGTCGACGTCATTCAAGGACGCTTCGAGGCTCGGAGGCGCCTCACTGATCTGGAATCGGGACAGCAATCCAGAGAATGAACGGATGGCGTCTCTGTAAGTAGAAGGATATGAACTGCGACCGATGCGACCCTGGTAGGCATCAGTGGGCTCGCCTACTTCCTGCGGCAGGTACTTTGCGCGGACAGAGCGGGTGGCGTTATCACCTTCGCGAGGCAGTAAATGCCAACAATCTTTAGCCCGCTGCAACAGGGGCGCGATACCCGCCAACTCAGGACGTTGATAACTGACCAGCTTTGGATTGTTCGACGGTGCGTCCTGTAGTGCCACGCTCGGTTTCCTGTCCGGGTCCCATCAGGATTCCGAAGAGACATGCAGGTGCAGCTCCTCCCAGTCGAAGTCATCCGGCAGGTCAGCCAACAAAGCAGCAATCCTCTGAATGCGCTCCTGTCGGCTCTGCTCTGCCAGCTGCATCGCTTGCAGGAATGGCGACGCCATCACCCTGCAGGAATCGCGACTTCCACGGGCTCACCAGCCTCGGCATCCCATGACCAGTAGTAGCCCGCCTGAGGTGCTGGGCCGATCGCGCCGTCCAGGTAGTAGCGACCGCAATAGGCCGGGTCGTACTCGGCCACCTCGATGAGTTGAGTCTGTTCAGCGGGGGCTGCCTTGGACGACTCAAAGTGAGAGAAGATGAAGCCGTTGCTGTCGGTTTCGATGTAGTAGTACATGACGATCAGTTGAATTCGATGACTTCGTAGCTGGTTGTATTGATGCCGGTGCCACTGGCCCTGGACACCAACAGCTGCGTTGATGACTGCAGGGAAAGCCGGGTCTCAGTTATGGCAGTGCTACTGCTTGCGAGGTTGTTCGTTGCGCCGAGGTGGCTGATCATCGTCTTCGACATGTCGACGGACGTGATAGTGGCGCTCGCGAAGTCGGTGCCATTCATCGCAATGGTCCCCCTTTGAATGCTGCTAATCACGGAGCCTCCTAGAGCGGCGATTGCTTGAGCGACTCGCAAAGGAGTCATCACTTGTGTGTTGTTGGTGCCAGCCTCGGCCTCAGCCTGGGTGGCTATGGGTAGTGTTCCGTCGAGGCCGTCCAGTTTCGTTTTATCAGCGTCCGTAAATGCGTTGGTGTCAGCCTCTGCTTCGTAGGCAGTTTTGATGTCTGCGCCAGTCATCGCAACGTTGGCCTGGGCCCCTGCCTCGACGCCGTCGAGCTTTGTCTTATCGGCTGCTGACATGTAACCCAGCGCGCTAGTCGTCGCTGTGTCGCTGGTTATGACGGTCAGATCCACGGTGTCCCCGTTGGAGTTCAAGAGCCCGTCAGCTTTGAGAGTCCCGAAAGGCATGGCCTGATACTGCTGAACAGTCCAGGATTCCCGCCCATTAAAAGAGGCCCCGAAGGGCCTAGGTCATGCAAGTGCTGCGTCGGCCTGTTCTTCTGTAAGGCCTGCTGCCAACAGCGCGGCTCTCGCCTGCGCCACCTTGTCCTCGTAGCACTGAACTGGGTAGTAAGTGCCGTCGTCCTTGGCCTCGAAGCTCACTGGCTCGTAGTCAGGTTGGATGCTCAGCTCATACATCCCAAGGGCCGCGATAGGGCCCATGGATCCGTAGTTACGCTTCAGCTCTTCGGTCTCGATGATGCGGTTCTGGGGCTTGAAGAAATACTTCATCAGATGACTCCTGTCTTGAAGATGTTTTGAGCGGATTGAACGGGCGAGGCGTTGTCTGAGGTGTACTTAACCGTGACCCGGTAGTAGGTGTTCTCAGAGAGCGTTGGCTTGTTGGTGTTCCAGGGTGCCGAGCCGTCTTGCCCAGAGGTTGCGTCCAAGTCGTCGTAGGTGTTGATCAGTGTCCAGGGACCGGTCTCACTAGCGCCGCTCTCTAGGGTCCAGACGCGCTTCGACAGTGTTGCGTCAGTGCCTGTCACGGCAGTCGTTCCGCCATTGCTGGACGTGAACACAATCGACGTAGGCGAAGGAGATGCTGCGCTGACGCTTGCGCCTTTGATGTACTTGCCGACAATGAAGTTGCCATTAACACCGCTCACGTAGAAGGTGTTGTTTACGCGGCTGACGACAGTGCCAAACGTGGCCGCGGCGAAGGACTTGCTGACTGTGTCGCCATTGGCCCAGGTTCCGCCGTCGACGAACATCGTGCTGTTGCTTGCGTCCTTGCTAACGATTGCAACGCCTGGCTCGATGTCGATCGTCAGGCCGTTCACATTCGGCTGGTTGGGATTGTTCCACCAGAAATAGCGTCCAGTGCCCTTGTAGCCACCAGAGACGGCTGTGCCACTCGTACCAGAGTTGTAGGTATCGCTGGCCGCGTTTGTTGTCCTGAGGCTGCTGATGCCGTTCTGAATGATCGAGGCAGTGACGACCTCGCCCATGTCAATGACGTAGCACTCAGTACCACCGGAACTGGTGCCCCAGTCGCCGGAATAAATAGAATTGCTACCGATGCCTAAGGTCTTGACCGTCGCGTTCGTGCCCGGACCTGAAGAGCCGCCACCACCAACGGCGTTGTTCTGAGAAAGGTCCGACCAGGTTGTAGCGAGACCCCAGCTCGACCCCTGGTAGCCGGCTGCGTAGGGATGGCCGCCCCAGCCGATGTATGTGTCAGCGGAGCCATCAAACCCCTGCACGAAATCGCCGACCTGAAACTCGTCGAAGCTGCTGTTGTTTGTAAAAGTGAGCGTAGTCCCCGCCGGCTGGTTATCGACAAGCTGGTTTCCGTCGACTGTCACTCCGCAGAACGTCGTGTCGTTTGCCGTGTGGCAATCAATAGTGAAGCCAACGACATTGGATTTTGAACCAATAGCGAACTGGCAGGTGTCACCAGGGCCAGTCCTCGGAGCCGTGGTGTTGTTCCAGACAGTTTCAGTTGAACCGTTTGCGTACTCGAAGATGATCGTGTGGTTGTCGTTCTCAGGGATAGCCGTCGAGTAGATGACGAAGTTGCCACTTTGAGCAGGGGACAGCGTGATGCTGAGCACGGCGCCGTTCGTCTTCCTGTCGTAAGTGCCTTCATGGATTGGATCCCCTTGGAAAGCGTTTGAAGACGTGCCAACTGCGACGAAATCGGTGACAACGTTTGTGACGTTAGTGATTGCGCTTGTTTCGGAATTCGTGAAGTCCGTGCCATCAGCTTCGGCCTGAGTGGCCGTGCCGATGATGCGGCTCAGCTGATCGGGACCCGAGAAGGTGAGCGCTGCGTCGTAAGGGTCGCTATGCGTCAGGGTGTCGCCGGTGCTGTAGTACTGACCCGAGAGGGTGATCTTCTTGGTGCTCGAATTCACGTCCTGAATCTGGCCGCCAGTGCTTGGGATGTCTCCGGCCGAGAAGAGACTGAAGTTTGTGGCGTCAGGAAACGTCATCACTGAGCCGTTGAAGAACTTGCCTATCTGGCCGATTGCCTTCGGGTTGTTCATCACGATCCAAAACACCTGGCCAGTAACTACGGCAGGAAACGTCGTGATGGGTGTGCCGCTGTTGTGCAGATCTGACTGACCTGTGCCGTTGACAGAGGTGATGTTTGTGCCTGGGTTGAAGATCAGAGTGACCGTCTGAGGGAAGCGGAACGCATAGCCCTGGGAGATGCTGCCACTCGTGTCGGAGGTGGAGCCAAACAGGCCTTGTTGGACTGTGAAGGGGCTCGAGAAGTTGATTGTCTCGCTGGTGCTCGAGTAGCCCGCGCCGCTGCCCCAGTTAGCGAAGCTGCTGGCTTGGCCGAGGTTGTTCCACGTTTGGTTATTCCAAGCAGAAGCCCAGCCAGCCCAAGCGCACTGGACGTTCACGGTGCTGCCAAAGGTTCCGAGTTGAACGCTGGAGGCTGCACTCGTCGACTGAGGCAGAGATCCAGCCGGGCCGACAGTGGTGATGTCAGCAGTGAGCGGCTGCTCAGTACCCGTGGGGTTCAGCCCTGCACCATTGACAGGTGACTCGATGTTGACAGGCGATTCGATTAACCCGCTAGGCCCCAGGTCCAGGTCCTGAGCCTGCATCTTGTACTGGGTGCCACTGCGCTCGACAAGCAGCAGGTCGGTGTCGTTGAGAGTGCTCATGTCGGTGTAGGGAACTTGGTACTGGACGCCGGATCGCTCAACCAGGAAAAGATCGTTATCGCTTGGAGTGCTCATGGCAGGGTCGGAAGGCTGGACAGCGATGCGTTCTGCAACTTCACCCAGTTGCCGCCGTGGGCGTAAAACAGCGCACCCTCTGCGTGGACGTGAGCCACTGCGCCATGGACACCTGAAGCAGCAGGCAGATCGCCCGTGGTTGCGTAGAGGACAGGATTGAGGTCGCCAGCCTGGAAGAGGGTTGGCTTGTTGGTCAGGTCGTCGTAGTCACCAGAAAAGCCAGCCACGTTGGCCTGGGCTCCAGCCTCAATGCCGTCCAGCTTCGCCTTATCAGCAGCTGACATGTAGCCCTTGGCCGATGTCGTCGCGTCGTCAGTAACGAGGACCGTCAGATCAAGACTCGAGCCACCCGAGTTCTCAATCTCGTCGGCAAGGATTTTCCCGTAGGGCATGGGATCAGGTCGCTACATGGACGCCTCAGGATTCCGAGAACTCCTTGACCGCGATGTCGTAACCCTTCAAGAGCATCGCCTTCTTGACGATCGCAAGAGCGATGTCTCTTTTGTCTGTGACCTCGGTGACCTCAATCTGCCCAGGCATTTTGTAGGTGATCTGAAAAAGCATTAGATCAAGTCGTTATCGAACAGCGCAGACATGAGGCAGGCGTAGAGCTGTGTCTTCATCTGGATCAATCTTTCCTGCTCCGAAGCATCGCCCCCGGGCCACACTCTCAACGCTGTATCGGTTGCACTGAGCATGGCCCGCAGGGTTTCGATGTTGGTTTCGATTGAAACGACGATGTCCCGCTCGTCCATCACCCTTTCCATTTGGTGCGATTAGCCCAATAGGCCGCGGACATCTTGCCCTTGGCGATGTTCTTGGCATGGCGATCCCTAAAGGCTTTGCGCTGAGCAGCGTTCTGATTGGTCTTTGCGCCCTGCTCACCGAAGCGAATGGTCTTGATCTTGTCGCCTTCCTTGGCCACGACTACGTGGCTCTTAGTTTTGTGATTAGGTGTGCGCTTGGGCTTGTTGAAACCGCTGACGCCAGCCCTTTCGAGTCGAGGATCTTTCTTTTTGCCGGCCATCGAGCTACTGAGAGAGCCTTAGGGTTCCCCGAGAACTCCGCCTTGCAGCCTGATGTACTCCTTGCAGGCTTCGAGGCTCTTGGATGTCATGCAAAACATGCCGTGAAAGTGCACGGACCAGTAGCCATTGCCTTTGCAGATGATCGTGTAAGCCATAGGGTGCATGGTGCTTGTTCTAACCATGATCACGATCTTGCAGCGGAGTGAACTTGAAGGGTGGGAGCTCGACGCCCATCTCCTTGAAGTCATTGCGCAAACTGCGATATGCCAACCAACTGCGCAGGAGCAGCATCCCGTTCCAGTACTTAATGCGAGCTATGGCGTACAGCCCGAAGAAGTAAGCATCACACTCCTTGGGGAACAAGGCATAGAGGATGATCAGCCCGGCCATCCATCCGTAGGTAAAGGCAGTCGGATTCATGCGATCGAGAGGCGATTGAACAAGGGCTGAAGTTGATCGTGGACTTCCTTGAGTGTTCCCTCGAAGCGAAGCGAGCCGATGGTGGCGATGTAATGCCAACCACCGACCCGAACCAGATGAGCCGTAGGGCCCAGGCGGTGGACCTTGTCTCGCAGCTGCGTTGGCGTGATGCCTTGCTTCAAGGGTGAGCGATTAAGCACGGCGGCGCTCGTAGCAAAGGGCGTTAAAGGCCGCGGCCAACAAGAAGGCTGGCAGGGTAGTAGCGATCAGAATCCAGATCATCGAAGGTCAGGCGGAGTGTTCTCTTCGTAAGTACCCAGCTCGAGGGCTTGATTGACCAGGTCCATGGCGTCAGCCAGTAATCCCCAGGTTTTGTCGCTGTAGATCTGGGGTTGGTCCTCGGTCATGCCTTGGGCCAGGAAAAGCTGATTAGCGGCGGCGCTAAGTGGGTTGTTGATGGTCATAATTCCATCTCGGGGAATCGGTCGGGATTTTCATCGAGAATCATTTCCCAGCCAGCGATCTGGTCGAGGATGTCGGCGCAGGTCTTCTGGAGTTGTTCCTGTTTGAAGTTGGCGGGAGCAATGCTTATGCAGCTGATGCAAGCGTCAACGAGTGATGTGGTCTCAGGATTCACGGGAGAATGAAAGCGATAAAGAGAGAGGGGATGAGAAGGGCCTAGAAGGGGCTGGAAGAGCCGTAGCTCATTCTACCCTTGGGTCAGTCTGTTTTCGAACAATGATTGAATGGAGCCGCTCTCATGAAGGTCTGAGAGGGTCTTGCCATTGATGGTGAACTCGACGTCGAGTCCGTACTCTTTGGCGGTGTTGACCTGCGCTTTGACGAGGTGGACCCAGACCTTGGTCACGATCTCCTTGTCCCATTCGTAATTGGAAGAGTTGGAGCAGTTGGCGATCAGATCGAACTGCTTAATCAACTTCGTAACACGATCAGGAAACAGGCGAGCAAAGCGGTCGCGCTTTTCTGCTGTTGATTGAGGCATTGTCGAAAAGAGCAATCAGAGAAAGGACGTCAAAACAGCATTCCGCAATCAAGAGAGGTCGCGGAGCTTGTAGACGATGCCAACGAACAAGACTGCGCAAAGCACGGAGGAGCCATAAAGAGCCAAGGAGTGCATGGTCAGACTTGCGGTTGATCACGAGGTCTCGCGCTGATTACGCGAGTGTGAGGGAAGGCGTCGGCGAAGCGCTGAACAGCGCTGCGAGCATCGAGAGCGGCGATAGTGTGCTGCTCTTCGAGGCCGGTACGAAGGTCGACGGCGGTGAGGACGTAGACGTTCATAAACCCTCGGGGCTGTGTTGATGCGAATCAACACAAGCTATCAGGAGCAGTAGATCCGATTGACAGGGCAGAGCCTGTGCGTGCGGTTCTGCTGGACCTCTTCCAGCCCTTTGGCTGTATTGATGGGGTTAGTGGTGATGTTGAAAATCACGGCACCAACCGAGAGGCAGAGGAAAAAAGCTTTCATGGCTGCATGTGGTAGAGCCGCCCCTGTTCTAAGCGTGATTGCTTTGCGTGTCAACACGTGCAACAAAAGACCCCGGTGGGGGCCGGGGTCGAAGTCGTTCGGTTCGTGGGGGTTGCCTAAGTCTTCCTGCGGCGGAAGGCTTCGATCTGGGCATCGATCAGGTCCTTGAGAACCTTGGCGTTGACGAGAGGAGGATGGCGGCGCTGCGGGCCGCGATAAGGAGAGGGGGCGAAGAGCATTGGATCATCGAGAAGGGTAAGAACCGTGATCACGCCTTGCCCTCACGCTCAGCCTTTTCTGCTGCAGCCACACAAGCGGCTGAACTACAAGCGGACTCAGAAGCGACCAGCTCGCGGGTGTCGTCGTGACGATTTAGAGCAGAGCGGAAGTCGCTGACCTTGCGGGCCTCGACATCAGCGCTGAGGCGGTCGTAAGTCTCCTTGTCGATGGGCTCGAAGGGGAGGCGAGGGAATGCACTGTTGCGTGCATCGAAGCGCTGGAGCAGAGCTGCGGAGATGTAGCCCTCGTCGGTCTGAATCGCTTCGTGGATGAGCTCAGACAGATCGTCGATCTCGTCCTCGCGAAGCTCAATAGTGGCCGAGGTGTTGTGCGCGGTGTAGTGCTTTTGGACAGCCATCCAAAGACCGAATTGGGCACGGGCTGACAGCTTGTCGAGGTCGAAGGCGTCACAGCCAGGCAGGTTGGCCCAAGGCACCTCGGTCGGAATCTCGACCAACCACTCAGTCGAGCGGGGGTCGTTGATGTCGTTTAGGAGGTTGCCTTCTTCGTCACGCGCAGAAGGTGCGGGAATGACGGAGTAGCCAGCGTCGATGGCAGCCAGTGCCACTGGATCGTTCGCACCGAGAGTGATGCGGCGGATAAAGCGCTGAGCCTTGGGAGGGTGCCAGCCAGAGGAGGCGCCAGTCAGCAAGGACTTGGTGCCAGCAGGCTGGACGGTGGTCATGCGGTTGGGGACACGCAAGCCACGGGCTTCGCAGAACTCACGGACGGTGGTCTCGACTTCCTGGCGCCAGAAGGACAGGTAACCAGCCTCGGCGGTTTCGAAGCGCAGACCTTCAGCAGTGCGCGGACGGCCATCAAACATCCACTGGAGCCATTCAGCGCCAAAAGCTTTGACGAAGAAGTCGAACAGGCCAGTGAAAGAAACACCCACAATCGGGTCAATTTCGCGGGAGTAGGCGTAGCGCTCGTCCTTGAATTGATGGAAGAGCAGGGCGGCAACCTCGAGAGCACCGGCACGGAAGGCGTCAGCCTGCTGCTGATCATCTTTCGGGTCGATGGTGTTCAGGTGAATCTCGGAGAGATTGCAGTGAAAGTCCTCGCCCAGGATCTCTCCACAAGGGTTGAGGCCGTAACGCATCATCCGGTGATCAAGCTCGCGGGGGTCGCAGCTACTGGCCGCTGGGACAAGCTCGTCATCGGTCTGAACTGTCGACAGCTTGCAGAGAAAATCCCTCGCGGCGTCTTTGCCTTCTTCGACGTATGTCTTGATGAAGACGTTCTTGGTGTCGCGATCAGGCAACAGGTCGTGGTTTGAGCGCGCGATTGCCTCGGGCACGAATTGGATGGCACCCTCGCCGGATTGCACCTGCAGGGTCACAGCTTCCTTGACTTGCTCGAGGGTGGGGCGTGCATGGAAACAGCGGGTGTGGTTAGCCATCCGCAGGTTTTCCTTCACCGGATCGACGCGCCAGTTGCCCTCGGAGTCCTGCGAATAGAGCCCGAGCTTGGCGGTTGCTGCTTCTGCGTCATCGCTTGAAAATTGGCGCATACCAGCAGAGCGCCGAATGTTGCCAGCAACAATGCACGCAGCAGCTTCGTCAATAAGCAAGCAGCACTCGATTGGGGTGAGTTGGCGTCCATGAGCGGAGGCGAGCAGAGCGATGACTTTCTCGAACAGGACAGGCAACTTCACGGGGTTAGCGGTGCCACCGAAGCCCTTGAGCTTCTCGCCAGCGCCGCGAATTTGGCTCAGGTCGACAGTGACGTCGAGGTCATGGCCGCGGCTGAATGCCATGTCGATCAGAACCTGGTAGCCGTCGACCCATCCCTTGCGGCTATCGCCGACGATGATGGTGGCCTCGTCCTTGTCCCAGGAGACAGTTGTCACCTCATCGCCGCCAGGGCCATCGCCTAAGGGGGTCATCTCCTTCAGGGTCAGACGACGCATAACCGGCGGCAACTTGGCGACCTGGTCCTGCTCGAGGATGGCGCCAGTGCCAGAGCCCATCATCGCGAGCTCCATCATCAGGCCAAAGACCTCGGGGTCATTCACCGTCGTGTTGGTGCAGTTGTAGGCACCCGAATAGTTTTTGGGCGACCGGATCCAGGTTGTGCCACCCGTCCAAAGCCATCGACCGGAGGGGAGTGCGTGCTGCTGCTCGGCCATCGTGCGGACCAGGGCATCATCTTCTTCGCCAAGTTGACCCAGCTCGACGATGTCATCGATGACACGCTCGACCATCTCCGCATAAGACTCGCGGGTGTTGTCCGCCTTGCGACGGCTATAGGTGCGATAGAAGACAGGGGCGCCAGACGGCGCTTCGTCAGAAAACTCCGGCTTGTAGGGAGGAAAGTCAACCTCTTCTCTCTTCAACGCGAGGTTCAGCAGACCCACAACGGCGTCCGAGCTGATCCGACCGTGATGGTTAATGACACCATCGATAAAGAGATGAGGGACAACGGTCATGTCCTTCGGCGCCAACTCAGGGAGAGCGTCGACGTCGATGTATTCAACAAAAGAGCGGCCATCAAGGCCGGTCTGTGAGGCAAAGGTCGCAAGGGCTTCGTCGATCCTTGCGTGCATGTCTCGGCAGGGCTCGCAGCGGTGTTCTGCGTGGTAGACGAACAGCTTCATTCAGGCGGGTTGGCAGCTTTGAAGTTTTCCTGGGTGTTGTCCGATTTAGACGGGAGTCGGCATCCCGCGGCGGCGGTAGTAAAAGAACTCGAACCTGGTGTCGAATTCGCGCGCCGCTTCGTAGGCAGAGGGTGCATCAACGAAGGCTTCGAGGAAGAAATCTCCGTCGATTGTTGTGTAGAAGACCCGGTAGGTTTTGGTCTTGTCGAGTGCTCTGAGTTCGAGCAATGACCTGAAATAACTCAGCATTGATCAGACCTCGTAGGTCTTGCACTCAGGAGCCGAGACGTTCAGCTCACAAAATGCGTTCCAGTATTCATTCCTTGCCGTCTCGTTCCGACTCTCCAGCTCTTCGAAGAACTTGAGGGTCTGAGAAGCGAGTGGGCTTACATCGTGCTCGAAATGCTCAGGGTCAAACATCGGCTCATGCTCATGGGTTTGCTTCGCGCAAGCGCACCGACGGCAGTTGCCGCAGCGCCTTGGCGAGTTGTCCTGATTCGCCCTCGTGAGCATCCGAAAAAACAGAAGGTTCATCGCCGGCCTTGACCTCGATAACGCTTCTTGGCGGTGCCCTTCTTGTACGAACCCTGTTTGCGTTTTCCGTGGCCGATGCTGGTCTTCTTGGGAAGGTCTCCCATGACATGGCCAGCGCGATGCAAGTGGTCTGTGATTGCAGAGGAAAAGGCCATTAACAGCGTGTTGAGGGGTGGTCAAGATTCGAACCCTGACAGCTAAAGCTACCAGTCATCTTTTCGAAAAACTTTCAGGATCTGGGCCTCTGGGAACAGCTCATGAGCGTCCACAACGGCCTGCCCTGCGCTCGAAGACATGATGGTCCACTCCTGCTGCTTCCCCTCTTTGTCATCGATCGCGAAGACGATGACGAAGGTTTGCTTGGACATGGGTCGTGGTTCGAATCAGAACAATTAAGGCTACCCATGCCCAATACAAAAAAAAGAGGGTTAGGAAACCCTCACATAAATGGCGACAACACTGCCCGCTATAAAAAAGAGACATAACCCCGTCATGTCTCTCGCCTGTGTGTGCTCGAAGAAGGGGATCCTCAAGCTCTCGGCGACAATTTTAAGTGCCGCGCAAATCACGATCTGGTCAGTGATGAAGAAGTAAAACCCAAGGAGGTTTAGGACGACGCTCACTTGACGCAGCCTGTTGGCCTGAGATCGTGTCAGGCCTAGCTTCCGTGCTGGCATCGTTCGAACCGTGATCAGGTCTCGGCAGAGCCATACGCGCCGCCGTAGTCGAAGAGCTCGTAAGGCTCCAAGCCGGGGTCAGGGTTTTGCAGGTCAATGGCGTAGGTGTTGCGCTGACCAGGAGCCAGCCACATCACGTTCTGCGCGGCAATCCCATCTAGGCCAAGACCATCGCCCGCGTAGAAATCCGTGCCCATCACTGAGGATGAACGGGCCCACTTGCCAGTGACCAGAGTGTCGTGGATATGGCCACTGATGCCGAAGGTGGCATCGTGCTGGCCAAGCAATGATTGAACGGCGGTCTGATTGGTTGGGTTGAATCGCCCCTGATCGCCATGGATCATCAGCATCCGGTGGCCCTGGATCTCCAAGACCTTGCGGTTGACGCCGAACTCACATTCGACATCGCTGCCGCGGTAGTAGCTGGCCAGTTCTGCATTCAGGGCACTGTCCCAGTTGTCTGCGCTCATCACGTGGCTGTGACCGCGATCAGCAAACAAGCGGGCCTCGTTGCCAGCGATGCCGGTGACGCGAACTCGAGGGAATACCTCGGACTCGGCCAGATCATTGATGAACTGAATGACCAGATCCTTGCCCCGACTGAAGGTGTAACAGGCCGCACCCTCGGAGTTGAGCATCTTGTCGTACCGCTCCTTGCCGATCTTCGAGTCGAAGATGTCACCCGTTAGGGCAACCACAACCTCTTCTGCACGATGTGCAACGCCATAGAACTTGACGTGCTCGGCCAAGGCGCGAAGGCGACGAGCAGCGATTGAAAAGTCCCACTCGTTTGCGTCTTGACGTTCCTCCATGCCTCGAACGACGCAGCCGAAATGGACGTCGGAGAGCTGCGCAACAATCGCGCCACCCATCAGGCGGATGCCCTGGGCGTACTTCTTGGAGCTGTAGAAGGAATCGATGTCCTCCTGCATCTCGCGAGCGTTGCGGATCTCACGCTCGAGCTGCTTCTGTTGCAACTCGGCTCGCGCCGCGTCCCGTTTGTCCTTGCGGGCATTGGCGGACTGATCTCGCAGTGCTTGCTCTTGTGCCTCTGGGCTCAGGTCCGCGAGAGGGTCGACCAGCACCTCGGTCAGTGGTTCAGCAGCAGGGCGCTCAGCGAGCTGCTTGATGCGATCGAAGTCGATAGTCATTGGCTGATCAGCGTTGCTACAAATTCGTTCACGTCCATCCCGACCTCATCGGCGACCTTCTCGAGGGCGTGCTCGTAAAGGGAGACGCGATCCCGCAACTCGACGACTTCCTTCTGGTAGTCATCACGGGTTCGATTCATCCGCAAGCCTTCACGGTGCTTGGCGGCTTGAACTTTGCCGCGATAGCTGGCCCAGAGCGTTTTCCACATGCCGGTCTGATAGACGACGACGTGGCCGGCTTTCAGTTGCTGCTCCAGCTCGTCAAGGATGACTACCTGACGGCGAGCGTTGTCCACGTAAAGGCATTGCATCTCGAAAGCCGTAAGGCTTCGCAGGGGCGACTCAGGGTCACGCTTGAGGATCTCAAGAAGGGGCTGAACGACCTCAAGGGCCGTGGGCAGGCCATTGCGCTCGAGGACGTTGATGACCTCGACGCTGTCGTAGGCGTTCGCTTGTGCGACCTGGCGGATAACTTCACCCAGGCGGAGGTCGATTGAAGAAATCTCGGTGGCGATTGTCCGAGCCTCTTGCTTTACCTCAATGGCTGATACAACTTTCGGTTCGAGCATCTTAAGGGCTGTATTAGTTCGAACTGTGTCAGTCTACCTGCGTTAATTTGTGCAACTGAGAAACTTTCTCTTGGAGTTTTTCAGAGTTTCTGTAACTCCGCGCCCAGATGCCAGCTGTCAACGCAAGGTAGTCCGGATGAAAATAAGAACGCTGCAGCTCTGGGGACTCAAAGCCAACTTCTATCAGGGCCAGTTTGAGCTCAGCGGTGACGCCAGGATTGAGCCCCATATCGAGCGCCATGAGGCGGCAACGAAGAATTAAGTCGCGAGGCGCCGGACCTTCCGGCACGTGCGGATTAACGTTTCCCCACGCATTACGGCGGCGGCATAGCTCCTTGTGGTGTTCGCGTTGCTTCTCGTCCATTGCTCATCAAAAACAACACCTAGAAAAGTCCAGGTTGTATGCGTCCATTGCCTAGATGCTCATCGTCAAAGTGGAGATTGACCTCATCCCCAGGCCCGCCGTAAGTAGCAGCGCGAAGCGGCATATCCTCTTCTTCTCCGGCCGGCAAACCGTGACCATCTAGTACATCGCATGCGGCCTGAATCAATGCCTCCAGGGCCTCGACTCGAGTCTCGTAGCCGCCCACTCCTTGGCAGCTCCAGAACAGCTTGGCTCCTGTCTTGGGCGCGTTATCCCAAACGAGGCGGGCCGCGTCTAGGTAGGCCTCGGTGCGATCGTCTTCGACGATGCGGGGCTTGCCGTGATAACCAGGGCAGCTGACTTCATGCACCGTCTCGTTGAGCTGCAGCGGCGGACCTGAACAGATATGGCGGCACTCGAGCCACTCAGAAAGCTCGACCTTCAGCTCATCAGCGATGTATTGGTCAGAGTGACCGAATGGAACAAACTTGCGGCCACGCATCCACAGCTCGCGCATTCGATGAGAGATGCGCAGCAAATATGTCTTATCTCGGCAGTGATGCAGAAGCTCGCCACGTATGAGGCTCACCAGATAAGTGCTGGGCTTGTATCCCATTGATGGGTCGAATCTGTGCGCACCCTTGGCGAGTCCAATATGCGCGGCACCGATTAAATCGTCGTATGGAATTCCGGTACGTCTACTGAACTTGTGCGCTTCCGAATAAGCCAGCCGGACATGCTCAGCGCAGAAAGCTTGCTGCTCCTTGCTGAGCTTAAAGTCCAGGTGGGAGCTCATTAAGGACTGTCACTGTTCGTATCGTTATTCTACCGGCGAATTTATTGCCACCCTGGAACCTGAGCGCGGGCAACAGCTGCTTTTGAGCCATACCCGTAGGTGGCCGTGGTTGCCTGAAACTCCGGGCGACGAGTGGCCCAGTTCAAGGCCTGGGAGACGGCGTCGATTTGGTCGTCGTTCTTGGAAGCGGGAAATAAGGCGCACTGCGAGACGAAAGGTTCGACCCAGCTCGCGCGTTGCGGGAGATAGAAGTTGCCAGCCTCGATGATTGGCGCGCAGGCCTGAACGCGAGTGGTCTTGCTTCCAAGTTGTGACGGCTTGATGCCAATCATGTTCGGCACCTTCTGCTTCATCAGCTGCATCACGGCGTGGCCGTTAGCGGCGGCTTCAACCAGCACAGCCGAGGGCCCCCACTGCCTGCATTTGGCCTGCAGGCGAGCCATGGTGCCAACAATATCGAGGCGTTCATTGACCATGTCGAGCAGATAAAACCTGCCCTGGGTTTCTCCGATCACGGCCATCGCCACATAGTCGCTCGTGTCTGCGGCGGTGAATGTGCAGTCGAGGCTCAGGATGATCCTTGAGAACTTCTCAGGCGCCTGTGTAAACCATTGGAACCAGTCGGGATTGATGATGTTGCCCCCTGTTGCTCTGGGGCTTTGCTGATACAGCGACGCAAACTCGCGCGAGCCAACAGCGGCGCGAATCTTGCTTAGCGATTGGATGTCGTAGCGCTCAGGGCAAAGGGGGTCGCCTGGCTTTCTCCAGTCCTCCTCGACCGTGACGCATTCAGGCAGGTCGGGTCGCTCGTCCCAGGTTTCGGCAATCGCCGGGAAGTCAACGACATGCCAGCCCTCACGATCTTGAGGATCGACCTCCGCCTCATTGTCGAGCACCTGGCCCACGAGGTCAGATTCAGACCAACGGGTCTGCACGATCACGATCGCGCCACCTTCGGGCTCAATACGGGTCCGAAATGTGGAGCCGTACCAATCGCGCAACGTAGATATGAAGGCCGGGGATTCGGCCTCTTTTCTATCCTTGATCGGGTCGTCGACGATCCCCAGGTGAGCGCCTCGACCGGTGGCGGCACCGCCCACACCGACGGCCCACAAACCGCCCTTCTGCTCGGTGCCCCATGCCTTTACTGATTGACTGGCTGGGTCGAGTTTTCCGCCGGCGTCCACGTAAAAGGCGCGTGCTGCTCGTGAAAAACCTTCCGCCAGGGTGGCGCCATAACTGGTCACAGCAACCTGTCGATCTTGGTGCTTCAACAGGTAGTAAGCGGGGAAGAGTCGGCTAACGAGCTGAGACTTGCCATGGCGAGGCGGAACCTGGACCACGAGGCGCAAGAGCTTGCCAGCGACCACTTCCTCAAGTAGGTCGATCAGGATCTCGTTCCACTTGTAGAACTGATAGTTAGGCATCACCAGCTTGATGAACTGGCGGAATGTCATGTCAGTGACGCTCGTCGATTTTGCGCGCTTCAAGAGGTCGAGTGACTTCTTGACGTGCTTGTCGGTTCGAGCGGCCTTGCGCATATACGCGGCGCCGAGCTTCTTCATCAGTCGACGTCCGGCGCGATGGCTTCCATCAGGTCGTCAACGCCCAGGGCAGCGGCTGCCGTGTTCATCGCTGCATCGCTGAGCTTGGCGGCAGTGGTGGCGATGCTGGCCAGTTGCTGACGATCAACGGGCTCACCGCTCGCGACCATGTCCTCGAGGGTGTCTGTCGTGACTTCGATCAAGAGGTCAGCGACCTTGCCCAGCTTCTCGGCGCGGCGCTGTTGATCCTTGCGGAACTTCATGAGCTCACGCTTGTGGGTCGTCTCGAGCTCTTCTTTAACTTCCTTGCCCCAAAGGCTCACCATGTGAGCGTCGTAGAGGGCTGTGCGTTCTTGCCAGCTGTAGTGCTCCGACCATTTCTTGGCGACCTCGTAGCTCTCACCCGCTACGTCTGAGGCGACCTTGATCGTCCGATCGCGACCCAGCTCGATGAAGATGCGGAACACCCGAAACGCCTTAGCGGTCTCTTTCTTGCCTGGCTTGCAGGATTGTTGAAAGTCCCAGGGGTTCAGGTCGGCCATCTCGGTCGTCAGCATCACGCTGCCCAAGTGTTCCGAAAACCCAAAAAAAAAGAGGCCCTCAGGCCTCGGTGAAGTGGAAGTCGAGGCAGTCGGGGCCGCCCAGGCCATCCGTGACGTGGCTGAACTCCAGGCCATCGAGGACCCGGTTGGCCCAGTCGACGAACTCGTTGAACTCCTTGTCGCTCAAGTTGCTGTAGTCAGCGTTGACGATGGGCTGATACCAGAAGGTGGAAAGGGTGAAGCTGACGGTGGCGGCGGTGGCGTTGGTCATGGGTGGCTCCCTCTCGATGTCCCTGTTCTAACCGAGATACCCCAGCGTGTCAACACACGCAACATTGCTTTACCTCTTCTTCCGCTTGCCCTTGCCCTTGGCCGCCTGTCTTGCTGCCTCTGCTTTCTTCTTCTGGGCTGTGAGCTCGGTGCAGCGGGCCACGCATTCGTGGTAGCCGGGCGACTCAAGGTTCAGCTCCCCGAGCACCTTCGTCCAGTTCATGGCCACCGGTCGAATCCCCAGGGCGCAAGGATTGCGAGCGCGGTCAGGCCAACCCCGAAAGCAAGGAAGGCGCTGAGAATGATGAGCATGTGGTACTCGGCGGCAGTGCGTGCGATCACTGGCCCACCTCCTTGGCCATGCCGCGCTCAAACGCGGAGATCCACTGCTCTTCTGTCCAGGTGTTGAGGCCCAGCTCGAGAGCGACCGGGTGGGTCTCGTCCCACTCGATCGTCACGTCGTCACTGTCTTCGTCGACTATGAGCCTGATGGGGAGATCTTGGTCAGTCATGGTTAGAACGTGAATAGGAGTTACTCGCAGAATGCGGCTTCGTAAATGGTCGGGAACTGTTCTTCGAAGATGTCCTTGACCGAGTTGGCCACCATTCGGTGCTCGAGCTGGGTCGACTCGTGAGTCCTGCTCTTCAGGTAAAAAATCCAGTCCCGAAGATTCATCGTCATGTAGAACTTCGTTCTAGTTCCGCCGATTGGAAGGATCGATCTGGCCGTCTCCTTTGCCACGCCCCTGTCGAGCATGTGCTGATACAGGTCGAAGGTCTGAGCAAAGAGGGCGTTGATCTTCTGCTCCATCAGGCTCTTGAACTCAGGATCCAGATCGTCGTGAGAAGACTGGCGGTTCTTGTCGTCTTGACGGCGCAGGTTTGGAATCACCCAGCCACCCAGTTCGGTGGCGTCTTGGTAACGCTGGGAGAATTCCTGGAACCGAGCCGAGTGGTGACGCAAACACTGCCGTGAAATCTCAGGTGTGGTGGTCACCTCGACAGTCATGTGAGCCTGCTCGAAAATTGAGAAGTGCCCGTGATTCATGCAGAAGCGCAGGAGGCCGGCGATCTTCTCGTTCTCCTGGTTCTTGCTGCTGACTCGGGCGCAATAGGCGATCTGCTTTTCGGCGTCGGGGGTGATTGAAATGAGTCGGGCGGTGTGCATTAGAACGCTGACAGGTTAATCAGAGACCAGGGTCGAAACCAAGGTCGATGGGCTCCTCGATCTCGCCGGAGATCACATCGATGGCAGGACGAACAGAGAGCATCGTTCGTGGCAGAAAGCCAGCCTCCTGGGCTTCCATGCCCCAGTCACGAGCGGCCAAGTCGGTTTTGAAAGGCCCAAACAAGCGACAGTTGCCGGCGACGTCGCACATGTGGGCGATGAACATGGCAAAGACGGATGCCTCGTTCCTCTATTCTACCCGTGCTTGTTCGAACTCAGACAAGGTAAGTGTCGCCTTTGCCGTAGTGCCTGACTCGTTCTACGAGCGGATCCGTGGTCTTGGCGAGCAGCGTCAGGTCGGATCGATCAACGATTTCACCGTCTGATTGCTTGATGCCTGCAACGTCGGCTTGCTTGATGCCCTCGTGCCTTGTGACCTGATCGTCGGACCAGATAATGAAAAGCGGGCCGCGCGGCTTATTGCGTCCGGCGTAGGTGCTGCTGACTGCGAGGCGAATGCGGTTGAACGGGCCTTCTGGCCAGCCCTCTTCCCCTGGTAGTGAGCCGAAGTACCTGAACGGTGTTGGGGCCTTCCCCTGGGATCGCCTTCTGTTCCTCTTTTCCTTTAAGTCTCGCTTTCCTTCGTCTGTCTGAGACCAGTGGTAGAAACAGAGGCCAGCTGCGTAGGCCTTCCCTTGCGATGTCGGCTTAAGGGGCTTATTACAGATGCTGCAATGCAGAATCGGCGGGAGCTCGCCTTTCTTGCGAGCCCTCGCGTCGGCCATTCTTTCGGCTGCTGACTTTGGCATTCATTCAGAACAAAGGAAAGTCGCAAGACTCCTTTGCCCATGAGGGCAGAGTCAGGTCTGAGACCTGGGCGTCATACCCGGGGAACTTATCTTCATTTATGCAATAAGACAATATGCCTAACGCTTTTTGATACTTTTGCCTGCCCGCGCTTATCAGTTCGTCGCTTGCCTTGTAAAGACCGATTCCATGTGGGCGCTTGCGTTCGATAGCGCAGAACATGAAATCCACGTCGGCGGGGTCGCACCCAAACACCTTCGCGACCAAGTCGGTATAGAAGGCGGCTTGGATGTGATAGCCCATCTGAAACGACTTGCGCTGGAAAGCCGAGGCACTGGCGTCGTCCGTGGTCTTTAGGTCAAGAATCATCCAGCCGTTGCTAGTCCGCTCGAGTCGATCCAGGCGGCCTTTGAGTGGAAGGCCGAAGCTTTCCTCTGAAGGGTCTACATATAGAGAGACCTCGTTGGCCTTTCTGTAGTTAGCCCTACCTGGGTCGAACCACTTGCCCGCGATGTCATGAGTGCGCAAGGCAGCGCCCATCCCGCAGACGGCGGCAAAGTCTTCTTTAGAGAGGCTCGTGCGCTTGTCTACCGGCTTGCCGTCGGGATAGAGCAGGGCCTCGAGGTCTGACTTCTTGGCCCCCTTTGGAATCTCGATGCTGTCTTCTTCGAGCTGTTGCTTCAGCTCAGCAACGGTCAGCTCTTTGCCCTGCTTGCTGCGATCGACGAACGAGCTGTCGAAAATCTCGGGCTCGAGCACTTTGCAATGCAGCCCCGTCCCGATGATCATGTTGGTCGAAGGGAAGGTGGGCTCAGCCCCTGGGCCATAGCGAGCCAACCAATGGGCCGGCGAGCGCAGCACTTCTTTCAGTTCTGACTGGCTGCGTCCTTCTGCTTTGCGGTAGGCAGGATCGGGCTGCCTAAACCTAATTTCTGTTCCCTGGGTAGTTTCAATCATAACTTCAAGGAAGGCCAGCCCATTCTACCCCCAAGGGTTTATTCCGTCACCTGAATGCACACATCCCAATACTGCTGCTTGTCCCTGACCCAGCGAAAACCGATGTAAGGGATCACCGTGACGCGGTCGTCCTTCCAGGCTCCGGGCCACTGCGTCTTCTTGTCCGGCAGGCCCGCGTCGAGCAATGCCCCGATCAAGTTATCGGCATCGCATCGCCCAGGGCCATGAGCTTCGACGTGTAGTTCGAATTGGGTGAGTGTCTCCAGTTCGTTTGTCTTCCAGAAGTACCGAAGCAAGCGACGGGCGTCGTCCTTCCATTTGCGATACGGGCCCGGCAGATATGAACGCCCCTGCCCGAAACGCGGGCGCGCTTTGGACATCAGGGGCAGATCGAGGCGGAACCGAATCTCGTGCACGCTGTGGAGGTTTAAGCGTGGAAGGGTTCCGTCAGGCGTCGTGCATCGGTTCGTACTCGGAGGGGCTTAGATCGCGCGGGTCAGACTTCAGGACGTCGTTGTAAAGCCTCGAACCATCGGCCGTGCCAACGATCCGAACGTTGCCATTCTTCTGCTTCCCGAGCATGTAGTCGCCGTCGATAAAAGTGGAGACGATGGTGTCGTCGTCGTTGAACTTTGAAAGGTCTTTTCCGTAGCTGCTAGCCGTGAAGGTGAGGACGTCCTCAGCGCCATCGAAAGGGGCCGGCTCGCTCGCGTAGATGCTGTCGTCCACGCCAAAGATTATGGAGTTAGGAATGTCTTGCATTGCTTTGAATTCGATCTCTTCCTGCTCTGAGTCACGCAACACGGAGTAAGTGCCCTGATCGTTGAATTGCTCCAGATCGAGCTTCTTGCGGTTGTCGGCCTTGTTCTTGTCCTGAAAACGCTCGAGATACCAGATCGCTTTACTGATGTCCTGATTCAGCTTTTCTGGATCCTTGCGGCCGGCTCGGGAGATGTACTTCACCGCGTTGCCGAGATGAAAATCGAGCCCCCAGTCTTCGATGACGTCAATGGTCTCGAATTCACGCCCTTGTGTGTAATGACTGGGCTGATTGACGGGGTCGTATTTCATGAGTGAAGAGCGCAATGAGAGCGGCCCATTTCGGCCAGCATGTGGTCAGGGAGTTGAGCGTCGAGAGTTGAAGTCACGCTGATGGCGTTACGTGCCGCGGATTGAGAGCTGTCAAGGACAAACAAGTCCTCTGATTTTTCGGAAACTCTCAGCAAGCCGTCCTTGACCATCTTTTGAAGGGTCAGCCAGACACAGCCCTCGAGCTCTGTCATGTCGTGTTCATCCCACGATCGGAGGTCTTCTTCGCTTGCGTGGGGTGCAATAGAGGCGACGACTTCAGTCGGGCGAACTGCGCCGCGGAACAGCAAGATCGCCCAGACAAAAGGTCGGACCCTTGCTGGATTCAACCGGGGAGACTCTTCGAAGAGGTTTAAGGCTCCAACCATCCCGCCAAGGGTAGTGAGACTGCCTTCGTCGTTGATGAGCTCCATGTCTCGGTTCGAATCAGCACAGGATCAGGGCAATCAGAAGGGGCTCGAGCCGAAAGCGTCTTCAGAAGCTGGCGCTTCTTCTTTCTTGCTCAGAATGGAAACCCTGGCGTCCTTGACGTCCATGGCCACCCCTGGTTTCCCGGTCTTGGTGTTGGTGTAAGAGCGCTGGACCAGTTGGCCATAAATGGTCACTTTCGTGCCTGTCGAGAGGCGCTGAGCGAGACGCTCTGCTGACTTGCCCCAGACCTCGGCTGTGTACCACTGTGCGTCAGCTTCTCCGTCTTTAACGTAGATGTATTCGCTGTCGCAGACAGTGAATTTGAGGACCTGGGAGGTGCCAGCCTGACGGAGCTCAGGGTCGCGACCGATGTTCCCAGTAATTGAGATGTTGGCCATGCGTTTTGCAAGTTGGGTAGTGCCGGTTCTTATCCCGACCAATCAGTCTACCTGGAATGTGAATTCACGTACTTGCCTGATGGCATTGCACTCAGCTTGCTCAACCTCTTCCTCTGTGGACTGAAGAAGCTTTGCCACGCGTCGCCGACCAACGCTGCCGCGTTTCTTGTTGAAACGAGCCCATAGGACTTGGCGCTCAAACTCCGTCAGATAACCGATGGCCTCACGCGCGCGCACTGCCACGAAATCTTCCTCGACTTCTTCGTGAAGGCTTTCGCCGACAAGTTCGCCAAGCTCGCTGCCGTCATCACCGACACGATCGGAAAAGCTGCGCGGAATGGTCGACATGTAGAGGTCGATCCACAGTCCCATGGTTTCGGGGCTGGGCAAGTTGCGGCGAGTTTTCGCCATGTCCTCGATCAGCTCTTCCATGCTGAATGCACGTAAACCATTCGCAGCGCGCTGGGTCTGGATTGCCAGGGCTGCCCTGATTTGAAAGTAGTTATTCGCAGGAATCCGGACGGCCCGTTGCTCACACGAGAGATAGTCCTTCATTCCTTTGTGGATCCAAGTGGCCGCATAGGTGGAGAACTTGTAGCCCTTTGTGGCGTCGTACTTCTCGGCGGCGCGAATCAGATCACAGCTTGCGCGCTGCAACATGTCAGCTAGGCCTGGATCTTTGCTTGTGACGCGGGTCGCGTAACTGTCTTTCCAGACTTTGACTACTAAGCGCAGATTGCAGCTGACCAGCCTGTCTCGAGCTGCAATGGCAGAACGCTTGATCGCCGGGCTGCAGGCATCAGGCCCACCTTCAAACTGCTGCCAGGCTTGAACCTTGCGACTGAGCTCAATGACCTCGTCAGGCTCCAGAACCTGGAAGCGAGACATCGTCTGGAAAAAAAAGTCGACAGAGGGTGAAAAGCCCATAGTGTTGTCTTTCTGATCGGGGTTGGCACTGTTCGAACTCTGATTAAATCAGAGAAATAGAAGCAGCTCATCGATTTCGGTCAAAGCGACACAAACGTCGGCCGCGATCTCCTCTTTGGTCGTGAAGTGGAGCATGTCCCAAAACTCGGCGAGGTCGTCGTCATCGTCGAAAACACTTGATCGGTCAATCGCTTCAGCAGTGATCTGACCAGGCTCGATCGTCAGGTTTCTAACCAGGTGAATCAGAAGCTCAGCCGGAGCGGTGACCTCATTGCTGAACCGGTGGAGAAGGGAAGAGGTGGTCATGGCGTGAAGCCCCAGATGTCAGACCCTTGCGGCCTGTTGCGATCAATATGCCCTAGATGTTCTACACACGCAACCCCAGGCATTCCCGCACAAAACCTTAAGAACAGAAAGCCCCGGGGCGTAAACCCCGGGGCAATGTGTATTCCAACCCCGATCCAATCTACCAGTCACTAAGGTCGCTGGTGGCGGGAGCGAACCGTTTGTTCAGCGCAGCAATCTGGTCTTCGGTCTTCTCCTTGATGGTCGTGATGCCTTGGGAGTAGTCGCCCTTGATCAGCTCGAGGATGCCGTCGATCGCGTGCTTGGTCAGGCCGTGTTCGACGGCGACAGCCTTCAGGTCCTCCTTGCCGAGCTCCTTCTTTTTCTTTTCAGCAGGAGCTTCGACAACCGTCCCGCCCGTTGACTTGGCCAAGTTCTCCGCTGCCACTTCAACAGCTACAGGATCAGATCCCTTGGCAGCCCCCGCAGCGGGGGCCTTCTTTGGAGTAGCGGGGGACTTCGCCTTCGTCCCACCCTTTGGGGTGGTTTGCTCAGGAGTGCCCTGGGTCAAGAGCTCGGGCGCGGCCAGGTCCGCCTGACCCAGCTCGTCCGCTGACGCGATCCCGCTGATGACATCTGAAAAGCCCCTGCGGAGCGCCAGCGTGGTCGTGGCCTTGGCCAACATGGTCTCGGGGAACTTCTTCCACATGTGATTCGACTGGGTGTACGCGTCGAAACGACAGGAAGCAGTGAAGGGGTAGTCGGAGCCCTTGCGGTAGACACGGACCACGCAGGCAGTCGGCGGGTCTGACTTCAGCCAGACCTCAGAGCCTTCGCCGTGTTCGTCGTAGAACAGGACCTCCATTCCGTTCAGCTCCTTGGTCTGGTTGGCCAGCTTCAAGTAGCCATCGATGCCGGTCTGGATCGACATCTTGTTGCCGCGCTGCACGGCGTAGATCTCCTTACGGAGTGGGTCTAACCCGGAGGAAAGACACACAGCCTCAAACAACGCCTGGTCGGCTGCTGTGAGGCCCTTCGCGACTGTGTTGAAAACGAGCTTCTTCTGCTCGTTGCTCCAGCCTTGCGTTTCAGACATAAAAAGAGGGGGTAGATTCCACCCCCTCATGCTACCCCGAGTTGTTCAGTCTGGTCTACCCCAATGTGTTCACGCCTAGACAGGGTGGCCAACGGTTCTGCATTGCGGTTCCTGCTGGCGCTGCTTGATTGCGTTGAAATAGCCACGCTCGAGAGCGGTCAAGATCGGCTTGGCGTCATTGATCTGCCTTTGGGCGTTGTTGCGTGCGCGTTCGCAGTTGGCTGCGATCGTTGAGATGCCGATGTAGCGACCTCCAGTCATCAGTCTTTCTCCTAATTAGGCGTTAATGGCTTCGACGAGCTCTTCGCTCGTCATGTCTTCGTCGAGCAGGCCAGCGATGCAAGCGGCGATGTGATCGAGGTCGTTGCGCAGTTGGTCGATCTTGTAGTCAGCCATGCCGGCAACGACGGAGCAGAACAGATCACGACCACTGTCGCTGCCAGTCCACTTGTCCTTAAGGAGTTGCAGGCCATCACGAAACTTCAAGCCGCGCTCTTCAAGTAAAGACTCGACCCAAGGGCCAATGTTCTTGGCTGCGGAAGAGATGGCTGCGTCATTGACAGCAGCTGCAGGCACAAGCTCGGGGAGCTGCAGGTAGCCCAGGTAGACCATCATCAGGTCGCCGCTGTCCAGCGGCTTGTCTGTGTCCGGATGGACTATTGGCTCGAATCTTTCGAGGACCTCTTCGATCTTCGGTGATGTCGTAGCTGTGTCCAGCTGACGAAATGCGCCTTTGCGGTCTGTCTTGAAGGCATAGGCTGATGTGTTGATCCTGCCCAGGGCGTCGAGCGACTTGACGCCGAGCATCCTCATCTTTTGGTTGCGGAGATGAGAGATCTGCGAAGTGTGCAGGTTGCCCGCCTCGTTACAAGCCCAGTCAGCAAGAGCCGCCATCTCGGGGTGGCTGACGTTGCTGAGCATGAAGCCAAGCAGGTTGGTGAAATGGCTGCGGCCCGCTTCCCGACGGCTATCGCCAGTGGAGCTTGAGGAAGTGGCGTTAGTCATGGTTCTAATCGCTCTTCAGGACATCCAGGTTCTAATCAAGGTGCAGTCGTAATGTCAACCCGTACAACCCGAGGATTTACTGAGAATCGCATTTTGGGAAGGCTCAAGCCAGTCAGCGCCTAGGGAATGGATCCCAAGAAGTTTGAAGCAAGAATTTTGAAGGTGACAAGAGAAGCTCACGAAGCCGGAGCCAAGTTCTCTGAAATCCAGCAAACACTCCTTCCCTTGATCAGCAGGTCGCGCTTCTACCGGTGGGTGGACAAGTGGCGAGAAGCAGGTCTTTTGTAGTACAAGCGTTCTTTCCCGTTTCGGGAAGTCGCCTTTCCCGTTTCGGGAAGTCGCCTTTCCCGTTTTGTCCAAGGATCTTTCCCGTTTTGGGAAGTCACACCTATATGTAAGAAAAAAGAGAGAGTTATTAGAAAGGCCAACAGTGGATCCATTTAGTAGACGGATCAAAAACAGCCGATAGCCTGTACGCATTCGAACAGCTAGCCAGAGATGCAGACCAGCTGGTTCTTTCCTGATGAGTACCTGAGGGAGATGGAGGCACTGGTTGCCGCGATTTATCAAGTAGAGGGCAAGAGCAAGAAGCCAGACATCAAGGACGTCCTCCTGATGGCCCAGGCATTCGGTGTGTACTTCCGGGGTCAGGTCGACAAGGCCGGTGGTGTTCAACAGTTTCTGCGTGGTGTCCGCAAGATCGGCGGCGAGCCAATGGGGCGAGTCGAGCTACCCAACAAGCGTTACTACGAGTTCTTGCGCTTCGTCATGCAGAACGATCAGCAAGTCGAGCAAGAGCGTGAACTGGAGGCCGTGCCTGATCTGGCCAAGGTTTGGAATCAGCTACTCGATGCCTACCAGGCGAACGCTCCCAAGGATTGGCCTGAGATGATTCGTCGCCCAAAGCTGGCGAAGATGGGAGCCCGGGTTCGAGAAGGTGTCGACCACGCCGGTGGCGCCGACGAATTCGTGGCCCTGTTCACCTCTGCGCTGTCCAAGGTGCCCGACTTTTACCGGAACACCTACGTGCGCAAAGGCGGGAAGCTGCGCCCTGCTTTGGACTGCCTGCTCTGCTTGCTGTCAGGCGACAAGAACCACAAAGAGCTGGGCGTTGCTGGCTGGCGGATGTTCGAGTGGGCTGACTTGATCGAGGCAGGCGCAGCGCCTGCTGCTGGCCTGCGTCACCCATCCGAAGAATTCATCAGTTGGACCGGTACGCGGTGGAGTTACAAGGATCCATTCATGGCTGACGAAAAAATTGAGGAGCACAAGGCCGCACTGATCGCTGCCGGCTTGGCTCCTGCGACCAGCTGATCTCTGTTCGAACATACACAACCCCGATACATTCCAACCAAGAAGACCAACTCATGACCCTGAACCCTGAGCAGTTCGAATGGGCCGCCAACCTGATCGACAAAGCAGTTGCTGAAGGCAACCTCCAACTCGACGACCAGGGGCTACCTACAGCAGACCTTCAGGAAGTAAAAGACAAGCTCGAGCAAGACCGACAGCAGCGTCGCGAAGATTCGGGCGCATCAAGCACCGGCGACCAGGAGCGACTCGTCCTCGGCTTCTGCCTGGCCGGCAAGCATGACCACCGCGACCAGTGGGGTGAGTTCCGCACCCTGCTGGGCCTGCAGTACAGCGACGAGATGCCCGCATCACTGTGGACCGATAAGGACGCCCGCTGGGTAGCGCAGGAAGTCGACGCCACATACCGCAACCGCCGCAGCGTTCAGCTGATCAATGGCGCGGCTCTGATCGAGTCGATGCGGGAGCAGATCGAAAGCAAGATCAGCAGCTACAGCCTGCAGGACTTCGCCCGTTCTGTTCAGGGAATCGAGCTCGAAGTCGATGGCGTCCCTGCTTCTGACTTCCGGATTTCTGCCGAGATTCTCCGCACCCGCTGGGGTCGCCAGAAAATCGCCCGCCTGGGTGAATCACTGATCCGCAGCGTCAAGCGTGAGGTCGACGTGACCGAGGTGCTCGAGAAGTGCACGACCGAGCTGAACGAAGCGCGCGACATCTTCAGCGGCCGCATCGGCAACAGCTACGCCTTCGCGTCAGCTGAGGACGCTTGGTTCCAGGTTGAGCAGGAGATGACCAAGGAGCACTGCGAGCCAGTAAGCACCGGCATCACATCCCTCGACATGGACATCCAAGGCGGAGTCAAGCCAAACGATGCAGGGAAGATGCACCTGATCGGCGCCCGGACCGGCGTCGGTAAGTCCACGCTGGCGATTGCAGCCGCGGCCGGCCTGGTTGCCAACGGCGCAGATGTTCTGTTCCTCAGCTGCGAGCTGAACCAGAAGGAGATCGGCGCAAGGTTCCTGGCTCACTACGCCCGCCACCTGCAGGCCGTCGGCCGGATGACCGAGAACCAGGTCAAGCTTCTGCCCCAGTGGCGCCTCGAGGGTCGCGGGAAGATCGGCATGACCGACCAGATCAGCGAGGCCTATTACGCGCTGATGAACAACCTGCAGGAGGACAAGACCCTCGGCGGCGGCAACTTCCAGAGCTATTGCCAGTTCCTGGCTGAGGCTGATGACTTCGTCGAGGTGATCCGCGCAGCCAAGGCGAAGAACCCCAAGATCTCCGCGGTGTTCCTCGATCACTTCCACGCTCTGCGCCCCACGGCCAAGGGCCCACGTGACCGCAGCCAGGAGATGGAGGTGCGCGCCCAGATCCTCCACGGCGCCGCCAAGGAGTGCGAGGTCGATCTGTTCCTGCTGTGTCAGCTGAACCGTGGAGCTGCTGACGACCCGAAGGGGCCGCAAGCCATCCATATCAACGGCACCGATGCACTGGCTCAGCTGGCCTCTGCTGTCTGGCTCATGGAGTTCAAGCAACCGGACCTCGAGCTAGGTGAGAAGTTCGACCGCGGCCGAATCAACTTGATTCACGGAAAGATCCGGAACGGTCAGCGCGTTGGCGACAAGCAGGTCACCGTCGAGACGTCGGTCATGAACTTCAACCGCGACCACTGCTACATCGACCAAGACCGGCCGCAGTACCTCTGACGCAGATAAGTCCGTCTGCCTTCTATTCCAGCTCCCACTCACTACCCGATGCCTCGGATCTCCCAGCGCACCATCGACAAGGTCAAGGAATCCGCCTCGATCCTCGATGCGATGGAAGGCGTCGAACTCAAGCGGATGGGCCGCGAGTTCGTGACCAAGTGCCCATGGCATGACGACCGCAAGCCGTCTCTGTCGATCAGCCCTCAAAAAAACTTCGCCTACTGCCACGTGTGCCAACACGGGGTCGATGCTCTTGGCTGGCTGCAAGATCGCGGCCTGACTTTTCAGGAGGCGGTCGAAAAGATGGCCGCCAAATACGGGATCGAAGTCGAGCACGAAAACGACGAGAACTCCGAGAGGTTCAAAGAGGAACAGAGACAACGGCACGCCCTGTATTGCAAGCGCGAGGAGCAAGAGAAAATCTTCTCCAAGTCCCTATTCGCCAACCGGGATGCCTGCGTGTATCTCAAGGGCCGTGGCATCAAGAAGGTGACCGCTGAGGCCTGGGGCCTGGGCTTCGTGGGCGAGCGCTTGATGGTGCCCCTGCGTGACGTACAGGGCCGCACCGTGGCATTCACCGGCCGAGCTCTGGCTGGTCAGATGCCGAAGTACAAGAACAGCCCGAACGACCTGCTATTCGACAAGTCCAGGCTGATTTTTGGCCTGGACAAGGCGGCCGAGTCGATCCGCAAGTCCCGCGAGGTGGTTATCACCGAGGGGCAATTCGACGTAATCAAGTGCCACCAAGAAGGCATTGCCAACGTGGTGGCGTGCTCGGGGACAGCTCTGACCCATGAGCAGATCAACGACCTTGTAAGGCGCTGCGGAGCTAAGACCGTCACCCTCTGCTTCGACGGTGACGCTGCTGGAGAGAAGGCCGCCTACAAGGCCCTGGAGAAGCTGCAGGAGCTGGTGCTCTCCGAGACCATCACGCTGCGCATCCTGTCGCTAGCCGCTGGTGAGGACCCCGACAGCATCATCCAGACGCAGGGCGTCAAGGAGATGGCCGAGCTGATCTCCACCGCTCCGAACTGGGTCGAGTGGTGGCTCGATCGCGAGCTGTCCAAGGTCAACCTCGAGGACATCGAGTCGGTGCAACTGGCCGAGCGTGGCGTCAAGCGGATCTTGTCCGTGCTGCCTATCGGTGCTCAGCGTGCATTCGTCGAGCGCCGAGCTGCGGAGGTGCTGGGCGCTGCCCCTGCGGTAAAGCCAGCAGCCCCGATAGTGACCAAGAAAGAGCGCGACGCCCGCAAGTGGATCGAGCGCCGTGCGGTGCGCTGTTACTTGCTGTTGCCTGAGTCCCGCGACCAGCTGCGCGAGATGACCTGTGAGGTTCCGCCCTATTGCTTGGCGTGGGACTTGATCCGCTATCTCGAGGCAAGCGTCCCGGCGGAAATGATTTCCGCGGTGTTCGGGTCGACTATCAGATCGCTACCTGAGGACGAATTCCAGGAGCTGCGCTCTTTGTTGCAGCCTGTGCCCGAGGTCTTGGCACACATCAAAAGCAATCCCTCGACTGAGATCGCCGACACGCTTCAAGCGATTCGGAAGGCTACGACAACCAAAGGACCCACATGAGTGAGCCGAAACGCCTTTACAAGGCAATCCTCTGGGTGTCCGAAAAAGGCTTGAAGGACATCGCGCAGCTGCAGCTGAGATTCACTCTTTTTATGCGCTCTTTGCTTGCAAAGGCAGAACCAGAGCGCTTCAAGTACGAAATGGCTCTAGGCGAGCAGTGGGAGGACCTGGTCGAGCTCGACCTGCTGAAGTCAACACTCGCGGTCAAGGAAATCGCCGAACAGCAAGGCGGCTTCTCCGAAGAGCATGGTCCCGCTCTTGAGACCGCAGCAAATGCCCTGTACGAGCACTGCGGCTGGGACGACGAGGACATCACCGATTGGTTCGGCAGTTTGGTCATGGGCGACAACGGCGCCCACCTGGGCATCGACATCGTTGAAGAAGAAGACGATGAACCATGACGTAGTTGTCGGCGCCGTTGGCGGCTTTGCTGCGCTCGTGTTCAGCAAGGCAATCGCAGAGCCTGTCGCCAAGGTTCTTGGCCGCAGAGCCATCGAGCCGTTCATCGGCCCGGCTTGCGAATTGATTGACGACGCGATGCTGAAGTTCGGCGTCACCTGCAACCCTGAGCTGATCGTCCGCGAGTACCTGGAGCTGGACCCCGAGCCCTTATCGAGCGAAGAGGTTGACATGATCGTGGAGGAGGTTTTCAGGCGTTACGACATCCGGAAAATCACCTGATCGGAAGACTTCGGCGACGTAATCCGCTCATCTCATGGAAACCGCCGCCCTGATCGGCCTCGTGCTCTTCATCGTCTCCGAGGTTCTGCCCTTCACACCTCTCAAGGGCAACGGCCTACTGGATCAGATCCTGAAATCAGCTCGCGAGATCTTCCCTCACAAGTCCGACACCGACGTCAAGTGACGCCCCTGCGTTCCCTCACGGTCATCAAAAGACTGCAGGCGCTGGCTGTGGACATCATCCGGCGCCTGTGGGATCGCGGCTTATACCGAGACAACAAGTGGCTCGAGATGGTCTACCAGAACTGGCTCCATCATTGGATCGACGTGAAGACCGCCGTCACCATGGACGACGTCGACCGTCAGATCGAGAAGCTGGTCGAAGACCCGTACATCCAAGAGTTCATCGTCTCTGAAGAACTCGAGGGAGAGACGCCCCTAGGGGGCGAGATGAGATCCCGCGCCCCTTGGCTGGACTGATCAGAGGGTCGTGGGTCAGATGACTCCATTGCGGGTGGCCCACTCGCGGATGGCGCGGAGGGTCTTCATCTTTCTGATGCGCATACCCTCCCGACCGATCATCTCAAAGGGGTAGACGATCTGACCGTGCAGGTTGCGCGAGCCCCAGGTGCAAACTACGACTTCACGCTTCTGGCAGCCGGCGTGGTTGCGGACGGCCTCGGCGATGTCTTCGATCTCGCGGCGGGGCTTTTCTGCAGCGGTCTTGGTGCTCTTCTCGAGGCTCAGGTCGGCGACCATGGCGCGGACTGAGCTGAGGCTGAGCCACTCACCGTCGACCAGGTAGTGGGGGCCACCGAAGCCGGCGACGCGGTCCTGCTTGCGGCTGACCTTGGCGACCTCGTGACCTGCAGCAGCAAGGGCCTTGAGTGCGTCGTTGATGGGGATGAACTTGGCCATGGGTGTTGTTTGCTGATGTCCCTGTTCTAATCGAGATACCCCAGGGTGTCAACACGTGCAACACTCCTAAACGTTCCATTCCGACCAAACCGCGTCCGGCTCGCTGCTCGATTCCATCTGCCTGAGCAGCGCGCTGAACTCATCGAGATCACCCCTGAACGCTTCGACGCTTTCCGGATCATTTAGGTCGACACCTGCGCTGGCAACTGTGTCTTGTTGCTCTTGCGTCAGGTTCGACTCTTTCCTCTTTTGCTGGGACAAGCCAACGGCCAGGGCGCCGCCGATCAGGAGAGGAAAAGGAACCAGAAGGGCCGCCCCCCAGGCGACCCCCATGCCTACGCCCTTAAGGAAGCCGCTCATCTCAGGCGGCCCGGCTAGCGAGCTCGGCCTTGATCAGGGCGATCACGTTGGCGTTGCGGATTTGGAACTCGCGGACGTTGGTGTTGGCCTGTTGCTTGCCGAAGTCGACGAGGTTGTCGAGCAGGATGGCGGTGGAGAGGGTGGCGATGCGGTCGGCGGTGAAGAACTGCATTTGCTTGGGTTGCTGATGACTCTGTTCTAACCGAGATACCCCGATGTGTCAACACGTGCAACATTCGGCAATAAAAAAGCCCCCGAAGGGGCCAGGTCCCTATTGGGCCTCCATGTCGAGGATTTCTTGAATGGCTTTCTTGTAGCCGTTCCAGAAAGTGAGCTTCTCAACCTGCTCTGCCCCCCTCAGCTCTCTTATCGCAGACAACTGACGATGATGTGCCCAGCTCAACAGACTCTTGATACTGCTCTTGCGCACATCAATGTTTGGGTCATCTGGTTCATGAAAGATCTTCTTGAGATCAGATCCTGTTTTCTGAGGGACCGGTTTTGGAGTGACTTGTGCAGTCCACTGGCGCTCAAAAGCTGCACGGTCTTGATTAGTAAGCATTAAATTCCCTTGGCTTGGTTTTCGATGAAGCGTTGGAAAGCGCCACGCCTTGCCTTGAACCCTTGTCTTTTCTTGGGCTCCTTGTCTGTGATGTAGACCTTCTGGTCGTTTCGCAAGAAGAAGTGAGAGCCGCGTGGCCCCGTGTAGATAGTTGCGTCGTCAGGAACAAGTCTGCGAGGAGCTTGTGTCATTTCAGTAGTCGCTCGGTAAAAGAACACAGGTGTTGCAGCTGTCGTGGTTCTGCTGCATCTCGAAGTCGTATTGGATGTAGCTGATCACCCAGACTTTCTCCTTTTGTGGGCCTACGTCGTAGGCACCCATGAGCCGGCAAGGAACACCGCTTAGTAGGTCGCGAGCGTTGTAGCCCTTGTCCTCCTCGCAAAGCGAACCCCAATCGTTCTTCGCAAAGCGCCAGAACAGCTCATTAGCGAGTGCTCGCGCGATGTTGCCAAAACGCTCCTTAAAGCCAGCGGAGAAATGCACGAGGCCAAAGCACTCGGGTGGAAGGGTTGGTAACTCGGTTGCGTCCATGCTCAAGAGGCGCGACTGTGCTTGTTCTAAACCTGACTGCCCAAGCTGTCAATAGTGGGAACAATTAGGCACGCAACGCGGACGCATGACCACAAGGGACGAAGCTCACCTCATCCTTTTCAAAGGCCAATCCAACATCGCCCTTATGGCCCGAGATGTCGGATGCTCACTGGGGGATCTCCAGGAGAGCTTTCGCCACTACGTCAGGGGAAACCCAATCGATCCAGACGTCTGGAGAGGTGACGTGGAGCCATCGTGGCCCTTCTGGACCTGATACCGATGCGAACCCTGATAACTTCAAACCAGCGAAGATCGTCCATGACCACGCTCGTCGACAAGCAGATCAAGCAGTGGGCCAGTAATGGCGGATTGAATCCCTGCGACTTCTCCTGCGTCAACCCTGCGTCTGTCAATCTCCGTATCGGATCGACCCTAGTTGTTGAATCGCCAGGTGGCGGCACCTACGAGGTGGACATCACTGATAACAATGCCGGCCGTCCTTTCCTGATCGATCCGGGCGAGTGGATCCTGACCCACACCCAGGAGGTCATCACCCTGCCGCCAAACATGGAAGCCGAAGTTTGCCTTCGTAGTTCCGCAGCTCGCGCCGGATGGCAGCACGCCCTTGCGGGATACATCGATCCCTCCTGGTCCGGGCGCATAACCCTGGAATTTCAGAACGTGCGGCGCTTTGAGTGCTTGCCGATCTATCCGGGCCTGCAGCTCTGTCAGCTGCGCCTTCGTCGACTCGAACAGACACCCGAGCGCGGCTACGACGTCACCGGCCGCTACCAGGGCGACATGACCGTCTCGACCAATAAAGACACGAGGTTGGGGCGATGAAGGGGGAATGGATTCCAACAAGAGATATGGCAGCTCTCGTGGGCTGCTCGAGGCGGACGCTTTCGCGGATGCAAACGGCCGGCTATTTCATCGAAGGACAGCACTGGCAGAAGCTGAATCCGCTCGCTCCTCGCTCAAACTTTGTCTGGCATCGCACCCGCGTTCTCATAAAGATGGGCCGAGCCTGATCGTGGAACCCTAGGGAATGCACGCGGCCTTCTCGGTGAACACTCAGACACGTAAGCGAATCTCAGCAACTGGAGCTTTTACCGCGCTGATGTATCTGATTTGTTTCGTGAACCTCGGCTACGCCGTCGCGGCCCAGAACTACCTCGACAAGCCCTGCTCATCGCCCGGTTACTTCAAGAGTTGAACAGCTTCTCGAGTTGCTCGAGCTTTGCAAGCTTGGCCAAAATTTCATCACTTAGCCCCGCACTGACGGGGTTTTCTTGTGTCTTGCCGAAGCGCCCCTTGGTTGATGCGTCCTTGCGCTCTGCAGTCATGAAGCGCAGGTAAACGCGCTTGTGAATGTCCAACGTGTGGCCCAGCCAGCGAGCGAACTCCTCGGAGGGCGTGGCCAGCATGTCTTCGTCGAGCGATGTCTCGCAGCGGATCGCATACGAGTGGCGCAGGTCGTATGGGCGCACCCACTCGTCACCGACCCACAGCTTGGGGATCCTGTCGTGAGAGATCTGCGCATAGAAGGCGTTGGTCACCTCTGAGTTGTTGACCGGAATCCGCTGGCCGCCGCGATCGTCCCAGCGGAGCTTCCAGCGCTCGTTGACCTGATGTTGATATTTCTTGAAGTTCTCCTTGAGTTGATAGCGCTCGAGCCAGTGTTCTGGCTGCGGAGGCGCGATGTGTCGCTCGGTCTTGGTCAGGCCATCGCCCGGAATGACGATCCAGCCGTCAGCGTCGATGCCTTCCGCGTGCCAGGCCTCAGACGGCCTCAGTCCGTAGGTGGCAATCAACGCAGAGAGCCACTGCTCATGTCCCTCCAAGCGATCGAGCCAGGCTTCGAGCTTCTTGTCCTCAGGGATGGCCCTGATCTTCTGAGTGCGTCGGTCCTGCTCCTTCTTGGCGGCCCCCGTGGGCTTCAACGCCCTGAGCTCAGCCAGCAAGGACTTGAGATCGATGTCGACTGCTTTGTCGATGTGAGAGATGGTCTCGATCCGATTCCGAAAGGCTGACGGTTGGGTGATCGGATCACGCAACAAGGCCCAATCGCGTAGGGCTCCGAGTGTCACCTTGCCTGTCAGCTGGCCGATCTCCTTGAGGTGCCCCTCTGCGTTTTTCCTGCTGCCTTCCCGGGCAATACGTGCGCGCAAGTTCTCGAGGGTGACCTCCGCCAGCTCTTTCCATTCGACGCTCTGGTCGACATGCCGCTGGGTCGATTTCAGCCACGTTCCTCGCTTGTGTGCCTCGAGGCACTCGATCCCGCAGGCTTCGATGTGCTCGTCAAGATCTGACCGGTAGATGCCCGAGCTGAACGTCCGGACAGTCTTGCCGTCCACCGTTTCCCGAATGAAGATGAATGGCTTGCCGGATCGCTTGACCATCCGGAAGCGGCATTTGCTCGCGCGGAGCTGGCCAACCCAGAACTCCCACCGTGTGATTAACGCCATCTGTCGGATTGCCGTAACTCAGTTTTCCGCGAGGAACTGTGTTCGAGGGGTACACAGTTCTGTCGCAAGTTGGCTTCTCTTGTCAGGAGTCGCACAGGGTATTGCGAACTACCCCGCGTGTTCAGCCTAACTCAAAGTCCAGGCGGGCACAAAAAAAGGGCCCGGATACCCAGGCCCTGTAAGGAGTTTGATTTGGTGGCGGGGGGGAGATTTGAACTCCCGACCTTCGGGTTATGAGGGCGAACTGAACCGCCCAAAACCCTTGCAATGACAAGGCTCGCGCCAGTGAGGTGCACTGTTAGGGGCACAGTCACGGACCCCCTCCCCATCTCATCGGTCTTCTTAGCCATAGGTTTCCGAGTCGACAAAGAATCTTCGGAACACTTGCTCGATCGTTCATTGCACAGCCACCAATGGCAGAGCCCAAGTACTACGACTTGCAAGGCAAGGAGGTTGTCTTCTATCACCCGGTCGATGCGTTCGAAGCTATCGAGCTCGGCCTCGTGACCACAGGCGAGGCAAAGGTAGAAACCGCCCCCGAACCCAAAAAAGAAGAGCCGAAGATCGAAGAGATCGCAGAGGCCTCTCCCCCCGAGGAAGAGCCGGCAGATTCAGGCCCTAAAAAGCGCGCACCTCGCCGCCGCTCTGCCGAGTGATGCACGACGTCGAAGCTCCGGTGGACAAGCACGGCTTCACCCTGAAGCCGCCGATCAGTGACCAAGAGGTGATTCTTCGGTGCTTGGCAAATGCGCCTGCAGGCCTCGACGCCAAACAGGTCAGGAGGCTGATCGAGCAGATGAGCGGCCGCAGCCCCCCATTCCCAGCGGCGGAACCCTAGGCAGAACGCCTCCGCTCAATGACCCCTGAAGCTCTCCTGGCGATGGCCGTCCCCGCGATCCTGGGCTGGATGGGTTTCACGTGGCGTAGGGCGGAAGCTGCACTCGAGCGGGCAGAAAGAGTCGCCGACAAGGTCGACCGGGTCGAGTTGAAGATGGCGGAGGAATACCTGACAAAAAAGGACTTCAGCGAAGGATTGGCTCAGGTGATGTACTCCCTGAAAGAGGTCAAGGGTGGGATGCAATATCTGACTGAGCGTGTCGATTTTCACGTCACAGAGCAGGCAGGCGAAGCCAAGCAGCTGCGCGAAGAGATCGAAAGACTTCTCGGCTGATCGGAATCCTTCTGGCGATTCAGGATCGCCATGACCCGCTCCTTCTCCGCAGACGCAATCGAGCTGATTAAGGAATTCGAGGGACTGGCGCTGACGGCCTACTTATGCCCTTCGAAGGTGTGGTCCCTCGGCTACGGCAGGACCAACGGCGTCAAGTCTGGAGACACCTGCACCGCTGAGCAGGCTGAGCTCTGGCTCATCGACGACATGGATTGGGCCAATGATGCCGTCAACGATTACATCCGGGGCAGCGTCCCCCAGGCGGCCCATGACGCCCTGGTCTCCTTCACGTACAACGTCGGAGCCGGAGCCCTGAGCGAGAGCACCTTGGCCCGTCGCATCAATGCCGGCGAACCTGTGATCCGTGTGATCGAGGAAGAGCTTCCACGCTGGGTCAACGGTGCCAACGGTCCTCTGGTCGGCTTAGTGCGTCGCCGTGAGGCCGAGGTAGCTCTGGCGCAAACGAGCGAGGAGATCGAGGTCGTTGAGCCAAGGGCAGACAACAGCATCTCTCTGGTCAACGCAGCGACTTACTTCAAAAACCTGCCGCATCAGACCGAGGCTTTCGAGTACTTGGAAGACCTGCTCACGCTCGAGGAGCTTGATGAGTTCGCGCGCATCTATCGAGATGGCATTCAGTCGTCACACCGCACTCTGAAGGTGCGCCACATGATCCAGCTGGACAATGGCCCCTACGGCTACCGGCAGTGCTTCACAACTAGCTGCGCAATGCTGCTGGAGTATCTGCGCCCTGGCACACTGAGCGGCCCTAACGGGGACCTCGAGTACTTAGAGACGGTCGAACAGTACGGAGACACCACAGATGCCTCCGCCCAGGTCAAGGCGCTGCGGTCCTACGGGCTCGACGTTGAGTTCGTTACTGACGCCAGCTGGGAGACCCTCGAGGATCAGATCAGAAAGGGCTTGCCTGTGCCCTGCGGCTGGCTTCACAAGGGCAGCTCTTCCTCACCGTCAGGCGGCGGTCACTGGTCAGTCGTGGTCGGCATGACTGAGGCAGGGGTCGTGATGAATGACCCACTCGGTGAGGCAGATCTTGTGAACGGCGGTTATGTGGACCACTGGATCACTGCAGGCCAGTCAGTGAGCTATTCCGAGAGGAATTGGAGGCCTCGCTGGGAAGTTGAAGGGCCCGCGTCTGGCTGGGCAATTATCGCCAGGTAACAACCGGAACACTTGCTCGAACACATCGGGCACATGACCCAGCGAATCTCACCTAAGTGCCTCAAGGGTTACGACATCATCTGCAATGGCGCCGGTCGGATTGAACGCAACGAATTAGGCAAAAAATATGGTGTTCCTGAGCCATTGCTATCAACATGCACTGAGACAGACGGTCTCTGTTGGTGGGTACGTCCGCTAGGTTTCTCGTTCTCTATGACCCTCAAGGTGTCGCGCCTCAAGAACTTCTGGCAAGGAGAGCACGCTGATGGGTGAGATGCGAGGCCGGCTTTGGTTTGAAACTTCTGGATCCGGCAAACATGTCCGCTATTTCTGTCGAAGGCGATATGAAGAGCTTTCCGTAGAGGTCCCTGATGAGGACGTGAAAGAGAAAGGCCCCGACCAGATGAGCATCTGGACGGAGCATGGAGAGACGTTCGACCCGATCAGCTGAACATGTCGGCGAAGAGGTCGCCTTCGTAGGTGGCGGAGTAGCGGGCGGCGTTGGCTGCGTTGATTGCGTCGCGTTGCTCGCGGGTGATGCGGACCTTGATGCGGTCAGCGGGGGCGAAGAAGCGGGGGTCGCCGAGGGTGACGGTGTGGGTGAGGTTGGCGGTCATGTGTCTGGCTGGCTGATGTCCCAATGATTACAGCATCAACCCCAGATGTCAACACGTGCAACTCAGCGGTCTGAGAGATCCTCGTAACGCTTTAGGTCGCTGAGTCGTTTGCTCCAGGTATCACCGCCGTGATCAGCACCCTTTAGAGGGTTGATGCACTGCTCATTTCCGAAGCGATCACAGACAAGGCCTGCGAGATCTGCATCAGTGCCTGGCTTACCTGTAGCCCATCGGAGCTGGCCGTCGAACCAAGTTGCCCCACACTTTCCACATTTGCGGCATTCCACTGTGAAGGCCCCGACGTACCCGCAAGGGTTCCGGCGTGCAGCTCCCAGGGGTCAGGGTCAAGGAAATGATCGGTGTTGGTCAGCATTCGTATTGCTCGACTGAGGTGAAAGTATCCGGGGCTCAGGGCCAATCCATTAAGTGATTCTTAAGCCCGCCCGAATGTCAGGAAAAGGGGTTCCCGACCTCAAAGGCAATCGCAGATAAAGCCTGCGAAATCTGAGTGAGTGCCGCACTTATTCGTTCGCCTTCAGAGGTTGGAGGCGGAATTTCGCGCTGGCAAAACAGCTCCCAAGGGTCTGGATCAAGAAGGTGGTCTGTGCTGATTCGCATTGAATCTCCGTGAACAAAAAGAACCTACCCCTCGTTTCCATTTCTGGAAATGAAAATGATTCTCGCTCGTGTGTTTTTAAGGTTTCTCTTAACAATTCCAGCCAAAAAATGTACTAGCCGCTACAAAGCAGGGTGATGCACATTTGCACATTTGCACATTTGCTTTTAGTTGTCGCAAGGGTTTTGGGCTAAGGAAGCGGTCCGGCGTCAAACACAGGGCGGAGCGGAGCGGTGTGCTTTTTGTAGTGATCCATCGACAGATATATGGCCTTGCCGATGTGCCGCCACATGGCCTTGGCCTCGTTAATTGACAATCCGGGGTACTTTGCGCCCGTTGTCATGTCGATCACGAAGAACTGCCCCTCTGACGGCTCCATTTCTTCGTCGAGTTGCCCCTCGATCCACTTCTGCTCTCTTTGCTTGCGCTTGCGGCTTGGCTTGCCTTTGGCCATTCAGTGCTTTTCCGCGCCCTGGAGGGTTCCTATGAAAAAAGGGGCTCTTGGCCCCTTCTCTCTATTCAGTTTTCGTTTTTAGTGGATCAGTACAGGGAAACCTGAACGGCGCCAGCGGAGAGGCCGGAGTCGTCAAGAACCACGGAGGTCACGTCATAGACCTCGAAGCGGCCGCGCTCGACGATCACCTTGCCGCCGCCGGAAGGAGCGGTGATGGTGGCGAGGACGGTCCCGTTCTGATCGGCCACGGTCACAGAGCCAGTGGCGGCGGTGTTGAAGTAGCAGCCAAGGTTCAGGCCTTGGGCCTTAGCGCCGCCGGTCAGGGACTTGGCTACGCCATTCGCCAGGATTGTTGCTTCGTCGACAAGGAAGCCTTGGCGCTTCATCATGCCGGTGGATTGTGCTGCCATTTGTTAGGTAAGCGATAGGAAAGGGGTGGGACAGTGACGCCTGCCCCAGGCGGATCAGCTAGATCAGGCGACTGCAGCCAGGGTGGGATCGATCTTGGCCAGACGGGAGACGGCACGGCCGTTCATCAGAGCCAGTCCGCAGTACCACTCGATGCGGGTCACCATCTGAGGCTTGTCGGTGGCCTCGCCGAGATCACGGACTTCGATGCCGCCGTTCTGGATACCGGTCAGAGCGGTATCGCCGAAGGACACGACATAGATGGAGGTGGTGCTGTTGGCTTCTGTAGCGCCGAGAATCTCCTGGTTCCGCTCGTCGCGGTCGGTGATGAGCACCGGGGTGTCAGCGTACATAGTGCGCTGACGTCCGATCTCGTCGGTGGAGATATGGATGCCACCGTTGATGCCACCGTTGCGGCTACCAGCGGTCAGGGCGCGGCGAGCAGCCTTCGACATGACCAGGTACTTCTGACCGCCGACGGCGTCGACAGCGTCGAGGGCCTCGTCCAGGGCGGCGAAGCTCAGAGCGCCGGAGTTTGCGGACTGGTTCTCGATGTACTGGGAGGTGCCAGCACCGACGCGGGCTTGCAGGCCATCGAACTCGAGGCCGTTGGAAGCAGCTTCGGAGCCCTTGATGAAGACCTTCTCGAAGTTGTGGCGCATGGCGCGGACGCGGGCCTGAATGTTCCAAGCGCGAGCCTCGGGACCTTCCAGCTGCAGGATGGCTTTGTCGACGCGCAGGTCTCCGCCATACAGATGGAGAGCCTCGCTCTGCATGGAGATCTCGCCGTAGCTCTCGTCGAGAGTGCCGTTCACGTGACGGAAGCCAACCTCAGGGAGGCTCTCCTCACGACGGAAGCGAATGCTGTTGCCTTCGATGGAACGGAAGGGCAAAACGGACAGGAGATCGCCAGCTGCGAGCTCAGAGATGATTGCGAGCTGTTCACCAGAAGTGGCGAACTGGCCCTGTTGAAGCAGAGTTAGGGACATTTTTCTGAAAAATCAGGTTGATGTGAGTTGGTGATCTGGGAAGTTCGGAAGGGAGGTGTCACACCTCGGTTCTCCGTTCTGCCCAGGCCACCGAGTCGGCATCTCACCGATCCAGAACCGTGGGCATCTTCCATCTCGAAATAGGGTTCCGAATGAGACGCAAGGCGCCCAAGTAGGACTCAGGCAGCCGAGCGCACACTTGGTATTTGCGGTCAGACTTTCTTATTGCCAAACGAGCGGGCAAAGATTTCGGAAGTGCTGAGGCCTTGAAAATCGCTCATAGTTCCGCTGTCGCGGCGCTGTGAGGGGTGATTCATTGCACCTGATCCGTAACCTTGCTCAGGCTCAAACGTGAACCCGAGGAAGCTATCGGTCTTGTATTGCGAGACCCAATCTTTCGGGTCGACGCGCTTGCCGGATTCCTCGTCGAGCAAGGGATCGCCGTTGCTGTCGATCACAGTGAAAGATCCATCGCTTTCGAGGCGCAGGTTTTTGCCTAGCTGATCGAACGCGGTGTCAAGAAAGCGGCCGTTCTTTCCGCCGGCGGCGGTAAATAGACCCTCAAAGGCACGGTGCCGGTTCATGTGAGTGATCTGCGCCTCGAGCTTCTTCTCGCGGACGGCAGCCTCTTGTCGCACAGCTTCAAACGCCTTCTGGCGCTCGAGCTCACGCGCCTCGAACTGCGCTTCAGCTTCTGCTCGACGTGCGCTCTCTTCTTGGAGCCGGTCGTAGGTGGCCTTGTCGATTCCCTCGAGGGATTGCAGCTTGCTGGCTGACTCCTTCAAGGCTTTCTCCTGGGCCTTGCGAGCATCACGCTCGCTGTGGAGAGCCTTAAGCAGCTTGGCCACTTCTTCCTTGCTGTAGCTGTCTTGCTCAGTAGAAGGAGCGGCATCAACCTGCTCGGCTTCGGCGCCAGTGTTGACGTCGAGGTTGAGGTTCTCTTCGGACATGGGTGCAGCGAGGGATCACCCCTCGTAGAAATTGCCCCTGAGTGTTCCGATGTCAGCAGTTCGGATTGGCCACGACTTGACAGACCACGTTTGTAATCATGTGCCCGTCGAAGTCATCGCCCACGCGGTATGGCGTCACGCCAATTTGTATCCAGCCCTCGCCGTCGTAGGCCTCGATCGTGTCGTCAAGCACCCGAGTCAGTCCGCCCGCGATGTAGCCACTAACTAAGGGGTAGAAGGTTTCGATCTTTTGGATGATCCCGCCCTTCGGCTGTATCCAGGAGGTCAGTGTCAGCGACCCGTTCACGCAATGCTTGCCGTCGATCGGCGAGCAGTCGCACTCGTCAGACACAAACACGTAGCCGGCTTCGCACGGCTGCGCGCAGTCATAGGCCAAGCCCTGGTTTTCACCCTTTTGGCAGCGGCACTTACGCGCGCACCGTCCCATTTCTGCCGCTCGTAAAGCCATCAGAGGGGCCACTTCTGGAGAGGACAGAGTTGATCCGGATCACCGCCGACCCAGGTCTTGGCTTCCATAAAGCAGCCGCACTCGCTGCAGCGCTTGTCCTGTTTGCGGAATGCGGGGCAGTGATTGCAGATCGCATAACGCTCCTCGCGAACCTCGGCAGACACTCGACCATTCCTGATCCCCTGCATGGCAACCCTTCCAAGGCTGCCAGCCATCTGACCCAAGCTTGCTTTTACCGAGGGTGACTCGACGGGCTTTTTGTGTAAGGCCTTCATCTTTTCGCCAGCCACGTTCCGAGATTTAGGCCAAGCAGACACAGGTCCCGTTGGCAGGACGCCAGCGCTGCGCAAGTCTTCGACGGAATTGATCATGGCCGACTTATCTAGTCGGCCTATGTTTCCGATCAGAGCGTCGCGATCCGCGACTGAAAGTCGGCGAAGTCGGTGGCCGCTGCCACCTCAGCCTTGAGGGTGGTCAAGGAGATGAAGTTGCTGGTGGGCTGGAACTTCTGGTCGGTTGCGTCCCATTGCAGGATGTCGCCATCGACAAGCTGGATCTCGGTTGCATTATCTGTGCCATCAGAGATCTCGATCAGGTCGTCCTCAGAAGCGCCGTCGACAACTGACTTGAGAACTGTCGACTCAATGATGAAGCTGTCGATATGACTCGAGCAGTTTGTGCTGTTTGCAGTGTCAAGAATGAACTCTTGCCAGGCGCCACTATTCACCCGGACATAAAGGGTTGACCCGTCGGTGATGCCAGTGACGGTGCTCTCGTAATCGTTGCCGTCGATGTCCGACCTGGAGAAGATCGCGCCGTTGCTATCTCTCCCGACGTAGGTGGCGGCCTGACAGTAGTTGGGGTTGGTGTTGCTTCTGTAGTACTTGCCCAGCCAGGTCCTGGTGACTGGGGGATTGATTTTCAGAGCGAAATCCTCCATCTCTTGGATGCCCAGGGAAACCGCTCCGGTCTCGCCGTTGACACTGGCGACAGCGCCACCGCCACCGCCACCGCTCATAGTGCCCGGGACCCATTGAGAGTTCGCTGCGTCGTAAACAAGGGCCTCGCCGTCCACGACACCAGTCGTGTCGACATCAAGTAGCTCATGCAACTCGCTGAGATAAGCGCCGCGACCCTCGATAGGGACAACAGTCACAGTGATACCAATGGCAGCGTCAGAGCTCTCCAGGTTTGTCACCTTGCAGTAAAGCTCACCGCTAGCGCCTGGCTCGCTGTTGTGATACAAAACGGCCGGAGTCATCTCCAGGGTCTGTGGCCCGGTGGTGATGATCTCCATGATGATCCCGGTGCCGGTGGTTGCCTGGCTGCCGATGCCTCGGTTGGCGTCGTCGAGGCGCGCCTGGACGTGCGAATAAAAAATCACCCGAGCGGCGTGGGTTGTCTCTACAGAAACGAACTGACCAGAGCGAGCGACGCCCTCAAGGGTCACATATTCAGACGCGTTGGGCGCAAGCGTTGATGTAGCGAACTGAGGCGCAATCGTGCGGACGGTCCCCTCAGCTTCATACAGAGCACGACCTTCGATTGGCACAACAGTCGCGACAATCTCGATGTCTCTATCGACGCTGTCATCGTTGACAACCTTGGCGTAGACCTCTGCGCCTTCACTGATGTCGTCGTTGAAGTAGTGGACAGCAGGACTGATCAGCAGTGTCTCGGCTTGGTCGAAGAAGACCTCCATCAGCACGCCATCACCCTGGTCGGGATTGCTAGTGCGAGCACGAGTCGCGTCAGCTGTTCGAGCTGCCTTGCTGCTGTAGAAGACGACCCAGGCAGGGGCGCTGGATTGGACCTTGAGGAACTGACCAGCCCGACCGGTGCCCTGCAGCGTGACGTCAGCAGCTGAGCCGGGGGCCAGCGTCCCGGTGGTCACTGCTGGGGTGTTGGCCCGAACGGAACCCGAGCTCTCGGCGCCGCCACCACTGATCTCCTTGATCGTGTTGTCGATGTGCTTGACGAACAGCTTCCCGTCCGCCGTGTTGACCGCAAGCTCCGCTACGTCCAGGTCTGCGGCGATAGGGGCTTCACCGGACACGCTGCTCTTCTTCGGCTTGATGCGTGCGATGAAGTCAGCCATGGGCGCCAGAAACTCCGCCTAGTCTTCCGATCAGCCAGACCCGAAAGTCCCACCGGAAACTGCATCGAAAGCAGCGAGGCCGTAGCCTTTCGCGATTACCTGAGTGCCCGTCTGAGGCGTCCCGTCGCCGTTTCGGATTGCCGCATAGATGGCACTTGTTGCTGCGCTGTCAGCGTTGTAGTAACTGGTCGACGGGCTGACTCGAACGGCCTGACCTGCTGTCAGGTAGAACTCCATCAGAACGCCTGAGCCGCTCGCCGGATCAACGCTCAGAGCGCGTGATGCGTCAGCCGTGCGCTCCGCGGCCGTGCTGTAGAGGACCACCCAGCAGTCGGCGTCGGCTTGCACCTGATACAGCAGGCCATAGCCACCCAAGCCAGTGAAAGTCGCAAGGCCAGCCGCAGCGGTAACAGTGTCTTCGACGCGAACCGAGAAAGTTTCAGAGGCAGAGGCGACGTCGCCAGGCAGCCACGTGGCGCCGTTCCAAAGCAGCACCTGACCGTCTTGGGGTGGGTTGGCTTGTACGTCGCTTAGCTCGCCCAGGGTGGAGCTGCTTAGATCCTGCGCGACATCGCCAGGCATCCAGTGACCATGGACGGAGTTCCAGATCAGGGCTTGGCCGTTGGCGGGAACATGACCTGTGCCGGTGGTCTGAACGTCGGAAAGAGCGTCGATGCTTGACGCGGACAGGTCATCACCAACCGGACCAGGCACCCACTTGAGACCGGTCCAAATAAGACCTTCGCCGCTGTTAGGCGCAGTTGTCGAAGTATCGACATCGCTCAGGTCGTCGATGGCGCTGGAGTTGGTGCCAGGGACCCAGTTGGTCCCGTTCCACACCAAAGCGTCTCCAGTGCTAGCGGCGTTGGTCGCGGTGTCGACATCAGTCAGATCGTCAAGAGCGCCAGCATTGACGCCAGGCACCCACTTCCCGTTAGCGCTATCCCAGACAAGCGCTTCGCCATCGCTGGGCGCAGTGGTTGACGTGTCGACGTCTGACAGTTCATTGATCGATTCTGTCCCCAGGTCTGCGGCGACAGTGCCCGGCACCCACAGATTGCTGGTGTTATCCCAGACAAGCGCCTGACCGCCTTGAGGAGCTGTGGTGTTGGTGTCGACATCCTGCAGCGCGTTAATGCTCGAGCTGGATAAGTCAACGCTTGAAACGACCCCAGGAACCCACAGTTGCGCTGCTGCGTTGTAAACCAGGCCGTTGCCATCGCCAGGGAGCTGGGTGGCTAAATCAACGTCAGTCAGCGACCCCAGCTCGTTGTTGGCAGTACGAGCAACCCAAGAAAGCGCACCGCTGCCGTCCGTAGCCAAGACATCACCAACGTCGCCATCCTCCTGTGGCAGGTAGTAAGTGACTGACTCGAGCACACTGGCAGGCATCTTGAGGGAGATGTGAAAACCAGTAGAGGGCGTGGCGTCGTAGTCGCCAGTCTCGAATCGCAGCTCGGGCCTGTTGGTAGTTACGTCAGGATTGCCGCGCAGGCGAATGATGTTGACGTCTGAGCGCAAATCGACGCCGCCTCCGCGGCTGATATAGATCGAGGAGCCAGTCTCATCAGAGCCGCGAATCACCTCAAAGCCGAGGCCCTGAGTCGTGAACTTGTAGCCCATGTCGTACCGAAGGTTCGACGGCTGACTGGGGTCGTCCCAGTGGAGCGTGCCCAGGCCGTCGATCGTCAACTCACCAGGGATGTATGTCTGTGGTCGGTAGTACGTGACATCTGCAAGCTGGCCAATCTTGCTCGTAGAGATGTTCGCCGGTGGGCCGTATTCGTTGACCCAAATACCAGAGCGATAGACGAGCACCATCCCGTCTGCGATCGTGCTGCTTGTGATGGTTACGTCGCCAAGGTCATCAATGTGTTGTCCGCCGATGCCCGTGAGATAGCCGGCGTCGTTGGTCCAGTAGCTGACATCGACGTCGTCTTCGAGCTCAGAGACTTTCGAGGCTGCGCCGCTGACGTCACCAACCAGCAGGCCTCGAGCTGTCCACTTGCTCGTCGTGTAGTCATAGACCAAAACCTCCTTGTGGGAAGGAGAGGCGGCCGTGACATCTCCTAGGTCGTTGATTGAGTTAGCCGACAGCGATACCGGCGGCGCGGGCAAGTTGACCCACTTTGATTGAGTGCCGTCGTAAGCAAGGACGTCGCCATTGGCCACCGTCTGAATGTTTACGTCTCGAACGTCAGCCAGATCCAGATCATTGGTCAGGTCCAGGATGCTCGTCGGCGCGCCCGAGAGCTCGCTGTAAGCAATTTGTGAGTTCTCCCATTGTCCGCTTGCGTTGTTCCACTTCAGAACTTCCCCGTCCGCAAGGCTGGCAATCGTGACGCTGCCCAGGTCATCGACCTGGGGCCTGTAGTTGATCCAATTTTGTGCGGTCGCGTCCCAAGCCAGAAGCTCCTTGTCCGTGATCAGGTTGGTCGCCTCGAGCGTTACGTCACCGATGTCGCCAAGGTCGTTCCCTGAAATGTTGAAAGCAGGGGCCGAGGAGTTCTTCCACGACCCATCAGTTCCGTCCCACTGCAAAACATCGCCATCTGCAACAGGGAGGCTGATGTGTGTGTCGTAAAGGCCTGAGAGGGTATTGCTAGGAGTAGCGAACGGAGTGAAGTCGAATGGTGCCGTGGGGACCGTAATTGCGTTTTGCCCGACATACTTAGCGACGCCTGGAATCAGAGAAACCGAGTCCAGCTTGAACCTACCGCCGAAGAACTCTTGCCCCGGGAATGGCATGTCGTCGTTGATATTGACAACACCGCTAATAATTACGCCAGAAGGTTGAGGGATTCCCGAAGTTCCCGAGTCGTTATGGTCGACTGGGGTAGTGAGAACGGTGCGCTGAGTCAGCAGGCCGTCAACGAAGCAGGCGTAGCGGCCAATGCCTTCGTGGGTGAAGCAGACATGGTGCCAGTCGTTGTCGACAACAGTGAGCGATCGGGAGCTAACGATGTCTCCCTCTGTTGGCACGTACTGGTTGCCGTGCGTGCCGTACTGACCGCCAAGGCCAAAAACAATCGATCCAAATGCCTGACCCGAAGTTTGGCTGGTGCTGGTGCCCAAGCCGCCTGACTCTGTCGTGTTGCCACCGTCGAGGGTGATCGTGAACGCCCCCTTACCGAACAGATAGTCCTTGTGTGACCAGACCAGCAAGGAGGTCAGAGAACTGTCAATCCAATCGGCAGGGTCGGACTTAATCCAAAACTCCAGAGTCCAGGGGTTCGTGCCTAGCAAAGGCGTAAGTGACGGCCCAATGAGGATCGGATTAGGGCGCGGTGTGCTCGGGAAAGATGGCTGGGAGCTGTAAGCCTTGGCGCCGAACTTGGCGTCATTGCTGTATTGGATTCCTGAGGCGTAGACGTACCCCGTGTCGATCGTGGGATCTTCAAAATTGAGCAGAATCTCAGGCGGCCTGTTTGGGCTGGCATTGCCTTGACCAACAACAACAGGAGTGCCATTGGCGTCAAGCGTTAAAAGCTGAGCGTTTCCCTGCCCTCGCGCAATTACAAGTTCGCCGCCGATGATCGGATTTGAGCCGCTTTCGTTGATCTGTCCAGCAATCTCGCCGACTGTGTCCGTGCTGCTCTTCTGAACAATCTTGTCGGGAAAAACAGCCACGGACTGGAATCAGCTAGGCAAGGATTCCGAATTAACTACCCGAACAGCTAAAGCCGGTCCCCTTGGTCGGCGCTGGTAAGCCCGCCTGGCAATCAAGATGCTGGGAGCCGGTTGAGACGCCGTTCACTGTGATGTAGCAGTGCGTGTGGAATCGATTGCAGACAGCGCTCTCAGCAGGGATGTCGGCGTTGTGAGCTAGTCCAAAGCTTGCGCCAGCTGGTCCGCAGACCTTCACGTAAGCGTTGTGACAAGCGTCGGTAAATTCAATGCAGTCTTGTGGCACGCATTGCTCGCCCGGAGGGCAACACTGGCCGTCACAGTTGATCTCGCCCTCGAAGCACTTGTCGTCGCAGTCTGGGTCGTAGACGCAGTTGCCACTAGCTGAGCAGACCTCACATTCCCCGCAATCGTTTTCGCAGTGGCAGTCGCACGGCTCGCATTCTTCCGAATCCGACATCGTGCAGATTCTCTGGAAGATGTACTTGCCACCCATGCCTGTCGCTGGGTTGTACTCCATGCACCCGCCTTGCTCGTTGGTGCCGGCGAACATGCTGCCCAGCGGATAACACCTCTTCCCACTCGGACAAGGGGGCGGCCCATCACTGCAGCCGACTCGGTGCGTCTTGCATTCGCAAGACACCTCGCAAGGGTCGTTCGGGTCCGCCTTGCAGTTGTCTTGCTTTGGAGGACAAACAGCGTCGCACTGCTTGTATAGCTTTGCTCTGCAGGCAGAAGGGCAGACGGGGCCGTTCTGGTAGTGCTCCTGGGAATGGGTTCCTTGAAGTGTGACGCCACAAGGGCACTTCACAAAGCAGTTGCAGTTGTCAACGCATTGCCCCTCTGCCGGTCTGCACTCGCCATCGCTCTGACATTCCTCGCACTCAGGACATCCTGAGTTTTCGGGCGAGCAGTTACAGGGCGTGAAGGGGCCGGGCTCCTTGGGAACGCAGTGGTAGGGGTCGTCATAAAGGTATCCCGTCGAGCCGGTCGGCTCACATTCAGCACACTCGCCACAGCTCTTCCCTTCGCAAGACGGGTCAGGGATACCAAACGACGAGCCAAAGCTGTCGCAGTACGTCGTGCAATTCTTAAACGGCTCTTGGCATGGCTCGCACTGCGGGCAGCTTGAAAAAGGGCACCTATACATGCTGCCGCCGCAGCACTGAGAGGGTTTTGTGATCTCACAGCCGCCGATCCCTCTGCTGTCACCACAGTTTCCAGGTGTTGAGCAGTTCTGCGAGGAGCAGTCAGCCTGTGGCGAGTCGTCGCAGGTGCCAGAGCCTGTCGTGCCACCGGTAGGTAGAAGGCCGCTCCCGCCAGAAGTGGCGTCCTTAGCAGTCTGCGTCCAGGAGACGCATTGACCGTTGACGCAGGTGAAGTTTGAGCTGCAGTCTGTTGCGCTAAGGCATTTTGGGACTTCCATCTTCCCGACACTGTCACTGAAGCCAATGTCGTCTCTTGTGGCAGTTAGCGACCCTTTGTTGATCCTGGCCCTGTCGAGGTTGTCGGTAACTTTGCTCTTCAGCTCTTCCCAGCCGAGAGAATCTCTGTCATTAACTACACCAACCGGTTTATCAATATCAAAAAAACGCTCAAGTCCTGATTGCCCGGAGTTATCAGCAGTCACGGCATAGAACTACGTCGGCTGCCAAGGATTCCTACGCGTTGCGCTCTGCTGTGTTCCTGTTGCTTGTGAAGTTGTAAAAGTGGCACCTCTTCCAGATCAGCGTTCCATCGATGTCGATTGCCACGTACAGATCAGCTAGTCGGATTCCAAATTCTTGGTAGTAGTGAATCGCGATCTCACCTTCCGCGACTGCATCTTGTGACACCGTCTGGTAGCCACCTCCGAATGGACTGCGGACGACCGCGTTGCTGTTTGGCTCTGTAAACGTCGTCCTAGGAAAGATGCCCATGACATCGCCTAGAGCCTTTGTCGTCACCTGCGCAAGAGTGCCGTGACTCATCGTTTCCCTGGGGTCGCTCATGACACGCGGATCCAGTAGCTGCCGCCAGCGGAGGCGATATACAGCTCAACCTTGTCAGTCGTGCTGTTGTAGTAGCCGATCATCTGGCCTGGTGTCGCCGGTGGGTCGTTGATGAACGCGGTGTTAGGAGGTGCTGGCAAGATCTGAATAATTGCCCGACCAGCCTCGGAGATGGGGATCGAACTAAAAGCGGCTGGATTGATTCCCATCAGAACTTCGAGTAGTAGACGCCGTTCGCAAATGTGAGCTCGACCTCGGTGCCCTTAGGTAGTGACATGAAGCCGATAGGTCGCGTTTTGTAGACCTTGCCTTTGTGCTCAACAAGGCCAACACCTAATGGGGACAGCTGCTTCCAGTAGCCAGTCACACTGCCAGTGAAATCACCCGACGGTTTAGCTCCTTCAAGCCTTCGCTCGAGCTCGATAATTCGAGACTTCAGATTTTCCTCTTGTGTTCGCTTAAGTAGGTCTTCCATCAGTGCAACCCATAAAGCTTCAGGTCCCAATAGAAGGCCGCCTCATTGCCTGAGTCGAGCAGTACCTGGGAGGGTGTCCCTGCCACCGCAATGACGTTTCCAGCCTCAGTGTTAGAGCTCACATTATTGACCTCCATGATGGCTCCGCCAGCGCCTGCAGAGACAGCTCCAGCGGCCTCCAAGGTGGCCTCGTTGATCGCGATCTCGTCGCCGATTGCGTAGTTCCGGCCAAATTTTGATGGGGTGAAGACGAAGACGTTGTTGCTGACCGTGAGGTCAACAGTCATGCCCGTGCCGCTGCCATCAGTGGTGGTAGGGAGGTCGGTGTAGACCCCGTCATTGCCAGTCGCTGGGTCGACAGTTGCAGCATCTAGGCCGACCACGTTTCCGCTACCCCAGACGAGTACGGCGTGAGTGAAGGCGACACTGTCAGGGCCGCCATCGTGGGAGAAGATTGCGCCCTTGGTTGCAAGCCCGACGCCGTCATCTGCGTAGGCGGTCTGATCAGACCCTTGATAAACAAAGACCTGACGCTCGTAGCCGCCAAGTCCCTGAGTCACCTCGAAGCTAAGAAAAGTCGCATCGACGGTCGTCCCTGGGGTGTAAGCAATCCCGTTGGCATTGACCAACAAAACTTCGATGTATTTGTTGACGAAGCGTTGATCAACTTGGGCGCCGATCTCCGCAGAGGAGACCTTTGCAGTGATAGCCATTCCAGGGATCCTTCAAGGTCCCGCTAGTGTTCCAATCAGGGGCTATTTGTAGTCCCGAAGATGTCCTCTTGCACGATGAGAGAGCTGTCAACAATCGGCGACCCGACATCAGCTAAGGGGATTGAGCCATCGAGCTCCAGAGTTACAAGAGCCCCTGGCTGAACGATTCGAGCGGTGCACCAAATGATCGCCGTTTGTTCGATCTCGATGTCTGTGCGCTCTTCAAAGATTGGGCGGATGCCATCCTCTCCGCTAGGAATAGCAACCGCGCCGAGGCTGATGTTCACGTCGACGTGGAAGTTAAATCGCTTATTCGTGACCGTGTCGCCAACAACTACTGGGTCGGTGACACCATGGGTTGGCGGGGTGGGATCGTTGGCGCCGCTCATGTCTGGCTCCGAGTTGCCCTCAAGGTTCGAGCCCAGATCGACACTGCCCTCCATGTCAGCCACCCAGATTCCATTCATCACGATGACGCAGCCGTCTTTGTTGGCTCCCCATGCGCAGGCATCAGCCCTAAAGCCCATCAAATTCTGAGACTTGGGGTCGAAATATCTGAAGCTCATGTTGGGCTTCCACGCAGTGGCAATCTGCTTTCGCAGAGACTCAGCAATTACAAGACCCCTCGAGTCGCCTTCGATAAACCTGGCCAGATAGTCTCCATAGACATTCACGGCATCATCGACTTCTGCTTGGCTGGTGAAAAGTAGAGGAACGGGCACGTCTTCCTTGACGATGTATGGCCCGTAGGGGCTGATATAGCCACCAACCTGTCCGTGCATCTGCACGCGAGTCACCTCAGTCTCGACAGCGGTCGTGGCTGAGTTGACGGAGTCAGGACGTAAGTCCTTAGTCACATTGGAGGTTGATCTTCGGACCTCCATGGTCTTAATGCCTGAATAGGCGCTAAGAGCCGCACCAATACCCCCGCCACGCGAAGCCGTCGATGTGAACGTGGTCGTGGTCGATACGTTTTCGTTTTGCGATCGAGAAAACTCGCGGATTACTACTTGGTGCAGGTATTCGCTCGTCAGTGAAAGGTTGGGATTGAAGTCCTGCGGTATGCCTCTGTTAGACCCCGAACGCCAATCATCTGGCTGAGCCGCTGCCAGAGTTGGCCTGAACGTCGCCGTTGTTGTCTTGACGACCTCGTTAGCTGTCCCGTACTCGTAGGCCGTGGTTTGGCGGCCTAGCTGGATCTGGGATAGTCCCTCGAGTGCACAGCCGCCATTGGGGAGACATTCGCTGGCATAGGTGCCCACGCAATAGGCGTACTTGTCAGCGAAATACTGGGAATTGGCCTCGAGTGCTGGGCCATAGACAACCGACTCAGCTGCGGAAACCTGCCCGCCAGGCCCTGCATACGTCGATGTACGGGTTTCGATACGCCTCGCAGGAACGTAGGTAGCAACTGACTTGGTTGTGTAATTAGAAGAGCAGGCGGACGGAACTTGAATGGTGAAACTTCCGCTGACAGTGCCGCCGCCTGTCGACGTCGATGAGTTGTAAGACGGAGGGCTTGGAGTGTTTCCGCATCCGGAAGTAGGGATAGGGATCGGAGGGATTTGGACGGGTGGAATTTCCAGGTCAACGCTGCCTACCAGGTCATCTGCGGGCCTCTCACGCTCGTAGGTCAACGCTGGATAGCGCAAGAAATAGTCAGAGGTCGTCGTAGTCGTATCAATTCGCCCCTGGTTATCGGTGGCCACTCCGTCTTCTGGGTAGGAGTAGGAAAGCTCGATTTCGTCAGGAATGGCTGCAGCTGCCGCTAAGGGGCTAACACTCAAACAAGTGACGCCCCGCACAGTCACAAAGGCTGAAGACGCATAGGTGCCATAGCCGTCGCCTTCAAAGTACTTTTCCTTGTAAAGAGATCCAGTTCTGTCTGACCACATCACCTTCGTGGCTGCCGCAATGCTCGAGGAGAGGCTCTCGAAGTCGCGCTGGGCCGGGTCCAGGGGCACGTCGGCATATAAATCGATCAGCGCTTCGATCGAGGTCTCATCATCAAGAAGCTTTTCGAGCGAAAGGCTGCAACCGACATCGAGCAGGACCGTCTCTTCCTCAGGCGAGTAGGAGGTCGAAATTACATAAAGCAATCCGCGCGGGTGGCGCTCAGTAGTGCCATCGGGAAAGGTGATGTCAAGAACTACCTCAGCTCCTCGCTTGAAGTCGTTGCGGTCGTAATCCTCAAAAGACTGACCCGGATTGGTGCCGAGGGTGATCGTTCCCGTGGTCGTGATAATTCCGTTGCGGTATCCAGAGGAGTCCTGGACTTGGAAGTCGACCAGGTTTGCGATGTAATTCGTCCCACCGATTGTCAGAGCGGTCGGGCGCGTGGCGTTGATCAAGTAAGACATCGATCAGACCTCGGTTAGGCCGAAGGCCACGGTGTACGTGTAAGCGTTCATCCGGATGTAACTAGGCGGGGTCGTGAAAACCGCGTCAGTAGTCACAGGGTCGAAAAGCGTCTGGTCTGTCACTCCTACCGCTGCTGCATTCCCCGCAGCGCGACTCGTATCCCATGCCTTGAAAATGTCGTCGAGGATCTTGGCGTCATCTGCATTGACCACGGCGCTAATGGCCCAGATGAACTTCTGACGACCAGGCCGGCCGCCAATCACTTGCTGGCCGGAAAGTCCCCGCTCGAAGCTGACGGAGCTGTCGTAAGTCCGTGCAACCTCGGCACCGCTAAAAGTGTCGAACAACAGGTTGAAGCTGTTGTAAGCGATCCCGATGGCTGACATTTAGGGCTAGCTGCTGCACCTAGAGTTCCGAGATCTCGCCTCTCGCGTAGAGCTGGTAGGGCTTGCGATCTGTCGAGGGTACGGACAGCGGCCCCGAGTTGAACCTGGCGCGGAATTCGTCGTCGGCATCAATTAACGCGGTCCAGACCTCGTCGAAGTACGCCTTAGCAATCGCTAGGACCTCATCGTCAGCGCCCTGCTTCCTCGCCATATTCCAAGCCATGTAGGAGTAGGCCATGGCCTGTTGCAACTGCTCTTCGCTCATCTCATCGACGGGAAGATCCGGGATGCCAGGGCCAGACGGATCAGCTGCGGCATTTTCGACAAACAGCGCATAGAGCTGTTCGGGACTGCCGAAGTTGAACATGACGAGGGCCAAGAGACCCTCAAGCATTCCGATCAGCGGATCCGCCGACGCTTGATCTTCGTCAGATCGACCATCACGTCGCTCGCCGCCTGCGTGGTGTTTGCTGCCTGAATGGTGACGTTGTTGGTGATGTTGTCTCCACCTGTCGCCCTGGCGATTGCGCGCAGCAGATTGCGAGTCTCGGAGCCAGATGCGGTGGCGGTTGCTCTGTTGCCTGCAGGGTCGACCTGAACCGGCCTCGAGGCGGCGTCCAGGATCGCAGGAAGGCCGAGTTTCTCTGTCTGTGCTGCATTGATCACGGTGCCCTTCGACGGGGCCTTCCAGGAGCCGTATGCGGGGGCGTCGATCATGCTGAGCTTGCCGCTTGCGGACAGGAAGGCCTCTCGGCCTAGTTCGTTCACGGTGTAGATCTGGCCGGCTGACACAGGACCGCCAGTCCACTTGGTGTTGCCGGCGTTAGCCGCTGCGGCAGCTGCGGCCCTTGCTGCCGCTGCAACGCGGTTCAACTGCCCGACTGCGTTGTTGGCGTAGGTCGTCCAGGTGCTGACACC
>MDSZ01000737.1_pt1 | contig 55118 bp, 70 predicted proteins | sample 811201 | NCBI WGS metagenome assembly MDSZ01 (sample SAMN05326647, study PRJNA326480) | marine metagenome | isolation source: seawater | place: Indian Ocean: North | collected 2010
AAGTTAAGTTTTTCACATAACTGTTTTGCTTTTACACAATAAGGGCATACTGGTTTACCCCAAATTTCAACTGATACTGTCATAGGCTCATTCCTTTAAATGTATCTTCGCCTACATCTTGTTTTGTTCCACCAATGACGTAGCTACTGATTTCTGTTTCTTGTGGTGCTACTTGCACCTCTGCTCCGCTAATCCATTTTTGTGTCCAAGGAAGTGGATTAGCTTGTGGTGTTTTATATGGACAGTTAAAACTAAGTGCAGTCATACGCTTGTTACAAATCCATTCAATATAATCATGTAAAAGCTGAGCATTTAAACCAATCATACTACCATCTTTAAAAAGATAGTTTGCCCATTCTTTTTCTTGTTCTACTGCATCAACAAACATTTGTTCTACTTCTTGTTCACATTCTACAGCAATTTCTTTAAACTCAGGATCTTCTTTTGTTAATACTTTTGAAAGTAGATATTGTGTGCTTGCTAGATGGACGTTTTCATCACGTGCAATAAACTTAATAATTTTAGCATTGCCTTCCATCTTTTTAAGTTCAGCAAATGCCCAACTACATGCAAAGCTCACATAAAAGCGAATACCTTCTAACACGTTTACACTATTGAGGCATAACCAAATTTTCTTCTTTAGTTCACGCTTGCTAATAGTTACAGTTTTTCCATTTACTTTGTGCTTGCCTTCACCTAACAATTGATAATATTGAGAATACTCTATTAGATCATCATAATACTTTGAAATATCGCCTGCACATTCTACAATCTCTTTTGAGTCTAACAATTCATCAAACACTTTTGAGGGATCGCTATAGATATTACGAATAATATGTGTATAGCTACGTGAATGAATTGTTTCACTGAATGTCCATGTAATAATCCAATTTTCTAATTCTGGTAAACTAGTAAGACTACCAAAACTTTCTGCTGGCGCACGACCTTGCACACTGTCGAGAAGAATTTGTCTTTTTAGATTACTTGTAAAAATGTGCTTTTCGTGATCAGTTAGATCTTTAAAATCTTTAGAATCTTTACTTACATCAACTTCTTCTGGTCTCCAGAAAAATCCAAGCTGTTTATCTGTCAGCTTATCAAATTGTTTATATTTTACTACATCATATCTTTGCATTCCTAATCCCTCGTCTAGGAACGCCATATTTTCTGTATGATGTTTTGTTGCGTCTGTGTTTAAAACTGACATTTTTAATTTCCTTTTACTTATGGTATTGGCACAGGTATATATCGTCTAGAATATATATCTTTTTCTTTAGTTTCTACTTTTGGTGAATTTTTGTAGTGTATTTCGTTACTTTCGGATATGCATACATGTGTAATATTTGTTGCATGTTCTAATCGATTAATAATATCATTCAGTGCTTTGTTATGTGCTTCATCATTCCATCGTTGAAATGATGCTTTTTTTACATGAATCTCAATAGTGTGTGTTTTTGGTGATGACATTATAACTTTTAAAATTTTATCATAGAGAGAAGAACACACACTGAATTCTTCATATCCTTTCTTCCATTCTTTATTCCAATATGGTGCATTACTAAAATGTATAGTTTTTGATCTAGTTGATAAGTTTTTCTCTAAAGCGACTAGTATTTTTTCATAATCCTTTAAAGGTGTTTGACTAAAAACTTTGATATCATAGTAATCTAAGTAATCAGGATCATTAAAGAATTTATCTTCTAAATCATCTCTGATTACTTCGTCATCATTGCATTCTCGAAAGAATGCTAAATCATATGACTTGTTAGGCCAGTTTTGCTTGATGCATACACGATTCATATTACACAGCTTTCACACTCTTCGTCGTCTATTGCTCCTTGAGCAAGTTGTTCGTCTTCTTTGAATTCAATTTCGCCTTGACCATCATATGTATTAAAATAGTAAAGTTGCTTACCACCATACTTGTAAAACATAATAAGGTGTTGCAACATTACACTCATAGGAATTTTTTCATCTTCGTAAAATTCCGGATTATAGCTTGTGTTTACACTGATTCCTTGATCAATATATTTTTGTAACACTGCCATTATTTTTAAATAACCTTCTGGACTTTTATGTGTCCATAGCAGATCGTATTTGTTTTTTAAACGTGGATAATGAGGAACAACCTGCTTTAATACTCCATGCTTAGATTGTTTAACACTTACAAACGCACGTGGTGGTTCAATACCATTTGTGCTATTTGAAATTTGCGCACTTGTTTCTGCTGGCATGAGTGCCATTAGTGTGCTATTACGTATACCAGTTTCTTTTAGCTGTTCACGTAATCCTGTCCAGTCTTGACGTTCTACATGCGGAACAAGTTCATCTACTTCTGTTTTGTATGTTTGATTAGGTGTAATACCTTGTCCATATTTTGTTTCATTTGCACCAGAGATACTGCCTTTTTCTGCGGCTAGATCTGCACTTGCTTTGATCAAATAGTAGCTCCAAGCCTCAGCCCATTCATCTACCATTTCTAATCCTTGTGCGTCAATATCTTGATAAGTTAAATCATTTTTTGCTAACCAAAATGCAAAATTAATAATACCAACACCTAGTGGTCGTCTTTTCATTGTGCTTAGTTCTGCAGCAATTACAGGATACTTTTGATAATCTAGTAGTGCATCTAAAGCACGAACTGCAAGATCGCATGGCTTTTTAAAATCTTCTGGCTTTTTGATATTGCCCCAATTGATAGCACTTAATGTGCATAGGCTAATCTCGCCTTCGCTATCGTTGAAATCATTAAGTGGCTTTGTAGGAAGATTAATCTCACAACAAAGATTACTTTGTCTAATTGGAGCAGCATGTTCATCAAATGCGCCATGTGTATTTGCATGATCAACATTCATGAGATAAATTCTTCCAGTGTTTTTTCTTTCTTCCATAAAAATAGCAAAAAGTTCGCTTGCCGAAATTGATTTTTTTCTAATACGTGTGTTGCGTTCTGCTGTTTCGTATAGTTCTTTAAACCTGTCTTGATCGTTGAAAAATGCTTCATACAAACCAGGAACATCGCTAGGAGAGAACAATGTAATATTACCTCCAGTAAGCAAACGTTCATACATTAGTTTGTTAAATTGCACACCATAATCTAAATGACGCACTCTGTTGTCTTCTGTGCCTTTGTTGTTTTTTAGAACTAAAATATCTTCTGCTTCTAAATGCCAAATAGGATAATACAATGTTGCAGCTCCGCCACGCACACCGCCTTGGCTACAAGACTTTACTGCGCTTTGAAACATTTTGTAAAAAGGAATAACACCTGTGTGGCTTGTATCTCCGTTACGCACAGGAGACCCAATAGCACGTATTGCACCAGCATTTACACCAATGCCTGCTTTTTGACTTACATACTTGACAATAGATGCACTAGTTGCGTTAATACTATCCAAACTATCATCGCTTTCAATAAGAACGCAACTACTGAACTGGCGTTGCGGCGTCCTGAGTCCAGCCATAATAGGAGTAGGCAAACTAATATCAAAGTTACTGATAGCATCATAAAAGTCCTTTACATATTTTAAACGTGTTTCTGTTGGATAATCTTGAAACAGTGTTGCAGAAATCATCATGTATGCAATTTGTGGTGTTTCGAATATTTCACCTGTGACTCTGTTTTGCACAAGATATTTTCCACGAAACTGTTCCATGCCTACATACGAAATATTTTCATCTCTGTCATGTTTGATATAACTATTAAGTTTGTCAATTTCCTCGGGGCTATAAACGGCGAAAAAACTTTCATCGTAATAACCCATTTCCATATTTTTACGTGCAAGATCTGATAGATGAAAAGGCTCAAATCCACCATACACTTGTTTACGTAATTGATAATTAATTAAACGACCAGCTACCCATTGATAGTTTGGTGTTTCTTCGCTTATAAGATCGGCGGCACTTTTGATTAATGTTTCTTGAACATCTACTGTGCTGATACCATTATAGAACTGTAAACTACTTTTAATTTCTACTTCACTTGCACTCACACCTGTAATATCTTCACAAGCATGATATACAACTTGATGCATTTTTTCTAAGTCTAGTTCCTCACGTTCGCCGTCTCTTTTTGTTACTTGAATTTCTTTTGTCATTGTTTACCTATTTGTTTTCAACTCGTCATATATTTAAACCGGCAAATGTGTTGGAAAACTATTTGGTTAATTGATTTGTAAAATATTTTTCAACTATCTGGCAATTATTTAGAACACTTGTTTCTTCTACTTTACCATAAGTATAATTTAAAACATATTTGTCGTCAACCAAAACTATAAGTCTTATCCAACTTTCTTCTTGATTTTGCACTAGCAAAACTTCGCATTCCCAGTCAATTAAATGCAAAGTATAAGCTATTCCTAGCGCAATACTGTTTTCGTCTAATGCGTTATTGTAAACAAGTTGCCAAGGATCTGGCCAGGATTCTACATCGTAAATATCCAACTCTCTACTGCCAACTGGTGCAGACTTCCACCAATCAACTACCGCTTGTAGACAGTCTTCTTCGTAGTCAACACTGTCTAGTTGTAACCTAAAATCTCGCCATAGTTTAAGCCTTGTTTTAGGTGCTTGTTGCCAAACATTATCCATTTAAATCACACAGGACGTTTTTTAAAACTTGTCTGTTTGTAAGTAAATTCGTGATCTGCTGTATCGCTTGTATTAAACATTAATTCACCATTGTTCATACTAAAAACTAAATCACTTGTGCCTGTTTGGTCATAAGTGTCTGTAATTGTTGCAACAGGAGACATACTAGGATTTACACTAATACGCATTTGTCCATTACGTGACATTGTATTCGTATATACATAATAATCTATAGTTACACTTGTTTTTACTGAACTGTCAAAAGCAATACCAGTAGCTGCTAGCGTATTACTAGAATTTTGTAATTGTGTATACTGAATAAAATTACCAGCTTCTTCGGAAGTATTACTTATTCCTATTTCTTGATTTAACTTTAGTTTAAACTCATCTGTGTTTGTAGCATTTGGAACTTTTACATTATGATTTTCAATAATACAGCCAGGAGTTAACACATCATTTACAAAAATATCATATGAATGAGGGCTAGCAGTATCTAGATCAATCTCTAATATATCATCTCTAAAGTCGATAGAAAAGTTTACAATAGCATGAGGTGTGCCACCAATTGTTTCTGATGAAATGTAAGTTCCAATCCTAGGTTCTGTTCCTATAAAAATTCTGTTTTGATCTGATGCAAGACCTAGCTCGCCAGCATCTAGAATTGGCATCTGTGCAATAGGTCCACGTCTAATTTGTGATTTTACAATAGTCATAAGTTTTTCTCCGCTGTAACGTATTTATCATTTGTCATAGTATTCGAACAACCTTACAGCCCATTTATATTCCCAAGTCTTAAATTCTTCAGCATCAACTTCAAACAGTTGAAACTCTCCTGCTCTACTACACATAAAAATTGCTATGTTTTCAATTTGTGTATCATATAATTCATTGTGTGCATTTGCATAAGCTGCACCTTGTAAAAAATAATCTTCAATCCATTCACGCTTCTTTGGCTTGTTTGTTTGCTTGAAGTCCATAATTGTGGGCTTGCCTTTCCACACGCCAATCAAGTCTGCTGTGCCAGCATACAAATTAGGAGCGCACAAGTTTACCTCTGCACCCCATACTTCATTTAAATCATCATCAATGTTTGCTACTACTTCTGCAGCCATTGCTTTTGCTTGTCTATGAACAATATTGTTGCCAGGATCGTAATCTTCGTTCTTTACATAATGTTCTAAAATAGCATGCATCACAGTGCCTACATTTGCGGCTTCGGTTGTAATGCGTTGCGCTTCTTGTTTACCAACTCTCTTTTTCCAGTTGGCTAATGCCTTGCGTTTTTCAGCAGGTTTTGTTGCATCAAGAATAGTTGTAACACTTGGCACAGGATTGCCCCAAGGATTTTCGTATAGACGTTTTCCATCTACACTTTGTCTTTTAAGTTCTTGATATTCAAAGGGATTTGTAATATTGACCATGTTACTATTGTATATGAAATTACAATAAAGTCAATTAGTTTTTACCAATAAATGTGCCACTTGAAAGTTGTGTTTGTATTAGTATTTGTTACACGATCAATTTTGTAACCTAAGTTTACAAAATGTCTCATAACATTTTCCATTTGTGAGATTAATGCTCTGCTTGCGTAGGTGCCTTGCCAGGCTTGAAAGTAGTATTCACTATCAGCGGTAGTTGGGGTACTGGCTGTCATGATAGTGTCATCATCAACGTATGCTTCAAATGCACCTGATGCGCTTTCGGTTATAACTTTTTTCATAATTGCATAAACTTCTTCAAATACAATTAAATCTGCATTTGCTTTTGCTCTCGCTTGTGCTGCGTTTAAACCAAAACTCATTTGCTTAACTCTTTCTTAACCTTTTTACGAGCCATCTTGTCGATAACCTTTTCGTCCTTTTCAGGATCTTCTATATTTTGTATGTTAGCATTTTTACTTGATGTATGAAAACTAACTATACCGTCTTTGATATTATGAACCATTGGAATATTTTGTAATTCATCAAATAAACTTGGTTCATCAACATCGTGTCCTTGCGACTCTAGCTCTGCTATAAGTGCTTCCATGCTGATAGTATCAATACCTTCTGCACTTAGCACAATAAGTAAATCTACAACAGCATTGTCGATTTCACTATATTCAAACAGATCATTAAATCTCATTTTACTTCTTTAGTTCCGCAAATGCTTTTTTAAGAACATCCTTGTTAATTTGACCATTGTCCTGTGCTTCTTTAACCATTCTTAAAGCTGCTAGGTATGAGTCTTCTTTCATTTCACGACCGTCTGCATCGCTGTCATCTGCTGCTGCATCAACACCTTCAAAATCATCACCCATGTCGTCCATTGGTTCTTCTGCTGGTGCTTCTGGATCCATGTCCATGCCTGTGTCCATTGCCATGTCTGTTGCTGGTGCTTGGCCTTGCGCTGTTAGCACTGCATTGTTAACGCCGTCTGTTGCTGCTTTTACAGCTTCTAATGCGCCTTCAATAGATGCTGATGCGCTTGCTTCAAACGCTTCTGCTTCTGCTACACCAACTTCTTCTTTCATGCCTTGTGTGATGCTCATCAGGCCTTCAACTTGCATGCTTGCTAAGTCTTCTGCCATTTTTTGTAGATCATCTGCCATTTGCTTTGCAGCAAGTAGAACTTCAGCTTGATCGAGATCGTTTTCCATAACTGTGTTTTTCATAACTTCGTTAATACCTTCTAATACAAGCAATAGCTTTTGATATTGCTTATCATTTACATCAACTCCACTATCTTTTAATGTGTTGATTTTATTTTGTGTAGATTCTTTTACTTTTTGTAACTTAGCGTTACCAGCTGCAAAATCAAACTTCATGCCAAAAACTTCTTTTAGCACAGAATCTAGTTTGTTCAGCTTGTTTTCTTCTAATTGACTTAATTCCATAATACAGTACCCCAATATATCTAACTTATAATGTATTTATGCTAGAATAGAGATTTTATTTGGTTTTTGATCTTTGTCATACGTGTAACTGCACTTTGTTGCTTTGCCTGTGCAAGATCAATCTTAAATGACTCATTAACCTTTTTTGATTTCATTTTATAATGTGCTGCTTCTTGCAATGCACCGCAATACATATTATCTAATTCTAATATCTTATCTACGTCTTTGTCTTCAATTAATTTCATTACTACAATCATTGCACTTTCAAATAGAGCAATATCGCTGTAAAGTCTTTCGCCATTGCAATCAATGTGATAGAATTTTTTTGATATACCTTTTACTACTGATTGTTTTTCCATAGTAACTTTATAATCGCCCATGCTAACTGAATCTTCTTTAATAGCACCTGTTGCTACTACTGGATCTGTTTTAGCTTCTGCGACTACTGTTTTACTAGCTTCAGCAGTAGCTTGTTCTAACTTTGATAAAATGTTAAACATTTCCTGTGCGTCTTCTCTAACAACTACGTTGCCTTTTGCACGTTCTTGTTTTACATGTTCTGCATTTTCTTGTGCGTTGTTTAATTTTCGGATGATATCTTCCATACCCTTAGCTGCTGGTGTTGTCATTATAGACTCCCTTTTTTACGTTCGTAATAAGTTTTTTTATTTTCGATAACACGTTTTACAACGTTTTTGTTTACTAAACTTTTTAGTAATTCAATTTCACGTTCGTTTAAATCATCTTTACAAGTTCGCTCCAGTAGGTTTTCATAAACACCACATTCATCTATACTTAAGAATGTAGCAATACCGCCAGGTGTTTCAATCATCTTCATTAGCGTCTACCTTGTATTAGCTGTTTTAATCTTTCAATTTCTTGTGAATTGCTAGCTGCCATTTGTTGTGCTTGTCCTGCAGCTTGTGCATTTTGTCCACGTTGAACATCGTCTGGGTCTTGACGTTTGTCATAACGTGCAGCACCTTGACCAGTTGCTTGTGGATTTTTGAAACCAGGAACACCCATGGGCGGAGGATTTGATGCATCTCTATTAGCATCCTGGGTTTGGATTACTGCGTCACGCTGATCGTTTCCATTACGATCTTTTCTTATACTTGCAGCACTCATAGGGCCTTGTGCTACTGTAGGTGTAATTGCTTCATCGACATCTGATTCCTTGAATCCTGGCATGTTAATTTGTTTAGCAATACTACCTTTATTTCCTATTGGTTTCTTCTTAGCTACTTTTACTGATCCGGGTGTTACAAAGTCTCTTACTGCTGAACCAACTCTGCCAGCAACACTTTTTACTGTATCCCATACACCTTCATCTAGTTCTTTAAAATCTTCATATGACATATACATGTCTGTGTCTGGGTCGTAATAACTACCTTCTTTTGGATCGTAGTAGACTACTTTTCCTGCTTTTGTTTGGATAGGTCCGTCTAGTCCATCACGTTCTTGATACTTATCTCTGTCTATTGGTGGAAGGATACTATACCCTTCGTTTACAGCACTGAGATCAATGTATTCGATAAAACTATCGTCATCTTCTTCCTTGATGGCATCTACTAGTTTTAACACTTCGCTATAATTTAATTCTTTTATGTTGGCAGTTATTGAGTCCTTGTCAAGTTCTACTCCGAACTTTACGTTAGCGTATTCAATTACACTGTCTACAATGCTGTTATTCAAAATATCCATTATCTTCTTGCCTTATTGAGTTGTGCAACAATTTTACTTGCTGGGTTAAACTTTTTTGTTCGCAACGCTTTTTTGGTCATACGAGATCCTTTAGCGGCCTTTGTGCGTTTTAAAATAAAACGTTTTTTAAGATCAATAGGCGCACTACATTGATTAGGATTTCCTACAACACGACCTTTACGTGGACCAACTGTGCAACGAAACTTTCTCGTTACTGCTTTTCCACGTTTAGCAAAAACTACTTTTGCTTCTGCTATTACTGTATTATATGATTCATTTAATAACATATTATCATGAACCCATCATTGGTGTTACTGTCTGCAAATTAAGCAGTAGCAACACAATTGTAGACAGTAAACCAGCAATCACTGTTCCTGCAGCACCAATAACTAATCTATTACTTGCTACTTTATCAGTAGTTTGCTTTTCTGCCATTTTGCCTACGCTTTCAGCCAGGCTATCGACTTTATTTTCAAGTCTGTTTAATTTTTCTTCTAACACGCGATATCTTTCTGCACATAAATCTACATGTGCTTCCAGATTTTCACGCTCTAATCTTGACTGTTGCATTGCCATATTTTGCTCTCGCAATCTTTGACAGCGTCTTTTCAGAGCTGATTTAACGCACAAACTTCCTAGTTTATGCTATAGGTATTTATCTATTGTTGATGAAAAGTAAAGTATGTGTTGATGGTTTCATTGCTTAATGTATCAACTACTGGGTCAACTTCTTTAATATTTTCATTTAAGCCAACGTGAATAGGTAAATTATGGAAATCTTGTTGTAAAAAATACACAGGATTATCATCTTTTTGATATGGACTAGTTGTATCGCAATCAAATTCAATAATCCATACTTTGCGTTTTTTATAAATTGATCCAAAATTAAATTTTTTTAAATCTTTATTGCCTAACGATTTTGTTTCAATCACATTTGGTTGCACACGCAAACTAATAGTTTGCAAAAAACTATTTAGATTTTGTGCTTGATAGAATTTTTTAGGATCTTGTTTTGGGGTAGTAACTTTTGTGTTAGTTATATCAATTAGTGTATAAACTGTAAACTTAGGATTTTGTGTGTGATAATGCATTAAACACCTGCAGCTCTACCTGCAGCATAACCGATAGCAAATGCACCTGCTTTACGTGCTACCGTTTTAGCAATATTACCCATTCTACTTGCGCCTGCTATCAATCCATTGCCTTTTGCATATTTTGTAAAGATAGGACGCATATCACTACGCATACCTTGTATTCTATAATACTTGTCAATTTGTGTTGCAGCTAATTGTTGTTGCTGTGTGCTTAAATCATTCCAATTTTGAACAAGTCTACGTGTAGCTCTTAACTTAGGATCTTGAATTGCTAAATCTTTTTCTAATTTATAGAAAAATTGTTGAGCTTGACCAGCAGGAACATTGCCTTGTTCTATTTGTCTTAAAAATCTTTTGATGCGCATTTGATCAATTCTTACTTTATTCATAAGAAGTTTATCTTTTTCGCTGTTAATTAAGCCTTCTGGTTTTAGTAGTGTATGCATTGTTTGATAAACATCGCTTCCACTTGGAGCAGGAGAATTAAAATTACCTCTGCGTATTGTTTGACCTGCATATGATTTTGCAACAGGTGCATATTCATAATCATTACTCATCATATAAAGACTCATAAGACTTACAAATAAATGATCAGTCATACTATCAGCACCTGCACTAGCAATTTGTTGTCTAGTTTTGAACATACGTGCTTCACCTAAACCGTTAATAAAGCCATACTGTTCTTGTTTTCTAGCAGGAACTTCATGTCCGCCTTCCATTAATGCTTTTTCATAAGGTGTATAATCTGTCATTAGTTATTCCTTGCCATATTAGCAGCCGTGAAACCTGCTCTATTCACAAGTTTCACGTCTTTATCTATTACGTAGCCTTCGCCTCCGCGCTTACCATCTGTGTATGCTTCAATATCTGCATCTTGATTATCAAGTGCTTTGATGACTGCATTCTTAACACTTTGTAATCTTGTTATGATTTGAAAAGTTGCCGCAAAGCCTTTTTGATGCTGTTGCAAATATTCTGCAAGGCGTGCTTTTTTAGCACCGCTAATTTTTGGATTACCATCAACCCAATTCATAAAATGTTGTAAATTATATTTTCCAGTTGCACCACTTTTTACACTTGCATTAATATACTGATATAGCAAGTCACCAAAGTTTTTCATTTTAAGGTCTTCTGGCACTGCAAACATTTTATCTATTTCGCTTGCATTACTTTTAATAAAGTTTTCTACTTCATCCACTTCAGGAAGATCAACGCCCGGCGCTTTTGTAACCACAGCGGGAGGCATTATTAATGTCTCACCCTGCTGAAAACGAGTAACATCAACATTAGCTATTTTCCCATCTGTGTCAATGTATTTGTGAACTACGATACCCACATCGCTGTCCTGTATTTGTTTTCCAACAACACTGTTCACGTCTACAGCGTATTCTGTTGTGTTTGGCTGGAACCTAAGTTTGCCACTGTCGTCCGCTGGGGGCGTAGTGAAGTATAATAGGTCTCCTAATACATATCCACGGAAGTCTGCTGGAACCACGCTTTCAACTTTACTCCAAATGCTTTTCATCTTTGCAGGAAATTCGCTACGTGTTGGCTCATCCTTTTTCCCACGTGCAAGCAGCATTTGTTCAAGTTCTTCTGCGCTCGTTACTCGTCCGTCATAGCCTTTAGCACCAAAGCCTGACTTGTCTGTTAGCACAAACTCACCACTTTCATTTCGTCCAAATATGACTGCTGGGCGTCCATCCCACTTAATTGTAACTGAGTGTGGTTGTGCTTCAACTTGGCGCAGCTTGTCCACTGCTGCCATTGCACCTTTTGAGCCATTCCAAAGAATTAAATCTTCGATATGCTGAATTCGTGCATTATTATTCTCCTTCAGTTCCAATTCAGAAACTGACGAAAAGAAATCTTTTTGAATGGTTCTATGTTGTCTATTGTCACGTGATTTGCGTTTTTTAGTGCCGCCAATGACAATTTCATTGATTTTCATTTATCGTTCCTTAGCTTTTTAATACCTCTATTAAAACGCTCTGGATCTCTGTTCTTGATGCTCAACATAATACGCTTTTGTAAATCAGCGGCAGTGTCTTTGTCAAAATTAGTATCAATCATTTCCATGATGTTGATAAGGCTTTGAATAGCATTGCTACCTCTGCTCTCAACGATACCAGTTTTATCCTTTGTTGGACTAATGCTGTTGATTTCTTCAAGAATACTACGAGTGCGTTTTCTCAATTTACTTCTCCATTACGTTGTATATATTTATCAATTATTACTACGTTTTAACATACTACGAAGTGCATCATGAGATTTTAAATTTTCTTCCACTACGCTGTTTTCTGCAATACTTTTTTCTTGATGTGTAACTGTGCTACGTTGTTTTAATTTATCAAATACTGCACTTGTGTTTGTTACATCACTAGCATCTTCGTCATCTGCGAGATCAGTAATACGCAAACCAGAAACATCAAAGTTTAGATCTACTTTTTGTCCAACACCACTACTACTACGAGTTTTCATAAACTGAACTTGATAACGACCACGTTCTCGCATTGCTTGACTTGTAAAAATACCAATAACATTGTCTGCTGTTTGAATCTTACTTAAACCACCAGAGATATGAGAATGATCAAATTCTACTTCTTCTACAGCCGCTCTATTCAACTGAGATGCTGTAGCAAATAGCAAGTCATGTTCCATAGCAAAGTTTCTAAGTTCTTCAGATACAAATTTATCTTTGATAAACAAATCACTTGGACTTACTTTGCTTTGTGCAGGCATCATTAAATCTAAATAATCCAACAACACTGCATCAAACTTAATATTATTTTTTACTTCAAATTCTTTCAAATAACTGTTCAAATCATTTACTGTAATGCCATTGGGAAGTTGCACAATTTGTAAAGCACCTGCATTTTTACCTTGCATACGCACTTTAAGATCTACATCATCAGTGTTCTTAAACACATCACGTGTAGTCATGCCTGTAAGCATACTATCAAATCTCATACTACACAGTTCTTCACTAAGTTCAAGACTCACATATGCTACATTTAATCCAGTCAATGCCCAGTTCAATGCTAGATTTTGCAAAAACAAACTTTTACCGCCGCCACTTGCTGCCGCAAATATGTTTAGTTCGCCTCTGTTAAATCCACCATATAGTTTTTTATCAATATCTGCCCAACCTGTTGTAGTGCCTCCACGTTGATTACGCACTCTTTCAATACGTTCTGCAGGATTTTCCCAATAGTCAGTTCCCATGTGCCTTGCAAGACCAATTTGCACTGCATCTTTGATCATTTTTTCTACTGCACCAAACTCACCTCTTTCAAGTTTATCTGTGCTTGCAAGTATAGCACTTTCTAGTGCTTTGTGTCTTGCAAATTGTTCAAATTCATCAATAAACCATTTCTTATGTCTATCATCTACATCTTTGAGTGGCTGTAGTGTTGTGCCAGTTGTAGCACTAATCTGTTCAAGTGTAGGCAATGCACTATACTCACGTGCATGTTCTTGCACAAAATCAACAGCCTTACGTAAACTTCTATCAAAATGATCAGGGACAAGTATGTTATTAATACGAACAAACAAATCTTGATCCTGCGATAAAAATTCTACAAATAATTTTTGTAAGTCTACGTTATATTCTCTTTCACTCATTTACAATACTTTCTTGCTAATACTTGTATTTTAGTTGAATTAGACACTGTGCTTTCAAGTATACTTCTTATTGTAAACAATCTTCCGTATTTTGTCAATGCATCTCCAACATCTTTACAATCTTCCCAATCAGGAAAACTAACATGCCAACCACGTTTTACTGCCATTTCTACGCCCTTCATGCTTGCTTCATCTGCATCTGGTAAAAATATCACACGCTTTTGTAATTCATCAATAATATCTGCTTGTTCGTCGTTGATATTGTTGCTACCAATTGCTACACCATCTGTTACAATTGCATCTAATGGACCTTCTGTAACAATTACAATTTCTTTGTCATATGTTTGCCTATCCAACCCATAAACAAAATTGCGTTTAGGTTGTTGATTAAAATATTTAGTCATCTTATCAGGAGGATTACCAATCCACCTTGCAGTATAACCTACAATGTTTCCTTTATACCAAAAAGGAATTATAAACCTGTTTTTCATTCTACCAGGATTACTACTAGGACTATACCAAAAATTATCACTTAGTGGATCCAATCCCCTATCAAATAGGTATTCAATAGCATTTGTCAAGTTAGCATCTGCATTCTCATACTTATTAATTGGTTTTGCATCTTTTGGCAATGCCATTATAGGCCAATTAATTTGTGTTCTCTTTTTCTCTTCACGTTTAATTAACAATGTTGCTACGTCTGCTTCACGTAACATTTCTAATTGTATACGCTGTATTTCACTTTCGTCAGCACCAAATGTTGTTAATAACTGTCTAAGTTTTACTGTGATTTTACTGCCCGGACTCCAACCAGTTTTAAAATTACAATTAAAACAATTATATTGAACTTTTTCTTCTTCAAAATAAAATCCGCCTCTACCACGTGTATCAGGTCTTGCTTGTCCATTTTTTATGCACATAGGACAATTACCACTTGTCCAGCCACTAGGACTTGATTTCCAGTTAACAGGAATCAGAGTTCGAATGTATTGTAGCATCACAGTCATAAGTGTATTTTATACTCTAATTACGACTTTGTCAACTGTTCCTGTTTCTTGAGTATGCACTGTTCTAATAAATTTTACGTTAGTTCTAAATGTCCAAGGATCGACACCAGTAAAATTTGTGTAAGGGAAAAAGGTGTCTGTGTATTGTCCTAGTGTAATATCAAACCAATCTGCTTCTACTGGATTATCACTAAGTGTGCCTTGTGCAAAAAACTTACCTGTATAATTTGTTCCATATACAGCAAGTGTAATTAATCCATTTGGTTTATTAAAGTAACCTGTAGATTTCATTCTACTACTATAGTAGTAATAAGTGTGAGGATTAGTGCTTGTGTCTATTTGTTCAACAAATGTATCATTAATTTCAGTTGTAAGAGGTAACGCATCACCTTCTTCGTTAACTTCTACTGTATAGTTTGGACGCATATGTAAATCACAAAACAGTGGCATAGTATGTCCTAGATCAGTTGTATAACTGAATACTAGATCATAAAACCCTTGCTCAAATTTTGCGCTTTCGCCACTTGATACAAATACTTTAATACTGCCTAGCTCGTAATCAGTAATAATTGCTTTTTTACTTACTACTGTTGATCTATCTCTACGATCAATAAAACTAGCATTAATATTCATACCTTGTAGCATAATTGCTTTTCTGTCTTGATCTTTAATGAACATAAAAAATTCATTATCAAAACCTCTAAACAATTTTAAAAATCTATAATTTACAGGACTATTTACAGTTGTGCCTTTAGCACCTGCATACTTTGATAATCCTGTTTTTGCACCGTGTGCTTCTAGTTGGTATAAATCGCCAGTTTGGCTAATATTATAAGTTGAACCGTAATTTGACATGCAATATCTCCTACAAGTATTTATCAAAAAAACCAAGATTTCTAACAGGTAAATATGTTTAATGAGACAAACTTATAAGCAACTCTTAGACGAATACCCGTTCCTCACTGTTGTTGAATACGCTGGAAAAGAGTATCTCGGTATAATACAAAACATAGATACACATGTAGCAAGCATGTATGTCTACGATCGCCTTATTGACCATGATGAAAAAGTATTATTCTTAGAACTAGGTGAAGAATGGTGGTGGGAAACAAATAGAAAACTTCCAATCAATATTGCGTTATTAAATAGATGGAATTTTCAACATTGTGTTATGAGCTTTAACGTAAAGCAAATGGAAGTTGTAAGTGGTCCAGAAGTTAGATTAGCAAATTGTATTACTAAAAGAATTAAAAGACGTAATATTAGTCTACTAAAGAAAAACCCTTAGCCAACATATTCAATTGTAAAATAATAGCCTGAGCATATGCGTGAGCATGTGCTTTTTTAAAGAAATAAGCATCACCTTGTGGCTTTACCCAAATGTCTGCCATTACAGTTGCCCAGTCTTGTCCTAGCAAATGTCTTTTAGCAGGACGAATAATACCAAGCACTGCGGCTAGTTGTTCAAGACTTCTTGGTTTCATACGTTGCACTACTTCAAAGTGCTTGTGAATATGAAACAATTGTTCTACTACTTCTTTGTGTTCTAGCAACTCCCACATTGGTTCCATTGCTAGTAATTCATCAAGTTGTTTTTTACTTTCAATTTTTTTATACAAACTTACATTCAGCACATCAATTTTAAATAAACCTTTATCTTCTGCTTGCTTATAATCTATTGTAGCTAATCCTGTAAATGGATCATGCGGCATTTCGTGAAAGTATACACCTGTATTGTGTTTTGTTCTTTTTCCGTCTTTTGAAATCATAGCAGGAACACCATTTATAAGTTTTATTAACTTATCTCTATCTGCTACATCAATATCAATATCTGTGTTAGTTATCACTAATTTGTTCCTTTGCCCACTTTACCCAAAAGTCGTATGCTTGTTGCATTTCTTCTGTGTATATACAATCTATTTTATTACATAAATCTTCTAAGTCAAGATCAAAGATATCTTCGATCCAAAAATCAGCAGGATAGCATGGTTTAAAATCTGGAGATCTAGCTATTTTTTTCGCTTTATTAACATCCTCATCTTTTGCACATTCTTTAAAACCCCACCAAAAAGCACTTTGCAGTTTCCAAAATGGCACTTCGTCTTCTTTTAGATAATCAGCAAATGTTGTATACATGTATTCTCTATATTGTGGATTATCTTGATGATGATCATGTATATGCATATTCATAGATTCTTGTATATCATCAATTGGTCTATTTGCATAAAGTTTCCAGTAATAATCAAAATTTTCATCTGTAGTTGTTATCCCTATTTTATATGCATTGCTTTCCCATTCTTTTTGATCCCATGCACCATAACTTATTCCCCATACACTTCTATCATTATTACTATTAATAATATCTTCCATAATAGGCACATATGCCGGATCGTCAAGTTCTTGTGCTTCAATCATTTTATGACTCCAATGATTATGATCTTGACTGTGATTATCCCAAGGATCTACATTTATTTTATCTAAGAAATCTTCATTGAGCTTAAAATTTGTTGATGCGTATGTAGGACTTTTTTCTAAAACCCACCCTAGTGCCCCACAATCAGGTCCTGCACTACTGTAAATATGCACATGTTTTTTCATAATCCTGCCTTTGTTAATATCTCTTTTGTCCAACTTGTTTCATCTGGATTTACATTCATTTTTCTTTGCCAAAAATCAATATCTAAATAATCAGTAACCATTTTTAGTTGCTCACTATTAAATGTATTTACTAAATTTTGTGCGCTATTGCTATTAAATAACACCCATGGACTTATCTTTCCACTACAAATATGAAATGTTGCTAAGTTAGGATTAATATCCTCAAAATATTTATTAAATGTAGTATTGTTTTCTAGTGCCCATTTTTCTAAAAATATAATTGTTCTTTCTACTGCTCTGTCTGTGCTTTCTGTTTTTTGTCTATCTTTCATCCATTCAGTAAAATGCTTGTCACGTGTCCAATGATCAAGTCTTATTTGTTTACCTAAAAGATACTTTACATAAGCTGGAATATTATCAATGCCGATATCCCTACAATAATAGCCGAACTTACAAAAAGCAATATAGTATTGACTTTTCGCAAAATCATTGTAATCTTTTTCTTTTTTACTGTTAGTGCCGATTTGATAAAATAACTGATAGGCTCTAAAACCAAGTTGAACATGCGCTTCTCCTTTCTGCATATGTCTTCTTTTTGGCTCACAAAGATGAACAGCTAAAGTGCTTTCTTTTTTATATTCTTTGTTGCAATATTCACATTTAAACATTATTTGAGTATATCTTTAATTTGTTTTTTGTCAAGTCCATATTCTTCCAATAGATCAATGAAATCTTCTTTGCTACGACATGCTATAAAAATATCAACTTCATCATCATTAAAATGAGGATAGTTTTCTTCTACCCATTTTTGTAGTTTTGTTTTCTTTCCTGCTTTTCCTGGTGCAATCCATGGATGAAATGTTGGCTTACCAAGACCAACCAGTTGTAAAAGTTGCCATTGTAGTTGTGGATGTTTACGTAATTTATTAAAATGCACATTTACAACTTCGTTAGTCCATTCTAAATAATGCTCTTGAAACATTTTTTCGCCTGCACTACTAGTATATCGCATCAAAAGCCACATACCAAGTTTAGCTTTTTCTTCTTCAGTAAGACTGTCATACCAACGCCTATCTTTTGCGTCAATGGCTCTCATTTCTTCTTTGATGTTTAGTTTACTCATTACCAAAATCCAAGTGTTCTTCCGTTACCAACTATTATAAAGCCACATGTTAAAATATGCAAGACAATCCAGAAGGTTCTAAACAATAATGCTTTGTAAACATCGTCTTGTGTAATAGGTAAAAACTCTGGCTTGTCGTCATCGTTAAGGCCAACAGGCATGCCAACTGTTCTACTCCATAGTTTTAACCAGCGTCTTTGCCCACTCATTATCCACTCACGTATGTTTTTGATTTAGGGCGGTAAAAGTTTTTTTGATGATGAATCCTGCCCAATAATTCTTGTATCTCAAGCATCTCTTCTTTGAGTTTTTCTGATGTTTCGCCTTGTGCAATAGCAAGTCCTCTACGACCTGCTTTTGCTCGTAGTGCTTGTTCTATTATTTCAATATCTCTTATTGTTAATTTAAAATTATTATTTGCTTTTACCATAGTTGTGTTATATCCAATACTTCGGGCAACTTGTTTGCATCTTTTACAAACATTACACAAGGAGGATTTTCTCCATCATGCAAAGGAATACACAACAAATGACCAAATTTAAGTTTTGGTGCATACCATTTTACATCAGTGTATATATTAACTATACTCACATCTATATACTGCGGTGTATATCCTGTAATAGGATTAAATGCAAATGCATGAAATCCTCTATCATTAAGGCTCATTAAACTTACAACTTCTGGATCTCCTACCATAGGATCACAAATAACCATGCTCCAATCCAAAGGCATGCTTATAGTATTCTCACCTACTTTTAATACTGCGGCAGGAGCGTAAAAACTTTCCAAAAACACAAGCGGAATAAAATAATAATCAATGTAACTAGGATTACTGTAATCTAAAATACCGTAACGTAAATCTTCTACTGTATCTGGAACTTCATCTAAGTCATATGTTTGATTTTCTACTGTTAATATTTTCATTTAATAATCGACTTTTTCAATTGTAAAGGGGTAATTAGCCTCTTTATAGAATTTTTTACGTTCAGTCAAATGTCGCTTGCTGAACTTAGCAGTGCTAGTAACATCCCAAATTTGCACAAAGTCTTTGTCTTTGGCTTTGCGCACACCTCGTCCTATAGATTGAATAACACGGACGAAACTTTTACCAGGCTCAATGAGAACAAGATTAAAAATACGAGGAATGTTAATACCGACAGCCGCAACTCCATAGGTTGCCACCACCACATGATTCGTTCCTTCATTAATTTCTGTATACGCATCTTTCCTATCCGTTGTTTTCATTTCTCCACTTACAAATTCAGCTTCTGGTATACGCTCACATATCATTTGCCCGCATTTAATACGATCAACTAATACAAGTGTATTTCCACTTTGTGAAATATCATTTACAAGTTTTGAAATATAATCCATTCTGTGCTTGTCTGTTGTCAAGTATGTTAGTTCGCTTTGATAGTTACTATACTCTGCATGTTCTTTCATCTGCACAACATTAACATGGCATTGCGATAGCACTTCCATGTCTTGTAATTCGCTAGCACTTAGCTTATTTACCACCTCTCCCAAGCATGCCTGTAAGCTAGCCTTTTCATGATCAGCTTTAGGAATAGTGCCTGTTAACCCCCAACGAAGTGGAATATGTGCAAAATCTTTAGTAAGTAACTCTTTGAGAACTTCCGCTTTTGCTTGATGAACTTCATCTACAATAACGCATGCAACATCTTCTGCAAACTCTTGTAAACTTAGCTCACTTTCGCCTTCACGAAAGCGTTTTTTAATACTGTTAAGACTTTGCCAAGTGCAAATAGTATGCATTTTACCTAAGTCTTTTTTATCTCCATAATAAACACCTACGTCTAGTCCTAAATTTACATAGTCGTCGTGTGTTTGTTTTACTAGATCTTTATTGGGAACAATAACAATACTACGCCCATACTTTTCAACACGTTCACTTAGTGCAGCAGTAACAAGAGTTTTACCAGCACCAGTTGCAATTTCTTGCAAACACTGAGGTGTATCTAAAAACTTGTTAACTATCTCAATTTGATAGTCACGTAATATTACTGGTTGTCCTTCAACAGGATGACCTTTTGGCCAAGATTTGTGTTCAAAAGTAGTTTGATCAACAGCATCAAACTCAAAGTTGTTATGCTTGCGATTATCATCAATAGTAATCTCATATCCATCTGCCATAATAATTGGCAAAATTCTATCTAATAAATTAATATATGTGACACCGCCAACTGTAAAGTAACTTTGACACCCATCCCAACGTCCTAACTTATATGCAGGAACGTGACGAGCATAAGGTAAGAAAAACTTTAGTTCTTTTTCACACTTTTTACGTGTGTCTAAGTCTAGTCCTTCAATCTTACAGTTCACTTCATCTTTTAAGATAATTTTACAAGCCATACAAATAATATACTATAGTTAATGTAGAATGTCAATAAAAAAGCCCCGTATGGGGCTTTTTGTAATTTAGTTAAAATTAGCCTCGCACCATACACGTGCATTCTGCCATTCGCTTCCAACGTTCGCTCATTGACTTTTTCAAGTCTGCTAGCTTGGTTACCATACGCAAACTGATCTCACGCATACGATCTTTGTTCTCAAACATAAAATCAATAACTTCTGTTTGCTCTGCTTTACTAAAGCCGTATTCATTAAGCATGCCGTCTGCAACAATCTGCTTACAACGTAGCATTTTCTCACGTGTAGTATCCAATGTCAAATCAAGATAGTGACAACGTGACATAATAGCATCGAGGTGATCTTTCATTTTGCCTCGAACTTTATCAAACTTAAGGTTAGTAATAAAAATAACTGAACCTTTAAATTCAAAAGTATCAGGAATACCTTCTCGACGTAGTAGAGCACTATCTGTGTTCCAACTAATCTTACGTTTTTTGCTACTGTCAAGTGCCGCTTTAAGCAAGTTTAGCGATGTCTCATCATACAAAACTGTATCACAATCATCTAGCACAAGCACATTGCCTTTGTCTGCATAATTGTAAAGCAGTTTATAAAGACCAATTGCACTAGCTGCACCTTTTTCAATACCAAAACGCAAACGCTTACCTGCAATTTTGTCAAACAAATTGTTCTTTTCAAGAACAAGTTCAACACCAAAACTTTTACCAACACCTGGAGGTCCTGTAACAACCATACCTCGCACAACACCATCAATAGATGCTTGTGTCATATCCTCTAGAATTTGAAAACGCTCACGTGTTCGTTCAATGATCTGCTCATCAGTTTCATTGGGATTATCAACTATATCATCTACTACACTAATAAGTGTTTCTGCCTTAGCAGGGCGTCCACGCTTCTTAGTTGTTTTAAGTGCCATTGCTTTTGTCATCTAAAGTCTCCTAACTTTCTTAACTTATACTTATACAATATAGCAAGATGTCTTACTTGTCAACCATTAATTTTTAATTTTTGTGATTTTTACACGATTTAACATTGTTTCTTTTGCGCCAGTATAGCGACTGTTTTCGTGTTTGTTTACTGTGCCACGTATACCTACAGTTTTACCAGTAATAATGTCACTTACATCTGGTTGATCTCTCCACCAAAATTTAATAAGATCTTTACCAGCATATACACCTGTAATCATATACACACTACTAGTTTGAATATATTTCACATCAAGTATTTCTACGTTGATATCATAACGTTTGCCTTTTTCTCCAAAAAACATACTACTATGTTTCAATTGACCCATACGATCATTTACTTTTTCACGCTTTTTGTCAATTGCTATACTATGTGGCAAACTAGCAATAATACTTACTGCAAAATTATTAGGTGTTTCATTTAATGCTTTTACAACATTAGATTCAAAATTACTAAGTTGACCTGTGAGTTTTTTAAGCATCATTTTACCATTAATGCTATCTGCAAGTTCATTGGCTTCTGTTAGTTCTTGATCAGTAAAAGTTTTACCAGAAAACAACATGTCAGAAATCATAGTCTTGTTATCTTTTATTTCTTTTACAACATTACCATCATCGTCATATTCAAAATGACCATATCCGCTTTTTACAAAACCCTGCGATTTATATACAGAAATGCTTGCGGCAATAATATCTACTGTGCTACAATCCTGGATTTTCATATCTTGCTCCTTAGCTCAACTTACTTTACAAATATAAAACACTTCTTGATTATTGTCAACCAAGAAGTGTTACTTTTTTAAAAAAAATTTTATGCCGCTTTTGCTAGCTCTATTGTATCTAATGCTGCAATCATACGTGTCATACCAATTCCTCCACCTACTCTTTGGAAGAAATCAAATTCTAAGAATTTTTCTAGTTCTGCTTCAACTCTATCTTTGCCAAACAGTTTGTAAAGTAATGCACTGTATTCTCCATCTGTAATACTGTGGAATGTATCTCTCATCATGTCAACATCGCAACTACGTTCAGCACTGCCTATTGTTTCCATACCACCTAAAATAACATCCATTTTCTTTGCAGTAAGTCCATCATCATTTCTACTCATATTCCAAAATGGACTTGTCATTTCAGGAAAGTTAGTGATTAAACTGCTACCAAACTCTGCTTGCATTGCAAGTTCATGTTCAGCTTCCATTTCAACATCACTAGCAAGACCAAAGTGTTGTTGCCATTCTGCATAAGTTTTTTCTGTTAATGCATCAAAGCCTAAGTATTCACATAGTTCGTATTCCATTGCTTTTAAATCATCTACACTGCCTGGAAATTCAAATTCAAACATTGGAAAGATAATATCGTGTCTACCCGGAATAGCGTTAGGCTCTTGTCTATAACTTGTGCTGACACAAAAAAAGCCCTTTGCATCGGGCTTACTTAATAATTCATGTTCTAGCCACATTTGGCCTGTTTGGGGTAGTGGCCAAACTTGGCCTGCGTAATTGTATGTTGCTACATTGAATGGATCTTCACATGCAGCAAGTATGCTTAGTCTGTTTTGAGTGTGAACTTCTTCAAAACCTTTTTCTAAAAAAAAAGACCTTAAAAGGCCTACTGTGTTTGTAAATTTTGTCGGATTGATTAGCTGTGTCATTTTTTTCTCCTTTTCTATAGCCAAAAAAAATTTGCTCAAAAAAAAATTGAGCGACTTTATGTCATCGAAGTATTTATCTTCTCGATCCTATTTGAGTGTCTTCCGCCTTCAAATTCTGTATTAATAAATGCTTCACATATATTGATAATTTCTTTTATGTCTGTTACACGAGCACCCAAGCATAATACGTTTGCATTATTATGTTGTCTTGTTAGTTTTGCAGTTTCTACATCTTTACACAAGCCTGCACGTATAAGTGGATTTCTATTAGCGGCCATACTCATACCTATTCCTGTTCCACAAACAAGAATACCAAGGTGAGATTGTCCAGATGCTACATCATCACATACACTTTTTGCATAATCAGGATAATCACAACTTTCACCACTATGTGTGCCAAAGTCCATAAAACTTGAAATACGTTTTTCTGTAATCCATCTAATTATTTCTCTCTTTGCTTCAAAGCCTCCGTGATCACTTCCTATTGCTATAATCATAAACTTATATCCTCTAATCCAGCAGCTCTCAATTTTACAATATTGTTTATTTGAAACTGCTTTGCTTCTAGTGCTTTAATTACTCCAATAAATTTATTACGAACTAAACTAAAATCATTAATAAGATATTGAAGATTTACAACATCATCTTCGCCGTCGACAAATTTTTCTGCATCTCGACTTGATAATGCTCTATTGTAATTTTCTAAATATTTACGAAAAATTTTACTGCGCAATTTACGCATTTCTGTATTTAAATATTCTAGTATTGCTTCTACTTCTTGTAATTGGTTGAATCTATGTTCAACAATACCAGGCATGTCTCGGCTTTGCTTTTCCAAGTTGCCTTTCATTCCACATTCAAATTTTGCTTGATCTATTTCTTTTTCATAGTGGGAGATAGCGTTAACTATCTCCCCCATGTTAGCAGTCACCTTGCTATACCAAACACTCATCTATTCCCAATCCTCGTAGTCATCTTCGTTCCATTCTTCAAAAATGTCTTCGTGTTCTTCTTCTTGTTCAAAATGAGTATCAAGTGCCTCGCTAAGGTATTCGCAGTGATCTGAGATTTCTTTGATATAATGCTTCAGTTCGACACCGTTGTCCAACATAACATCAACAATGTCAGTAGCATATTGCAGCTTTTCTTTTTCAGGAATCAGTTCAATAGCTGCGTCATACATACCAAAGATAAACTCAAAATCACCATCACTCAGAATCATAAACTGGCTCCTCTACTTCTGCCATTGCGATTTGTTCATCACCCATTGCATCCTTGATATCTTCAGGTTGCTTATCCCACTCTTCCATGATAAGATCAAGACAACCGTTGTCATTGCGATCCCATACTTTACGGAATTGTGTAATTACTTCTCCAGTCATAGGACTTGTATATTCAAGTCTTGTTCCGGATTTTTTCAAAGCTCCTTTTGCTTCAAAAAATTCAGTTAGTCCACTGTATGGACTCATACCTGTTTCATAAGGAATTTCAACTTGCACACTTTCAAATGGTTTTGCATAGCGAGTTTTCATTACCTTACATGCGGCACGAATTCCGTGAACTTGAGATGTTTTATTACCATCTGCATCTACTTTTAATTTAAGTTTACGCATTGCAATAACAATACTTGATGCATATATAAAGCCCTGTCCACCTGAGATTTTATCATCTGGATCAAACATATCTTGTGATGCATATGTATGATTTGTGCAAAGCATACCTACATTGTATTCACCAAACATGTTTACAGTGTTACGAACAAGTGCAGTTAGTGCTTTAGGCTTACGACCCATATCACCTTTCATATCACCTTTGTTAAACTGATCAACATCTGTTGGTGTAAGTAGCATACCCAATGAATCAACTACAAACAATACTTTAGGACGATCTTCTGGATCTTTTTCAGCATATTCTGCTTTGTAATCCTTCATAAAGTCACTTACTGTTTTTGCTACATCATCAATCATTGACATGTTTAGCTTGAGTAGTTTTTCCTCACTAGTATCAACATCTAATGCATGTAGCCATTTTTCATCAAGTGCATTTTCACTGTCAATTAGGACTACAAAAATTCCTTGCTCTTGTGCAGCTTTTACAATATTGCCACTTGCAATGTATGATTTGCCTGCACCTGATTCTCCGGCTAGCACTGTAACTTTTCCAAGAGGAACACCCTTGTTAAAGTCATTACTAATTAATTTATTGAGCGTATAATTTCCTGTGCTAATCCATGTGTCTGGATCGTTAAAGCCCACACTAAGCCCTGGAACGGACTTAGTGATGCTTTTACGGAATTTGCTCACGTCAAATGGTTTTGCCATTCTGCAATCTCCTATATTATAAACTATTCACTCTTGCGTGAACGAATTGCTGCAAGAATATCTTGTGCGCTTGGCTGATCGTCGCCACCTGCTGTTGCCATTGCTGGCTCAGGCTGAGCTGCTGGAGCAGGATCAGACACGATAGATGGTTGCTCTGCAGGTGCAGCTTCAGCAACTGGTGCTGGAGTAGTATCTGCTACTGGAGTTGGTGCTGGAGCAGGAGTGCTAGGTGCCGCTCCTGTTGGTGCATCAACACCATATGGACGATAGTATGCGCCAAAACGCTCTACATCATACATTTGCCCATCTACGCTTGCTTCAAACATCTCAAAGATAGCGTTAAGCTCTTCTGCGTTTGGCTTCTTAGGAAGGAAGTCATTGAGATTAAACAATCCGTTAGCTGCAATAGCATCACGTTCTGCTTGATCTAGACTACGCTCTCTACGAGCCCAATTAGAAGTTGAATAATCAGCATACTGACCTTTTGTAGATTTTACAATTTTAAAATCAGTGCCTGCTTCATAATCAGTAGGGATCTCTTGAAACTCAGGATCCATAAGTGCGCTAGAAATAATTTTATAAATCTGCGGAGAGATTACAAAGCGTCTAATAGGATTCTCAGGAACTGATTCTTCCTGATGTTCGCTTTGTGTCACAAAGCCTTGGAAAATATAACTACGCTTTTTCCAATACTTGCGGCCCATTTCTTCCATAGATGGGTCTTTGAACCAAGGACGGATCTCTGCATGCACAGGACATTGTTCGCCCCACATTTCAACACAAGGAACTTGCACAGTTACTTGTTTTGTTTCATCCTGTCCTTTAACACCAGGAAAGTTCAAACGAATCATTTGACGTTCTTTCCAAAAGAACGTATTAGTATCGTCTGCGTCTGGTAGGAATCTTAATGTTGCACTTGTTCCTTCTGGAATATTCCAGTGTGCAAAAATAGCGTTATCACCGCCACTTGATTGAGTGCGTTGCGCACCCTGTTCTTGTTGTGCTAGTTTAGCACGAATTTCAGCCAAAGTTGCCATAATGTTTCTCCTATATTAGCCTCTATTAGTTTTGTGTGCAATCTATTGATCGCTTTTGCCTTTATTTGCCATTACATTGTATATTTTATTTGCCCAAATGTCAAGCAAGTATTTGAAAAATTTAAGAAATTTTTCTACGTAGTGCCATTGTTGCTGTTTCAGCAATGTTTTCACCTACTTCTTCTTTTTTTGCAGTTTTACCTGCATGGCTAACTAGATAGTTAACCATTTTTACCACAGCCGTTAGCTGATCTTTTGGTAAATCATGAACCGCACTAGACAAATGTGCTAGGTGGTTAAATGCTTCATCATTTTTAGTTGACTTTGCTAAGAAAGATAGCATTGAACTAAGTTTAGCCATTGCTCCCATTGATCCACTGTATTTCTTAGGATCCTCATTATTTGGATGCTCAGGGTCGTTTGCATCAATGTTCATTTTAAAGTCAGCTTTGTCTTTAATCATATTATAAAGTGCAACAACTTTCTCTTTGTTCATGTCTGCCATGCTATCTCTCTCTTTAACGATACGTGCAACTGTAGATAAAACTGCATCCATATCAGCAGTTTCAAATGTATTATACAGGAATTTGCCTGCCACGTCAACCTGATTCTCATCTTCTACAATTGCAGAAACCTCAAATGCGTTATAACCTCTAGAAGTTTGCAGACTTCGTATAGTATTTTTCATTTCTTGTAGTTTGCTACGAACTGCTTCAACAACGTTTTCGTTGCCTTCATTAACCAGTTTGTTTGTTCTTACATGTCTTAAGAACTGATTGCATTCTACAATTTCTTTACATGTGTTAAGGATTGATTCACCAATTGCATCATATGGTGTTCCACCCATGCTTACATGTTTTGCCATAGCTTTTGCACCTTGTAGGTATCTGTGTGGGAACGCAAAACGCTCGCCTGTTGAATTTTCAATAAACAGCGATTTAATATTGCGTGAACGTGCGCCACGTATTTCTTCATTCACCCCCTTAGAGTGTTTAATTACTATCCTTGCCTCTGGCAGATTAATGTAACTGGTTTTAATTGAACCGTGTGCTTTGCTATAGGCTTCTGCCACAACATCTTGTGCGAAATCCTTTGGAGCAATTTTTTTGCTAAATTTTCTAATATTATATTCTGACATGTGATTATGTGCAACTTGCTTTATTTGTTCTAGCATTTTTTTATGTTCATTGTAGACAAAATCTGTGCCAACTTGAACAACAACTTCTGCGCTTTCATCTTCGTTCATACGAATTGTTAATAGCATATCATCTTCATAAGCATAAAGACGGGCTGCTGATTCTTCATCTAATGTTTTCTGTCCGTTTGTGTCAAACAGACGAAGTTTTAGGTTAGCGCCTTTTAATATATTAAAAAGTTCTTCTGCTAGAGTCATAGTGTTGCTCCTTTATACTATTTATCTTTTTCGATTAAATTACAGCAAACTAAACGGCATTGGCTCCATGCCATCATCGTCCTCAAAATCGTCCTGTAGGTAATCAAATGCTGCTTCTTCGTATCTACTTACTTCCATACTCATGCGCACAACTAGTGCAAGTGACATAACCAAGTCATCTGTTTCACCGTCTTTGGCAGCATAACTGTTGCCTCTACTGATAAATGTTTTTAATTCACGTAGCAAGTTTTTACTTGCAATTTCTAGTTTTTCTGTTTCTACCCAGTGTTTTAACTTTGAACATGCGGTAATTTTTGATTTGTGTGTTGTAGTAAATCCACGTCTGTAACGTCTAGCATTACCGTGTGATTTTGATTCTGTTAAGAATGTGCCAGGAATAGTTTCTTCACCTTGTTCTTCAATAACAATTAATGCTGCTTCGCCTAGTGTGTTATTTTCAACACTGTAATAAATTTCACTCTCACCACCTGTTTCAGTTTCAATGTATTGTGCTATTTCACGCAATACTTTGATTTGGCCTTGCACTGTTGTTCTATTGTGCATCCATTCTGCAACTTGCTTCATACCGGGCATTTGATAAACTTGTATAGCACTGTTATCTCCACCTGTGCCCAAGCTAGGATCAAGTCCAATCATATACACATGATTTTTAGTAATAGGTCTATACCAACGCACTTGACCCATTTGTGCATAAGGATCACGTGCTTCCATGTTGCTTAATTTAATACTGTCAATTAGAGTTTCATCAAACGCAATAAATTCACAGTTGTGTTCTCGTCTAAAACGTTCTTCGCCAATTTTTCCTTCTTCAACAGTAGCCCATTCGGTATCTCTATCAGGATGTTTGTCCCACTTTACAAGTATATTAGCAAAACCATTCCTACCAGTGTCTCTTTCATTGCCATATTCGTCAATTTTCTTTTCAGCTTCCATCCAAATTTGTGCAAACTGATCATCATCCATGTTTGGTGTTGATGTAATTATACATTTACCACCTGTTGCTAGCGTAGGCGAAAGTGAAGTCCAAAATTCTTTAGCAATATTAGGACGCACAAATGCAAACTCGTCTAAGTATGCTAGTGAAATAGACAAACCACGTCCGGTATTTTCTGTTGTTGATTGTGCTACAATACGAGATCCATTATCAAACTCCAAAGACCCTTTGTTGTATGCTGTAACGCCTGCACGAATAAAGTCAGGCAATGTTTCGTATGCAAAACGTATACGTTGCATAATTTCACTTGCGCCTGAATATTTATGTGCTGCAATAAGAATTGTTTGATCTGGGTTAAACATTGCATACCATAACAAATAACCAGCTGCACATGTAGATTTGCCCATTTGTCGAGCAAGCATTGCAATACTGTATCTATTATTATGATAACAATCTACAAGATCGTCCTGAAAGTCATACAATTCAAATTTCATACGACCTTTTGTTGGGTGTTGAATATAACAAAATTCACGCATAAAATATTTGGGATCATTAGCACACTTTGCAAGTTCAACCAATTGTTGTTCAGTATACTTTTCAGTTTTGTATGGTGTTTTGGTTAATTTATCATTGACTGCCATAGCACTATTTATAATAGAAAACGGCGCAGTTAATTAAAACTACACCGTCTTGCTGGGGGGATTCTATTTTTTACTCATATCTAAATGAGTCTTTTTTCCCGTTTGTCTTTTACGTTTTTTCTCACCAACAACTTTTTTAGCGTTAGGACCAAATTTTGCATTTGGCTTTACCGCACTATTGTTGGAAAGATGTTCAATTATATCCTTAGCCTTCATCTTTGCTTGCCTTGTAAGCAGCTTTTAACTCTTCTACAGTATGCTCTTTAAGACCTACTTTCATATCTTCTGCATCTAGATAACGCTTAAGACTTAAATTTACACCTTGTGCAAAATCATATGCATCGCCATGTTCTGTTGGCTCTTGCTCACTTGCCATTTCTGGTGCTGGTGTGTTTGCCCATTCTGTTAGCTTTTCTTCAATAGCTTCTTCACTAAGACCTGCGTTCTTTAGAAGTGTAATAAGCTGTGTTGTATCCATTGTAGGTGCTTCTGCAACAACTTCCTCTGATTCTTTAGGTAACTGTTTTTGAACATAATCTAAATCTTTGCCAAGATCCATTTTACTAAAATCTCCACCAGCTCTTTCATATTCCTTTTTAATGTCACGCACTGCTTCTGGATTCATTAGTAGTAACTGATCCATCATCATTGCATTTTTTAAAGCATCTGAAAGGTCTGTATCACCTAGTGCTGATGCTGCTTTTTCTGGATTTGCGTTACTCATTGCATATGCTTTTTTAATCATTTCAATGATTTCTGCTTCTTCTGGATCGTTTTCATCATATTGCCCAATTAGTTTTTTAACATATTCTTGGCTATCTCTCATTTTCTCATCCAGCTTATGTGCGGTATCTTTGTCCATTTTTGTTTTGTATGTTTTACCATTAAATTCAAACTCTTCTTTACCTGCACGTGCCGCTGCCGCTGCTGCTTGGTTAAAAGCGTTTTCATCTAAATCGTCTTCATCAATGTTGACGTCATCTTTGAACATTTCATCACCTAAATCCATGTGATGTCTGCGGAATTCCATTACAAAGTCTTCAATTTGATCACCGCTTAGATAACGCACTAACTCGTCTATGATTGTTTCATGTGGTTTACTTGGGCATTCGCCTCCTGCATACATGTCTTGCATTTCATAAAAAAGTTCAGCTGCTTCGCCTACTGCTTCTTTTACATCGTGATGGTCTTTGCCACATGATTCACATGGGCTTTTGCCACAATCACAATCGCAGTCACTTTCTTCTATTGTTGTTTCATTTGTTGCACCCTGAGCTACGTCATCTGTAGCTAGTCCAGCTAGTGCTACTAATCTATCTAAATCACTCACTGTCTTTCTCCTTCTGTTTACGTAGCTTTAATAATTCTTGCACGAAACTTGTGTTAAACTTATCACCATAATAATCTTCGCTATCTACTTTTTCTGCTTCTTTGTATTCGCCGTCTGCTAATACGCTTTCTACATCTTTCTGTTCTACATTCTCATCTGGGTCAACTTCGTGTTCGCCTTTGACCTTTAGGACTGTATCACTAAGTCCTAGCATATTACCTATTTCAATTTTTATTTGATGACTACTTACAGGTAGTGCAGTTTCAAATTCATAAGTAAAAACTTCATAGCCTCTATGGCTTGGAAAATCACGTGGTGTGCTTTGTAGCATTGTTTTCTTCTCAGCACCAAGTCCTTTTGAGTCGTATTTCATTAGGTGCTTCTCTATTCTGTCACAGTCCTCATCACTGAGTTGATTGACTGTTTTGATTTTAAATTTCCACGTTTGTTTTGATTCTTGTAGATATTGTAGATATGATTTCATAGCATAGTTCTCCTATAATACTATTTATCGTTTTCTTTCATATTTTTCATTATTTCAGCAAGCATTGCAGTTCTATCACCAATAAACTTGCCTTCAACTGATTCTGGGTCTTCTATCCCTATTTCTTTGTTGCGAGCAGCAACATATGCATCAATTTTTTCACTTTCTTTTTCAAGTTTGTGTTGACGCTGTTGTAGCTCAAGCATTTTCATTTTTTTATCTAATTTAGCAGTTTTTGCTTGTAATGCAGCAGTTATCATTTTTGCCGCACTATCAAAAATTGGTGCCGCATGTCTATCTTCTACATTTTTTCCTAAATCAACTAAATCATCAAATGTATCCATTGCTTTTTGTGCATACTGGTCCATTTCTCTGTCTAATTCTTGCAAGCCTTCTACTGTAGGTAATGCTGCATCAACACGTTCTAACATACCCATGTCACCTTGATATTCTACAATATTAGCTTGTATTTCTTCAGCACTTGGTTCTACTTCCTGTTCTTCATCTTTTGGAAGTAATTCATCTAATGCTGGTAAATTAAGCTCTTCTTCTAATTTTTTTGTCATTTTCTTTTACCTGATCTAAAAGTTCTAGGATCCCATGCACCCTTACGTTTTTCCATGTGTCTTTGTTTTCTAGTTTTTCTACGTTCTTCTGCATTAATTTTAGACATTTCAAAACTAATTGCTAGTTCATCTTCTATTTGTGGCCAAACTTCATGGAAATATTTTTTATTCATTTCTTTTTACCTTTTTTAGGTCTATTAAAAATTTGGTTTTCTGTAATTACCCTAAAACCTAATCCATTGCTTTTTGCCCATGCACTTGCAGCTTCCCATTTAGCTTGATTAACTATTGCTGCAGCTTTTTGTGCTTGTGTTCTTGCTTCACCTAATGTTTGACTTGCTGGTTTGATTTCTACAATTTCTGCATGGTTTTTACCTTTGCGATCTTTGTATACAATCAACAAGTCTGGAACATATGTGCTTTGCTTTCCTGTTAATGGATTACGATATGGAACTCTGTGTGTTTCAGAGCCCCATCCCAATATAGCAGGATGATTGTCACACATACGAAATACTGCAAGCTCCCATCCACTTCTATAATGTGGAACACGCTTACCTAAATACTTATCTGGATTAGTTGGAGCATATTTTCCGCTTTGAAATTTAGCCAAAGGTCAGATCTCCTTAATCAATTAGCAGTAGGCTTATTATTAATAATATATAGATTTGCCTCTGCTTGAGTATCAAATGTTTTATATTCTCTAGTATATTCACTGTATGCAACAAATTTGCCTTTTCTTGTGTCTACAAAACCGTCCTCAATTGTGATATTTCTACGATTAATATCAATAAAGCTCTCTTGTGTAGTAGCATTATAAAGAACATCGTTATCGCCTACTGTGCCGTATGCACCTGATTTTTCAATTTCCTCTAATACATTATCTGGTATTTGATTTACTGGTTGTCCTACATATTGATCATATTTTGTATAAGAAGGTTGTTCAATATTTCTTGTTTCGAATGCTTTTCCTTCATTTCCTTCGACGTCTACTGTTGTTGTTTCTACCACTTGTTGTGTAACAGCACCTGTTTCTTCATCTTTGAGTTCTGCAACTACTTCTTCTTGGGTGACTTCACTTGTATCAACTGCTACACCAACTAAAGGAGCAGTATCTAACTTTTCTCCTGGTGTTCTTTCGTCTACGACATCGTTATCATCTACAGGTCGTGCTGTTCCAACTAAATCATCTTGTTGTTCAAACAATGCAGGGTCTTCTACACCATTGGTTACAGCAGGTGGAGGTTCTGGCAATGTCTGTATATTTTCAGGAACAAATCCTCTTTCGTTTGTTAGAATAGGATTATCGTTAGATCGTATATCATATCCTTCGTATATAAATGTAATTCTATATTGAACCAATCCACTGTCACTGTAATCAAGTGTATCAGAATCAATATTAGTAATCATAGGATTATATATTTGTATGATATTTGTATCTATTCTACTGTTTACTCTAAGAATAGTTAAAGTAGTAATAAAATTTTTGTGTTCTTGTAATTTTGTGCCTGCAAGTTTATTATTAAATTCAATAAAACTACTACCGTAATTCATTGATCCAGCATAATAATATTCAGAGTATTGTTTTAAAAACTTTTCAAATTCTCCATCTCTGGTATCATAAGCGAGCATAGTAATAGGAGCATAATCAATACCCGTTTGTATAACTCTTTTCTTATTATACTGGTTCAGTGTTTGTGCTTTTTTTGAATAGCCAGGCATACTGATACTTGCAATGCGTTCAAAATCAGTAGTTACTAGTCCACCCAAAGCTGCTGGGTTTCGGTGCGTCATACTTACTGTAAAGTTAAACTTAGATCTCGGAACTAAAGATATTGCTCCTACTGTCTGTTGTTGACCATACAAATAATGTGCTTTACTACCTATACCCATTGGTTATATCCTATTAACCTTGAGCAAATTCACCGTTTGCGCTACGTGAATCATTACTTAATACATCTGCTGCATCAATAATGTGTTCAGCGTGATCGTAACGTAAAGTAAGTGTTACTTGAACCATGTCAGAAGTAGCATAGTTTAATTCACCGTATTGAACGTTCTGAATAAAGCAACCCATTAGGTTCCATGTGTCAAACTTCTCTGGTGAAGATTGTTGACCATTGTTACCATCTAGTGTTTCAATTTCAACGCTGAATTTGTAACCTTCGCCTGCAACAGCTGAAGCCTGATCACTGTGATCAACTTGCTTGTTAAGTTGCTCACCTAGTGCTTTAATTACGTTTGATTTCATATCATCACGGAATACAATTGTTACTGGTTCCCATGTATGCTTACCTGCAAGATAAGTTTTTGAGTTGTATGAATCTACTATCACTTCTTCGTGTGACATGTTTGGACGAGATACACTAACTACGTTTTGTGTAAGCTCTTTTTTAGCATTTCCTGCTTTACCAATACCATTGAATATCACGCGAAAGCGATATTGTAGTTTTGGCATTAATGTTGTGCCATCGTTTCCATCTACTGGCACACCAAAGTTTGAAATAACTGGCATTTTATATCTCCTATAAACAATCTAGTTTGTTATATTATGTATTTATCAAAGTTTGGCCAAAAAAAAGAGACCGCCTTAAATTCACGGTCTCTTTTGCTGTTTTTAGCTTTTTTTAGCCAAGTTCTCCTGTATTTACAATACGAATTGGAATGTAAATAAATTCTGCTGATTTTGTTGGCTCAATAGCAACGTCAATGTAGAATTCATTAGCATCAATTCTTGCTGGAGTGTTGTTAGTTTCGTCACATACTACTGCAAAGTCATATAAACCACGCTGTTGCATAATGTTTCCTAAGAAACCATCAAATACTTGCTTTGCATTTGCTCTTGTTAGTTCGTCATTCACTTCAAATAAGAATGGACGAGCAATTACTGCAAAACGTTCTCTTAGATATGCTGTTAGGCGAGCAACATTCACGCGGTCCAGTGCGCTTGCGCCTGAGTGTAGAGTCTTCTGACCAAACACAACAATACCATCTGATGGGAAGTTTGCAATTGGGTTTAGTTTCTTTTCATACATTGCATCACGCATGCCTTGTGTTAGTGCTACTGGTGTAAATTCACCTTCGCTATTGATGTAACCAACACCTGCTGCGTTCTGCACAACACCACGTGTTAAACCAGCTGGAGCAAACCACTGGAAGCTAATGTTGTCTGAGAATGCAAATGTATATAATGCTGAGTGTGATGCTGGAGCAACTACACTATCGCCTGTTACAGGGTTAGTTGCAAGAACATGTGGATAATATGTTGCTGCATATGTGTTGTTTGTAAGTAAACCAGTTTCGCCGTTTTCTGCTGCACCGTTACCTTGAATCCATGCTACTGCTTCTGTTGGATTTAAGCGGAATGGTGCGTCAACGATAACAAATGCTGTTTCATCACGATCGCTGTTTAGTGCTACCATTTCATCCATCATTTCAGGATAACCTGGAGCTGCAATTAAACGCATAGAAACTGTATCTTCACGTAGTTCTGAACCTGCTGCACTTGCTTGCATACCTGCTACAACTACTTTACGCTGTGCATGACGTCCAAATGAACCTGCACCGCTTGCTTGATTAGCTGCATGATTACGCCATTTCCATGTTGTGCCAGCATCTGCATCATAAATTCTTACAGTATTTGATGAGCGACACATGTTTACTGCACTTGTGCCAACTGGATATAATAGTGGATCTGGAGCACCTGCTAGTAGTGTGCCTTCAAATGTGCCTGCTGATGTATCGTTTGCTGTGATATCACCAAATACAACACCCGCTGATGTTGACTGATCTGTGTTATCTTTACGGATCCATGCTGAGCCGTTATGACGATACATTACTGGATAACCGTCTGCATCTGTATCAATCCAGTAATCGCCATCTGCTAGTGCAGCGCCGCCTGAATCTGATGTTGGTGCTGATGTGCCATACTGGATATCAGTTACACGTCTCCATTTTTGAACACCACTATCCAATGCAACTTCGTAAATTGCTAAGTCATTTACTGCTGGATCAAACCATACAGTGCCATCTGCTGGATTTCCTGTAGGCTCTGCTATTTGTGCTGTGATTACATAGCCACCTGTTGCTACTGAACTGTCTGTTGCAATATCGTCCCACTGTGACTGAACACTGTCGTAACGTTTAATAGTAAGTTCACCGTCGCCTAAATCAAGCCATATTTCGCCTTCTGCAAAATTACGTGCAGTAGCTGCTGTGCCATCTGCAAATACATCTGATGTAGTGCCTGCTGGTGTTGTTGCTTGTGCATATACAACACTTTGCTTTACAAAAGAACCTGCTACTGTTGTAAACAACTTGATGTCAAGCTCTGTGCCTGCACCTGGTGTTGTTGTTTTAATCCATACGTCACCTGCTGATGGTGATGTTGGAGCTGAATAGTGTGGCGCTAGTGTTGCTGTGCCTGTTCCCCAACCTGAGTCAAGTTTTTCCCATGCACCGCCTTCGCCGATATAGTATTCTACTTTTGTAGATGTAGTTCCATTCACAATAAGCACTAGGTATGAACCATTGACTGCTGCTACTGTTGGTGCACCGCTAGCTACGATTTCAACAGTTGGTGTTTTTGCTGTCCAGCCACTTGCGCTGTATTCAAAAATACCCCAATCACTTGATGATGGGTTAAACCAATATGTGTTATTTGTTGGATTGCCCACTGGCGCTGTTGCCTGTGGACGTAAAGATGTTAAGTCAACGTTTGCACGAACAATATATGCCGCTGCACTTTGACCTAAGAATGAGTAAGCCGCTAGCAGACCATATTCGTTAGTTTCATCACCTTGCATTACTGAGCCCGCAACTTTGCGGAAGTCACAATTACCAAAGTATTGTGTTAGCTCTCTTTGTGATGTAACTAGAACTGGTTTGCCTGCTTCCGCTGACTTAGTATATTTTGCAATACCGTCAACTTCCGTACCAGTAGGATCCACCTTGTCCGCACCTGTAGCAATGAATAACATTGGCACAGTGCCTGCACCAGCTGGACCGTAAACTGATTCGTCTGAGATAGTAACCTGGACACCAGGTGAAACAAGATTTGCCATAATAATAGCTCCTTTACTAGTTAGAATCATTTTCTAACTGTATTTATTCGCTATTAGCTAAAAAGGGGTGGTTATAGAATTACAAAGTCTATATTTATCATATTAAGAAAAAACTTCAAGAGTTCTTGATTGTAAATCTTCTAGTGTTCCAGTGTTTTCTATTGTATGATCAAACTGCCAACCTGCCCAACTCCACTCACTTGGATGGACATCAGGAAAAACAACTTCCATGCTATTGTTGGGATTGTTATTTGTATTTGTAGTATTGATACCACATGCAGTAGCCCACCATAAAGGCTTTTCGTTTCTCCAAACTACCGCAGTAGTGCCTCCTAGTTTTTTAATAATACCAAGTTCATTAAAAAATCTACAGTCACTGATTACAACATTTTTTTCTGCTATTTCAATTTGTCGTTCGCATGCGGCTACCCATATATCAGGATGAAAATGTTTTCTAAAAACATTTGTGCCTATGTATTGTAAAGCATATCTAGGAGTAAAATTTTCAATGCCTAATCTATCTGACCACCATTCGTCAACTGTCTCTCTCCATACACGAGATTCTTTTGTGTTACCTTCAAGTAATATTCTGTCCCAACTAAAAATGTTAGCACACGCATCTTTTAATACACCAGCAAAACTGATACGTTGATATCCTTGTTCAATAAGGAAACCAGCAGCGGTATCTTTTCCATGTCCAATAAGTCCACAGATACCTACAACATTTTTCATATAAACCTCAATAAAATATTAAATAATATTACAGTAACAACTATTCCCAAAGCCATGCTTGGCCAAAATCCTAGTTTTCCAATACATAATCCAAATATAACAAAAAATACTAAACTTGTCAAGACAAAGTATATAGTTTCAAAACTAAACTTTGCAAATGTTGCAGCATCCATACCACCATAGTGCATAAACAACATACTAAGCAATGCAGTTATTGGAATACCCATTACTACTGCCGCAACTGTAGCATTGCGCACTGCTATTGCGCTCACTGTAGCTACAATTAATCCGCTTAGTATTGCTTTTAAAATAAATTCCATTTAGCCAATTACAAAACCTAAACCAGAAGAACCATCATTGTATACTGTAAGTTCTGTTTCTAGTTTATCTATTTCTTGTAATGCATCTGTTCTTAGTTGATCTGCGTTCATTGTAGTTCCACCTTGTGGACCTGCAATTTGTGTAAACTTACCACGTGCTTCAGCAAGCATTAATCTAGCGTGAGCAAATGAATAATCTTTAATCCACGGACCTGCATATGTATCAGTAATTAGATCTTCGTCAATACGATGCATATACACATGTAACACCGCTGTGTCTGGTGCTTTAATTTTACGATGGAGTATTAGACGATTTTCTTGTGGGCGCCAAGTAAACATTATTTCAGCACCAAACAGTCTACCCATTGTTTCTCTGTTTTGTTGTAGAAAATCAAAAGTAGCAAGTCCACCATTTCTGCTAGACCCAAGAAGATATGTGTTCATATATGCAGCTTGAAAAGGTTCAATATTATTACCTGTTCCACTGCTTATACCTGTTGTTCTACGATAAATGTCTCTTACTTCAATTATTTCTTGTGGAAGTGTATATTCACTTTGTTCCTTTTGCATTTCAAGAATAATAAAACTCTCTTCAACTGCATTTTCTGCACGTTGACGATATTTTGCAAGTGCTTTATCTGTAGCAAGTTCGTAGTGCTCTGGATCAAGCTCTACATCAACCATACCTCCGCCTAAACGAAGTTCTATTTCTTTGTTTAATTTATTTCTTGCACTCATTACAATGTATCTCCTACATTGTATTTATCAGCTTTTACTTGTTAAACGCCGCAATCAAAATTGTTTCACTATTGATACGTCCATTCAGCTTTGTTTCTGTAGTTTTTAGAGTATCAAAAAGTTTTTCTGTTTTTGCACGTGTTGTTTTTTTAACTTGAGGCAAAAATTCATTAGGCTTACGTATAGTTCTTTGGATACTTCTCTTTTCGTCATATCCAATAATAGTTGTGCCTTTTACACTTAACCCTGTTCCATCACGCATCAAGCCCTTTGGATCAGTATTACTAGCATAGTATAGTCCAAGTTTACGATTTTTTGTGTTAAACACTACAAGAATGTTTGCACCAACAATATCTGTTGCAGGAATACTTGCAATTCCATATGTGCTATCACTAGCTTTAAATTTAAGTTTCTTCACAATATCATTTGCAGTTCTAACTTTTGCTTTTCGTGGCTTACGTGTTGCTTTACTTTCAGCAATAATAATATCACATGCATCAACAACTTTACGATAAACTTCTAGCCAAGCCTTTTTTTGCTTTGCATCAAGATGTGAATAACCTTCTTCTAGTTGTTCACGCATATCATCCATGTCACGCTTGCCTACTTTTGTATTAAGCTCTGCCATTTCATCAAGCTCTCCTTCGTAAAATTTACGAATTTGTCTTGCATGACCCATTTTACATCCTACGCCTCGTAGAATTTTTACAGGTTCAAAATCTTTTACTAATGTTGGATCTGTATTGCGAACAAAATCATCAAGAAATTCTTCAATTCCTTCTGTCATTGCAATACTTGCCTCAAACATTAGTTCTTGAATAGTAGGCTTGTAAGGCTTTTTAGCCTTTTCAGCTTCTGCTTTTGCTTTTGCTTCATCTACATGAGGCTTACCATCTGCAATAGCTTGATCGATTTTTGCTGTCACATACGGAATAACTGGCAAAATTTCACCCAATGTGCCGGGTAGGCTTTTCCAGTATTCATTGTGCGGTTCATAATAATCAGGCATGCCCATTTCAAGCATACGACAAATATATCCTACCTGTGTGCTTATATTAAAGTTTTTATCAGCTTTAGCACACTTTACATCTTCTCGAGTGTAATCATTTGCAAGCATCCATTTGTATGCAAAGTCTTGCAGATCGCTTGCTTTATAATTACGATAATAGTAATCACTGGCATTTTGTTTTGCACGATGAAACTGCTGTCCAGTCCAAGATTCCCATCCAGACCAACTTGGATCTTGCAATGCACCCTTTCTAACTCTTTTAGGTGCTTTTACTTTTGCTTTTGCAGGTCTACGTGCCATTTTTATCTCCTAGTAATTAAACTGTTCGAACGCATCTTCTACGCTCATATTTAGAGCATTACATACTTCTTCAATTTTGTCAAGTGTTTCATTTTCATCGCCAGGCCATTGTCCTGCCATTTGTGCTTGATAAGTTTGAATAAGCTGTTTTACATATTCCATTATTTACTCCGTATATACATGATAATAACGATTAGGTAGTTTTTCGCAAGAATAGTTATCACCTTCTGCAAAATTTTCTACTTTTACACAATCTCCTGTGCTATGACTAAAATAAACATCAGGCAAAGCCATTGCTTTGTTAAAAGCCATTGCAAACATCATACAAATTGTTGCAACACTAAAAATTATAAAGATTTTTTCAATCATCATATGTTTCCTTCATACAAGCATAATTCCAATCTTGCCTAGACATAGGCTCAATACCCAACTTCAAACAATCTTTTACATAATCACGATATCTAAGATATGAAGTTGGGTTTTTCATTATGCAGTTTCCAATTCCATTACTTCTTTAAAGCCATAATCAGCAACAACCCAAACAATATTGTTTTCATCAATAACAATATCTCCAACTGAGATAGATGCCATACGGTCTAAACGTTCAATTTGTTCTTCAGGACCAATGTTACCAATTTGAAATACATGTTCTAGATCACTTGCAGTAATGTTAGATACATGTGTATAAAAACCTTTTTCAAAAGCATCTTTTGCAAGAGCTTCTACAGTAGATTTTACAAGTCTAGGAAAAGACATATCACGGCGTGCTTTAATTTTAGGCACAGCATCGTAATCTTCGCTTGCGTTAAAAAGATCAATTTCAGCGTCTGTTGCACGAATTTGTAAAACTTGATATTTCATTGTTTGTTCCTTTTCCAACTTATATAACTACTTTACAGTAAGATATCTTACTTGTCAACCTTTTTTTATACAAAATCTGCCCAATAATCATTCCACATAGCTACATAGCCAACTTCTTTGATATGATCTTCATCATTTGAATCTTCCAGCAACCATTCATGCTGTTTCATTTTAGATTCCCATTCTTCAGCACTTTCACATTCGCCAATAGTTTCATGACACTTAGTCCAAAAAAATCCAACATTAACTAACATTTGTTCTTTAATTGCATCATAAAGAGATTCAGGAATAACACTGTAACCTTTACTTCTATATGCAGTTACATAATCATTGTATGTTTCGTATTTTACAGCTTGTGTTAACATGTTACATCCTTTTTCTAACTTATATATACAGCATACACTAAGACATCTTGGTTGTCAACAAAAAAGCGCAAGATAAAATCCTGCGCTTTCAATGACTTATAATTTTTTTTAAAAAAAATTACATAGCTACTTGTGATTTTTCTTCGATTTGACGTTCAAATTCTCTCAAACGCTTATATACACTCATTAATTCAATAATTGTGGGCCACGCTTTGAGCAAGTATTGCATACTGCCCTCCACACGTCCAAACGCTCGAATAATTTGTTGCATTACACCTAGTGTAATTGCGCCTGTTACAATTGCAGGTGCTAAGAACACATAAGCACTTAACACATTTGCTTGTAAATATGCAATTCTACCAACATTAAAATACAAATAACGCAGATAGCTTTTAAAGTGAATACCACGAACACCGTCAAACAATTCTTCAATTGATTTAGGGCGGACTGTGCCATCATCTTCTGCAATAACAAGAATTTTACGATATGCCGCTTCTTTCTTTTGTAGGTCGTATTCAACTCCTACTAGACGTAGCAACCAGCCTAAACCAATTAGGAATAATGTGCCGCCGATACTCCATACAAGAGCACCTGTTACAAGACCGTATTGCCAATCTCCAAAGAAGAAAATTGTAAGTCCTGTGCTTAATCCCAATAGAATTGGAACAAACTGAACAAGAACCATTATTGCTTCGATAAAACTTGTTCCAAGCCCTTCCATAATACGGCTAAATTTAATCGTATCTTCCTGCACACGTTGAGCGGCACCTTCGATTGTGCGAGCTTTGTCGTATACACTGTGATACCATTCTACCATTGCTGTTCTCCAACGGAACAAATAGTGTGCAGTAAAGAAACTTACTATCACTGCAATAGCAACATAGATACCTGCAAGCCAAATAAAGTCAATTAGGCTCCCCCAATATTCACTCATTGTGATTGCATTTGGTGTGGCTAATGCTTTTTGAATCATATCATAAAACTGTCCAAACCATTCATTGATTTTAACATCAATTTCAACTTGAACCCATAATGAGCTTAAGATAAGAGCTGAACCCAGCCAACTCCAAAGCCACCATTCACGGTTCTTAAAAAACCTAAACATATGTTTTCCTTTTCTTTTCTATCTAGATCTAGATGCTAATATTATAAACGAAATCAAATATTTGTCAAGCATATCTTATCTACACATTGTCATAAATACACTATATTAAGGAATTATTATGCCAAGACTCAGTTTATACAAACCATACAAAGGCAATGACTTTAAATTTATGGATAGAAACGTCCGTGAACAATTTGACATTGGTGGAACAGCTATTCATGTTCACAAATATTTAGGTCCAAATCCACAATCAGGTAATGATGATCCAAGCGAACCAAACTACGGAAGTGGATTAGAAAAAGATTTTATCACTGGAGAAGAAATTAACCCAGAAGGTATTATTGATGAAACACAAATACAAGATTTACTGTTTATGGAAAACAGAGATCGTAAATATGACCCAGATGTATACGAATTAAGAGGTGTATATAATGTAAGCGACAATGATTTTGATCTTACACAATTTGGTTTATTCCTTACAAACGATACATTGTTTATTACTTTCCATATCAATGATATGATTGAAAGATTAAACAGAAAACTTATGCCAGGTGACGTGTTAGAATTGCCACATTTGAGAGATGAACTACTTCTTACTGCTGAAAAAGATGCAATTAATAAGTTTTATGTTGTGCAAGATGCAGCAAGAAGTGCAGAAGGTTTTTCACAAACATGGTATCCTCATATTTGGAGAGTAAAAGTAGCACCATTAACAGATACACAAGAATATGCAGATATATTAGGCACAGCAGCAGACGAAAATTCATTGAAAAATGATATAAGTTCGTATAAAACTGAACTTAACATTTCAAACGCAATTGTTGCAAGTGCAGAAGCAGCTAATCCAACTGGATTGCCACTTGCAGATCACTTATTTGGTGTAGACGAAGAAACAAACGAATACGAACATGGTGAAACTTTAGAAACAGGTGATCAATTTCCACAAAATCCAAATGATGGCGATTATTTTGTAAGAACAGATTTTGCACCAAACAGACTATTTGTATTCCGAGGTAGTAGATGGCATAGATTATATGATAACGTTGCAGAAGATACTTGGAGCGATAGAACATATAATGCAAGTGGATTTATTAATAATAATTCAACTACTGTAGTTGATAATCAGGAATTTCCTGAGCGTCAGTCTCTATCACAGGCGCTTAAACCAAAAAGTGATTTTGATTAATGGCACAACAATATTTTTACGATAAACAGATTAGAAGATATATTCAACAGTTTATTAGACTGTTTAGCGGCTTTAATGTCCAAATGGGCAAAGACGATGAAGGACTACCTGTGTATCAACAGGTTCCTGTCAGATACGGCGACATCAATAGAATGGCAGCTCACATTACACGTGAAAACAGTGAAAATGTAGTAAACAGTGTTCCATTTATAAGTTGTTATGTTACTGCATTAAATATGATGCCAGAAAGAAGAACATATCAAGATTACACAGAAAAAATGCAAGTTTATGAAAAGAAATTCAACGAAGAAACTAATGAATATATAAACGAGCGTGGGAATAGTTATACTGTTGAAAGACATGCACCAGTGCCTTACTTGCTTCAAATGAATTGTGATGTATGGACATCAAATACAGATCAAAAACTACAACTTTTAGAGCAAATACTTGTGTTGTTTAATCCAACATTAGACATTAGAACAAGTAATAACATTATAGACTGGAGTGCTTTATCTCATGTAGAAATGACAAGCACTAACTGGTCAAGTAGAAGTGTTGGATCAAGTATAGACGATATTATTGATGTTAGCACTTTAAGTTTTGATATTCCTGTATACATAAATCCTCCTGCAAAAATTCAAAGACAAAGATTGATTCATACTGTTATAAATGAATTGTATAGTTTGACTGATGAAGATTTAGAAGACTTTAAAGAAAATTTACCTTTTAACAAAAGCACACTAGAATACACAATTGTTACCTACGAAGATAAAAAAGCAAGATTTGAAAATGCTCAATTATTTCTTTTAAACAAAGATGGCACAAATTTAAATGAAAACGGTCAACCACTAGATTGGGTAGAAGAAACTAAACCATTTGGTGTAATCAGAGAAGGAATTAGTCAAGTGAGACTAAGAAAAAATGGAACAGATCCAAGTGATAAATCCAATGATATTGTTGGTAAATTAAGTATTAATCCAACTAATCCAAATGCATTAAATGTTGATATTGATCTCACAACATTACCAGCAAATACAGTTGTTGCTGTAAATGCAGTAATTGATCCTACTAAAAATTATCCAGGTGATGGCACAGTGCCTGCACCAATAGCAGGACAAAGATATCTATTACTAAATGCCTTGCCAATTAATTCTTATTGGGGTGGACTATCCGCTGATAGATATGATATTATTCAATATGATGGAACAAATTGGAGTTTAACATTTGATAGCTCGTCAATAAATACCACTGAATATGTTACTAATGTCGCAACCAACGACCAATTAGAATGGAATGGTAGCGAATGGTTAAATAGTAACGAAGGCGTTTATAACGCAGGGTATTGGCGATTGTATCTATGATTGAAGCAAGTGGCTGTATATTTTTAAGCCTACACACTGGAAAAATTTTATTACAACAAAGAGGAAGCAAAGTAAAGCATCCAAACACATGGGGATTCTTTGGAGGTAAAAGTGAAGGTAATGAAAGACCTAGTGAAACTCTTTACAGAGAGATTTACGAAGAGTTAGGAACATTACCAAATATACTTAAAGTAATTCCTCTAAACAAATTTACATCTCCTAATAAAAAATTTGAATATCATAGTTTTGTATGTGTTGTTCCAAAAGAATTTATTCCAATTCTAAATGAAGAAAGTAATGGATATGCATGGGTTAAGATAGGACACTATCCTAGTCCATTACACCCAGGTGCAAACATTCAATTAAGAGATAATGAATTCAATAAAAAAGTTAAACTAATATACAAAACACATAAAGTAGTAGCTTAGTTATCTGTAATACGTTTTTTCATACTTGCAACAAATTGCTCACGTAACCATTCAAAATCATTAATTTTGTTAAGTGCTTCAACATCGCCCTTGTTTGCTTCACCGTATGCTTTACCTTCTAACGCACCTTTAATACAATAACGTCCAAAACGCTCACCATTGTCTACTGTAGTCCATGTTTCAAGTCTAGCATCTGTTTCTGCTTGTTTTTGATTTGGATTAACACTAGAAGCAAGTTTTACACATTCACGGAATGCACTACGCCATGTTCTATATGGATCTCTGTTAAATCTTGTAATATTTGATACATCACTAACTGGCTGATAAAATGATACACCAGTTGTAAAGTCAGGAAGTTGATGGCCCATATCTAACAATTGTTGTCTTGGAAATAATTTTACTGCACCATAGCCATATTCAAGTCCATTAATAGGATTACGTGCGCTCCATACATATGTAGTATTTTTACGTTTACTCATAGGTGGAAGATAATTGAAATAAAAATCATCTACAATATCAGCATCTGCATCAACAATATATACCATTTCTGTTTCGGATTGTCTAGCACATTCTTTGTGTGCGTTTGCAATACCTTCTACATTTTTTACATGTTTTGCATCAGGAAACTTTTTCTTTAGTTTTATAAAATTTGCATCTGCTTCTGCTTCATGATAACTTATCATAAACACATCAAAATCAGTTTTTTGATAAGAAGCAATAATTCTATTTTCGTAACTACCCAAGTATAAACTACCTGTTGGAACTAGATATATATCTCCATGTAATAATGTTGATTTTGTTCTTTTTGTTACTGTTGGAAATTTATGAATGTAATGTCTTCCATCACCGCTTGGTCTATAATGCCAAGGAAAATCTTGTCTAATATTTGCACTCTCATTTACAATCCAAACCATATCACTTTCATCTTTATGTTCGTTTGCTAAAGTTAGTAGTGTATCATCACGTGTTGCTCTTTTATCAACTCTAATTATAGGATACGAATTAAAAATATATTTTTTTAGTCTGTCCCAAGGTGTAACAACACTTTGTCCTTGGAATTCTTTCATGTTAATCATTGCAATTATCCTTTATTGTAAATGCACGTGTGCCTACGTGTGCAATCTTATCACTTAATGCGTGATCTACAAATACTGTATAACCATATTTATGTGCTTTGTTACAGAAGTAAATATCTTCTCCAACAAGACTAGTATAATTTTCGTCATATTCGATTTTATAATGCGGCCTTGATAAGTTTTCATATACTTTTCTATTTACTAACATCATGCCGCTGCCTACAGCCCATACTTCTTCTAAACCAGTTCCTATAAAACATCTACTATCTAGATCATTTGGATTTGTAAAAGCTACTGGTCTATAAGGAGGAACTCTTGTTGAATAATTTCCTGCTACAATATCTTTTTTATGACTTAACAACATATTCAAAGTATCTACAGGAAACTTCATATCTGAATCAATCCACATTATATGTGAACAATTTGTTTCTAATGCTTGATCAACAAGTTGTTGTCGTTGCATTGCTACTTCGCTTCCCATGTTAAAATGCAGGGTAGTAGATAAGCCAGTCTCGCCACACTTTTTCATAAGCATAGCGAGGCTATGTGCAAAGACCGCTGTAACTGTATCGCGCACAGGAACGCAAATTGCTACATTTGCGGATTTGTCAGTCTTATAATAATGATTAGGTATACTTACCATTATTATTTAATTTTATGCTAATTCTGATTCTAGTTCTGCTTCGATTTCTTGGACACTAGTGTTAAGTGATTTTGCAAGAGCAGTTGCAGATTTTACTGTTGCTGCAAATGCTTCATCTGACATTGATGCCATATAAGACATGTGTTCTGGTTGAACTTTACCAATTGTTAAGATATCAATAGCCGCTAGTTTTGCTAAACGATTTACCCAGTATTCTTCTTCGCTTGCTTCTACGTTAGAAATAAGTGAATCCATTGATCCATTTTCAGATTCAAAATCTGCTGCTACTGCTTCTAAAACAGCCAAGTCTGGGTGACTTGATGCACGTGCCGACATCAGCTCTGATTGTAGTGCCATTGCCTTACGTGCAATTGACGGATGTGCTCCTAGCACAAACGTTTCAATTTCATATTTTGTTCTAATACTCATAGGTTTCTCCTGTGATTGTGAGTTTACTGTAATAGTATTTAGTTTGTATTTTATAGGGAAAATAAATCACTGTCAAGTTTTTTATTGACAGTGATTTATGTGAGATTAAATTGTGTTTACGCCGTCCGGTGCTGGGTAAACTGCTCCTGGTCCTTCGTCGTCTGTTGGTGCTACGCCTGATGCTGTCCCCCACTTGTTAGGGTTTTGCCATCCGCCAAAAGTTGCAGACAGTGCAATGTTTGTAGTCACTGCTGGTACGATGAAGTTACCTAGTGTCGACATTGAGATAGTTCCACTTAGACCAAAATAGTTACGAACTGTTCCCATTGACAGTGTCGAACCTGTTCCTGGTAATGCTGCCATTATTAAACTCCTTGTTGATATTAACGTTAATAAAAATAGGATAAACCTACTTGCAATTATTTATCTAAGCCTTTAAAAAACTTATGTTAGTTGTTTTTATTATGCATTTCTTGATAAATGGATTCTGCGAAATTTTCCATAGCCAAAGGACCTGGATGATGATTATCTAGTGCTTTAGGATAATTATTTCTCATAGTATCCATATCTGTTTTTAAAAAAGGCACATCATTAAAAAATGCAACCCTGTCTGGTTCGGATGCTTTTAAGTTATATACTTTTGATACTCTATTGTTAAGCCAAGTATTTGCATGCACTACATGTAAATAATATTGCAAAGTCATATCGAGCTCTGTGTGAAAGTGTTCATACCACAAGTGCATTAATTTGTCTTCTTCGTTGTAGTTACCTGGATTTAAATTTTTCATACCTACATTTGTTTTAGATGTGGTATTTCTATATTTTTCTTTTTCATCTGCATATATGTCCCAATCTTGGTAATCAATGTCACCTCTGTGATCTTCATATATAATACACCATCTATCCATGTGTGTCCATAAAATTACTACTATATCATCTGGTTCGAACTTGGTTTCAAGAATATTATACCATATTCTTTTAGCACTAGCACCATTTTCTCCATTGTTTACACATGTTCTGTTTAGCTTGTTTGCTAAAACATAAGGCCAACTTAATTTTGAAAATTCTACATTTTCTTCAAGTGCCTGACCTTGTGTTAGACTACATCCAAATGTAATTAGTCTAGACATATTAACCTCATTTAATTTTAGATTTTAATTCTTCTATTTGCTTTTGTTGTTCTTTGATTGCTTCAATTAATACACCAACCATATTACCATATGCAACACTTCTCATTCCGTATTCGTCTTTTTTTACAACTTCAGGTAAAATTTCTTCAACTTCTTGAGCAATGACACCAACACCATCTTTTTCATCTTTTTGATACGAAACGCCACGCATTTGCATAACTTTATCTAAACTATTTTCTAGTGTTTCAATATTGCGTTTTAATGCTCTATCCGAATATGCAGTAACATCGCCTGTAGCAGTGAAGTCTCCTGTATAACTTCCGCTCATTAAAAATTCTGTTCCACTTAAAGATAATCCATTACCTGCTGTGTAAGCAGTATCAACATATGCTTTTGTTGCAGCATGATTAGCATTTGTTGGAGCACCTGGAAGTGTTAACGCTCCAGCCATAACATCACCTGCTTTACTTACTTTAGTTCCAATATCGTTACTTACAGTAGTTGCAAAGTTTGCATCGTCGCCTAATGCTGCAGCTAGTTCATTTAGTGTATCTAAAACTGCTGGCGCACTATCAACAACATCTGCTACCGCTGAGTCTGTATAAGATTGATATGCAGTAGTAATTGCTGTCTCACGTGTATCTGTGTATGCATTAGCTGTAGTTACTGCATTTGCTTCTGCTGCATCCACATAAGTTTCATCTGTAAAACTATTAGTTGTTAAATACGAATCAACTCTTGCATCTGTGTAATACAAGTTTGTTGTGCCTTCGCTAATATTATCTGTTGTTGCAGCATTTATTCTTAATGTGGCTCTAGCATCAGCTCTTGCATCTGTGTAATACAAGTTTGTTGTGCCTTCTGGAATATCATCAGTGTCTAATGAACTTGTTCCAGTAGATACTGCTGAGTCAGTATAGGATTGATATGCTGTAGTAATTGCTACTTCACGTGTATCTGTGTATGCATTAGCACTACTTAATGTAGTAGCAAGATCTGCTGCAAGTGCTGCTTGAGCTAATGCATCGGTAAAGTATAAATTTGTTACACCTTCTTCGATGTCGTCTGTGCTAATTAATGCTAAAGACTGCGTCATATCTACAGTAGCACCGTCAAATATTACATTTTGTAACAATACAGGTGTATTTGAATCACCGTCTCCTACTAACACAAGATTATCATCAACCTGAACATTAGTGTTGTTATGTATTACTGTATCATTTACTATTTTAAAAGCCATTTGTCGTCTCCAAGTTACATGTATTTATCAAGTTTCTTGGTATTCGGCTGGTATTAGCTGTTTCCATTCTGTGCCATTATATCCTTCAAACATTTTAGTTTCTGTGTTAAAATACATTTGTCCTTCTACAGGACTAGAAGGTCTATTAGCAGCTGTTCCTTTTGGTAATACAAACGAACTATCAGCCGTTATTGAAGTTACTTCTATAGTATCTAATACTAGTGTAGCTTTAGACAAAGATGAATCTGTTGCACTAATATCATTTGCTGTTTGATTAGTAACATCTATACTATCTATTAAAAAATATTTAGAAGTGTCGCTATCTCTAATTAAGCCTGTGTAAGTATCTGTTCCAGTTCTGCCTAAAAATCCAACATCTGTTGTTACAGTGCCATCTTTGTTAAGAATTATTAAAGGATCAGTAAAAGCTGTATCTGTGCTAACAAGATTTGTTGTTTGTATTTTTCTAAAAGTCATTGATATTTTCTCCGAATGGACTTAATATAATGTATTTATCATAAAATACTTTGTTTATAAAAAAAGAGAGTGCAGCATAACTGCACTCTCAAATGTTGTTTAAGTAATCAAAATTACTTTTTTAGTTCAGCAACTTGTGCTGATAGTTCCTTAACAGCTTCGATTAGAAGACCTGTGATGTTACCGTAAGCAACATGCTTTAGACCTGTTTCATCTGTTTTTACTGCTTCTGGAAGAACTGCTTCTAGTTCTTGCGCAATAACACCTGTTGATGTTGAACCGTCTTCGATACGATCAAAAGTAACACCACGGATTGCTTCAACTCTGCCTAATGCACCATCAATAACTTGAACGTTAGTTTTTAGTGTATCATCTGAGTATGCTGTAACATCACCTGATGCTGTAAAGTCACCAGTGAATGAACCTGACATTGCAACTGTTACACTTGATGCACCAGTTTGGTTAGCAGTGAATGATCCGCCACCTGACATACCGTTACCAGCTGTAATTGTCATTGTTCCGTTACCAATTGTTAGGCCGTTGATTGCAGCTGTTAGTTCTGCGTCTGTTGCCATAGCATCTTGGATTTCTTTTAATGTATCAAAAGCTGCTCCTGCACCGTTTGTTACTGCCGCAATTGCCGCATCACGTGCTGCATCTGCTTTTGAAGTTGCGTCTGCCGCTGCTGTAGCTTCTGCCGCTGACTGAGCATTATTTGCTTTAGTAGTTGCGTCTGCTGCTGCTGTTGAGATAGCATCCGCTTCTGCTGTATCAGCGTATGTTTGTGCTGATGCAAGTGCCGCATTTGCTTTAGATGTTGCATCTGCTGCCGCTGTTGAGATAGCATCTGCTTCTGCTGTGTCAGCATATGCTTTTGCGTCTACAAGAGCTTGGTCTGCTTTTGAAGTTGCATCTGCCGCTGCTGTTGAGATAGCGTCTGCTTCTGCTGCGTCTGCTTTTGAAGTTGCATCTGCCGCTGCTGTAGCTTCTGCATTTGACTGAGCTGTGTCAGCATATGCTTTGTTAGCTGCATCAGTGTTTGCTACTGGAGTTGATACTCCTTCTAGAACGCTACCACCTAAAGTGATTGCACCACCTGAACCTGGACGTAGGTTAAGATCAGCTTGTCCTGATACTGGACGGAAAGTTGACGCACATACTGCTGGTGAACCAGAGTTATCTGTGTCGTCTCCGACAATACCTACACCTGCATACTCAACATCGCCACCGTCTAGGCTGATTGCTCCGCCTGAGTTTGGACGTAAGTTAAGATCTGTAACTGATGCTGTTGGACGGAATGATGACGCACATACCGCTGGGTTACCAGTGTTATCTGGGTCGTCGCCGATGACAACTGAAGAACCTGATTTAAGTTCTGATGTAGCATCTAATTCTAGGTCAACGTCTGCGCCAAGAGCAACATCGCCGCCTGTGAATGAAGCACCACCTGATTGTAGTGTTGCAACCGCTGCGTCAGCATAGTTCTGAGCATTAGTTTGTGCAGTAGAAATATTGTTTGTGACTGTTGTAGCAAAGTTTGCATCATCACCTAGTGCTTCTGCTAGTTCATTTAGTGTATCTAGCGCAGCTGGTGCTGAGTTAACTAAGTCTGCTACTGCCGCATCAGCATATGCTTGGTATGCTGTTGTAATTGCTGCCTCACGTGTATCAGTATAGTCTTCTGCTTTTGTATCAACATATGATTTGTTTGCCGCATGACCATCTGCTGTTGGAGCAGCTAGGTTGATCATTTGGTTATTGTCCATGTCAATTTTGTCACCAAACTGAACTGGGTTACCAGCTGAGTTAGTGATTTTCTTGCCATCTTCCATTTGAAGAGTAGCTTTCATTTGAACGTTACCAGTTCCTTGAGCAAAAAGTTCAAGTGAACCTGTTCCCTTTGTTGTAATACGAAGGTCTTGATCTGTATCAGTTGAAACTGTAATTGTATCAGAATCGTCTTCTAGAACCTTCTTACCGTTAACATATAATGAACCTGGACCAACGTAAACGTCTTTCCACACCTTTGTTGGTGAACCAAGGTCGTAAGTATTATCTGCTGACGGCAGGATGTTTCCTGTCATCGTTAAGTCGCCTGAGATAACTGAATCTGCGTTTGTATCAAAGCCACCATCGATAATAAATTTTTTCTGTGCCATTTTTCAAATTCCTTTTTGAATTTTGTAAACCTCGTGGTTTATGTTAAGAGAGGGGTTACCCCCTCCCTGGCTTTAATTAAACATCAATGTAAGTTGCAATTACTTTCACTGTTGCGTTACCTGAGTTTGTTGTATATTTAAGTTCTACGTCTGAACCGTTCATAGCTACCGATGCGTCACCGATTAGAGCTGAACCTGTGTAAACAATAGCATACTCTGAGATATATGCTGAAGAACCGTCATGCACAACAAGTGCCTCACGTGTTTCATATTCACCGCTTCCATTATCAACTTGAATGATATACTTAGCTGAACGATATGAACCACCAGCAAACGTATCAATTGTTGTTGCTGAGTTTGTTGCTGTTGTAGGTGTTTTCTGAACGTATGCTTTAATATTTGTAGCAAACTTATCAAAAGAAACTGAGCCCGCTTGTAGTGACGGAACCGACGCTACTGTTGGGTTAATTACAACCGCTGTTGTTCCAACTGGAATATTTGCAGCAAAAGTAATTGATGAACCAGTAATTGTATAGTGTGTTGTTGGATCCTGAATGATACCGCCAACGTATACTTGTGCATATGCTTGGTTAGCTGAGAACCCTAGTGAGTAAGTAGCTGTGTTGCTACCTGCGATAGTTGTTCTGTTGTAACCTGCCCATGCAACTGTTGCTGGGTCTACAAGTTCCATAGCATCTTCAGCATCATTGACTTGTAAGATGTAGTTATCTTTGCCTGTGAATGAATTATCAGTTACGTCATTTAGTCCTAGGACTGAAATCTGTGAACCAATAGTTGCTGTTGTGAACTCGCTGTTACCAGCATCATATACTAGGATCTCACCGTCTGCTACTGATGATGTATCAACGTCTGATAAGTCATTGATTGATGCAGCTGCAATACGTGCATCTGCACGTGCATTAGTAAAGTATAGGTTTGAACCTTCTGCAATATCATCTGTATCTAGTGCTGCAATTGTTGTGTTTAGTGTGTTAACTTCACCATCTACATAACCTTTTGTTGCAGCAGCTGTTGCTACTACTGGAGCACCAAGACCTGTAATAGTATTTGTGCCCATTGCAATATCACTTGTCATAGTTGCACCAGCAAATGTTGGAGATGCTGATGTTGCAACATCCTGACCAATTGCGATTTCACCGTTAGTGATTGTTACACCTGTGCCACCTGTAAAGTGTGCGCGAGTCTCTGCCGCTGATGGACCTGTGTATGTGATTGCACCAGTTGATGAGTTGTATGCTAATGAACCATCGCCACCTGCGTCTGTTACTGAGATAGCTGCACGTGTTCTTGCATCTGTGTAGTATAGGTTAGCTGAACCTTCTGCTAATGAATCAGTATCGTGGTTTGAGATATCTGATACAGTGCCTGTTACGTCACCGATTAGATCACCAACTACGTCACCAGTTACATCACCAGTTAGGTTACCAGTTACGTCACCTGTTACATCACCAGTTAAATCACCAGTTACGTTACCTGTTAGGTTACCAGTTACATCGCCAGTTACGTCACCAGTTAAATCACCAGTTACGTTGCCTGTTACGTTGCCTGTTACGTTACCTGTTAGGTTACCAGTTACGTTTCCTGTTACGTTACCTGTTACATCACCTGTCACGTCACCAGTTAGATCTCCTGTTACGTTACCTGTTACATTACCAGTTACGTTACCTGTTAGATCGCCTGTTACGTCACCTGTTACATCACCTGTTAGATCACCAGTTACGTTACCAGTTACATTACCAGTTACGTTGCCTGTTAAACCACCGCTTGATGTGATAGTTGTGAAAGCACCAGTTGATGCAGCGTTTGCACCAATTGCTGTTCCGTCGATTGCACCACCGTTAATGTCAACTGTTGCAAATGTTGATGTGCCAGCTGATGTGATATTACCTGTTACGTTACCTGTTAGATCACCTGTTACGTTACCTGTTACATCACCAGTTAGATCGCCAGTTACGTTGCCTGTTACGTCACCAGTTAAATCACCAGTTACGTTGCCAGTTACATTACCTGTTACGTTACCAGTTAAATCACCAGTTACATCACCTGTAAATGTAGCATCTGAGCCGTCTGTGCCGTTTTCAAGAACTTTACTTGTGCCGTTATCTGCGTAGATGTCACCAGTTAAA
>MDSZ01244111.1_pt1 | contig 54836 bp, 58 predicted proteins | sample 811201 | NCBI WGS metagenome assembly MDSZ01 (sample SAMN05326647, study PRJNA326480) | marine metagenome | isolation source: seawater | place: Indian Ocean: North | collected 2010
ACGTTGATAGGCTGGGTGTGGAAGCGCAGTAATGCGTGCAGCTGACCAGTACTAATAGCTCAATTGGCTTGATTTATGCACTGAAAAAAATTTTTACAAAAACAAGATCATTAAAAATAATTTTTTTATTTTAATTTATCCCTTTGGTGTAGTCTAATACTATATCTTTAATACATTTATCATTTAGGTGGTAATGATCGATAAAATCTTCTTTAAGACAATTTGTTTTTTATTGTGTCGTATTACCCAATAATTTCAAATCTGAATTCCAATTTTAAATTACTTAAGTTGAAAAAATTCCTTTTTTTAATTTTTATAAAAAATAATTTATAGAAAATTTTTGCACAATTAAGTAACTATATCACTAGGTTTTAATATTATGCACTTAAAATTAAACTTACTGCTGCAGTAAGAGCCATAAGATTTACTAAATTTTCAAAAATACTTATTTTAATATATTTCTCTAAAAAATTTCCTAAAATTACGCCCAAAAGTATTAAAATTAACAAAAATATATCAAATTCAAATTTTAAAGTTTTATTAAATACGGCTAAAAAAATTAAATACTGAAAAAGAACTAAGTAAAAATAAAAAAAATTCATGCTTAAGCGATTTTTTCTAATCATTCCTCTATTAACCAAATTTATAAATATTAATAAAAGTGTACCACCAGAATTACTTAATCCATGGATTATCCCAGATACAAACATGACAATTTTTGACGTATAATGATTGTGCAAAAAAAATAATCTTTTATATAAAATTTTACATATTACAGAAAAAAATATTATGACAGCTACTAAAATTTTGAAATTTATCTTTTCTTTAAAAAAATTCAAAAAAATTAATCCTATAAATATAGCTGGCAAACATAATAAGAAAAAATTTTTTTTTGTTGATTTATCAATTTTAATTTTTTCATATTTTTTATTATTTTCAATTATAATTCGGTTAATAAAACTTGTGAAAAGTGAAATAGGCAATAAAATAGAAATGATAGTAATCATTTCGAAATTTAGAAATAAAAAAAATGGGGTTCCTATAACTAAAACTCCAACACCAACAATAGACTGAATTATTACTATAAGTAATATTATAAAATAAAAGAAATTAAATTCATCCATGATTTACTTTTCGTCTTAATAATTTAATAATTTAACTTTGCAGATTGATATATTAATGTATTTAGTAACACAATGAATGATCAAGAAGAATATTTAATCTCATATTCTAATTTAAAGTCAGGTCTCTTTAAATATCAAAATGACTTTTTAGATAGTAAAATGTTACTAAATTTTTATAAAAACCCATCTTATGGAGTACCTTTATGTTTACCTGCGAATATAAAATATTTTGATTATAGCAACGCAATTTATTTCAAAATCGATAAAAAAAAATTTTCAAAAGAGATCTTTAAAACTAAAAAATTAAACTATGTTGGAAATGTCAAGTACTTTAGATATGGGAATTTATTTGCATCAAATATTAAAATTAAAAAAGAATACTTTGGTCAATTACAAAAATATCAATTAAAAACAAAAACATTAAAAAAAAAAATCAAAAGTTTATTAAAAAAAGAAAAAAAAGTTTGCGCTATGCAAATTAGAAATGTCCCACACTTTGGTCATGAGGCAATATTTAAGTTTCTAATTAAAAAGTTTAATTTACTTATTTTAAATCCAATTTTTGGAATTAAAAAGAAAAATGATTTTTCTGATAATCTAATTTCTAAAGCCTTACGTTTCATGGAAAACAAATATAAAAAAAAAATTATTTTTTTACCTATATGGAGCAACTTTCATTATGCAGGCCCTAGAGAAGCAGTTCATCATATGAACTTAAGAGAAAGCTTAGGATTTAATTATTTTTATATTGGCAGGGATCATGCTGGGGCACAAAATTTATATAAATTAAATGATGCAACTAAATTAGTCAAAAAAAACAAGCTAAACTTTAATATCAATTCCGTCACAAGTTCGGGCGGTTATTATTGTCAAAAATGCCAAGATTATTTGATAAGAGGGACTTGTAAACATAGAAAATTAATTAACATATCTGGCACAGAATTTAGAAAAAAACTTTTTAATAGATTAACCTATATTCATGCTGATAAAAAATTACAAATAAAATTAATTAAATATTTATGACAAAAATTTTAGCAACTATTGGGCCAGTTTCAGCAAAAAAAGGGTTAAAAAAATTTACAGAAAAAACAGATATCATTAGATTGAATATGTCACATAATACTTTTGAATGGCATAAAAATATCATAAAAAAAATTAAATATTTTAATAAAGAAAAATTAATTCTTGTTGACATTCCTGGGGTAAAACCAAGAACTTTAAATAAAAAACTATTAAGAATAAGAAAAGGTGAAATTGTAAGTTTTGGATATAAACAAAAATCTAATAAAATTATATCTTTATCAAATCCTTTACCAAAAATTACAAGCAAACCTAAAAAATTTTCTTTATCGGACGGAGCATTTGAATTTAAGTTTATTTCATTAAAAAAAAACATTTTAACTGGAATTTCATATCAAAATTTCATTTTAAAAAATAAAAAAGGATTAAATATTCCAGGGGCAATTTATGACGATATTTTACAAGAAAAAATTTATTTAAACTTCTTAAAAAAAATTCAAAATTTATCTTTTGATTGCGTAGGTTTAAGTTTTATACAAAATTCTAAAATTTTAAAATTACTTAAAAAAAAATTTCCAAACAAATTTTTTATTTCAAAATTAGAAAACTCATTAGGTTATCTTAACAGAAAAGAAATAATAGATTTAAGTGACAGCATAATGATTGACAGAGGAGATTTGTCTGCGGAAGTTGGAATTACAAACTTGTCAAATTATTCTGAAGATATAATTCAAGATTGTAAATTGATGGGTAAACCAGTAATAATTGCGACAGAAAATTTGAATTCCTTAATACATGACAAAATACCAACTAAAAGTGAGATTATTAATATTGATTATTATCTTAGTAAAAAAATTGATTATATAATGTTAAGTGACGAAACTGCAACATCTAAACATTTTATGAATACGCTGAATTGGCTAAACCAATACCTCAAACAAAAAATAAAATATTTTAAAAATAATAATATTCCAAAACTTACTAGCTTATTGGAAGGATGTGAAAATCAGATAATAATTATATTTTCAAAAAAAGGGTACATTTTTGAAAATATAAAACATTATAGATATAAAAAAATATTTTTATTTACAGAAAATATAAAACTTATGAAATCTTCAAAATTACTAGCTAATGTAAATTCTTTTTTAATTAAATATCCCAAGAATTCTTTAGATACATTTTTTTATAAAAACATAAAAAAAAATTATAAAGTTATTTTTGAAGAAAGTAAAAAGGCTATATTAGTTAATGTAATTTTCCCGAGGAGAAATTCAAGAGCAAATTCTATTTCTTTAATAGATAAGGATGACTTCATTAAATGAGCAAAAAGATATGTGGTGTTTGGTTTTTTGGTTTTTCAGGATCTGGGAAAACACATTTATCTCGAAAACTCAGTAGAAAAACAAAAAATTCAGTCATTGTGGATGGCGATGAAGTTAGAAAATATGTCAGCTTTGATCTTAATCATTCCAAAAAAGATAGGGAAATCCAGATTAAAAGAATTTTTGGTATATCTAAAATTGTAATTAATTCTGGAAAATTTCCAATTATTTCCTCTGTATATTTTAATAATCAGATAAATGAACTTTGTAAAAAAAATAAAATTATTCCAATTAAAATTGTGAGAAAAAAATTTGAAAAAGTTAAGAAATTTCACACTACATATAAAAAAAAAAGAATATAGTGGGTGTTGATATTTTTTACCCCACTAAATTAAAAACAAGTATGATTATTAATGATAATTCCTCAGAATTTAATAAATCAATTTTTTTGCTTTTTAGGGATAGAGATCTTAGTTTTTCAAAATCCTAATTTTTTTTATAACTTCATCTCTTGCAATCTTGTATTTTTTATTCTCTAAATCTGCTTTATGAATGTTATCTTTAAGTTCAATTTTATCTAATTTTCCATTATTCGAAATTTTTCCTATTGTTTCAAAATCAAAAAAACAATCATCAAATGAAATTCTACATTTGTAAGATTGATTTGGATATATACTTTGTGTAATTGAATATAGTTTTTTTTTGCCTCCTAATACTTCAGGGACGTCCCCATCTATAATTTGATTTTTTATCTCAATATTATTTAGTTTTGCAAAGGATGGAAAAATATCTATATTTTCTGTAATTTCTTTCACTGTATTTTTTTTAATATTTTTCCCCTTCAATAACCATGGAATCTTTATTCTACTATTTTTCAAAATATTTTGATCATTATCGAAAAAAGTTTGGGCATGATCTGAAATCAAACTGATTAAAATTTCATGATTTTGATACTTTGTAGATAAATGATCATAAAGTATTTTTAATTTTTGATCTAAATTTTCACACTGGTATTTATACTCATTTATAAATTTTGGATTATATGTTTCTCTAATTTTAGTTCTAATTGATAAATTATCTTCCAAGTGATTGGCAGAAATAGAATTATAGTTATGCGCTTCATGCAAATCCATAAATGTTAGCCATACAAATTTATTGCTTTTTGAAAAGGTTTTTTCAAAATCTAAAAAATGATCTAAAGTTTCCATAGAAGTCATACCTTTTTTATATAATATCCTTTTGAAGCCATTTGAAAAATTATATGAAGGATTTAGTCTATGACTACCATTTATCATGCAAGTCATATAATTTTTTTCATCAAACAATTCAGGCAAAAGTTTCAAGTCATCATTAATTATATTAAAATTATTATTATGAAATAGACCATGTTTTTGGAAATGACATCCTGTAAAAGTGTTTGCTCCAGAGGGCAATGACCATTCCGAATTACAAAAATGATTTTTAAAAATTATACCATCACTAAAATATGTTTTAGTGTTTTGAAGTAAAGATTTGTTTTCATCATTAAATAACATAGACGAAAGTCCATCTATAAATATTATTAAGTTTAATTTAATATAATCCTTTTCTATATAATCGGTGGGTTGTAATTTACTAACAAAAATTTTTTTATTTGATCTAATCTTGTAATTCTTATTTTTTTTTATTTTTAAATAATAATTCTTGTTTGCTTCTAATATTATTTCTTTACTTTCATTTTCTTCATCAATATTTACTTTGCTTTTTATTTTTGATGCTATTGAAATAATTCCATTTCTTTTACTTATTAAATTTTTGGATTTATTATAAGAATTAGACTTAAATAACTCTACAGTCATTAAATCCGTTAAAATTTCTCTAGTATAAAAATTTTCAAAAAATTTGAAAATTTTTGGAGTTATTATGTAAGGATTCAAAAAATAAAAATAATTTTTTTTCTTTGGCTTTAGTGTTTTGTAAATATAACCAAGTGGAAAATATTTTTGATTGTAGTTTTTTTTAGGAAAAAATAACTTATAACTATATCTTAAATAAAATAAAATTTTTTCCATATAATAAATTAGCTTTTACAAAAATTATAAATAACTTTTACAAATTATAAAACTCAAGTCAAAATATAAACATTTATTCATTGAGATAATAAATATCTTTCATTATATACACTCTGATAAATTATTAATTTTTACATTTTTATGAAAAAAATTTTAGTTACTGGCTCTGCAGGATTTATTGGCTATCATTTAACAAAACAACTATTAAAGAGGAATTACAAAGTTGTAGGAATTGATAGTCTAAACACTTACTATGATAGAAATCTTAAAATAAGTAGAAATAAAGATCTTAAATTATATGCAAAAAAAAATAAAAAAAAATTTTATTTTTATAAATTAAATATTACAAATAGGAGATTGATTTCAGACTTATTTTATAAGTACAAATTTTATAAAGTATTTCATATGGCCGCACAACCTGGAGTAAGATATTCTTTTGAGGAGCCGTATAAATATATAGAAAGTAATTTAGTAGGTTTTTTTAATATTCTACAAAACTGCAAAAGATTTAATGTCAAAAAGTTTATATTTGCAAGTTCAAGCAGCGTGTATGGGGCAGAAAAAAAAATACCTTACATTGAAAATCATTCAAAGACAAAACCAATTCAACTTTATGCTGCAACAAAATTATCTAATGAAATTTTAGCCTCTACTTACTCAAGAATTTTTAATATGAAAATAATTGGTCTAAGATTTTTTACTGTGTATGGACCTTGGGGAAGACCTGATATGGCGTTATTTAAGTTTATGAAAAAAATATTTCAAAACAAAGCAATAGATTTATATAACCAAGGCAATCATTTAAGAGATTTTACTTATATTGATGATATCGTAAATGGAATAATTTTATCAGCAAATTATAATAAAAAAAATTTTGAAATTTTTAATTTAGGCAAGGGCAAACCAATCAAGACTATAAACTTTGTAAAAGAATTATCAAAAGTTCTACAAAAAAAAATTAAAATTAATTATATAAAAAAACAAAAAGGCGATATGGATAAAACATACTGTAGTACAATTAAGGCTAAAAAATATCTTAAATTTAAATGTAATATTAGTTTAGATAAAGGTGTGCTAAAATTTTATAAATGGTATAAAGAATTTTATAAAATTTAATGAAATCAAAAAAAAAAGTATATTTAATTGCGGAAATAGGTTGGAATCACCTTGGCAATATTAAGTTAGCCGAAAAGATGATAAGATCCGCGAAAGAAAACGGGGCTGACTACTGTAAATTTCAAACTTGGTCAGTAAATAATCTAGTTGATGGACCATGGGATAATGATGGAAGAAGAAAAATTTATCAAAAAGCTCAGCTTACAAAAGAAAAACATAAAAAATTATTGCAATTATGTAATAAGCATAAAGTTCATTTTTTAACGTCAATATTTAATATTAAAGATTTAGAATTTCTAAAAAAATTAAATAAACGAATTATTAAAATTCCAAGTCATGAGATTTATAACATGATCCTTATAGAAAAATGTTTAGAAAGCTTTGATAAAGTTTTGATTTCAACGGGTGCATCTAAATGGAGTGAGATATTATCTATTTCTAAGTTAAGAAATTTTAAAAAAAAAGCTGTTTTGATGCATTGTGTATCAAGTTATCCTTGTGAGGATAAAAATATTAATCTTAAGAGGATCAATGATTTAGAAAAATTAACAAATAAAATTGGGTATAGTGGACATGCTAGCCATGTACATGATGCAATCCTATCAATAACAATGGGTGCTACATACATAGAAAAACATTTTACAATAAATAAAAAACTACCAGGCAGAGATAATAGGAATGCAATTTTACCAGATGATTTAAAAATAATATCAGACTTCAGGGACAAAATAAATTTAATGAAAATTTACAAAGGCAAGAATTTACAATCATGTGAAATGGACATATTCAAAAATTACAGAGGGAGATGGGGTGGCGAATAGAAAAGAAAATTGTAATTTTTCTGTGATTATTAGAAATAAAAATGAGGAAAAATGGATTGGCCACTGTATCCAGTCGATTATTGATAATTTATATAAACCTGAAATAATAATAGTTGATAATAATTCATCTGATGAATCACTTGATATAGTTAAAACTTTTATTCAGGATCCACAAATTAATATGGCACCAAATAGAAATTATACTGATATTAAAATATTAAATATAGAAGATTATTCACCTGGGAAGGCAATTAATTTAGGAGTTAGAAAAGCAAAAAAAGATTATATTTTAATTATTTCAGCACATTGTGTTTTGAAAAATTTTAATCAAAAAAAAATAAAAGATGACTTAAAAAAATTTATAGCAATATTTGGTAATCAAACCCCATTCTGGAATGGAAAAAGGATCAGCAAAAGGTACATTTGGAGTCACTTTGGTAGCAAAGAAAAAATTAATATGTATTCTAAACTCGAACAAAGATATTTTTTTCATAACGCAATATCATTATTTAAAAAGAAGACATTAATTAAATATCCATTTTATGAAAAGCTACTAGGAAAAGAAGATAGATATTGGGCAAACAATATAGTTACAAAAAAAAAATTAAAATTTTTATATGATCCTAGTATTGAGGTTGACCATCATTATACTGAAGGGGGAAATACCTGGAAGGGAATTGGTTGATAGTAATTGAAAAATTTTTCTATTGATAACCCTGTTTTTCAGGAATTGTTAGATTTAAATTTAATTAAAAAGAAAAATCTTGAAATTATTAATTTTAGAACCAGAGATTATAAAAGTTTAAACGTATATCAGGATAAAATTTCAAAAATAATTTTTTTAGATAAATATAAAAAGAAAAAAACTTTTTATGAAAAAAAAAAACTTAATAGAAAATTAATAGGAAATAAATCATTCTCTATTTTTAATAAAAAAAAAATAAAAACCCTAAATTTAGATGATCAAAAAAGAAGAGCTAATGAATTTAAAGATAGATTTAAAAATAAAAAGGTTTTAGATTTTGGATGTGGTGATGGAGGTTTTTTGAAAAATATCAAAAAATATACAAGATATGCATATGGTATTGAAGTAAACAACGTCCATTTAAATAAACTCAAAAATAAAGTTAAAATTTATCAAAAGTTAGAGGATATTGATTTCAAATTAGATTTTATTACTCTATTTCACGTTTTGGAGCATTTACCTTCTCAAATAAAAATTCTTAAAAGTTTAAAAAAAAAATTAAAAAAAAATGGAAAATTAATTTTAGAAGTTCCCCATGCAAATGATTTTTTACTTAGATTAAATCATAAAGAATTTAAAAATTTTACATTTTGGAGTGAACATTTGATTCTACATACTGAAAAATCAATAAAAAAATTTTTATTTTCAGCTGGATTTAATAAAATAAAAGTAAATCATTATCAAAGATATGATTTATCTAATCACGCCGGGTGGATTAATGATAAAAAACCTGGAGGTCATTTAAACTATAGTAATTTGTTTCATAATAGTGAAAAAGAACTCTATAATGAATTTCTAATCAACACAGGAATGACAGATACTCTTTTAATTGAGGCGACAATTTGAAAAAAAAATACAATATTCTTGCAGTAATTTTGGCTAGATCAGGATCTAGAGCTATAAAAAATAAAAATATAAAAAAACTAAATCACCATCCCTTAATAGCTTACACGATTAAATCTGCATTAAAATCTAAATTATTCAAAAACGTAATTGTATCAACAGACTCAAAAAAGATACAAAAAATTTCAAAAAAATATGGGGCAGAAGCACCTTTTCTTAGACCAAAAAAAATTTCTGGTAGCAAAGCAAGAGCAGTTGATGCTTTGCACCATGCATTAATTTTCTGTGAAAAAAATTATAAAGTACGATATGACTATGTAGTAGAACTTATGACTACAAATCCATTTAAAAGTTCGATAGATGTAAGAAATGTTGTTAATTTGCAATTAAAAACAAATGCAGACTCTGTTATAGCAGTTGTAAAACTCGAGGACCATCATCCAATAAGAATAAAAAAAATTGTAAACAATAAAATTAGAGATTTTTGTCTTAAAGAAATTCCAGAAACTCATAGACAAGATTTAAAACCAAGGGCATATATTCGTTGTGGTTCAATTTATTCAATGAGAAGAAATATGCTTTTAAAGAAAATTAGATATGGAACTAAAAATAGTATTGCTTATATAATGCCTAGTAAAAGGGTAGTGAATATAGATGAAAAAGAAGATTTAGAATTTGCAGAGTTTAAAATGAAAAAGTATTCAGTAAAATTAGAAGAGTGAACAAAATTAAAATCTTAGCTACTCCACAATACTTTAGTTCTAGAAACTTTAGGAAAAGCAAAATCTATAAAGAATTTAAAAATTTTAATTTAATTATTGAAAATGGTCCAATTACAAATAAAAAAAAACTAAAAAAAATTTTACAAGGTAAGGATATTTTTATAGCTGGCAGTGAAGAAGTTACAGCTGATATAATTAGTAAAAATAATACTCTAAAAGGAATTATTAGATTTGGAACTTCATTAAATAACCTTGATTTAAATGCTTGTAAAAAAAAAAAATAAAAGTAAGGAAACTACCAAAAAATATAAACTCTTTTTCTGTAGCTAGACACGCGCTCGGATTTTTATTAAATATCACTAATAATTTTACAAAATTTAAAAATAAAATTACAATTAGTAATTGGGAAAGAACAATTAACATGTCTCCCGAAAATACAAATTTAGGCATAATAGGTATGGGCGTTATAGGTAAAATTTTTGCAAATTATGCTTTTAAACTTGGTTTTAAAATTAATTATTTCTCTAGACAAAAAAAAAATAGTTTATATCGATTTAAATATTTTAACTCAATAGATAAATTATTACAAAAGTCAGACGTCATTTCCTTACATCTACCTTTAAATGTTAAAACAAATAATATTATTAATAAAGATAAACAATTGTTATTAAAAGATAAGTTTTTAATAAATACAGCTAGAGGTAAATTGATTGATGAGAAGTATTTATATTATTTATTAAAAAAAAATTATATCAAAGGTGTAGCTTTAGATGTATTTGAACACGAACCACCAAAATCATATTCTCTAAAATTACGTAAATTGCAAAATGTAATTTCAACATCACATAATTCTTCATATGATGAGTACACATTAGAAAAAATGGTTAGAATGACCCTGAAAAACATACAAAAAATTCTATATTAGTATGAAAAAAAAAAAAATTTTAGTAGTTACACCTACAAAACATATTAAAAAATTTAATTATAATTTAAAAAAAAACTTCCAAGTAATAAATTTACACAATCCATCTGAGCAAGAATTTATTAAACATTCAAAAAATACAAAATATATTTTTACAAATCCAAATATGTCTAATTTATTTCTCTCAGAAAATAATTTGAAACATTTTAAAGATTTAAAATGTATCTGTACTGCTTCTACAGGCACAAATCACATAGATTTAAAATATATAAAAAAAAAAAAAATTAAACTAATCAGTCTAAGAAAAAAATTAAAAATTATATCAGCAATTTCATCTACAGCCGAATTAGCATTCACATTAATGATGAATGCTTTAAGGAATGTAAAACTAGCTTCTGAGTCGGTTAAAAATGGAAAATGGAATTATTTACCATTTGTTGGGCGTCAAATGAATTATTTAACTATTGGAGTAATCGGTTATGGCCGATTAGGTAAAATGTTCACTAAATTTTTAAAACCTTTTACAAAAAATATTTTAATTTATGAAAAAGAATTTAAAATTAAGGATACCAATAGAATATACCAATGTTCTCTCAATAAATTATTAAAAAAATCAGATGTTATTTCCTTACATATTCATGCTGACAAAAAGAACATTAATTTTTTTAATTATAGAAAATTAAACTTGTTGAAAAAGAATGTTGTGGTTGTGAACACATCTAGAGGAGAAATAATCAATGACTTTGACATGAATAATTTTTTAAAAAAAAATAAAAGTGCAAGATACTTTACAGATGTATTAAATAATGAAATTAAAAATAAAAATAAAAGTATCATTCTTAAAAAATTTAGAAAAAATAGTAAACAAATCTTAATTACCCCTCATATTGGAGGAATGACCGAGGACGCACAACAGCTAGCGTACAATGGTGTACTAGAGGAATTGATTAGATTTAATAAAAATGAAAAGCAAAATGTTTAAAGAATTACAAATTTCATACAATTTATTTTTACAAAAAGATAAATTTAGAAGCTTTATCATAATTTTTTTTTCAATAGTTTTAATGTTATTGGAGATATTAAGTATAGGTATTTTGGTACCTTTAGTATCTATTTTAACAATGGGTTTGGAGACGGTTAAAAACTCATTTTTAGCAAAATTCTATAACAATGAAATAATAAATTTTTTATTTTTAAATATTTTCAATTTTATTTTTTTTATTTTTTTTATTTTTATATTAAAGAATATTTTTTTCCTATATGTCACCTATTACCAATTAAAATATTTTGAGGATCAAAATCAAAATTTGTCTAATAATCTTTTTAATAATTATTTAAAAAAAAATTATATTTTTTTTTTAAGTCAAAATATTGCTAATACTCTTAGAAATTTAAGAAATGAAGTGGGATCATCTATTTTATATTTTAGATCATTAATAGGGCTGATATCTGAAGGATTAATTATTTTTGGATTGATCTCGCTCTTGATGTATACAAATTTTATAATCACTTTATCTATTATTATTTTTTTTATACCTTTGATTTATATCTTTAATTTTTATACAAAAAATAAAATACAAAATTTAGGTAAAGAGAGAGTCCAGTTAGACGGTCTCTTAAATAAAAGTATTATACAAGGTATTAAGTCAATTAAAGAAATTAAGTTAACAAATAAAGAAAATATATTTCTTAATGATTTTAAAAAAAACATTTACAAAATCAAAATCAATAATCTAATTATTAATTTTATTGGATCTGTTCCGCGAGCTATACTCGAGGTGATAATTGTTGGTTTAATTTTAATTTCAATTATTTTATTGAAATATTTAGATGTATCAAAAAATGAAACTATAACAATTTTAACAATTTTTTCACTTTCAAGTATAAGAATGCTCCCAAGTATAAATAAAATTATTGTTCATTTGCAACAAATTAGGTTTAGAAAAGCTTCATTAAATTTAATAAATGAAGTGTTGATTGCTCATTCATCTAAAAAAAAAATTTCCCAATCTAGTAAAAAAAATATAAATAAAGTTATTAATAACATACAAATAGAAGATTTATCATTTGGTTATAACAATAACTTAATAATTAAAAATATAAATTTAGAGTTAAAAAAAAATGATGTACTTGGTGTTGTTGGTCCAACGGGATCTGGAAAATCTACATTTTTAGATTTATTGTCAGGATTATTAAATTCTACAAATGGCAAAATACTAATTAATGGCACTGATATAAATAAAATTAAAAATACTTGGCAAAATCAAATAGCATATGTATCCCAAAAAATTTATTTAATGGATGAAAGTATTGAAAAAAATATTTCATTTGAATTAAATCCAGATTTCATTGATAGAGAAAAAGTTGCTGATGCTATATTAAAATCAGAATTAAAAGAATTTATCGACCAATTAGAATTAAAAGAAAAAACAAAAATCGGTGAAAACGCAACTAAGCTTTCTGGAGGACAAATTCAAAGAGTGGCCATAGCAAGAGCATTATATATGAATAAGCAAATTCTTATTTTAGATGAGTCCACAAGTGCTCTTGATGAAAAAACTGAAGAAAAAATTATCAATACAATTTTAAAACAAGTTGAAAATAAAATTTTAATTATTGTCTCTCACAATAAATCAATAATGAAATATTGTAATAAAAAACTATTTATAAATTAAATATATTAAATTTAGTTATGTTGATAAAGGATTTAATTAGAAATAAAGATTTAGAAAATTATAAAAGGGTTTATTTTATTGATTATAATTCAAATTTTAATTCTGCTTTTTTTTTAGAAACTAAAGAAAAAAATGAAACACTTTTTATATTATCTCCAAATTTAAATTTGGAGATATCTGATTTAGAATTTATCAATAATTCAAATTTAAATTTTTGGATATTTGATTGGAACTTTTTCAAAGGAGAATATTATAAGAGATGGTTATCTCATAATAAGTCGTTTAAAAACATAAATAAAAAAAATAACTTTATTTTTAAATATTTTTTTGAAATTTTATATAAACATTCATTAAATAGTTTTTTTTTAAAAAACAAACTAATTGAAGATCAAAAAATAATAGAAGACAAATATATACTTTATTTTTTAAAAAAAAAAAAAATAAAAATCAATAAAGCAAGAAAGAGTTATTTGAATATTTTGTTTTATTATTTAAAAAAAAAATATTTATAATTGGTAAAATTACCGTTTACAACTTATTGCTTGTAAAGAACACATCTATAAAGTTTACAATTAATAAAAAAAAAAAATTATTAGCAATTAGACATTATAGTGATGGTTTTAATTTATCAAAAAATAATACCGATAAGTGTATTGACTGGATGGTTGATAAAAATAAAATAAACTTCAAAAATACAATTATAGTTTCAGAAGAGCCACACAATTTTTCTAACTTATATAAAAAAAGTAATTATCAAGTAATTAATTTGAATGTACTTGATATGAGAAATCTTAATGCGAACATTTATTACATGATAAAATCATTTCTTGCTTTATTGATAAATATTTTTTGTCTTCCATATTTTATTTTTTCATCATTAAAAAGCAATGAATTATACTTTAAGTTGTTAAGTAGTTATTTTAAGTGGAATATATTTGTGAAAAATTTTGAGATTGGATCTTATGTATCTTACCATGATTATAAAGATGTTCATATTTTAAGAAATATAATATTAAGGCAGAATCTATGCCAAACTATTCATTACAAACATACAAATAGTGAGAATATATTTGATCAAAAAAATATTAATATTTACAATAACGTAAATCTTGCATTTTCAAATTATGATATTGAAAATCATTGGACAAAATTTAGTTTATCAATGTCAAAAAAAAATCTTTCAAAAAGTCTAAATTTAATTATTTCAGGGCCCATTGATTATAAATCTAAATTTATAAAAAAAAAAAATAAAACAAAAATTATTGCAATCTTTACTTCAAGTCTAAATAAAATAGGAGTGGTTAATTCTTTTAATGCACACTATAGGTTTCTTTTGTTTGTAAAAACACTTTTAAAAAAAAAAAAATATATTGTTTATTTAAAACCTAAATATAATTTAAATTTAGAAAGAAAAAAAAATAAACAACTAAATCTTATTTTTAAGGATTTAGTTAATTATAAAAATTTTCATATATATGATAAAAATTCATTGGACTTAATTAAAAATTCAGATCTAACAATTTCAATGCCTTTTTCCAGTACTACTATTGAGGCTCTTTCACATAACAAGCCTGCAATATATTTAGATATTTTAAATTCCTTCCCAAATAATTCATACAATCAAATAAAAAATTTTGTTTTCAACAGCGAAAAAAAACTATTTAGTAAACTATATTATCTATTGAATTCGCAGCAAAATATAAAACTAGCCAAAAAAATAATTTTTGGTAATTCAATATCTGTGCTGGAGTCAAATCAAATAATTAGACAACAAATATTAAATGAAAAGTAAAAAAATAGTTTTTATTCAAGGTCTTGGAGTAATCGGAAGTATAAATGCTTTTTGTATATCATATAAATATCCAAAATATAAAATAATAGGTTTTGAAGCAAATAATGATACTGGGAATAAAATTATTCAGAAAATTGATAAAGGCCAATTCCCATTTATATCAAATGATCTAAAATTAAAACCAATAGTAAAATTAGTCAGTAAAAAAAAAAATTTACACGCAACAAATAAATATAATTTAATTAAAGAAAACAAATCACCTGATATTGTAATTTGTTGTTTAGCTTTAAAATATTACTCTAGTAAAAAAAAACAATTAGATGAAAATAAAAAATTTGTAAATAACTTTTCAAAAATAATTTCAACTATAAATAATAGAACTTTAATTATTGTTCAAACAAGTTTACCACCTGGTTTCTCAAAAAAATACCTTATTCCAACAGCAGCAAAAATTTTGAAAAAAAATACAAATGGTAAGTTTAATGTTCCTTTGTATTGTTATTCATACGAAAGGGTAACACCAGGTAGAAAAATAGTGGAATCATTTTTAAAGATGCCAAGAGTCTTTGCTTGTAATAATTTAATTGCTAGAAAAAAATTTAAATTATTTTTTAATAAAATACTAAATTTTAAAAATTCTCTTTTAGAGCTTGATGATATCACAGAGTGTGAGACTGGAAAAATTTTAGAAAATTCATATAGAGCTACTAATATAGCTTTTATAAATGAATGGATGGATTATGCAAAAAAATTAAAATTAAATTTGAATAAAATTTTAGAATACATCAGATTGAGACCAACACATTCAAATATCAGATATCCTGGTTTGGGAGTAGGTGGATTTTGTTTAACAAAAGATCCAATGTTTGGAAAGTATAGTAGTAAAGAAATTTTTAATCATAAAAATGATAAATTTTTTTATTCAACAAGTTCAATAAAAATTAATAAGCAAATGCTCAAACAAACAATTGAAATAATTAAAGACAATTTAAAAAATTTAAAAAGTAAAAAAATTCTTTTAATTGGTATAACTTATTTGGAAGGATCTGATGATATTCGAAGTTCACCAAGTTTAGATTTAGGAAGAATACTTAAAAAACAATTTAATTTAAATGTAAATTATTATGATAGATTTTACATAAATCAAAAATATAATTTAAATCGACTAAATTTCGAAAAAGATTATTTTGATGCAATAGTATTTTGTGTTAAAGGCAGTTTCTCAAATGTAATATTTAAATCAAAAATGATAAAAAAAACAAAGCTTATCTTAGATGTAAATCAAATTTTTGATAAAAAAATTATAAATCAACTTAAAAAGTTAAACAAAAAATTTATAGTATTAGGAAACTACAAAGACTAATTTTATGTCAAAAATACTTATTATTGGAGGTGCGGGCTTTATAGGTTTTGCATTGGCAAAAAGATTGTCAAAAAATTTAAATAATAAAATTGTGATTATTGATAGTCTTTCAAGAGGAAGATTAGATAATGAGCTTATAAAAATTTCTAAAAATAAAAATGTTAAATTTTTAAAAAAAGATCTTACAAAAAAATTTAACTTAAATATTTATGATTTTGATTACATCTTTCAATTTGCAGCAGTAGTTGGAGTACGTAACGTATATTCAAAGCCATATTATGTTCTTGATGCAAATGTAAAAATACAATCAAATGTAATTGATTTTGCAAATAAACAAAAAAAATTAAAGAAAATTATTTTTACGTCTACTTCTGAGGTTTTTATAGGTACTCTAGAAAAAAAAAAAATTAAAATTTCCTACTCCAGAAAATGAAACGATAATTTTAAACAAATTATCCAATCCAAGATCAACTTATATGCTTTCAAAGATATATTGTGAAAATCTCTTAATTCACTCAGGACTTAATTATTTGATTTTAAGACCTCACAATATTTTTGGACCAAGAATGGGGTATGATCATGTAATACCTGAATTAATAAATAGATTTTTGAAATTAAAAAAAAATGAGAATAATTTATTACTTGAAAATCCAAATCATAAGCGTGCCTTTTGTTACATTGATGATGCTATAAATCAAATATTACTTTTATATAAAAGTAAAAAAGCAAGTTTTAAAATCATTAATGTTGGATCTTTTGAGGAAAAAAAAATACTAGAATTAGCAAAAGGTATATTAAAAAAAATGAAAAAGAACAACATTAAGATTGAAAAAAAAAATATTAAAAATCGTTCGCCTCTTAGGAGATTGCCTGATTTAACAAAAAATATATTGCTCACAAAGTTAATTAAGAGAACAGATTTTTATGAGTCTCTAAACAAAACAATAGATTGGTACAAAAAAAATTATGAACAAAAAAAGAATTGATGTTAATTTAAAAAAAATAAAGTCATGCCTTCTCAAGGGACCAAAAAAACTTAACGAGCCTTATTTTAATAATGATGAATATAAATTTTTAAAGAAATGTATTGTAAATAAATCTGTATCTACTTATGGAAAAGAAGTTTTAGAATTTGAAAATTTATGTAGTAAATTTCTTCAAACAAAATCTTCAATAGCACTATCAAGTGGGACTTCGGCATTACATATGGCTCTATATGCTTTAGATGTTAATAGAAATCATGAAATTTTAGTACCAAGTATAACTTTTGTAGCTACAGTTAATTCAATTATTTATTGTGGTGCCACACCTCATTTTATTGATATTAATCTAAATGATTTAAATATTGACTGTGATAAGTTAGAAAAATATTTAAGCAAAATAACAATCGTAAAAAAAAATAAATGTATAAATAAAAATACAAAAAAAATAATCAAAGCAATTATTCCTGTACATATGTACGGAATTTCAGTTGATTTTACAAAACTAAATAGCATTATAAAAAAATTTAAATTAAAGGTAATAGAAGATGCTGCGGAGGCATTTGGGACAAAATTTAAAAATAAGTATGTAGGCACATATGGAGATATTGGGATTTTCAGTTTCAACGGAAATAAAATAATTACCACAGGCTCAGGCGGGTTAATAGTAACCAAAAACAAAAAATTAGAGAAAAAAATTAGACATTTAATTTCACAATCAAAAATAAAGTTTAAAAATGATACATATAGTGACCAGCTTGGTTTTAATTTGAAAATGAGTGCCTTATCAGCTTCTCTAGGTCTTGCTCAATTAAAAAAAATTAATGAAATATTAAAAAGAAAAAAAAATTTACATAATTTTTATTTAAAAAAATTTGAATTAGAATATGATTTAGCAATACTGAAAGCAAATAATAATCAAAAACCAAATAACTGGATTAATGTTCTATTCATTAAAGGTATTAATAATAAAGGAAGAAATTATATTTTAAAAAAATTAGCGAAATTAAAAATCGAAGTTAAACCAATTTGGTATCCGCTACATAAAATGAAGTATTTATCAAAATATCCAAAAATGAATTTAATAAATAGTGAAATTGCATACTCTAGATGTTTAACTTTACCAAGCTCAATTAGTTTTTAAAATGGATAAAAAATTACTAAAAAACATAATACAAGTTAATCAATCTGTTAAAAAAGCTTTAATTAAACTATCGAGTTTAGAAATAAAAAATTTACTTGTAATTGATAAAAATAAAAAATTTTTAGGTTCGATTACTGATGGAGATTTAAGAAGATATACAATAAAAAAAAAATTTGACTTAAAATCTAACTTACAACAAATATATAAAGAAAATTCAATCTTCATTAATAGTCAAAAAAAAGTTGTAAATTATAATAAATTAAGAAAAGAAAAAAAAAAAATATTAATACCTATATTAGATAAGTTCTTTAGAATTAATGATATCAAAATTTCAGATGAAAAGAAGAGTTTTACAGATAAATCAGAAATTGAAGTATTGGTACTTGCTGGAGGAGAGGGAAAACGATTAAGACCAATTACCAGATATCTACCAAAGCCACTTATAAGAATTAATGAAAAAGCAGTTATAGAATTATTGATTGAAAATTTATTTGATTATAATTTTAACAATATTTCAATATCAACAAATTATCACGCAAATAAAATAGAGAAATTTTTAAAAAAAGTATTCAAAAATTTTAATTTTAAATTTCTAAAAGAAGATAAGCCCTTGGGCACCGCAGGACCAATATCAAAATTAAATAAAAAAAATTATAAATATGTTCTTTTAATAAATTCAGATATCATTACAAAAATTAATTTTGATAAATTAATTAAATTTCATATAAAAAATAATAATGATTTAACACTAGCTGCATATAATCATAAATCACCATTCGATTATGGTGTAATAAAAAATAGAAATAGAAATTCAATTATAATTGATGAAAAACCTATAATAAAAAATTTAATTAACTCAGGAATATATATATTTAAATCAAGTCTAATAAATTTTGTGCCTAAAAATACATATCTTGATATTACTAGTTTTATTACAAAACTTAAAAAAAAAAAAAATGGGTATTTACAAATTTGATGATTACTGGGTTGATATAGGTAATTTTACAGAGCTGGATAGAGTAAGGCGAGATATTAAATAGAAATGTTTAAATTGTTAGCTTTTTCTGCAGCTAGATCTGATTACGATAGATATTATCCAATTTTAAATGGATTAAGAAAACATCCAAAACTAAGACTTAAATTAATAGTTGGCTCAAACCATTTTTTAAAAAAATTTGGTAATACAAAATCTTTAATAGATAAAAAATTTAATCTTTTAGAATTAAAAAAAAAATATAGTATAGATTCAAAACAAAATATTGTTGCCAACCTTTCAAAAGAAATAATTGAAATTTCAAAAATTTTTTCAAAAGAAAAACCAAATGCACTAGTTCTGTTTGGAGACAGATATGATATGTTTGTAGGTATATCTGCAATTCCATTTAATATACCTATTATACATTTGTACGGGGGAGCAGTAACAGAAGGAGCAATAGATGAGCAAATTAGACACTCAATTACTAAAATTAGTCACTTACATCTAGTTGCCAACGAAAATTATTACAAAAGAGTTGTACAGATGGGGGAAGAAAAATGGAGAGTGAAAATAATTGGGGTTCCTGAGTTGAAATATTTATTAGAGCAACCAATTATGAGTATTAATAAATTATCAAATGAAATGAAAATAGATATTTCAAAACCTACTTTATTATCAACTTTTCATCCTGAAACTTTGAATATTCACAAAACAATTAAAAATTTCAAAGTCATGTTAAATGCAATTAAGAAATCAAATTTACAAGTAATATTTACTTATCCAAATGCTGATTTTAAAAACAGTAAAATTATAAAAATATTAAAAAATTTTATTAAAAAAGATAAAAAGTACAAACTAATTACGAATGCCAGCCCAACAATTTATTCAAACTTACTAAGAAATTGTACTGGAATGATTGGAAATTCCTCAAGTGGTCTAGTTGAATCTTCCATATTTAAAATTCCTTCTTTGTCGTTAGGAGATAGGCAGAAAGGTAAGTATTTTGATAAAAATGTAATTTTTGTAGAACATGATGAAAAAAAAATTTTAAAGAATATAAAATTTATACAATCAAAAAAATTTATTACTAAAATTAAATATATGAAATCAGGATATAATAAAGTTAAAAAAGATTTGAATATTTCAAAATTTGTATATAAATCTTTATCAAATAATAAGCTACTCAAAAAAAAATTTTTTGATTTTTTGCAATGAAAAAAAAAATTGATATTTTTGATACTACCTTAAGAGATGGATCTCAGGCACCGTCATGTGGACTTTACATCTCAGAAAAAATTAAAATAGCAAAGATATTAGGTAATCTTGGTGTTAATATAATTGAAGCTGGTTTCCCTGTATCATCTGACTTAGAATTTAAATCTGTAAAATCGATTGCCAAATTATTCTCCAAGAATGGCCCAACTGTTTGTGGTTTTTCTAGACTAACAAAAAAAGATATTGATAGTTGTTGGTCCTCTATAAAATATGCGAAGAAGAAAAGAATTCATCTTGGTATAGCTACCTCAGATCAACATCTTAAAAGTAAACTATTTTTAACAAAAAATGAGGTATTAAAAAAAATTAGTGATCAAATAAAATATGCAAGAAAATTTGATTGGGAAATACAATTTTATGCAGAGGATGCAACAAGAACAGATCTAAATTTTTTAAAAAAAGCTTTTCTAACTGCATATAATGCTGGTGCAAGAAATTTTTTAATTGCCGATACAGTTGGTGTGAATGATCCAAAAGAGTACGGATTAATAATAAAAAAACTGAATAAATTTTTTTACGCTAAAAAAAATATTAAACTAAGTACTCATTGTCATGATGATTTGGGACTAGCGGTTGCAAACACTTTATCTGGTATCACCTCAGGTGCCACAGAAGTCCAAGGTACATTATTAGGAATAGGAGAGAGATGTGGAAATGTAGCTTTAGAGGAAGTTATAGTAAATTTAAATGAAAATAATGAGTATAAAAATAATTTTATTCATACAATCAAATCACAGGAGATATTCAATGCATGTTTAAAAGTTTCCAACTTCATGAATATTGATATTCCTTTAAATAAATCCCTAATTGGCAAAAACAGCTTTTCAACAGAAGCGGGAATTCATGTTGATGGTTCTATAAAAAATAGCAAAAATTACCTTGGTTTTGATCCAAAAAAATACTCTAGAAAAGAAGATTTTATTTTAGGAGCACGATCAGGAAAAGCCACCTTAGAGTATAAATTAAATCAAATTAAGAAAAAAATTTTAAATAAAGAAGATTTTAATAATTTTTTTATTTTTGTTAAAAAAGTTGCTGATAAAAGATTGAAGCAAAGAGGTATTTCAAATGTTGAATTGAATAATTTATATAAAAAATTTTTTTAAATGAAAAAAAATATTTATATTTTAGGAAATGGACAGTTTGCAAATTTTACATTTCATTTAATCAAAGATTTAAAAAAATATAAATTTTCAGGTTATATAATTAAAGAAAATACAAAAAAAAAATTTTTTTTTGAAGAAAAATTTTTTTTAAAAAAAAAAAGAAATCTTATATTTCCAGCTATTGGAAATTTAAACCTTAGATTAAAAGTTATAAAAAAAATTATAGATTCAAAAAATATTATACCTAATATAATACATCCAAGTGCTAGAATAAATAAAAGCGCAAAATTTAAATCTATTATGGCTACATACAATTCTTTTATATCTAATAACGTTTCAATAGGAGATTATTCTATAATTGGCACAGGTTCTTTTATTCATCACGATACTATAGTTGGTAAGAACTGCTTAATTGGAGGAGGAACTCATATTGGAGCAGGTGTTACTGTAGGTGATAATGTTTTATTTGGTATTGGGTCAAGTATTGCCTCAAAAAAAATAAAGATTGGAAATAACTCTATTATTGCGTCTGGAGCATCCATATTAAGTGACATTCCACCAAATTATTTAGCTATTGGGAATCCAGCAAAATTAATTAAAATTAAATAATGCTAGATATTTTAGAAAAAATAGAAAAAAAAAATTCTTTAAAAAATTTTGCATATATTAAAGGTAATAAAAAATTTACATATTTGGATTTAAGTATAAGAATACACTTAATAAAAGAAGCAATAATCTCAAAAAATATAAAAAATAATAGAATAGGTATTTTTCTCTCTCAAGGATTAGACTATGGAGCTTCATTAGTTTCAATACCATTATCTAATAATGTTGGAGTTCTTCTCACAAAAAAATGGAAGAAATTTGAAATTTTAAATGCAATTAAATCTTCTGATGTAAATTACATAATCTCTGATAATCAAAATATTGACGGAGTAGAATCAAAGATTATTGCAAGTTTTGATAACTTGTATTTACTATATTTAAAAAATCAGGGTAAAATTAAACTTTCCAAAGATAATGATGCAATTATAATTTTTAGCTCTGGCACTACTGGTTCTTCAAAAGGTGTTGTGCTTACTAAAAAATCTTTGTCAAATAATGTAAAAAGTGTTTCAAAATATTTAAATCTAAATCATAAAGATATTTCGTTAATATATACTCCTACGTGTTATGCATTTTCTTTATCACAAACTTTAACACATTTTTACTCCTCAGCAACTTTGGTTCCTTTTGATAAAATAATATTTCCTTATGAGATAATAAAAAATATTTTAAAAAATAAAATTACTGGTGTTACAGGCCCACCTGCTTCCTTTGAGTTATTATGCAATATTACAAAAAAAAAACTGCAATCCGTAAGGTATGCTCAAGTTGGAGGCACACCTTTTTCGATAGATTTGGCAAAAAAAATAAGAAAAAATTTTCCAGCAGCTAAAATATTAAATGTTTATGGTTGCTCAGAAAATTCTCCAAGAGTGAGCTATTTTTACTTGAATAACAGAAACTTAAATTATGGTTTAGATGATCAAGGATACTACTGTATAGGGAAAAATGTTGATGGAACAAATATAAAAATAATGACTAAAAAAAATTCATCTGTAGGTGAAATTTTAATTAAAGGAACATCGTTAATGGACAGATATTGGAACAACCCCACTTTGACAAAAAAAAAATTTATTAATAAATATTTTAGGACAGGAGATATTGGTTTTTTTAATAGAAAAAATCTTTATTTGGTCGGTAGAAAAGACTTTATTATTAATGTAGGTAATGAAAAAGTTTCTCCTGAAGAGGTAGAAAATGTAATTAATAATATCAATAATATAAAGAGCTCAGTTATATATAAAAAAAGGGATAAAATATTAGGCAGTTCAGTAATAAGCGATATAGTTGTAAAAAAAAAAATATCAAAAGTTAAAATAATTGATTTTTTAAAACAACATATTTCAGAATATAAAATTCCAAAAGAAATAAATTTTGTAAAAAAAATTAGAAAAAACTTATACGGTAAAATTGATAGAAAATACTATGCAAAAAAATATTCTTAAAAATAAAAATGGTTTACCCCTAGAGATTAAATATTGTATTAATTGTAATATTTCTAATCAACAACCAACAACTACAAACGAATATTTTCATGAAAAAAATACTGTGCAAACCACAATCGACTTTGATGAAAATGGAGTTTGTAGAGCTTGCAATTTTAATAAATTAAAATGGAATGATAAAATAGATTGGCAATTAAGAGAAAAAGAACTCCGCGATCTATGTGATAGGTATCGATCAAAAGATGGTAGTTATGATTGTATTGTTGGTGGCAGTGGTGGCAAAGATAGTGTTTTTCAGTCCTACACTCTAAAATATAAATATAATATGAATCCATTAACTGTAACATGGGCTCCACACATTTATACAGACATAGGATTTCAGAATTTTCAGAATTGGATTCACATTGGAGGATTTGATAATTATTTATATACACCAAATGGAAAAATTCATAGATTGCTAACTAGAGAGGCAACAAAAAATTTACTTCATCCATTTCAACCATTTATAATTGGACAAAAAACATTTGTTATAAAAATGGCATCTAAACTAGATATACCTTTAATTTTTTATGGAGAAATGCCTGGTGAATATGGAAGAAATGTTTCGTACAAAACAAAAAAATTTAATTCAAATAATAAAAATTTAACTCAAAAAGGTTATCAATTAGATCCATTAGAAGGAAAAGATTTTCTAGATACTTTTCTTGGAGGAAAAAAAGTAAGAGAATATGTTGAAGATGGAATTAAATTAAGTGAGCTTCAGAGCTATAAACCAATAGATCCTGAATTAATTTACAAAAAAAAAATTCAGTTTCATTTTTTAGGTTATTATTTAAGGTTCGTACCACAAGAAAATTATTATTTTGCAGTTGATAAAATTAATTTTACAGCAAACCCAGAACGTACAGAGGGAACTTACTCAAAATATAATAGTATTGATGATAAGCTAGATGGTTTTTTTTATTACACTAGATACATAAAATTTGGTGTAGGTAGAGCAATGATGGATAGTGCTCAAGAAATAAGAAATGGCCACATAGATAAAAGAGAGGGCTTGGCATTAATAGAAAAATTTGATGGTGAATATCCAAGTAAATATGAACAGGAATTCTTAGAATATGTTTCTATGACAAAAAACGAACTTTTGGAAATTTGTGATAATTTTAGACCAAATCATTTATGGAAAAAAAAATCAAATAGGTGGGAGTTAAAATTAACACCATCAGAATATTTTAAAAAATTTGTATAAAAGATTAATTGCAAGATTGGATATTAAAAATAATTATCTTGTCAAAGGTATAAATTTCGAGGGATTGAGGGTACTGGGTTTGCCTTCTGATTTTTCGAAAAAATACTTTGAAGACGGGATTGATGAAATACATTATCAAGATGTTGTGGCATCATTATATGGAAGAAATTCATTAGATGCTACAATTGAAGAGACAGTCAAAAATATATTCGTAACATTTGGAGTAAGTGGAGGAATAAGATCAATAAATGATATTGATAAGATGCTGAGAATTGGTGCTGATAAAATTTGTTTAAATTCTGCGGTTGTGAAAAATCCGGATTTAATTAATACAGCTGTAAAAAAATTTGGATCATCAACTATTTGCATAAATATTGATGTGATATATCGAAATAATGATAATTATGAAGTTTTAATTGAAAGTGGGAGAGAAAAAACTAATTTAAATTTATTTGATTGGATAGAAAAAATTCAAAAACTTGGTGCAGGAGAAATTTGTTTAACATCAATAAATTTTGAAGGAAAGCAAAAAGGTTTTGATACTAATTTATATAAAAAAGTTAAAAGCAGAGTTGAAATTCCATTAATTGCTCATGGTGGTTGTGGAAGCTTAAATCATTTGGTAGATATTTTTGAATATGTTGATGCAGTTTCCTTGGCATCTTTTTTGCACTATTCTTATTTATCTAAATTTAATTATAAGATGGCTAATTCTGGTAATTTAAGTTTTCTCAACTTAAATACCCCAAAAAAAGAAAATTTATCAATTAAGGAAATCAAAGAATATCTTAAAAAAAATAAAATAAATGTTAGATGAAATATCAAAAATTAAGATAGGCATTGTCAATACAGGAGCTTGCAACATAAAAAGTATAACTTTTGCAATGAAGCGTTTTTCCAAAAATATTGAAATAATTGAAAAAAAACAATCTATTATCGGATTTGATGTATTAGTTGTACCTGGTATTGGTAATTTTGGTCAAGTAATGAAGAATTTAGCTAGATTAGATATTATTGAAAATATTAAAGAATACATTGATCAAAAAAAATATGCACTTTTTATTTGTGTAGGATTACAGATTCTTTTTGAAAAAAGTGATGAGGATGTTTCATCACGAGGGTTGTGTATTTTCAAAGGTAAAGTAAAAAAATTTCCAAAATTGCATAATGGTAATGACTTAAAAATTCCAGCAATAGGTTGGAATAAAATATTCTATAAAAATGAAAATAAATTAAACAACTTTGAAGATTTAATTGATAATAATTTTTATTTTACTCATTCATACTATGTAGAACCTGAAGATAAAAATATAATTCATTCAGAGGTGGATTACGGTGGGTTTAGATACTGCTCATCTGTAAGATTTAAAAATTTGCTAGCTACACAATTTCATCCAGAAAAAAGTGGAATTACAGGACTAAATTTGCTAAGAAACTTTCTAATTGACAGTCTTAATTATGAAAAAAATCATTGAAAAATATTTTTACAGCCGATACCCATCTTTAAAGAAAAAAGACTTAAGCAAAATTGATTTAACTGAATTTGTAGACTCACTAAGTATTTTTGATTTAGTTTATTATTTGGAGAAAAATTTTAAATTAAAGATAAATCAAGATGAAGTTCTATTTAAAAATTTTAGATCTATTTCTAATATTGAAAAAATGATCAAAAAAAAAAATAGAAAGTGAGCAAACCCTATATTATTGCCGAAATAGGAACCAATCATAATGGAAATTTAAAAACAGCTTTTAAATATGTAGAGGAAATTTCAAAAGCGGGAGCTGATGCAGTAAAGTTTCAAATTGCTGATCCTGAGGAAGTTTTTTCAAAAAAATCATTTTTAAATTATGAGCAGGAAATAAAGAAAATAAAAAAAAGATTATTAACATATTCAGATCATTTAAAAATTTATAAAAAATGTAAAAAGTTTCGTATTGACTATTTATGCAGCGCATTCGATCTAAAAAGCTTAAGATTTTTAGTAAATAATTTTAAATTAAAATATTTAAAAATTCCCTCAGGGGAAATCCGATCATATGATATTTTTAATTACATATCAAAAACAAAGCATCCTCTAATAATTTCCACTGGCATGACAAGCCAAGAAGAACTAGAAAAAGTATTAAAAATTACAAAGAGGAAAAAAGAAAAAATTAATTTAATGTATTGTGTAAGCTCATATCCTGCAAAAAAAAAACAAATAAACTTAAAAAATATAAATATATTAAATAAAAAATTTAAAGTGAATGTAGGATATTCCGATCACTATCCAGGAATAGAAGCATGCATAATATCATCGATACTAGGGGCTAAAATTATTGAAAAACATGTAACGTTTAACAGAAATGCGAGTGGCGCAGATCATAAAAGTTCTTGCACAATTAGTGAATTTAAAAAGATGGTCAAAATAATTAAATATAATAATAGTTTTCTATCAAACAAAATAAAATTATTTAACATAAATATGAATTTAAGAAAAAAAGTAACAAAAAGTATTGTAGCAAAAAAAAATTTATATTCTGGAAAAATTCTTAAATTTAATGACATTACATTTAAAAGACCTGGCACAGGTATTACACCACTCGATTATAAAAAAATAATAAATAAAAAATTAATTAAAAATGTAATTAAAAATCAAATGATCTTAAAAAAAGATGTTAGATGATTTTAAGAAAAAAACATTATGTTTGATACCTGCAAGAAAATTATCTCAGAGAATAAAAAAAAAAAATAAAAAAAAAATAAATGGGAAGCCACTAATTTTGTGGACAATAGATTTTGCGAAGAAAAATTTTTTATTAGAAAATATATATGTTTCATCTGATGATGAAGAAATTTTGGAAATTTCAAGAAAAAATAAGATAAATTCAATTAAGAGACCAAAGATATATTCACATTCAAAAGCTAAATCTATTGAAGTAATTAAACATTTTCTAAGTAAATTTAAAAAAATCAATTTTAAGAATATTATTTTACTTCAACCCACATCTCCATTTAGAAAAAAAAGAACTTTAAAAAAAATAATTTCAATTTATTTAAAGAGCAACCTTAATTCCATAGTAACTGTATCAAGAGATATTAAAGATGAAAAAAATTTATTTTATATCGACAAAAATAATAATTTATCAAAAAAAAAAAATAATTTTTGTGTTAGAATAAATGGAAACATATATTTAACAAAAATAGCCTATATAAAAAAAACTTCTAGAATTTATGAAAGACAATCTAAAGCTTTAATTATTAATAATAAGATAGAAGGTATAGATATAGATGTATTAAAAGATTGGATTTTGCTCCAAAAAAATAAAAAATTTTTAGGTAAATTTTAATGAAAAAAATAATTTTTTTATCTAGCCAAGAGCTTGATAATCGAAATTTTAAAAGGTTTGGTATTAAAATTTTAAATAGTGATCAAAGTATTGATGTAGAATATTGGGATTTAAGATTTTTATTTCAAAAAAAGGTTTCAAATAAAAAAAATAGTTATAACTTGAATAAAACATTTAGTTCTTATTATCAATTTTTTAAAGAAATATTTCTACTAAAAAATAGTTTCTATTTAATTGACTTTTCATCAGTGAATAGCATCATAATATTAATTGCAAAAAAATTTCTTAAATTAAAGGGGGCAATATTTCTTTACATTAATGTTGGATCCACTTTACAAAATCCAAAAAAATTAAAAAAAAAAAAGATAGAATTTTTTAATAAAATAAAAACCAAAAATTTCTTATTAAATGCTTTAATTTTTCGATATAGATTAATCTTAAAAAAATTATTTGGCACTAGCTATGATTTTTTTTTTATTGGTGGTTCTATAGATGTAAATATGCACAATAGAAAAAATTTAATTTACTCTCATAATTTAGATTATAATATTTACTTAAACTTAAAAAATAAAAAAATAAATAATAATAAAGATTTTATTGTTTTTTTAGATCAAAATTTACCACAACATACAGATTATTCTTTATTGAGTGTTCCAAACTTTATTAAAGAAGATTATTATATAAATTTACAAAAATTTTTGATTAATTTAGAAACAACTTTTAATAAAAAAGTTTTATTTTGTGCCCACCCCAGAACAAAAACAAATGCAAAATATCTTAAATATTTTAAAAGGGTAGTGTTTGGAAAAACAGCTGAAAAAATTCAGAACTGTTATATGGTTGTTGGACATGATAGTTTGGCATTAAATATTGCTGTATTATTTAAAAAACCAATATTACTAGTCAAAACGCCAGAAATGAACTTAAGCAATAAATCATCTAATATAGACTATTTTGCAAGTGAAACTGATTGTAATATTTGCAATATTCATGACACAAAATTAGATTTTTTAAAAAAAAAAAACAAAATAAATTATAAAAAGTATAAAAAATATATTAAAAAATATATTAAATTTAAAGGCAAAGAAATAAATTCCTGGGAAATAGTTAAAAATTATATTAATGAAAATAAAAAAAATTATAAAAAATCAAATTATAAAATTAACTTTTTTAATTATTAAATTATTTGAAACCCTAAATATATATAATTTACTTCGTAGAGAAGTAATAAAATACAACTCAAGTAAAATAAAAAAAATTTCAATTACTAGTAAGAAAAAGTTGTATTTTTTTATCCCAAATGATCTTACAGAGTATCGTGCAAATACTTTCTTTTCTAAGGAACCAGATACTTTAAGATGGATAAATAGTTTTAAAAGTAAATCAGTTTTTTGGGATGTTGGTTCAAATATTGGATTATACTCTTGTTATGCGGCAAAAAAAAAAAATTGTAAAGTTTTTGCTTTTGAACCCTCATACTTTAATTTACCAACTTTATCCAAGAATATTAACTATAATAAACTTCAAGATAAAGTGAGCATAATTCCTCTTCCTCTTTCAAATATGATATCATGTTCAACATTTAATATGAGTGACACGACAGTTGGTGGCGCGCTATCTTCATTTGCAAGCTTAACAGGTTATGATGGAAAAAATATTAAAAAAAATTTTTATTACACAACAATAGGTCAGACAATAGATCAATTAAAATCACAATATAAATTGCAAAATCCAGATTATTTAAAGATAGATGTAGATGGAATAGATCATTTAGTATTAAAAGGTGGTAGTAAGACACTTACTAAATGTAAAAGTATACTGATTGAAATAAATCTAAAATTTGAGAAACAATATAATTTAATTAAAAAAATTTTATGTAAAAAAAATTTTAAATTAGAAAATGAGACAAGATTAGTTGATGATAAGTCATCAAGTTTTTATCTATCTTTTAATCAAATTTGGGTAAAAAGATAAATTATATATGAATTTTAAAGAATTTTCAAAGTTATATAAAATTTCTAGGATACCAAATCATTCTAATTATGAACGAAATATAAAAAAATATAGGTTAGATAAAAATGAAAATACTTATGACAAATTATTCTCTACATTTAAAAATATTATCAAAAAAATAAATCAAAATGATATTTGTTCATATCCAAATTTGAAAAAACTTTATGGAATAATTTCTAAAGTTGAAAATTTAAATAAAAATCAAATCTTAGTTACATCAGGAGCAGATTCAGCTTTAAAATTAATATTTGAAGCTTTAATAAAAAAAAAAGATAAAATAATTATCACTGATCCTAGTTTTGCAATGTATGATATCTACTCAAAGCTCTTTGATACAAATTGTTTGAGACTTAGATATATAAAAGAAAATGATCGATTTAAATTAAAAATAGATATTTTAAAAAAATTGGTAAAAAATAATAAAATAAAAGCTATATTTTTACCAAATCCTGACAGTCCTTCTGGTCATGTATTTAACACTTCAGAATTAAAAAATTTAATAAATTTTTGTAATGAAAAATTAATTTTTTTGATTATTGATGAAGCTTATTATCCTTTTCACAATGTAACATCTATAAATCTTATAAAGAAATATGATAATTTAATTGTTGTAAGAACAGGTTCTAAATCTTTTGGACTGGCAGGTTTAAGAGTTGGTTTCATAGCTGCAAATTCGAAAATAATTTCTTTAATTTCTAAATATAGGCCTATTTATGAGATTAGTAGTTTAAGTAATAAATTTTATTTAAATCTTTATAAAAATATTAAGTTGATTAGAAAAATAACTAAACAATTAGTAGAAATTAAAATAAATTTTGAGCGTTATTTACAAAAACTTAACTTTGAAGTTATTCATACTAATGCAAACTTTGTTTTAGTAAATTTTGGAAACAAAAAACAAAAAATAGAAAAAAGCCTAAAAAAAATAGCATATATCAAAAATAATGTATATATAGACAAAAAAAGTTACTCTAGAATAACAATTACTGATAACTACAAAATTGAAAAAATAAAGAAATTAATTAAAAATGCATAATAAAGATCATCCTAAGTTTTTTGATCCAACAATTAATATTAAAAAAAAATTAGTTGACGAAAAGTTTCAATTAGTAACAAATTCAGACATTCCTCTTCCGTCTGAAGTTGAAATTAGTGAGTCTGGTACTTGTAACAGAGTTTGTTCTTTCTGCCCAAGAAGTGATCCAAATTATCCGGATGTTAAAAAATTTATTTCTGATAAATTACACAGTAAGTTATGTTACGAGTTAAGTGAGTTAGGGTTTACAGGTACCATTCGATATTCTGGTTTTGTTGAACCTTTATTAGATAAAAATATTTACAACCTAATATATCAAGCAAAAAAAATTTTACCAAATGCGAACTTAGAAATGGTTACCAATGGAGACGTTTTAAATAAAGCGAGATTAATAAAACTATTTGATAAGGGGTTGGATAAACTATTTATTAGTGTTTACGATACAAAAGAAGATGTAAAAAAATTTTTTAAACTAGCTAAAAATAGTGGATTAGAAGATAAAGTTGTAGTTAGAGATAGAACTTTGCCACCCGAAGAGGATTTTGGAATAACCTTAAGCAATAGAGCTGGCATGCTAAAAAATGCTGAACACAAAGTTGCTCCTTTAGAAAAAAAATTAAATAAACCATGTTACTATCCTGCTTATACTTTTTTTATGGATTATAATGGAGATGTTTTAATGTGTGCACATGATTGGGGTAAAAAAAGAATTCTAGGAAACATGAATAAAAGTTCTTTTTTAGAACTTTGGACCTCATTAAATTCAACAAAAAGCAGATACAAACTAATAAATGGAAATAGAGGCATTTCTCCATGCAATGTATGTGACGTGAAAGGGACATTAATTGGAAAAAAACATGTAGATGCATGGAATGAAAAATATGAAAAAGAAAAAAAATTATAAATTAGGCACGTGGCTGACTATATACAGCCCAGAGTCTATTGAAATTATTACATCATTTAAATTTAGTTGGATTGGAATTGACTTAGAACATTCAACAATTAATTTTGAGCAACTATCAATAATTATTTCTCTTATTAAAAAGTCTGGTATAGAAGCTTGGGTAAGAGTTGGTAAAAATGATGACTACTTAATTAAAAAAACTTTAGACCTTGGTCCAGAAGGTATAATAGTGCCAATGATTAAGAATAAGCAAGATGCTATAAAAGCGGTCAAATTTTCAAGATATCCCCCATCAGGAATTAGAAGCTTTGGCTACTGTAAAGCAAATAAATATGGAATTAACTTTAAACAATATATTAATAAAAGTAAGAAATTAAAAATAATTCTTCAAATTGAGCACGTGGATGCAATAAATAACCTTGAAGAAATATTAAGTATTAAAGGAATAAATGGAACATTTATTGGCCCTTATGACCTTTCAGGATCAATAAAAAAACCAGGAAACTTTAATTCTTTTGAATTTAAAAATCTTATTTTAAAATATGAAAGTTTATCCCTAAAAAAAAAAATACCAATGGGCTTCCATCAAGTTCAATTAGATAAAAATAAATTTAGAGAAATTGTAAAAAAAAAATATAAATATATTTGTATTGGAACTGATTTAGAATTTTTAAAAGATTCTTATAACAAATTTCTTAGTTCAATCAAAAAATAATCATGAGAATATTTGGTTATATACCATCAAGAATGGGCTCAACTAGATTACCTGGAAAAGCTCTTAAAAAAATTAATAAAAAAACTCTAACAGAACATGTTTACTCAAATATGTTAAGGTTCAAAAAATGGAATTCTTTAGAAGTTGCAATATGCGATCAAGAAATTAAAGATTTATTAATTTCTAAAAAAATTCCATATGTAATGACATCAAAAAATCATGTCAGGTGTTTAGACCGTGTTTGTGAAGCTGTACAAAAAAATAAAAGAATTAGTAAAAAAGATATTATTGTTTGTATACAAGGAGATGAAATAATGGTTTCAGCAAATATGATAAAAAAATTATTAATACCTTTCAATAACCCAAAATGTAATTCAACTATACTTACAATGAAAATAAAAGAAATTTCCGAATATAAAGATAAAAATGTAGTAAAGATTATTACCAATAATAATGGTAAAGTTTTGATTGGATCAAGATCTCAATTACCGCACATGTCAAAATTTAGAAAAGGAATTGCAAAAAAAATTATTGGCGTATATGCATTTAGATTAAGAGCTTTGACAAAATTTAAAAATACTAAGCAAACTTATCTAGAAAAAATTGAATCTTGCGATACAAATAGAATATGTGAGACAACTTCTGATATGTATGCAGTAGATTATCCTTATAAAAAAATAATTGCAATAGATACAATACAAGACCTTAAAAAAGTAAGAAATATTTTTAGTAAAATTTAATTATGAAACTGGCCGTATGTTCAAGAAGTGTATCTAATAATTCACAGGCTATAAACCTGCTAAAAAAAAAATTTAAACAAATTAAACTAAATAAATCCAACAGAGTTTTGAAAGGCAAATCATTATATAATTTTGTAAAAGATCATGAAGCAATAATTGTTGGCTTAGAAAAAATTGATAGAAAGTTTTTGAATAATTGTCATAATTTGAAATTTATAGGTAAATATGGTGTAGGAACTAATAATATAAATTTTGAAGAATTAAAAAAAAAAAAAATTAAAATATCTCTACAACATGGCATTAATAAAAGGTCTGTATCAGAAATTACATTATGCTTCATACTTGTATCATTGAGAAAAATTTTTTTTACTATTAATCAAGTAAAAAATAATAATTGGCCTTTTTTTGCCGGCAGAGAAATGACAAAAAAAACTTTAGGCATAATTGGAATGGGTAATATTGGAAGAGATTTAGTAAAATTAATCAAACCTTTTAAATGTAATCTTCTTTGTTATGACATTAAACCAGATTATGAGTATTTAAAAAAAAATAATTTAAAAAATTCCAAATTAAGCACAGTGTTAAAAAAGAGCGATATAGTAACAATTCATATTCCTTATAATAGAAAGAATTTGAAACTTTTTTCAAAGAAAAAACTTTCTCAACTAAAAAAAAATGTAACATTAATAAATACGTCTAGAGGTGGTATAGTGGACGAGCAAGCCTTATTTAGTTTTTTGAACAAAAATAAACAAGCTACTGCTGTTTTTGATGTACTTAATATAGAGCCGCCAAAAAAAAATAAACTTATCAAACTTAATAATTTTTTAATTACATCACATATAGCTGGCACAACACAAGAAACACTAAAAGTTGCAAGTTTAGATTGTGCTAAAAAATTGATAGATTGCATTAATAAATAAAAAATTAAATGAAAAATAAATATAAGTGGGGTCAAACTCATATTTTTAATTTTTATAACAACAATAGAAATAGTTGGGACAATTTATATAAAGGAGAAAAAAAAATTATCAGAAAAATATTTAAACAAAATAGCTCGATATTGGATATTGGTTGTGCTCAAGGAGGATTAAGTGCTGCACTTACCAAAATTTCAAAAAACTTTACTTACACTGGCATAGATTATAATTCATCAATGATTAACAAAGCAAAAAAAACATATCCAAAACATAAATTTTTCAAAATTAAAAATTTATTTATAACAAAAAAGTTTAAAAAAGAATTTGATATAGTTTTTATTTTAGGAATTTTACATTTAAATAGAAATTGGAAAAAAATTTTGCTAGAGGCATATAACTTATCAAAAAAATATTTAGTTTTTGATTTAAGAGAAATTAATGATGTAAAAATAAAAAAAAAAATATATCAGAATCTTAACTTAGGAAAAAAAAGTCTAAAAAAAAATAATATAAATTATTATATACGTGAAAGAAGAAAAATTAAGAAATTTTTTGAAAATAAGTTTAAAGAAGATAAAATTGAGTTTATTGAGTATTCAAAACGTCCAAGTGAATTTACAAATTATAAAAAACCAATAATGTTTAGTACTTATTTAATTTCGAAAAAACAAAGATGTTAAATATTGATACAACAAAATCTTTAAACAATTATCCAAAATTATTTAGAGATGTATATTTTAAAAATAAATTCAAATTGAGAAAAGAATTTACATTATTAATAGACAAAATTTCTTATGATAATAAAAATAATATTGATTGGTGGGCATCAAATATTGCAGAAAGAAATTTAAATTCAAATTTATTTCACACAATATGTCTTTATTTTTCTTTAAAGGAAATTATTAAAAAAAAAAAAGTTGATAAGATTATTGTCGAAGACATTTATATATATAAGAATATTAAAAATATTTTTAATAAAACAATCATTTTAAAAAAAAAGAGAAAAAGAAATTTAATTAAAATTACTAAAACTTTCTTTTATCATAATATCATTTTTTTTTTTGTAAAATTGTTTGTAAAAAAGAAATTATTCACAAATCAAATTAATATAGTTGATCGTTTTCAAACAGACACAAACTTAAAAATCGACAGATATTACAATAATTATTTTAAAAACAAAAAATATATTTATCTAATAACATTTGTTGGCTTAAATTTTTTAAAAACATTTAGATGTATAATTCAAATGAAAAGTGAAAAATTTATACTTATTCAAAATTACATAACCTTTATGGATTTAATTTACTCTTTTGGCTATTTATTTAGAAAAAATTTACTAATTAAAAAAAATTATAAATTCAGAAATTTAGAAATATCAGAATTATTGAAAGAAGAATTAAATAATTTAGATAATTTAAATGCTACAATAATAGGTATTCAAAATTTTTTATTAATTAAAAAGCTTAAAGATCTTAATTTTCGTATTAATAAATTTATTAACTGGTTTGAAAATTCTAATGTTGATAAGGGGTTTAATTTTGGATTTAAAAAATTTTTACCAAATGTTAGAACTATCGGTTATCAAGGATTTTTTGTCGAGAAAGAGTGGATGTATTTGGATCCCTCTAATGCTGAGTATATGTGTGGAGTAATACCAAAAAAAATAGTATGTATAAATTCTAAACTAATCAAATCAAGAAAAGAATATTGTAAAAAGCTAAAAGTTTTTAAAGGAATTAATATACGTTTTCAAAATAATTATAATTGTAATTATAAAGCTAAATATAATGACTCAATTTTAGTTGTACTAAATATTGACAAAAGTAACTCAGAAATGATTATAAAAGAGGTAATTAAATCTAAATTTTGTATTCTAGGAAAAAAAATATTTATCAAAGAGCATCCTCTTTTAAAATTAGATAAATTTTATCATTCAAAATTACCAAACAATATTAAAATAATCCATGGTGACTATGCCTCAATAATTAAAAAATTTAAAGTTGTAATCTCATCTGGTTCTACAAGTTCTATTATTGAAGCAATATTAGCTAATTGTAATATTATTTTTCCTTTTAATAACTATTTTGATAATTATAACCTTGAGGAATTAAATATTTCAAAAAAAATATATAGAGTTTGCAAAAAAGCAAATGATTTAGATAACTCGATTAATTTTTTTTTAGATTCAAAAAAATTTTTTTATGATACCAAAACCTTATCCAGAATATTTGATCGGAAAAATAATAATTATAAAATGAATTTTTCTTATTTATGAGTATTCGTGTAGCTATTATAGGCCTGGGTGTTGTTGGCAAAAAAAGAAAATTCTTTATTGAAAAAAATAAAAATTATAAACTTGTTGCAGCAAGTGATATAAGATTTAAAAAAGATTTTTCTAGAAATGGTGTTAAATATTTCAAAAATTATCAAGATATTTTGAAGTTGAGATATATTGATGCGATTTTTGTTACTTTGCCAAATTATTTATCTGCAAAAGTAACAAAAGAAGCATTGAGAAAAAAAATTCATGTTTTTTGTGAAAAACCTCCAGCAAAAAATTATAACGAACTTTCAAAAGTGCAAAAGTATTTAAAATCTAGTTTAATACTTAAATATGGATTTAATCATAGGTATCATGGTTCAATAAAATTGGCTAAACAATTTATAGATAAAAAAAAACTTGGAAAAATATTAAATGTTAGAGGATTATATGGAAAAAGTAAAATTCTTACATATACAAAAACTGATTGGCGATCTAAAAAAAAATATGCAGGTGGAGGAATTTTAACCGATCAAGGAATTCATATGCTAGATATTATGAGATTATTTTGTGGTGACTTTATTGAAATAAAATCATTAGTTTCAAACAAGTTTTGGAATTATGATGTTGAAGATGATGTTTTTGCTATTATGAGAACTAAAAATAATATTTTAGCCTCTTTGCATTCTACAGCTGTTCAATGGGAACATAAATTTAGACTAGAAATATCATTAGAAAAAGGTTCTATTATTTGTAATGGTATTTTATCTGGTTCCAAAACGTACGGGAGAGAAAGTATAAATATAAAAATGAACAACAACAAATATCAATTGAGGAATTATAAACAAGAAAAATACACATTTTCAAAAGATAACTCTTGGAAAGAAGAAATTGATGAATTTGCAAATTTAGTTAAAAATAAAAGTCCTGTAAAAATAGGAAATTTAAAAGATGCATTGAAAGTAATGAAAATGATAAATCTTATATATAAAAACGATAAAAAATTAATAAAATGAAAGATTTAAAAAGCATTTCACTGAAATCTAAAAATATAATTGATTTTTCCAGAAAATATTTTGAAAGACTGCAGGATATATTTAAATCAGTAGACAAAAAAAAAATAGAAGAATTAGAAAAAAAATTTTATCAAACTAGGTCTCGAGGTGGAAATATTTTTGTTTTTGGAAATGGTGGATCAGCCGCAAATGCTTCTTCAATGGCAAATGATTTAGGTTTTGACGTATTAAAAAAGACAGGATTGAAAAAGTGTTTTAAAGTTTTTAGCTTAAATGATAATACATCTGTTCTAACAGCGATATCAAATGATGTTGGTTATGATCAAGTATTTTTAGGACAATTAAAAATTCATTTTAGACCTAAAGATCTTGTAATAATTCTGTCAGCATCTGGTAAATCAAAAAACTTAGTTAAAACAGTAAATTGGGTTAAGAAAAATAATGGTTATGTTTTTAGTATTGTTGGATTTAATGGTGGAATATTAAAAAAAATATCAAATAATTATATACATATAAAATCCAATGTTGGGGAATATGGTCCAGTGGAGGATATACAATTGATTATAAACCATATTTTTGCTCATTGGTTTCAAAAAATTTTTAAAATAAGAAAATCTTAAAAGATTTTAAATTAATAATGGATTTTAAAAAAACATTTAAAAATAAAAAAATTTTAATTACAGGTCATACTGGTTTCAAAGGTTCTTGGCTTACAGTTTGGTTACTCCAACTAGATGCAAAGGTTTTTGGTATTTCAGATAGAATACCAACAAATCCAAGTAATTATGAAATAATAAAAAAAAATAAAAATCTTAAAAGTAAATTTATAGACATTACTAACTTGTCTTTAATTAAAAAAATTATAAAAAAATATCAACCAGATTTTATTTTTCATCTTGCCGCTCAGGCATTAGTAAAAAATTCTTATGATAATCCAACAAGAACATTTCTTTCAAATATAATTGGTACGATGAATATCTTAGAAGCATTAAAAAACTACAATAAAAAATGTAGCGTTGTTTTAATAACAAGCGATAAAAGTTACAAAAATTTAGAAATCAAAAGAGGTTATAAAGAAAATGATATACTGGGGGGATATGATCCTTATAGTGCATCTAAGGCATCAGCTGAAATAATAATACAGTCCTATATAAATTCATTTTTTAAAAATAAAAAAAATAAAGTTTTTATTGGTATCGCAAGAGCAGGAAATGTCATTGGTGGTGGAGATTGGGCTGAAAATAGACTCATACCTGACTGTGTGAAGTCATGGTCAAAAAAACAAAAAGTTACAATTAGAAATCCAGAGGCAACAAGGCCTTGGCAACATGTTTTTGAAGCAATACGAGGATACTTAACATTAGCAAAAAAAATTAAACAAAATAAACATCTTCATGGAGAAGCCTTTAATTTTGGACCAAGCCATAAAAAAAATTATAATGTAAATGATGTAATTAAGATATTTAAAAAAAAATGGAGTAATGCTTCATGGAAAATTAGAAGAAAAAAAATATTTTATGAATCCAGCTTATTGAAATTAAATTGCAGTAAAGCAAAGAAAAAGCTTAATTATAAAAGTATTATGTCGTTTTATCAAACTATTAGTTTTACAGCAGAATGGTATAGAAATTTTTATTTAAAAAAAATTAACATGTATAAGTTTTCAGTTAATCAAATCAGCAAATATGAAAATCTAGTTTTAAAAAAAAAATGAAAGTAGTAATACTAGCAGGTGGCTTTGGAACTAGATTGTCTGAATATACAGAGAGTATACCAAAACCTTTGGTAAAAATAGGGAATCAACCAATATTAATCCATATTATGAAACACTATCATAAATTTGGTTACAAAGATTTTATAGTAGCTCTTGGTTACAAAGGATCATTAATAAAAAAATATTTCAATGAAAATAAATTCCCATGGAGAGTAGAGCTAGTAAATACTGGTTTAAAAACAATGACTGGAGGTCGAATAAAAAGACTAAAAAAATATTTAAACAAAGATAGATTTATGCTGACATATGGAGATGGAATATCGAATGTAAATATTAAGAAATTAGTTAAATTTCATATTAAAAATTGTGCTATAGGAACATTAACTGCAGTAAGACCTCCAGCAAGATTTGGTGCAATTAAAATTTATAAAAATTATGTTAATTATTTTAAAGAAAAATCCAAGCTAGATGAAGGTTGGATTAATGGAGGATTTTTTGTTTTCGAGCCGGAATTTCTTAAATATATTAAAAGTGATTCAACTTACTTAGAGAAAGAACCATTAGAAAAACTATCAAAAGAGAAAAAATTAATTGCATTTAAACATCAAAAATTTTGGCAATGCATGGATACTTTAAGAGATAAAAAACTTTTAGAAAAATATTATAAAATTAAAAAATTTTGAAAAAAAAAATACTAGTTGTTGGAGGAACAGGGTTTCTTGGTTATCATTTTTGTAAATTATGTGTGAAAAAAAAATTTGATGTAACGAGTTTATCTTTAAATAAACCAAAAAAAAAAAGAAAACTTAAAATAAAATATATTATTTGTGATATATCAAAAAAAAATGAAATAATTAAAGTCTTAAAAAAAAATTACGATTATGTCATTAATTTTGGTGGTCACGTTAATCATTATGAAAAAATAAAAACATTTAAGACTCATTATAATGGAACGAAATATTTATCTGATTTTTTTCTAAATAGTAAAATTAAGTCTTTTATTCAAATAGGTAGTTGTGTCGAATATGGCTTCAAAAATTCACCCCAAAAAGAGGAAAATATTAATTACAAACAAAAATTGAAATCAGTATATGGTAAAGCAAAACTTTTGGGCTCAGAGTATTTATTAGATTTAAATAAAAAGTATAACTTTCCAGTAAAAATATTTAAACTTTACTTGGTTTATGGACCAAGACAAGATCAAAACAGATTAATACCTATTACAATTAATTCTTGTTTAAGTGGAAAAAAATTTCATTGTTCAAGTGGTGATCAAATGAGAGATTTTCTTTATGTTGATGATCTTATTCACGCATTATATAAATCTTTGGATAACACTGATATAATAGGTAAAACTATTAATTTAGGATATGGAAAGCCTTATAAAGTAAAATATGTAATCAATCTAATTAAAAAAACAATCAACTTAGGAAAGCCAATCTTTGGTAAAATTAAATTAAGAAAAGATGAAATAAAATTTTTATATCCTGATATCAAAAAAGCTAAAAAATATTTAAATTGGAAACCAAAAATATCATTAAAAAAAGGTATAGAAGAGACAATAAATGATTACAAAAAACAGAGAAGTTTTGTTAGCAAATAAAGCTATAAAAGAGTGCTTAACTTATTTAAAAAATAAAATACCCCAAAAAAAAAAAATTATTAATAAAGAGATTAAAATTAATTTTGACAAAGAGTTAAATAATGTAATTATAAATATTTTAAAACAAAGTGGTCTACCAATAATATCAGAAGAAAATAATATAAAAAAAATGAATTATTATTAAAAAAAAATAAAGATTTCTGGATCATAGATCCTTTGGATGGAAGTTTGAATTTTTTAAGAGGAATTAATTTTGCCTCTATTTGTATTTCTTTAATTAAGAATAGAAAAATTTTTCTATCACTAATTCATGACATTCACAAAAATGATACCTATCTTGCAATTAATAAAAAAATTTATTTAAATAGTAAAATAAAATCTTTTAGAAGAAAATTTTTAGATAAAAATACTTCTATATTGTCTACAGGTTTTCCTAGTAATTATAATTTTAAATCAAAAATCATTAACTATAAAAAATACTTAAAAGTGCGCATGATAGGTTGTGCATCACTATCATTGATAGGCTGTATGACAAAAAAATTTGATTGGTACGAAGAAAAAAATATAATGATATGGGATGTTGTATCAGGATATCATTTTAATTCAATTAACAAATGCAAAATTATAAAAAAGATTAATTTAAAAAAATTACCACAGACAATATCAATTGGATATTGTAATTGAGACAAAATTAATAAAAATAATTAAGTAAAAAATTTATGATATCTATAATAATGAATAGTCACAATGGAGAAAAATTTATCGAAAGATCAATCCGGAGTATCCTTAATCAAACCTATAAAAATTGGGAGCTAATCTTTTGGGACAATAAATCAAATGACAATTCTCTAAAGATTATAAATCAATTTAATGATGATAGAATAAAATATTTTTATTCAAAAAATTATGACAAACTTTATAAAGCCAGAAACCTTGCTTTAAAAAAGGCAAAAGGTGAATTTATAGCATTTTTAGATGTTGATGATACCTGGGAGAAAAATAAATTACAAGTTCAATCGGACGACATTATAAAAAATAAAGCAGACATAAGTTTTTCAAATTATTGGGAATTAAAAAAAAATAAAAAAAAAATATTTAAAAAATCTTTGACTGCGAAAAATATCAATAACCAAATTTTAAATAACTACCCTATAGGTATTTTGACAGTATTAATAAAATCAGATGTCTTTTTTAAAAAAAATTTTTTTTTTGACGAGAGTTACGAGATAATCGGAGATTTTGATTTTTTTTTTAGATTATCCACGAAGGTTAAATTTAGTTGTGTAAATTTACCATTAGCAACCTATTTTATTCATAGTAATAATTTAAGTATAAAAAAATTAGATCTAGAAATTGAAGAATTTAATAATTGGATATTAAATAATAATCAAATTTTAATTAATAATAAAAACAAAATTTTTGAAAATCAAAATATAAGAATTTGTAACTATCTTTTTAATGATAAAAAGCTATTTGTAAATTCTTCAGAATTAAAAAAGATTTCTAATATAAAAATTAGATTTAAATTTTACTTAAAATTGATATTACAAAGATTAAACATATTGTGAAAACTTTTATTTTTGGAAAAAAAAGCTATCTAAGCGTAGAACTTCAAAAGAAGATAAAAAATAGTAGAAGCTTTTCTTTGTCAGATAAAAGAATTAAAAATATTAATTTTACTAACTCAAATATAATTATTAATAGTTTTTATTCATCTTTAAAATTAGAAAAAATAAAAAATTATGAGAATTTTATAAATAAAAGTATTTTTGAAATATCTAAATTATTAGATTTATTGAACAAGCAAGAAATAAACCATATAATATATACTAGTAGTTCATCCATATACAACTCAATTAATGAAGATGATTTTACCGATGAAAGAAATAGAAAGCTTTATGCATCCACAAAATATAATGTTGAAAATTTAATAAAAAATTTTTGTTACAAAAATAATATTAAATTAAGTATAACAAGAATATTTAATATTTTTGGAGACAAAGAAAAATTTTCAATAATTTCAAAGATTATAAATTCTTATAAATCAAAAATTATTAAATTAAACTTAATTAATAATGGTGAGTCTATAAGGGATTTCATCCATATTGACGATGTTGTCGAATGTTACAAGAAGATTTTGAAAAATAAAATATTTGGAATAGTTGATGTAGGATCTGGATATGGTGTAAAAATAATAGATCTAATTAACGCTATTGGAAAAAAAAATTTTAAAATCAAGTATTTAAAAAAAAATGAAACTAATTATTCAATTGCACAAGACCTAAAGTTTAAAACAAATAAATTTAAAAGTTTAGAAAAATTTTTAAAAATTAGATTAGAATTAAAGAATGATATTAATTTTGAAAAAATTATTTCAACAAAAAAAAATTATATTCAAGATTATGTACCTGGATCTATTATTTATGGAGCTGGAAAAACAGGAAAAAAATTATTAAAAATACACAAAGAAACTAAAAATAATCATATCAGTTATTTTGTTGACGATAATCCAAAAGTTATTGCAAAAAAAACAATTGAAGGAATAAAAGTACTATCATTCAATGAATTATTTTCTTTAAGTAAATATAAGACTATAAACAATATAATTATTGCAATACCATCTATATCTTCAGAAAAACTGAATAATTTACTAAAAAAATTATCCCCAATATCATTGAATGTATCATATTTTGATTTAGATTTTTTTGGTGAAAAAAATTATTTAAGTTTACCAGATCTCTCAGATAAACTTATTTCAGATATTTTTAAAAGAAAAACTAAAACGCATTACAAGTTTATAAAAAAAATTTATAATAAAACAATCTTAATAACTGGTGCAGGAGGGTCAATAGGCTCTGAGCTTGTAAAACAATCCTTGATCTGTGGTGCCAAAGTTATTGGATTAGATCATTCTGAACTTGGTTTATATAATTTAGAAAACGAATTAAAAACACATTTTGAAAAAAATAAATTTAAATTAGTTTTAGGTTCAATTAATGATAGGCAAAAATTAGAAAAATTAAGAAAAGATTATAACATAGAAGTTGTATTTCATGCTGCTGCTTATAAACATGTTAATATACTTGAAAAAAATGTGTCATTAGCAATTAAAAATAATTTATTTGGAACTAAAAATATTCTGGAAATATTTAATGATAAAAAAATAGAAATCGTAATAATTTCTACAGATAAAGCCGCTAGACCAAAAAGTATTTTAGGAGCAACAAAAAGATTAGCTGAAATAGTTTCTCAAAATTACAGTATTTCAAATAAATTTAGATCAAAAATTAAAATTGTAAGATTTGGAAACGTATTTGGAAGCCAAGGATCAGCTATAGAATTGTTCATACACCAACTTAACAAAAATTTACCTATTACAATAACTAATTTAAAGGCAAAAAGATTTTTTATGTCTATAAGAGAAGCATGCAACTTAGTATTGAATGTTACGGAATTAAATGGAAGCGATATGATATATATTCTAAATATGGGTAAACAAATTTTAGTTAAAGACATTATATATAAGTTAGCTGAAATTAAAAATATAAATACGAAAAATATAATATTAAAAGAAATTGGACTAAAGAAAGGTGAAAAGTTATCAGAAGAACTATCAATAAATAAAAAATTTAAAAAAACTTTTAACAAAGAAATCTTTTTAGTAAAAGAACCTACATATAACCATTCAATTGTAGAAAATATTCTAAAAAGACTTGAATTTGAAATGAAAAATTTTGATGAGAAAAAATTAAGAAATACTATTTTTAACTTTTTAAAAAAAGAACAATAAATCTAAATTTTAAATTTTGAAAACTTTTCAAATTCCAATAAAATTTTTAGCTAAAGTTATCATAAATAATTTTAGAAAACTTTTTATATGCTAATTTCCTATTAAATTTTGATTTGATTGTTAAAAATGCTTCTTTCCTTTTTCTTTGTTTGGCTTGTTCATCAATATGATTATTAAATATTAGATTGTTGATTAAAGAATAATTTGTATCATTTATCTTATTAAAAACTATTCCATTTCTATTGTTAATTAATTCTATGTTTCCAGGTATATTATTACAGACGACTGGTATTCCACAACTCATTACTTCCATATTGGTAAAAGCAATTCCTTCTGAATGGCTTAAATTTATAAAGTAATCAACTTGATTTTTTTTCAAGTACGTAAAAAGATTTGGAATTCTCTCAATATATTTGTAATTAATTAAATTAGACTCTTCATTTAATTTATCTTTAACTTTTTTTTGAAGATGGCCATTCCCTATGCAAGTATAATTTACCTCAATTTTTTTATTTTGTTTTGCGAAATTAGTTACTAATTCAATTATGGACAAAGGATCTTTCACATCAATCAAAGATCCACAACTTAAAAAAAAAATTTTTCTTTTATTTTTATTTGTCTTATTAAAAAAATTTTGAGTATTCATACCAAGATAAGACTTAATTATTTTTTTTCTACTTATTAAATTTCTACTTATTAACTTTTTTTTGTGTCCTTCGTTTAGTATCAAAATAAATTTTAGTTCTTTAAATTTTTTTTTTTCAAATGCAACAAATGGATCATTTAAAAGAAAACCATTTAAATCACTTCCTAATGTTCTTGAAAAACTATTTTTTATTTTAAGTTTATTAAATGAAATCAAAATAAAGTTTGACCAAAAAGAAAAGAATATATCATTTTTTAAATCATAAGAATTTTTTTTAATATAACTACACACTATTTCGGAATAAAAATTTTCTTTAATTATCATATAAATTTTTTTTAAAAAAAAAGTCTGCCCCACTTTATTTATTTCATTCCACAAAGATGCTTTAAATAAAGATTTAAAAAATATAATAATTATAGATTTGGAAAAAAATAATTTCGAAAGACCGTAATCAGTATATATATTCTTATAATGTCTATAAGATTTTAATGTAAAGCTCTTTTTTTTTATTGGTATAATATTTACTCTTTTGAAAATTTTTGATAGATAAATTATCTCATCCTTTATAAATGGAGAATCGTTGCCTTTAGACGGATAATCGTATGTAAAAAAATTTACAGTTTTACTAATTTTTTTCATTTTAACAAATTTAAGTATTACGAACTATATTTCTGATTTTTAAGATTTAACATCTTTTGAATTATTATTTTTAAAATATTATATAATGGGTTTTAAACTCACATAGTGCATTCTTCAATAAACTTTTTAAATGAGATAAATAAATAATACTTATTTTAAAAAATTTATCATTTAGGTTTATTTTGCAAGTTAAATAAAATATAAAAATAAAAATCTTAATTATGATTTCTGTTGTCGATATTGGTCTTGGAAATTTTATGTCTGTGGCAAATATTTTAAAAAAAATAGGATATGAAGTTAAACTAGAAAACCATTACGATAAAATATCAAATTCTAATATTATAATTCTTCCTGGAGTTGGTAGATTTGATGTATTTATGGATGAGCTTAAAAAAAATAGATTAGATTTAGCACTTAAAAATGCCTACCATAATAATTCTAAAATATTGGGAATATGCGTCGGTATGCATGTTTTATTAGACGAAAGTGAGGAGGGAAATTCCGAGGGATTAAAACTAATAAAAGGCAAAGTAAATAAATTTTCACTAAATGAAAAAAAAATTAAAGTTCCTCATATGGGTTGGAATAAGGTTAAAATTTCGCAATCTAACAAAAATGAATTTAATAATTTTGAAGACTCTAAATTTTATTTTATTCATTCATACTATGCCAAACCAACTTTAACTGAGAATATAGTAGGCACCACTGTGCATGGACATGAATTTGCATCAATAATAAAAAAAAATAATATATATGGCGTACAATTTCACCCTGAAAAAAGTCATAATTATGGAAAATTTTTTTTTAAAAAATTTTTAAATGCCTGATAAAAGAATTATACCATTGCTCTCTTATCATAATGAAGAATTAGTTAAAACAATACAATTTAAAAATAGGCAATATATAGGAGATGCTTTAAATGCAGTTAAAATATTTAATGAAAAGTTTGTGGATGAAATAATTTTATTAGATATTGGACCAGAAAAAAGAGCTAATTACGATATAAACTTCTCTTTTTTAAAATATCTTTTAGAAGAATGTTTTATTCCTGTTACATACGGAGGAGCAATTAAAAGTATAGATGATGCTAAAAAAGTTTTTGATTTAGGTATTGATAAAATTTCGATTAATTCTGCTTTTCTGAATGATATTTCATTAGTAAATAAAATTGCAAACAAATTTGGTTCACAAAGTGTGGTTATAAGTTTAGATATTAAACAAGATATTTTTAAAAATTTCTACATTTATAATTATAAAAATGAAAATTCAGTTTTAAACTTGGATCTAAAAAATTTTTTAATAAAGATTCAAGAAAGTGGGGCTGGTGAAATTCTAATTAATTCTGTTGATCATGATGGAAAAATGAAAGGCATGAATAAAAAATTAATTAATTATACTAATAATATTTGCTCTATTCCAATTATTTATTGCGGTGGAGTTGGTAGTTTGATGGATATCAAAGAAGTATTTAAATTGAATGTAGATGCTATAGCATGTACATCTTTTTTTTGTTTTTATGGAAAAAATAAATCTGTGCTTATTACCTATCCTTATGAAGATTTTGGAGCAATAAAATGAGAACTTGTACTTTTTGTATTATGAATGAAAGCTGCGAAGGCATTTTTTTTGACAAAAATGGAAGATGTAACTTTTGTCTAGAATTTGAAAATACTATTTTAAATAATTTAGGTAAAAGTAAAGATACAAAAAAGAGTCTTCAGAATTTATTAGATCATATTAAAAAATTTAAATCTAAAAACAAAAATACTTATGACTGTATTGTTGGTTTATCTGGTGGTGTCGATAGTTCATATACACTATTAAAAGTTGTTGAATGCGGATTAAACCCACTTGTAGTACATCTGGATAATGGATGGAACTCAGAGTTAGCACAAAATAATATTGAAAATTTAATTAAAAAATTAAAAGTTGATTATTATACCCATGTGATCAGATGGTCAGAGTACAGAAATTTAATGCAATCATTTTTTGAATCTGATGTAATTGATATTGAGCTTTTAACAGACAACGCGATGTTGGCTGTAAATTATCAAATCGCAAATAAATATAATATTCCTTTTATATTAGCAGGAACTAATTCTTCAACAGAGGGAATGAAAATGCCAAAAAATATGAATTGGTTTAAGTTTGATAAAAGAAATATAATATCTATTCATAAAAAATTTACAAATAAAGATTTTAAAAGTTACCCGATAATTGGAATATTGGATCTAATCTATTTTATTTTATTCAAGAGAATTAAATGGATAAATTTTCTAGATTATTTCATTTATGATAAAAAAATTGCAGAGGATGAATTGGAAAAAAAATTTCAATTTAAAAGATATAAATACAAACACTATGAGTCAGTATTTACAAGATTTTATCAAGGCTACATATTACCAAGAAAATTTAAGATAGATAAAAGAATTCTTCATTTAAGCACATTGGTAGTAACCAAACAAATTTCAAGAAATGAAGCTTTAAAAGAGATAGAAAAGTCTACATATAGCTCTCATTATGAAATGCGAGAAGATAAAAATTTTTTTTTAAAAAAAATGAATTGGTCTGAAAATGATTTAGAAGTTTATATTAAAAGAGAGCCCATAAGTCACTACGCATATCCAAATAATAGAAAAATATATGAGTTTTTAATAAAATGTTATAAATTTTTTAAACTAAAGTTTATATAATTTATTCTTTATTTCCTTTTTGTATCTGTTTCTAGTATCTATAAGTAATTTTGATTTTTTTAATATTTTTTTGTAGTCATAGCAATCATGATCTGTAATTAAAAATACAACATCATATTTAGACAAATTTTCTAAATTTGAAGATTTGATTTTATAATTAAATTTTCTTGATTTTATTTCTTTTATGTATGGATCATTATAGTCAGTAATTATTTTTTTAGTTTTCAGTATTTTTATAAAATCGAGCGCAGGAGACTCCCTCATATCATCCACATTTTTTTTATACGCAACACCAAGAATTAATGCTTTTTTAATTTTTTTGATTTTAAATGTTTCTTTTATTATCCAGTCTGGCATCATGTCATTAATTCTGCCTGCAAGACCTATAAATTTTAGATTTACTTTTTTTTTATCCGCAACCCATTGTAGATAATATGGATCAACAGGAATACAATGCCCACCTACTCCAGGCCCTGGTTCAAAAGCCTGAAATCCAAAAGGTTTTGTGCTAGCAGCTTTAATAATTTGATTCATATCTAAATTATATTTTTTAGCTAAAATTTTTAATTCATTAACTAAGGCTATGTTGACGCTTCTGAATGTATTTTCAAATATTTTTGCAAATTCTGCAGTTTCAATATTTTTTACTTTCACAGTTTTGTTAACGATTTTAGAGTAAATTTTATTAGTTATACTGCTGCAAAATTTTGTATAACCGCTGCATAATTTCGGAATATTTTTAATGTTATACTTTTTATTGTTTGGATCTTCTCGCTCAGGTGAATAACCAACAAAAAAATCTTTTCCAATTATAAATTTTCTATCTTTTATTATTGGATCGATTAATTCTCTAGTTGAACCAGGGTAGGTCGAACTTTCTAGAATAAGTAATTGACCTTTTCTTAAATATTTTAAAATACTCTTTAGTGTATTTTGTATAAATGTTAGATCTGGTTTTTTGCTCTTATTTAATGGAGTTGGCAAACACAATATAATTATATCAATTTTTCCAATATCTTTTAAATTATCCCTAGGATGAAATTTTTTTTTAGTAGATAGCAAATCATTATTTTTTATATGTTTTATATATGACTTGCTTTTTTTTAATTTTTCTATTTTTTTTTTATCAATATCAAATCCAAAAACGTTAAATTTACTTTTAGCAAATATACAAGCTAAAGGTAAACCTACATAACCTAGCCCAATTATTCCAATATTTGCTGAATTGTTATTTATATTTTGAATTAATTTATTTTTATAATTCATTTTTTTAATTATTTTGATTTGTTTATAGTGTACTAAATCAAAATTATATGAAAAAATTTTGTATAATAGGTGTCGCTGGTTTTGTAGCAAAAAAACACTTAAATTGTATTAAAAATTTAAAAGGAGAAGTTATAGCCGCTTGTGATATTCATGATAATGTAGGCTTTATAGACAGTTATTTTCCTGAATGTAAGTTTTTTAAAGACGAAAAAAAATTTTTTACTTTTGTAAAATTACATAAGCCTGATTATTTGATAGTTTGTTCACCGTCTCATTTACATTTTAAACATATAAAAAAAGGTTTTATTTCAAATGTGAATGTTATTGTTGAAAAACCTCCCCTGCTGAATTTTGATCAATATAGAAAAATTATATTATTTGAAAAAAAATACAGAAAAAAGTGTTTTTGTATATTTCAGTTGAGGGTAAACGAAAGTTTAAAATTTCTTAAAAGAGAAATTGAAAAATCAAATAAAATAAATAATGTCGAAATTTCTTATACAACTTATAGAGGTGATTGGTATTTTCAAACCTGGAAAAATAATAAAAAAAAATCAGGCGGATTAGGAATCAATATAGGCATTCATTTTTTCGATATTTTAATTTGGATTTTTGGAAAAATATATGAATTTAAGATTATTAGCAAATCTCAGAGTAGAATGACTGGAGAAATACAACTTAAAAAGGCCAATGTAAAGTGGATGTTATCTGTGGAAAAAGTTAAACGCCACAAATTATCTTCCTACAAATATGAAAGACATATGATTGTAAATAAAAAAAAATATAATTTTGATAAATTCAATGATTTACATAAAAGAAATTATGAAATGATTATTTACAAAAACAAATTTCATTTGAGTGAGTTTGAAAGTATTATTAAATTGATGAAAAGTTTAAAAAAATGAAAAAAAATTTTATTCATGAAACATGTTATATTGATAAAAATGTAAAAATTGGTAAAGGCACAAAGATTTGGCATTGGACACATGTATCTAAGAATTCAAAAATTGGCACGAATTGTATATTGGGACAAAATGTTTTTGTTGGAGAAAATGTTAAAATTGGAAATAATGTTAAAATTCAAAATAATGTTTCAATCTTCGAAGGTGTCACACTTGAAGATGGAGTGTTTTGTGGACCATCAGTAGTTTTTACTAATGTGAAATATCCAGTTTCAAATAAGAAAATTCCAAAAAACAAATATATGAAAACAATAGTAAAGAAAAAGTCTACGCTAGGGGCAAATTCTACAATTTTATGTGGAATAAGTATTGAAAAAAATTCACTTGTTGGAGCAGGTTCAGTTGTAACAAAGAAAGTTAGAAAAAACTCTGTAGTTGTTGGCAACCCTGCAATTGAAATAGGAAAAACTTGTTCATGTCAGAATAGAATATTCAAAAAACCGTTTAAAGATGTTTTAAAATGTAGCATTTGTAAAGATGTGGTAAAATAATTATGAAATAATTTTTAATAAAAATCTTTTTTTCAATATTATGCTTAACGATTTAGATATCTATAATAATAATTTAAAACAAAAAATAATTAAAAACATAAAAAAAACTATAAAAGAGAATAGTTTTATTTTTGGAAAAAATGTTTCAAAAATAGAAAATAAATTATCAAAATATACTGGATCAAAATTTGTAATAACTGTTGGCTCAGGTACAGACGCTTTATTATTATCTTTATTGAGTTTGAATTTAAAATTTGGGGATAAAGTAATAATTCCTAGTTTTTCTTGGCTTTCAGTTTTAGAAGTAGTCTTATTACTAGGTTTAAAGCCAGTTTTTTTGGATACCGATTTAAAAACTTTTAATTTAGAGGTTGAAAATCTAGAGAAAATTATTGACAAAAAAACAAAGGTTTTAATTTCAACTTCTTTATTTGGAAGGACTGTAGACCTGGGAGAAATCAGAAAAATATGTAAAAAAAAAAATATTATACTAATTGAGGATGCTGCACAAAATTTTGGATCATATGTTGGAAAAAAAAATGCTTGTAATATTGCAGATATGACCTGCACAAGTTTTTTTCCTAGTAAAAATTTAGGTTGTTTTGGTGATGGAGGTGCAATATTTACAAATAAAAAAAAATATTATGACAAATTAATTAAACTTAGGAATCATGGCCAAACCAATTATAACAACGGCAAAATAGTTGGAATAAATTCACGATTAGGATCTTTACAAGCAGGCATATTAATTGAAAAGTTTAAAGATTTCGAAAATAAAAAAAAAAAACAAAAATTATTATACCAGCAATATATTGATTTTTTTTCCTCAAAAAAAATTATCGGTTATCCTGAAATTAGAAATGATAAAAAATACTATGATGACATGAATTCACAGTTTTCAATTTTAGTAAAAAAAAGGAATATTTTAATTAATGAACTTAAAAAATACAAAATTAATTATAAAATTTATTATACAAAACCTCTCTATAAACAGTATAAATTAAAAAAAATCGGAAGTTTGAAAAATACTGAATATATTTGCAAAAAAATAATTTCTTTACCATTCAATGATTTATCAAAAAAAAGATTTAACTTTGTAATTAAAGCACTCAATAAAATAATTTCAAAAAATAAAGGATTATTCTTTGAGGAAAAATAATATTCTATTTGTCCACCCTATCAAACAATTTAGTGGATCTCTAAAAAGTTTAGAAGAATATTTAAAATTATTAGATAAAAAATTTAACTTTATATTTTTGTCTCCTAAGGGCGAGGCTTCAAATCGACTTAAAAAATTTGGTAAAGTTATTACTGTTATTGGATTATCAAAATTTGATAATTCTCAACTAGGTTACTATAAAAACTTTAGATGGTTAATAATTCTTAGAGAATTATTTTTTTTTTTTCCAACTTTATTTTCAGTTATGTATATAAAAAAAAAAAAATTCAAGATTGATATTATTCATTTTAATGAAATAACTCTTATTCCTACAATTTTTTTATTTAAATTTTTCTTTAAAATTCCTTTTATATTGCATTGTAGAATATTATTCAAAAAAGAAAACTTTTTTGGAAAAAAAATATGTAATTACTTAAAAAAAAATATCTACCAAATAATAGCAATAGATAATGATGTAAAAGAATCATTTCCTAAATTTTTAAATATTCAAGTTGTGAGAAATATATTAGTAAAGTTGCCTAAAAAAAAGATTACTAAAAAAAAATTTCATAAGAAAAGTGTTACCCTTGGATATATGGGTAGTTTTCTAAAGTATAAAGGTTTAGAAGATTTAATAGGAGTTTATAAAATATTAAAAAAAGAAAATTTTAAAATAAATTTGTATTTGGCAGGTAATTTTATTTCAAACAATAAAATTTTTGAAATTTTTGGAATTTCAAATAATATAAATAGAGATCTTATTAATTTTGATGGAATCAAAAATATGGGACATATAAATAAGCTAGAAAATTTTTATTCAAAAATAGATTTACTTTGTTTTCCAAGCTATCTAAATGCATTAGGAAGACAAGTTTTTGAAGCTGCATATTTTAAAATTCCAAGCATTGTATGTATTAAAAAAAAAAAATCTGATAGTTTTATTCACAATTTAACAGGAATGAGATTTCAAAAACCTGGTTCTCAAATAGAATTAAAAAAAATAATAAAATTTTTTTATACGAATAAAAGAAAAATTAAATCAATGGGAGACAATGCCTTTAAGTTGGTAACTAAAAATTATAATATCGAAAATAATTATTTGAAATTAGAAAAGATTTACATGAATTCACTAAAAATTTCAAAAAAGAGAAATAATTTTTTGTGATACTTTCTTGTGGCCTAACTTTGTATAATGAACACTATCATAAAAATATTCATTTTTATTCAAAGTATCCTCAAGAGATATAAAATAGTCTAATTCAAGCTTTAAAAGTTTTTCATAAATATATTTATTTATTTTTTTTTCTGATTTTTTATCATCTCTTTCTATAGTATAAATTAAATATACTTCTTTATTAAGTGCTTGAAGCCTATTAATTTCTGATATTAATAACTCTATTGAAAAGTCTATAAGCTCTTTTTTATTTTGATAACCTCTTGTATCGTTTCTCTTTGAAAAAAAATTATTTATATCATATTTTGTAGATATAAAACTAATTGCCTCAGAAATAGCAGGTAAAAAATAATCTTTATTATTTAAATAAAAATGGGCTGTATCGGCATCAGCATATTCTCTATAAAAATCTCCTGGAGCAACTACAAAAAAATATTTATTAGCCTCAGAAAGTCTAAAATCATATCT
>MDSZ01229367.1_pt1 | contig 54729 bp, 58 predicted proteins | sample 811201 | NCBI WGS metagenome assembly MDSZ01 (sample SAMN05326647, study PRJNA326480) | marine metagenome | isolation source: seawater | place: Indian Ocean: North | collected 2010
ACAGGTGATTGAGGAGGTATAAGAGTTCGTCTGCACTGGATTTCGTAGCTTAAGCAACTCCTACAGGTGATTGAGGACGTATAGGAGTCCGGCTATCGCCGATTTCGCGGGTGAACCCGCTCCTACAGGTGATTGAGGCGTATAAACGTCCGGCTGTGCCGGATTCGCAGCTGAAGCAGCTCCTACAGGTCAACGGACGTGAGACTGAGTCCGGCTATCGCCGGATTTCGCAGCTGAAGCAGCTCCTACAGGTAATTGAGGCGCATAAGACTCCGGCTGCGCCGGATTTCGCAGCTGAAGCAGCTCCTACAGGTCAATGGACCATAGGATGAGCCCGGCTATCGCCGGATTTCGCGGGTGAACCCGCTCCTACAGGTGATTGGTGACGTATAAGCGTCCGGCTGCGCCGGATTTCGCAGCTAAAGCAGCTCCTACAGTAACCGGTAAGACTGTTGTTTACAGAGCGCAGTTCAAAACGCCAGCACGCTGCCATCCCAATGCAACAGGTGGCCATTCTGTTCCGGGCTGAGTTCTTCTAACACCTTGCTTAACCGCTCTGCCGTTAACTCCGGAGTGTAAAGCCTGCCCTCTTTGATATTGGCCTGAAAGGGTTCGGATAACGCGCTGTCGGTGGTGCCTGGATGGGTGGCGACGACGATGCTACCTGGGGCTTTGCGCTGCCATTCGATGCTGAGGGTTTTTATAAACATATTCAGCGCGGCTTTGCTCATACGGTAGCTGTACCAGCCGCCGAGCTGGTTGTCAGTAATAGAACCGACCATGGCGGAGAGTGACATCCACTTTAATGCAGAGCTGCGTTTCAGCAGCGGCGCGACAACCTGGGCCAGATGGATATGTGCCAGCAGGTTGATCTGCATATTCTGCAGCAGAAAGTCATCCGTGATGTCTTTTAAGGCTTTTTCTGGCTGGCGTTCTTTTGTGTGCAGTATACCGGAGCAGACGATCACGGCATCCGGCAGGCCGTGGGATTTCAGCCATGCGGTGATGGCGGGGATATTGGCGGCATCGGCCAGATCGGTTTGCAGGTGTACATCGTTACCCTGTGGATCTGACCCGTCTCTTTCTCGTGATTTTATGTCTTCCCTGCCAATGGTCAGCACGCGTGCACCAGCATTTTGCCAGTGTGCGATTAAGGCCTGGGCAATCGTGCCACCGGAACCGGCGATGAGGATGCTGTGGATATTGGTCATGGCAATATCCTGCCCTTTTGGCGCCATTATGGGAAGGGATTAGGATTGGACGGGTTTGGATTGAAAGGGTCTGATGGAGATTGAAGGCGATGAATGGATGGATCACATAATGTCCGGCTGCGCCGGATATCGTAGCTGAAGCAACTCCTACACCTACAATTGAAGCAGAACGCGAGACCGGGTCCGGCTATCGCAGCTGAAGCAACTCCTACAATTGAATCAGAACGCGAGGCCGGGTCCGGCTGCGCCGGATATCGCAGCTGAAGCAACTCCTACACCTACAATTGAATCAGAACGCGAGACCGGGTCCGGCTGTGCCGGATTTCGCAGCTGAAGCAGCTCCTACACCTACAATTGGATCAGAACGCAAGGCCGGGTCCGGCTGCGCCGGATATCGTAGCTGAAGCAACTCCTACTCCTACTCCTACTCCTACTCCTACTTCTACTCCTACTTCTACTTCTACTTCTACTTCTACTTCTACTTCTACTTCTACTTCTACTTCTACTTCTACTTCTACTTCTACTTCTAAATGGTAAGTCGTGGCCATGAGAAACAACACCCCATACACCAAAAAGTCTCTATCTGGATCTTTCGGGATACATAATCCGCAGATAAAGCCAGACAAATGGAAAAACGACAAAAGCGCTCAGATAAAGCAGAGGTGGGAAAAAGATCAGCAGCAGCATGATAAAAGGCGCTGCGACAACGCCAATAACGATATAGCCGAACACCAGCGTTAAAACGTGCTCGATTTGGTAATGAATCAGAAGAGTTATAACCAGTGGCAACAGAACTACGACCAGCAGCAAGCCGGTTAAGAATCGCTTCCATGCTGGTCGTACTTTTCGGGTCTGTTGTTTGTTTTGCGCTTGCTTATTTTTCACTTCCTTGGCTTGCGTCATCCTGGACTCCTTTTCCCTGCATATTATTCAGGTCAGTGAAGGCAACACTGTTTGTATTTTTTACCACTGCCACAGGGACATGGTTCGTTACGCCCTACTTTGGGCGCATCCCGCACAACGGTCCGTGGTATTTCTTCAGCAGCTTTTCGTACATCAGACCAGAACTGGTAAATTTTTATGACGGCAGGTGTTATTTCGGCAACGGTTTGCTGATGTTCCTCCAGTGACAGAGCTTCCAGTACGTCGAAATTGTCCTCACGGCCGTGGAGAGAGATAGCATACAAACAGGAACTGATCTCTTCTGGCATGTCAGGCCAACAACAAAGATCAACGCCGCGCATATAACCAAAGGCCCATTCTTCTGCGACATAAACAATGCCTTGTTCGGTTTCGCTGTAGGGTAGCAATACTTCGTAGTGTTCCGGGCTGCTGACTAATACCGTCTCAATGGAGACCATATGCTTGGATACAAGCTGCAGAAAATGAAGTTCTTCCTCTTCTTCCCAGTCCGGCAGATAACTGTCATTGCCTGCTTTATTCCATAATGCTGGGTACCACTGATCCGGATAAATCATATTTGGACTGGAAACCACTGCAGCACAGAAACCATCCAGCTCGGCCATACAAAGCACAGAGTCGTCTGTTCCGTACTTCATCAGGATATCCTCAAGCCAGCCAATCTCATCCTCCGTCAGGAAGATATCTGAGATGTCCTCCTCATATACCGGCTCTCTGCGCTCAATCCAGTACTTAAAAATATCACTGGCCGCAGGCCCTAGCTGAGCAACCAGTGCCTGATATTCTTCATCAGTAAGTGAGCTCAGTTCTTCCTGCCCTTCATCGTTAAAAAACATGGCCATAACGGCCATTTTTTCAGCCACTGTCTCAGGCTTGTCGACGACGCCCCAAAGTTCAGAAGCGTACAGGTAACCTTTACACCAGCCTTGCGGGAAGAGAAATTGCGGACGATGAATATCGTTGACGCTGAGAATAGGTTCGTAGTTTTCCGGGGAGCCCATCAGCGTATCAATCAGGCTGTTTATATGGCGCATGGTCAGCACCATAAAATCCTGGTAATCGGCTTCTTTTTCCCAGTCAGGTTCAAACCCCCGGCCACCCCAGATTTCCGGATACCACTCGTTGGGGCGAATCAGATGGGGTCCAGAGACAATAGCCGTCAGGTAGCCATCAAGCTCGTCGACGGAAAGCAGACCATAGTCTTTCCCGTATTGCTGAAGAAGATCATCCAACCGTTCGACTTCTTCCCCGAGCAGCGGCGCGTTAAGTTGAGGGTCCGGCAACATATGCCTCTCCAGAGATGTAAATTTCGTCAGAGAATATCATTGCCAACGCTTCAATTCACTGACGCATACGGAGATCAGGTGCGATATCCTGATACTGTGCCTCAGTACACATCCCGGCGATAACGGTCGCTGAGCAGCAATTGCTGCATGGTGGTTTCGCCCAGCAGGTTTTTTAAGGTGTCTTCAACGCCTTTGGCCATCCCATCGCGGCTGCCGCAAATATAGAGGTAAGCGCCTTTTTCCAGCCAGTCTTTCAGCTGTTCTGCTTTGCTTTCCAGTACGTATTGAACATAACCTGCATGGCTGAATTCCGCCGGTGGCGTTTCATGGCTGTCGAACTCATGATTAATAAACCGTGAGTAGGCGAAATCAAGCTGTTGCAGTTCGCCGCTGTACACCCAGCGCTTCAGTTCGGTATGCCACGGGCGGTCATGGGTCGGGCTGCGTTCACCAAAGATCAGCCAGTTACTGGACGGTTCTTCGCCACAGGTATTATTTAATTCACGTTGTTTTATGTGCGCGCGCAATCCGGCCAGCCCGGTACCGTTGCCGATTAATATCATAGGTGCGTGGTCGTCTGGCGCGTGAAATTTAGGATTGCTTCGCAGTGTTGCTTCGACACTGTCACCGGCTTTGGCGTTGTGGCATAACCAGCCCGAGCCAACACCAGGTTTACCGTCCGGAAAGTGTTGTTCGCGTACTAACAGGCGAATGCTGTTTTCCGCGGGGATACTGGCAATGGTGTATTCACGTTTTATGATGTTGCCCTGTTCGTCCGGCACCCAGAGTTCGGCAATATCACCGGCCTGCCACTGCGGTATCCTGCCGTGCCAACCAAGTTCAATCTGATACATGCCGCCACCCGGGCTGCCCGGGTTGATCCATTGGCGGTTGTGAAATATCAGTGTCCGGCTGTTATCCGACGGGTCTGGTTTTGGCGATGTCTGCGATGCGTCAGCGATGCCGTGTTCATTAAGCAATTGCTGCCATTTATTTAACGCAGCAGTATTCATATCGTCGACGGTGACGGTATCGAATAATGGCTCTGCACCGGCCTGCATTAACTGTTGATTCAGCCGTAAACCAAACGCACAGAAATGTGAGTATTCGCTATCGCCCAATGCCAGAACAGCAAAGCGGATGCCATTGACGTCTGCGTTTTGCAGCTGAGATAAGAACAGCCGGCCATTGTCTGGGGCTTCGCCCTCACCTGTAGTGCTGGCAATAATAAGCAGGTGTTTAATGTGGGGAAATTCTTTGCTGTTACGACGACTGTCGATCAGACTGGTCGCCTGATTTAATGCGATACACGGTGCAGATATCTGTTGTGACAGCGTTTCTGCCAGCGTGCGTGCCTGCCCGCTTTCACTGGCATAAGCAACCAGAGTGGCAGATTCAGCAGTGTGAGCATTGTTTTTATTATACCGCTGCCGCCAGCGCATGATGGGCTGGCGGTAGCAGTATAAAGAAAATATCAGATACGCCAGCACCAGCGCGCCGGCGATCAGATAAGGCTGAGGGGTTAGCATCAGTCAGGCAGTACCTCAAATACTGCAGTGTAGGTTGCACTGCGCTGAGTGGCCGGTGCCTGTGCTTTATCGTCTTTGTATTCCGCTTCCATAAAGTAGCGGCCGGCGCCCTGCCAGTTCACAGTGATTTCACCGTTTTTATTGGTTTCCAGTTTAATTTCGTCCTGGCTGTTACGGTAGCGGGTACCTTCTTTAATCAGCACCACTTCGGCACCGGCCAATGGTTTACCATTCAGCATCAGTGCAAATTCTGCTTCTTCGCCCGCATACAGATCGTTCGGATGAGTCAGCGCTTTTAATTCCACGCCTTTACCGGTGATTTTCTGCACACTGTCAGATGGCTCGCCTGCAGTTACAAAGGTTTCAGCACGACGGTAGCTTTCAACCACGCGCAGTTCTTTGGCATCGGCCGGAATGGCTTTCTTAATTTCGTCCGGAGTCGCACTCTGACCACGGCCCGGGAACATATGGCGTTTGCCATCGGCGTCTTTCCAGAATGCGTTCATTCCAGCCATGGACATATACACGCGGTAGGTACCTTCCTGCTTCATGGTCAGATCAAAAACGGTACGCAGTTTACCTTTGCTGGCATTTTCTGGTTTTACTTCGCTTCCGTCTGGTGCAGTAATATGAATGCCTTCAGGGCGCAGGGCAACGTGGTCGAAATTAAAAATACTGTTGGAAACCGCCGCATCAAAGCTGACTGCAGGTTCTTCACCGGACAGTACAGTAACATCCGGCAGTATCCATAAACGGTGCGCCTGAACAGACAGAGTACCGGTAATTAATGAGGCAAATACCAGCGGCTTGATCATTCGTTTTAACATAATGTGCTCCTTGAGTTCTGGTGTACTGCTAGTTTTGGTGTACTGGGGCATATAAAACGGTGTTTAACTGACTCCCAGATTTAAACGTGCGCAGTGTGTCGGTTGCCAGATATCGTTGTTATCGTGTTGTAAGTCGTTCTTTATCGCTGCTTTTCATTTTCAGATCGTCAGTTTCAGATCGTCATTTTCAGTTCATCAGGGTTTGATCGTCAGGGCTATTTCACCCAGTTCGGATTCGCCCTGAGCAGTTAACGTCTGCGCTTTAGCCGCAGGCCAGCTGAACGGAATATTGAGAATTTCACGTCCGCCCACTTCACGGGCCGCTTCAACACGCAGGCGGTATTCACCATCAGACAGATCTTTCAGTTGCGCTTTACCGGCAGTAAAGCTGAGGTCGTATTTGCCTGGGCCCTGGGTCGCGGCACTGACGCCATCCACCGGCATTTCCAGACTGCGGCCGCTGCGACGCCACCACTGACGCATGTCTTTCAGCCATTTTTTGCCTTCGTCATCACGCATATCGGTGTCGTACCAGACGGCGAGATTGATCACTTCTTTGCTGTCTTTATTTTCCAGCCACACAGCCACGTAGGGGTTGTGGTATTCCGCCACGGTCATTTCCGGAATTTCTACAGACAAGTCCAGCTCTGCAGCCTGCACAGAGGAAGCTGCTGCTACGGCAAAGGTCAGCGGTAACAGAGTGCGGGTCATGGTTTTCATACAATCTCCATCAATGAAGGGTCAGAACAATAATAAGCAGTGGAATCAGCACCCCGAGTCCCACCATAGGCCAGGTCGACGGACGCTGGCGGGCATAACGCACCAGCAACCACAAACCGCTCAGTGAGAACACCAGACAGAGCACGGAAAACACGTCGATAAACCACGCCCATGCGCTACCGGTATTGCGGCCTTTATGCAGATCATTCAGGAACGAAATCACACCGCGACTGGTGTCTTCGTAAATCAGTTCACCGCTTTCGCGGTCAATGCTGAGCCAGGCATCACCACCGGGTTTGGGCATGCCCAGATAAACTTCGGAGTCATCCCATTCAGCGGCAGAATCCGGTGTACTGATGTTATATTCCTGCAACAGCCACTGGCGCACGCCCAGCGGTAACGGGCCATCCCCGCGCTTGTTCAGCAGGGTCAGAATCCCTTCACTCAATTCAGCTTCCACTGTGGTGGTCTGCGGGCTGGCTTCGATATCGGCGGCGTGATTGAGCGTGATCCCGGTAAAAGCGAACAGCACCATACCAACCAGACAGACAGCCGAGCTGATCCAGTGCCACTGGCGTAATGTTCCGGGGATGATACTTCCCAGCAAAAGATAATGATTCCTATTTAATTTAAGGCATCATAATGAGAATGCCCGGGTCATGACAACCCGGGAAACGTAGATAAATGTCAGAAATCGACGGTTAAGCCCACATTCAGACGACGGCCGTCCAGTACAACGTCGTAGTCTTCATTAGTGACCTGACGATTAAGAACGTTATAAACACCAGCTTTTACGGTGGCATCCGGGTTCAGTTTGTAGTTCAGACCGGTATCCACAAAACCATAGCCAGGGGTCGCATCAGACAGCGAGGTACGGCTCAGGTACTCGCTCGCTTCACCACGGTAGTTACCCTGCAGCCACAGACCAAGAGCCGCAGTGGTCTGCCAGTCGAAGCTGACGTTGGCCATGTTTTTCGGGTTTTTGTTCAGCGGATCACCTTTGAACTCACCGCTCTTCTGCTCAGATTCGGTGTAGGTGTAGCTGGCAGCCATGGTCAGAGCCGTAGTGATGCCATAATCCACAGTGATTTCCACACCGCGCAGCTGGGCTTCAGAAATGTTGTTCTGAGTGCTGATAAAGCGGTAGTTGTTAGGGCCATAGCTACAGATCCAGGTCGCCGGATCGTTCTCGTCGTAGCCCGCGTTGGTAGCTACATCGGAGTCACAGGTGCGCTCTTCAGCGATCTTGTCTTCATAGTCGGTCTGGAACAGCATCACACTGGTGGTGAAGTCGGCAGTCATCGCACTGTAGACGAAGCCGGCTTCATAGCTGGTGCTTTTCTCCGGATCCAGATCCTCGTTACCGATAATCAGAGCGTTTGGAACATCGCGACCGGCCGGGCGCTGACGACCACCGGTTGCCTGACCAAAACCTTCGGTCGCGTTTGGCAGTGTTGGCTGCTTGTAGCCGGTGGACACACCACCCTTAAACGTAAAGCTGTCGTTGAGGTGATAAACCGCATACACACGCGGCGTCAGGTGACCACCGAACAGTTCATCATCGTTGTAACGCAGGCCCGTGGTAACGTTCAGATCCTGGCTTACCGCCCAGTCTGCTTCGACGTAGGCTTCGCCCAACCAGCGATCCATTTTGGTTTCAGCACCGGCCACACCAGCGGTGTACAGACCATTGGTTTCATCCACCAGTTTTTCCTGACGGTAGCGGCCACCATAGCTGATGACGTTCATGCCCAGACTCTGAACCACATTGGATTCCAGCGTGTACACAGTTTCTTTCTTAGTGGCGTCATCACGCTCAAGATCAGACACATCCTGCTGAATGTAAGTACGTACGCGGGTACCGTTGGCATTCTGATAAACGTGGTTCAGCGAGAAAACGTCTTTACGGAAGTTGCTGATGGCGGTATCGACCGGATTACCACGGGTATCCACTTCAGCAACACTGACGCCAGGCGTCGCCATGCTGCGGTATTTGGAGACGTCGAAATCGGCACTGAATTCGTGGTTAGCGAATGGCGTCAGCGTCAGACCACCGGCAATTTTACGGCGGGTACTTTCCGGGCGACTGCCGGCAGATTTTCCACCACCAATGTAATCAGATTCGTCGTCATAGACCCAGCTGCCATTAACGTTGGCTTTCAGCAGGCCTGGCACCAGAGCGCCGCTGGTATAGACGTTAGCGCGCATACCATCGTTCAGTAGTTGGCTCATGGAATCGATGTATTCCAGGCCAATCTGACCGTGCCACTCTTCACCGCCATCTTTGGTGATGATGTTCACAACACCACCCATGGCGTCAGCACCGTACAGCGAAGACATAGGGCCACGGATGATTTCGATACGTTCAATGGCAGACAGCGGCGGCAACGCCAGATCCTGAGTACCGGATGCGGTACCATTAGTATTGACGTTACGGCCGGCTGACAGCGGCTTACCGTCGATCATGTAAAGCGTGTAATCGCCGGTCATACCACGGATTCTGATTTCCTGAGAGTCACCACCGCCACTGACGTAAACGCCAGGAATGTTACGCACGGCATCCATTACGTTGGTGTAAGATTTCTTGTTCAGTTCTTCAGCGCTGATCACACTGATACTGGCCGGCGCATCAATGATGTTCTGCTCAAAGCCAGAGGCAGTAACAACGGTTTTGCCCAGGTCAACTTCATCCTGCGCGTACGCCTGTCCTGCCAGAGCGATGCTGACTGGCAACGCTGCTTTGATAAATGCCGGATAGTATTTTGCTTTCATAACCCACCTTACGTCGTGATCTGATCAGGCACAGATTGCCTGCGCCGAAGTTGATGGGAATGTTATCAGCTAAGAATCTTATTGATAATAATTTGCATTAAGAGTTCTTGGAACAATCTGTTCCGGGCCTTTACATTTAATGGGATTGACTCTTATTTGCAATATGATCAAGGAAAATGAATTAGCCCTTAGCCGTGGTTGCATCAGAGAGTCACTGGCGGTTATAAAACCGTTTTACCAATATAAGGACGGCGGTAAGCGAACGGAGAACCGCGCAGCTGCGCGAAATTGATCCGCACAACTTATCAGCCTCTGAAACACCCATAGCATTAAGACAATAAGGAACCTGCATGATCAAAGTGATTATCGAGCGTCAGATCGCCGAAGGGATGGAGTCCACCTACGAGCAGATTATGAAGAACATGCTGCGCACCATGGTAGAAGCACCTGGCTACACCTCCGGCGTAAACTATAAAGACGCCAAAGACAGCCTGCATCGCGTCATTATTACCAACTGGCAGGACGAAGCCGCCTGGGATAAGTGGAAGAACACAGATCAGCGCGCTGCCCTGCTGGCGGCCATTAAGCCGATTCTGAAAGACAGTGAGAAGATCACCATTCTCACAGCCTGATACGGCAGCTGCTCTGTCTGAATAAAAAGGCCATGAGATTCTCATGGCCTTTTACGTTATGACAGGCAACGGCGGATAAGCTCAGCCAGTGCATCCGCCGTGGTCTGCAGATGCTGTTGCTGGGTGAAGCCGGATTTCACTCTTGGCTTCAGATCGTGATTACCGTCTTCCAGCCACAGCAACTCAATATCATCCGCCAGATCATAGCCGGACACCTCCTCCTGAGAACCCAGCGCATCACGGGTACCCTGGGCAATAAACAGGGGTTTGCTTAGCTGCTGCAGATGATCGGTGCGCAGATTGTCCGGTTTACCGGGCGGGTGGAACGGGTAACCCAGACATCCACAGCCTTTAACAAATGGAGACTCCTGTGTCTGCGCCAGCACAGAAGCAACCCGCCCGCCCATGGATTTACCACCAATCACACAGGGGCGACCGAGCAGATTCACCAGCTGTTCATAATCTTCCAGCAGTGCCGGCAGACGGTTTGGCGGACGCTTTTTACCATCTTCTTTGTTCATTTCCATATACGGGAAATTGAAGCGCACCACACAGATGCCCCGTTCCGCCAGCAGCTCGGCCATATTGACCATAAACTCACTGTCACTGGGAGCTCCGGCACCGTGGGCCAGAATAAACAACGGACCGTTATCTGGCCCGTTCTGTACAAATTTTTTACTCATGTCTTGTCTTACTCCCGGGATGTTCCGCTCTTTCGTCCCACTGCTTAAATAGTCAGTCCTGTATTTTGTCCTTCTTGCGCTATATCAAGATCAGCCAATGTCGTTTCCTTATGATTTGCCAGAACGCTAAAAGGATTAACTGAGGTTCATTCTTTGCTGCGCGAAGGTTATGGGAATCTGCCGGTCCTGACCAGACCTTGATGAGAGTCATTCTTATCCAGACCTCCATAACTTGATAAAAAGCAGGTTAACCTGCTGTAAAATCAGGTGTTTTTAGCGTGTCGGATTGCAAACAGCACTCCCAGACACCATAATTGCGCCGATTTTTTTAACCCTCAATCCCGCTGTTAAATGGAATCTGATCATGAGCACAGCATTTGACCATCCCGAGTACAACTACAAGGTGGTAAGACAATTTGCCATCATGACTGTTGTTTGGGGCATTGTCGGTATGGCGGCCGGTGTTTTAATCGCTGCCCAGCTGGCATGGCCTGCTTTAAACTTCGATACCCCTTGGCTGTCTTTCGGACGTTTACGTCCGCTGCACACCAATGCGGTTATCTTTGCCTTTGGTGGCTGCGCACTGTTCGCCACTTCTTACTACATCGTGCAGCGCACCTGTCGCACCCGTCTGTTCTCAGACACTCTGGCGTCCTTCACCTTCTGGGGTTGGCAGCTGGTTATCCTGTCCGCAGCCATCACGCTGCCGCTGGGTATCACCTCTGCTAAGGAATACGCTGAGCTGGAATGGCCGATCGATATTCTGGTGACTCTGGTGTGGGTAGCTTATGTTGTGAACTTCCTGGGTACCGTTGCTATCCGTAAAGAAAGCCACATCTACGTTGCCAACTGGTTCTTCGCTGCATTCATGATCATGATTGCGATTCTGTACATTGGTAACAACCTGGTTATCCCGGTTTCCCTGACCAAAGCTTACTCTATCTGGCCTGGTACCATTGATGCCATGATCCAGTGGTGGTGGGGTCACAACGCGGTAGGTTTCTTCCTGACTGCGGGCTTCCTGGGCATCATGTACTACTTCGTTCCTAAGCAGGCTGGCCGTCCGGTTTACTCTTACCGTCTGTCCATCGTGCACTTCTGGGCTCTGATTTCCATCTACGTATGGGCCGGTGGTCACCACCTGCACTACTCCGCTCTGCCTGACTGGGCACAGACTGCGGGTATGGTTATGTCCCTGATCCTGCTGGCTCCATCATGGGGTGGTATGATCAACGGTATGATGACTCTGTCCGGTGCGTGGCACAAACTGCGTAACGACCCTATCCTGCGCTTCCTGGTGGTATCTCTGTCTTTCTACGGTATGTCTACCTTCGAAGGCCCGATGATGTCTATCAAGACTGTAAACGCGCTGTCTCACAACACTGACTGGACCATTGGTCACGTTCACTCCGGTGCTCTGGGCTGGGTTGCTATGGTATCTATCGGTGCTCTGTACCACCTGATCCCTATCTTGTTCAGCCGTCGTGCAGGCGAGATGTACTCCATCAAGCTGATCAACACTCACTTCTGGCTGGCGACTATCGGTACCGTACTGTACATCGCTTCTATGTGGGTGAACGGTATCATGCAGGGTCTGATGTGGCGTGCGGTTAACGCTGACGGCACTCTGACTTACAGCTTCGTTGAATCTGTAGAAGCTTCTCACCCTGGTTATGTCGTCCGTGTACTGGGTGGCGCTCTGTTCCTGCTGGGTATGCTGCTGATGGCATACAACGTGTACAAAACTGTACGCGCAGGCAAAACAGAAACTGAAAGCACTGCAGCTGCTCAGGCGTAAGGAGTCGGGAAGATGATTAAACACGATAATATTGAAAGAAGCCTTCCGCTGATGGTGGTCATGATCGTGATCGCCCTGAGCTGGGGTGGCATGGTTGAAATCGTTCCGCTGTTCTTCCACGAAGACACTACAGAAGCAGTTGAAGGCCTGGAGCCTTACACTGCCCTGCAACTGGAAGGTCGTGATATCTATATCCGTGAAGGCTGCCACGTGTGCCATACACAGATGGTTCGTCCTTTCCGTGCGGAAACTGAACGTTACGGACCATACTCCGTATCCGGTGAAAGCGTTTACGAACACCCATTCCTGTGGGGTTCCAAGCGTACCGGTCCGGATCTGGCCCGTGTCGGCGGACGTTATTCCGACGAATGGCATCGTGCTCACCTGTACAACCCTCGTGACGTTGTACCTGAGTCCATCATGCCTTCATATCCATGGCTGTTCGAAGACAAAGTTGATGGTCGTCTGACTCCTAAGAAGATGGAAGCTCTGCGCATCGTTGGTGTTCCTTACACTGACGAAGACATCGAAGGTGCAAAAGACGCCGTTGACGGCAAGCCTGAAATCGAAGCTCTGGTTGCTTACTTACAGCACCTGGGCACAGTGATCACTAAACGGTAATCCCATGGATATTAACGACGTGCGCGGTCTGGGCAGCGTATTCGCCCTTATAGCTTTCTCTGCGATCATCTGGTGGGCCTATGGCTCCAGCCGCAGAAAACGGTTCGAAGACGATGCTCATATCCCCTTCCGTGATGAAGATCATGAGAACGGGCCGCACGGCGATAAAGATCGGAGTAATTAATTATGTTAAGTACTTTCTGGCAAGTATGGATCGCAGTGATCACACTGGGTTCCATCATCGGCTGCGGTGTACTGATCCAGTACACCAGCCGTGGCATGCGTAAAGAAGAAACCGACCAGACTACTGGTCATGACTATGACGGTATTCAGGAATTTGATAACCCACTGCCACGTTGGTGGGTATTCATGTTCTGGGGCACCATCGTATTTGGCTTCGCCTATCTGGGCGTTTACGGCTTTGGTAACTTCAACGGTCTGCTGACTGTAGAAGTCGACGGCGAACCAGTAACCTGGACCGCTCAGAACCAGTGGAAAGCCGAAGTTCAGGCATTCGACAAGACCATCGCTCCTCTGTATGAAGAATACGCAGCAACTCCGGTTACTGAACTGATTCATAACGAAGAAGCACTGCAGTCTGGTCAGCGTCTGTTCAAGAGCAACTGTTCTGTATGTCACGGCTCCAACGCCAAAGGCGCACAGGGCTTCCCTAACCTGACTGACACTGACTGGCTGTATGGCGGTTCTCCAGAACAGATCAAACAGACCATCACTATGGGTCGTCAGGGTGCAATGCCTGCATGGGGCGCTGTACTGGGTGATGAAGGTACCGCCAATATGGTTGAGTACGTTCGCAGCCTGTCTGGTCTGAAGCACGATGCAGCAGCAGCTGAAGCTGCAGCTCCTCAGTTCACTCAGATCTGTGCGGCCTGTCACGGTGCAGACGGTAAAGGCATGCAGCTGCTGGGCGCGCCTAACCTGACTGACGATGTATGGCTGTACGGTGGCTCTTCCAAACAGATCGAATTCACTCTGAAAAACGGTCGTAACGGTAAGATGCCAGCACACGCAGAAATCCTGGGCAGCAACGCTGACGCCAAGATTCACCTGCTGACTACCTACGTTTACTCTCTGTCTAACGAGTAATCGACGGTAATCTGCGAAGCCCTGTAAATCATTCTGATTTACAGGGTTGAGCTGAGGCAAGAAAACCTGAAAAAAGCGGCTTTTAGCCGCTTTTTTCATAATAGCCTTTCCAAAGAATCTATATAATTGAGCCGTTATATAGAGCGCTGTTGCTCCCTGATCAGGTCAGTTTCCAAAGCGCCGTTCTGCACTCTCAACCCAAGGTGATTTGCCGTTATGAGTAATATTCCGGTCAAAAACGTCGAACCCAAAACCCAGAGCATGTACGAGAAGCGTAAAAAGATTTACGTACGTGAAATTCAGGGGGTTTTTCAGAAATTAAGAACCTGGACTCTGTGGGCATTAATGCTCGCTTATTTCGGTACCGCATGGCTGACATGGGAAGGACGACAGGCGGTGTTATTTGACCTCCCTGCCCGTCAGTTCCACGTGCTTGGCATCACCTTCTGGCCGCAGGATTTTATGCTGCTGTCCTGGCTGCTGATTATTTCCGCTTTCGGTCTGTTTACCATTACTAACCTTGCCGGCCGTATCTGGTGTGGTTATACCTGTCCGCAGTCTGCATGGTCTTTTATTTTCATGTGGATTGAAGAAAAAACCGAAGGCAGCCGCAACGCCCGTATTAAGCTCGATAACGAGCCGATGTCCGGCACTAAAATACGCAAAAAAGCGCTGAAACATATCCTCTGGCTGTTCGTCGCCTTCTGGACCGGTGTTACCTTCGTGGGTTACTTCACCCCGATCCGCGAACTGATCCCGGACTTTTTCCAGATGGCTGCCAACCACTGGGCGTATATCTGGATCGGCATTTTTACCGTACTGACTTATCTGAATGCCGGCTGGATGCGTGAGCAGGTATGTATCTACATGTGCCCTTACGCCCGCTTCCAGTCTGTCATGTACGACCGCGACACCCTGGCCGTGTCTTACGACTACAACCGTGGTGAACCACGCGGTAAACGCAGCAAAAAAGCAGCAGATGCAGAACAACAGAACACTCTTGGTGACTGTGTTGACTGCTCGCTGTGTGTACAGGTGTGTCCGACCGGCATCGATATCCGTGACGGTATGCAGTATCAGTGTATCGGTTGCGCACTGTGTGTGGATGCCTGTGACTCCATCATGGAGAAACTGAATAAACCAAAAGGTCTGGTGCGCTACACCACAGAAAACGAACTGGAAGGTCAGAAGACACATTTCTTCCGTCCGCGTCTGGTTGGTTATGCCGTTGTGATGCTGGTGATGCTGACCGCCTTCTCCTATGCACTGATGACCCGTACCGGTTTCCGTCTCGATATCGAACGTGACCGTGGTGCCCTGTACCAGTGGACTGTGAATGACACAGTGACCAACTCGTACACCGTGAAGCTGATGAACATGTCGCAGAGCGACCGTGAATATCTGCTGACACTGTCCGCTCCGGAAGGTATTACCATGGACGCTGATGAGCACCAGTTCCTGAAAGTAAATGAACTGAAAGAAGTGCTGGTCACACTGGAAATGGATCCGGAAGTTGCCAACCTGAAAGCCACTAAAGTTGATGTGGAATTTGTGGTCAGCGACCCGGCCAGCGGTGAAGAAATTGAACGCGAAGAGACCCGCTTTATTGCGCCGCGTCAGTAAAGCATAAGACCAGAGGCTTTAATCAGAAATTCTGACAAAAGCTGACTGGAGACTGACCGCCCAAGTGGTACACTTGGGCGGTTTTTTATTTGCCCCACAGGTTACATTCTATGAAGTCCGCTGAATCCCATAGCCGCTGGTACAAAGAGCCTATGTTTTATCTGGTCGCCGGTATTCCGTTACTGGCCATTGGCTGGGGCATGGTGATGCTGAATCTGGCCATGACCGGCAGTGACTCTCTGGTGTCTGACAGCTATTACAAAGACGGCGTCAGCTACACCGAAAATAAAGAGGTGCATGAAGCGGCAATGCGTTTACAGGCAAGCGCAGACGCAACCTTCACAGAAGACGAAATTCGCCTCACTCTCAGTGGTTATTTCGATGAATATCCGAATACTCTGAGCCTGCGCCTGATTCATCCGACCATTGAAGACCGCGATCAGACGGTTCTGCTGCAGCGCCTGCCATCCGGTGAGTACGCTGGTGTGAATGAAGTACCACTGCCGGAACGCCGCCATATCTGGCTGGAAAGTCCTGAACAGGGCTGGCGTATCCGCACCACTGAACTGATCGAAGCCGGTAAAGCGATTCATATTCAGGCGCAATGACTCTGAGTCCACAAGATAATCTCTGCTTTCACTGTGGTGAACCTGGTGCAGACGGCGAACGCTGGTCAGTCGTTATTGATGGCCAGCCCCGGGCTATGTGCTGTCCGGGCTGTAAAGCCATTGCCGAAACCATCGTCGCCAGTGGCCTGAAAGACTATTACAAACACCGTACCGAATTGCCGGAACTGACACCGGCAGAATTCGAAGACAGTGACCTCACCGCCCGCGAATCCCTGACTCTGTACGACAGCGACGCCCTGCAACGCAGATTTGTGGCGCGCAATCAGGGTGAAAACGCTGATCTGGCAGAAGCCACCTTCATTATTGACGGCATCAGTTGTGCCGCCTGTGCCTGGCTGATCGAACACCGGGTGAATCAGCTGCCCGGCGTTGAGCAGGCAGTATTGAACCTGTCCAACCACCGTCTGGTGGTGCGCTGGCAGTACGACCGTATTGCCGTCTCCAGCATTGCCGAAGCCATTTACCGGCTGGGCTATAAAGCCTCTCCTTTTTCTGCCACCGAGCAGGAAGAACAGCGCTCACGCGAAGGTAAGCAGGCGATCCGTCGTTTGGCCGTCGCCGGCATCGGCATGATGCAGGTGATGATGATCGCTGTACCACTTTATGTCGGGATGGCGGATCAATACGAATTCTTTATGCGCATGGCGTCGCTGGTACTGACGTTGCCAGTCGTGCTGTATGGCGCTTTCCCGTTTTTTCAGGCGGCGCTCCGCGATCTGCGCACCCGCCATCTGACCATGGACGTGCCGGTATCGCTGGCGATTTTCCTCGCCTTCTGCGCCAGCATCTGGAGCACCATGAATCATGGCAAAGAGGTGTACTTCGACTCGGTCTGCATGTTCACCTTTTTCCTGCTGCTCGGCCGCTTTCTGGAAATGCGCGCCCGCCACCGCATGGGTAAAGCCGGCAACAATCTGATGACTCTGCTGCCCAACGTGGCGCTGAAAGTAGCTGAAGACGGCAGTGAAGAGGTAATCGCCAGCGAAGACATCCGTGTTGGCGATATTCTGCGCCTGAAACCCGGCCACGCCATTCCCGCCGATGGTGTGGTGCTGGAAGGCCGCAGCTCCGTTGATGAAGCCGCCCTCACCGGCGAATACCTGCCGATCCGTAAGGAAAATGGCAGCCAGCTGATTGGCGGTACGTTCAATGTGGAAAGCCCACTGCTGATGAAAGTGACTGCCACCGGGGCCGAAGCCCAGCTGTCGACCATTATGCGTCTGATGGACCGTGCGCAGCAGGAAAAGCCACGCATTGCTTTAATCGCTGACACCGTCGCCAGCCGCTTTGTACTGGCGGTGCTGATCGTATCGGTTTCTGTATTCAGCTACTGGTGGCTGGCCGGCAATGCCGATGCCTTCTTTATTGCGCTCAGTGTGCTGGTTGTTACCTGCCCCTGCGCGCTGTCGCTGGCAACGCCAACCGCACTCACCGCCGCCACCGCCACGTTGCGCGAACGCGGCCTGCTGATCAGTAAGGGCCACGTGCTGGAAGTACTGAACAAGGTGAACCGCGTGGTGTTCGATAAAACCGGTACCCTGACCCAGGGACGCCTGACACTGGAAGACGTTATTCCTCTGGCGGACATCAGCAAAGAGCAGCTGGAATCGCTCGCCGCAGGGCTTGAGCGTCATTCTACTCACCCCATCGCCCGTGCCTTCCGTCGTACTGATTGCGCCGACGTCAGTCAGGTCGAACAAATTCCCGGCAAAGGCATCATTGGTTTATGGCAATCACAATCGCTGCGCCTCGGTCACGCTGACTTTGCCTGGCCAGAGAATACACCGGCAGAGCCGGATCGCCGTGCCAGCGGGCAATGGCTGCTGCTGGCCAATGATGAACAGCCTTTGGGCTGGTTCCGCCTTGATGACAGCGTACGGCGCCATGCCGACCGGCTGATTGATGGCCTTAAGGACCGCGGTATTCAGGTTTCGTTACTGACCGGCGACCCGGGTGAAGCAGGTCCGCGCCTGGCGCAACAACTGGGCATTGATGATGTCCGTCGTGGTGTTTCGCCGGAAGAAAAACTCGCAGCGGTGCGCCAATGGCAACAGCAAGGGGAAATCGTGATGATGGTCGGCGACGGCATTAACGACGTTCCTGTGCTGGCCGGGGCTGATATCGCCCTGGCAGTGAACGAAGCCTCAGATCTGGCCAAAACCAACGCTGACGCCATGCTCACCAACGGCCGGCTGGAAACCCTTCTGGCTGCCATCGATGGTGCCGCTAAAACCCGCCGCATAATCATGCAGAACATCGGCTGGGCTTTACTGTACAATCTGATCGCTCTGCCGGTTGCTGCCGCAGGCTATATTCCGCCCTGGGCAGCTGCGATTGGCATGTCACTCAGTTCACTGCTGGTAGTGACCAATGCTCTGCGGCTCACCCGCCTGCCGGGTGCACGCGATGATTCTCAGGTATAGGTCTTTTCGTTTATGGATATTATTTACGCGCTGGTTCCGCTTTCTATTCTGCTGATTGGTATCGCCGTTGCGGTATTTTTCTGGGCGGTGAAAAGCGGTCAGTTCGATGATATGGACTCCCCGGCGCACCGCATTCTGTTTGATGACGATGATCTCCCTACCCGCCAGGACAGCGAGCCGAAAAAAGCGGATTCAGAATCCACTGACAAACTGCCTGACTGAGTTATGACTGAACCTCTTTCTCTGCTGACCGCCTTTCTGATCGGTGTTTTCGGTTCCAGTCATTGCGTCGTTATGTGTGGTGGTATTTCCGCCGCCATTGGCGCCCGCGCCGGCGAGCATCGCATCCGCGCATCTCTGTTATTTAATAGCGGACGGATATTCAGTTATGCCATTGCCGGCCTGATCGTTTCTTTCGCCGGTTTATGGCTGGCGCAGCAGAACCATATTCTCATGCTGGTTCTGCGTTCTGTCGCAGCCATTATGCTGATTCTTATGGGCCTCTATGTGGCCCGCTGGTCGATGCTGCTCACCCGTTTTGAACAGGTGGGTAACCTGTTATGGAAACGTCTGCAGCCGCTGACTGTGCGCTTTATGCAATCGGAAAAAAGCAGCGATCAACTGTTACTGGGCATGCTTTGGGGCTGGCTTCCGTGCGGTCTCGTCTACAGCACACTGAGCTGGGTAGCCGCCAATGGTGACCCTTTGATGGGGCCACTATCCATGCTGGCATTTGGCGCTGGTACCCTGCCCGCACTGTTCGCTACAACATTGGCCGGCAGCATGATCAGTGGTCTTTCAGCTAACACCCATGTGCGCCGTTTTGCTGGCCTTATGCTGATCGTTTATGGCCTGTGGACCGGCTGGAGCGTGTGGTTTCAGCACTGACAGAGCCCTTGACAGATTTGTCCATGGGGCAGAATATTACCCCCACTTTTAGTCTTTGTAATCCTTATTGACAGTAAGGTCATTAACGGGAACCTGCTATGAAACCGACGACAGCCGCTCATGCACCACTACGGGGCACTCAGCCACACTGCCAGACCTGCTCACTGAATGCACTTTGCCTGCCTCTGTCTCTGAATGATTCCGATATGGAGCGTCTGGACGACATCATCCGCCGCGGACGCCCTATTCAGAAAGGTCAGCTGTTATTCCAGCAGGGTGAAGACTTCCAATCCGTATTTGCTGTCCGTACCGGCGCGCTGAAAACCTACACACTGGCCAGCAATGGCGAAGAACAGATCACAGGTTTTCACCTGGCATCTGAACTGGTTGGTCTGGCCGGCTATGACAATGGCAACTACCCGCTGACCGCTAAAGCACTGGAAACCACCACAGTGTGTGAAATTCCGCTGACTCAGCTGGAAAGCCTGGCGGACGATCTGCCGGATCTGCGCAAACAGCTGATGCGTACCATGGGTACTGAAATCCGTCACGACCAGAACATGATGCTGCTGTTGAGTAAGAAAAACGCGGAAGAGCGCGTAGCCTCCTTCCTGCTGGATATTTCTCTGCGCTATCAGCGCCGTGGGTTCTCTGCCACTCAGTTCCGTCTGCCGATGTCCCGTGTCGATATCAGTAACTACCTGGGCCTGGCGGTGGAAACCATCAGTCGTGTATTTACCCGCTTCCAGAAAAACGGACTGATCGAAACTCAGGGTAAAGAAGTCATTCTGCAGGATCCTGATACCCTGTATGAACTGGCAGGCCTGAACGAAACTCAGGAATGCGAATTTAAAGAAGACGAATAACTCTTCTCTTCTTCGCCCAAAAAACCGGTCTCTGACCGGTTTTTTTATGTCTGTAAACTGGTATGGGAAATGCAACTTCCCAAAGGCAGAGCAAAAAATGACGCCAGCGCCCAGATCCATTGGTAGAAAAGCGACACAAGGCGGTTTTTCTGTTCTAAGCTGTCAGTAATATGACCTGTTGGCCCTTTTGGCCCAGGGGAGGAAATGATGGGAATATGTGCAAAAGAGCTGTTGCGCTGGGTAATTGAACCGACGCTGCAACGTATCGGTGTTTCGACACCCGGAGCAGCTCAGTTGCTGTTGGCCACCGCCGCCCAGGAATCGCAGCTTGGAGCGCACCTGCGCCCTGATGGCCAGCGTGGGCTCGGAATTTATCAGATTCAGGCGCTGACTCACCGCCATGTCTGGGATGATTATCTGGTACACAGCCCGGAACTCGCCAGTACGGTACGGGGATTGGCCAGCCAGCACGATTTCCTCAATCAACCCCACGCAGAACTGACCACCAATCTGTCCTATGCGACAGCCATTGCCTGGTTTATTTACGCCCGCAACAAAGATTTCAAATTGCCAAGCAATGCAACAGCAGAGGATTTTGCCCTGTGCTGGAAGCGTTTTTACCACCCGAAAAGCGATGTCTCCACCGAAGAGTTCTGTGAACGCTATCGCGAGCTTGCAGCCGACTGCGAAGAAGCAGCCTGAAAAATTGAAATACCCGAAAACCGGATAAATAAAAACGGGCGGATGCACTGAAAGTGCCCGCCCGTTTTTCTGTCCGGTCTGGCAGCCGCTGACCATTCACCGACTGTCAGCGACCGTCCGGCACAGGGATCAGCTTTTACCCATGGTCTTCATTTTTTCGACCACTTCCACATCAGAATCCATACGCTGCAGCGCTTCCATAACCGAGCTGATATTGGTGTGGTTTTCACGGATCTGCTGACCGGCGGAAATCGACGACGTTAACAGATTTTCCAGTTCAGAACTGAGTGTCCCGCTGCTTTCCAGAATCGCATTGAGGAAGTTTTCAGTTTCCGTAATGGCAGACTGAATAGCCGCGGTAGAGTCGGTAACACCGGTAATGGTTTTCTCGGTTTTATTGAGACTGTCCTGGGTGGTATGCGACAGTTGACGCACTTCATCTGCCACCACAGCAAAACCTCGACCCGCATCCCCTGCCCGCGCAGCTTCAATGGCAGCGTTAAGTGCCAACAGGTTGGTCTGCTCGGCAATCCCTGAGATCACACTGAGAATTTTCAGCACTTCCTCAGAGCTGTCTTTCAGCTTGTTGACGGTATCGTGCAACTGATGACGGTCTTTGGTCTGGCTTTCAATATCCGCAGAGAAGGTTCCAAAGCGTGACTGAATGTCTTTCAACACCGTTCCGGTCTGATTTGCGTAACCGGATACCTGATCGAAATTCATAATGATGTTTTGCAACATATTCCGGTATTCACCGAAGTATTCCATCAGGGTGTTCTGCAACTTCAGAATCAGTTCACTGCGCTTAATTTTGAGGCGCAGAAAGTATTCGCGGAAACCGGCATAGCGTATCGGGAAATTATCGGCATAAGCATCTGAGAAGGAGGACATATCGGCTACACGGAAAAACGACACCGCAGTCAGTGTCTGATTCATGTGTAATCCAAGCAGTTCACCAAATGTTGAGAAGCCCGCGGTTGGTACGTCTTTCAGACTATCGAGCCCGTTCAGGTTTTCAGCATTATTCAGGCGGCGCAAAATACAGTCGTTGGCGAGCAGTGCCAGCGGCTTGGCCGGTTTGCCTTTCATCATTTTCTGATAGGCTTCAACCGTCGAATCAACGAAACCGGATGGCTCAGCAAGAATAAGCTCATCACCAAAATCCAGGTCGCAGAAGAAGTTAATGCTCTTTTCAGCGACATTAATGGCCGCGATCGAACGGATAAACAATTCGCCATCAACATCCACCGCAAACGATTTCTTACCCAGTTTTTCCTGCAATTTATCCGCTGAGCAATGCAGCTCGTCACACAAGGCTTCAACGATCGGCACAATGCGGAAGTCCGATTTGCGGATCACCGAACGCACGGTGCGGGTGTTCACATCGGCATCGGCGATGATGAAGGACGTATTGGTCCGTTTAAAGTTATGCGATTTCATGATGCCGTAGCGGATATCCGGCTGCAGCTTAAGGAACACCACAACGGCTTTGTTTTCCACAACACCCTGGCCACCATCCACCAGCGCCTGTTTAAAATCCAGTTTGCCGCCAGCGGAACCACCGATGAAATAACAGGGAAACTGACCACTGGCGTAGAGCGCCTGCATAAAAAAGTTTTCGCTGGCCGACAGACCATCAAAGAACGTCAGCGCCAGCGTATCCTGGTAGTTCACCGGGAAAGGTACCGAGACCTGCTTGATCTCTGCCGTGATTTTTTCAATGCGCTGCGCACTGGTAAGTTTCAGATTACCTGAACGGATATCTTCGCTGTGCAGGGGAATGGTTGCCACCGTCGCTTGAGCAATAATGTCCGAACTGAAGCTCTGAATAACTATGTTGTCCCAATCGCCGTCTGCTGCGTGATAGAGAGAAGCATTACAGGAGCTCAGTTCGCCGGCGGTCATTACACCAATCACATTATCGGCGAATGGCATTGCACCGCGGATTTTGCTCATTACCGAGCTGAAATTCAGCGACGGCGAAACAAAAGCCACAACGAGTGGTGCCCTCTTGTTGCCAAAATCCAGAACCTTCAGAGTCTCTGTGGAGATCTGATCACTTTTGACGCTGCAGACCTTGACCGGGGTACTTGCCACTGCGGTCTCTTTCTTAGCCTTTGATGAAAACCATGCCATATCGTTACCTGGCTGTGATTGAATTACCACAAGCTTAGTACATGAATCCGGCTGACAACTTTCTTATTAGTATCAGGCTTTAGTGGGGTGTCAGGTTAGTCGTAAATGGCATTAAACCCAGCCCAGCCTGCGATGCTGCTGACGTTCTGGCTTTTCTTGGGTAGAATGCGCGGCTTGTTTCAATGCCGCCATAAGGCTGGCAAATCCGGACGAGTTATGACTGAAGATCCTGGCGCACGTAAAGAGCGCACCGAATTCAACAAACTGCAGAAACGCCTGCGCCGTAACGTGGGTAAAGCTATCGAAGATTATCGCATGATAGAAGAAGGCGATAAGGTAATGGTGTGTCTTTCCGGTGGAAAGGACTCCTACACCATGCTCGATATTCTGATGAGCCTGCAGAAAAGCGCACCGGTCAACTTTGAGCTGGTCGCGGTGAACATGGATCAGAAGCAACCCGGCTTTCCGGAACATATCCTGCCGGAATATCTGAGCAAACTGGGCATCGAGTATCACATTGTTGAAAAAGATACTTACAGTGTGGTGAAAGAGATCGTCCCGGAAGGCAAAACCACCTGTGGCCTGTGCTCACGCCTGCGCCGCGGCACCCTGTACGGCTTTGCCGAAAGTATCGGCGCCAACAAGATTGCGCTTGGCCACCACCGTGATGACATCATCGAAACCCTGTTTCTGAACATGTTCCATGGCGGCAAGCTGAAAGCCATGCCACCTAAGTTGCTGAGCGACGACCAGAAGCATGTACTGATCCGTCCGCTGGCCTATTGCAAAGAGAAAGACATCGAGAAATTTGCAGTAGCACGGGAATTTCCGATCATCCCCTGTAACCTGTGTGGTTCGCAGGACAATCTGCAACGTCAGAATATCAAGATGATGCTGGCGCAGTGGGAGAAAGAACAGCCAGGACGCAGTGAGAATATCTTCGCCGCGGTGTGCAATGTGGCGCCGTCACAACTTGGTGACCGCGAACTGTTCGACTTTGAAACCCTGCAGGATAAACAGGAAAAGTCCCACCTGTTTACCCGCCTGGATGTTGTTCAGCTCGATTAACCATCGGGCTGAGCCTACTAAAACCCACTAAAGCCCGCTACAGACACTGCACTGTTCACTACAGCCCACCTTCCACTACAGCCCACCTTCCAGCAGGTGGGTGACCCCGAGCTTATAATCCCCCGGACCTTTCAGCACAAAATCGAAGCGATAACGGCGCTCACTGGTGACGTCTTCGCCGATGGCTGACAGCATACAGGCATCCTGCCCAAGCCTTGCCTGCGGCATATCGAATTTTACTTCGTAATCGCTCATCAGTTCTTTGACTGCAACAGTGGAGGTGGCCTGAGTCGGTGACCCTGCGATACCGCGGCGGATCCATTGCAGATACAGATGGTGCCCGGCCAGAGCATCGGTGCGGATAAGACGGATATAGCCCTGCCCGGCATTTGAACGCCATGGGCAGACCCGGCTGACGGCATTGATTGCCACCGGCAGTTTGTAGATGTCCTTTGCCAGCTTATCGTCTTCCGCCGGGGCACTGACAGATGTCTGCGCCATAAGAGCGGGCGATACCAGCGCCATCAGGGTGAAAGCCACGAGAGAGCAGCGCTTTACCATTCTTACCTCCTGTACGCCGCGCGACCAGTAGCACGGCGTTTATCAGAAAGCCTAGCAGATGCCCGCTCTCCTGCCTGACAGGATGACGTTCAGTCGCGTTCTTCAAATACAGCGGTGGATGTCCCGCCGGTATCCCATGCCGGCTGCTGATAATGAACAGCGACAATAAAATAGGTTTCTTCCCCTTTGGGCAGACGCACACTGACTTCGTCATCCAGCGCCTTGCCCATCAGCCCGCGGGCCAGCGGCGCATCCACACTGATGTAGCCGCGCTTCAGATCAATCTCGTCTTCGCCAACAATGCGATAGCGGTGTATGGCTTCAGCTTCATCTTCCAGCTCAATCCAGGCACCGAAATACACTTTGCTGAGATCTGCCGGCAAGCGGTCAACCACAGTTACGATTTCCAGCCGCTTCTTCAGAAAACGCAGACGCCCGTCGATCTGGCGCAGACGCTTCTTACCATAAATGTATTCGGCATTTTCCGAACGGTCCCCCTGCTTGGCTGCGTCAGATACTTCCTGAGTCACCCGCGGACGTTCTTTACGCCAGAGAAATTCGTACTCGTCTTTTAATGCCTGCTCGCCCTGGGGCGTTATCAGATGTGCCCGCTTCGGCAACGGCTTTTTTTCTGTGTCTGCCATACTTTTCTTTGCTGTTCCTTATGTGGCCCGTCATCTGATCGCAACACTTTGCTGTCAGCTTAACTGAACGTCAGGGATTCTGACTCACCTGGACCTGAAAACATCATGATCCACCGTCATCTGGCCCGCTATCTGTCGATTATTGCCGGCAGCTTTCTGGTACTGCTCGGGCTTATTATCACGCCAATGCCAATTCCTCTCGGCATTATCCTGATCGTTCTGGGTCTGTCTATGCTGGTCAGCAGTCTGCCGTTTATGCGTCATTGGCTGCGCGACCTGCGCCGTCGCTATCACACGGTTTCCGCGCGTCTGAACCGTGCCAAACGCTATCTGCCGGCCTTTGCCCGACGTCTGATTGAAGACACCGACCCGGGTGATAACAATCACTGAAACACGCCAGCAGCATTCCGCACCACAGAGGATTGGTTTTCTCGCCATTAAGGCCTAGCATAGCCCTATGTCTGATTCTGATCTGTCCGCTGACAGCCTCCACCAAGCCCTTGATTTCAGTGCTCTGATTGCCCTGCTGGAGCGTATTCTGTCCTCCGGCGAAGCGATCAGCGAGTATGAGCTGATGCGCTGGCTGCAGGCCCCTGAGCAGGCGATTTTCCGCACTGATGCGTTGCAGGACCCGGTGCTGATGTTCCGCAGCCATTTTATCCTCATGCACTGTCTTTACCGCCTGCGTGAGCAATGGCAGCAGAGCAATAGCGCTGATCTGGAAATCTCTGCGCTGTCGATCCGCCGTATCGCCTTTCACCCGGATCACTCCGCCACCGGTGTGGCACAACACGATGCTTTGGCGGCTTATTACCTTGATCTGCAGAATCTGCACACAGAGCAGGATGACATAGAACAGATGCTCAACAGCTTCTGGCAGAAGATGCTGATTCCGGAGAATCAGCAGGACGATCTCGATTTACTGGAACTCTCAGAACCGGTTACCAACCAACAGATAAGACAACAATATCGCCGTCTGGCCATGCAGCACCATCCGGACCGGGGTGGCGATGAAAGCCATTTCTGCCGCATACAGGCGGCTTTTCAACGATTGAAAACACGATACTCATGATAAAAAAACTGATCCCTCTGCTTTTTCTTCTGTCCACCAGCCCGGCCTGGGCCCAGCTGGTGATTCTGCAATATCACCATGTGGACGACAGTACACCAGCCGCCACCAGCATCAGTCCGGCAAAATTTGCCGAACATCTGCAGCTGCTTGAAGACGAAGGCATGCAGGTTGTTGACCTCGCCGATGCCATGACCAGAATTCAGGCCGGAGACGCTCTGCCGGAAAAGGCTGTGGCCATCACCTTCGACGATGCTTACCGTTCGGTGTACACCCAGGCCTGGCCGTTACTTAAAGCCCGCAAATGGCCCTTTACCGTATTCGTCAATCCGGCTTTTGTGGATCAGAAATACTCCAGCATCATGACTTGGGATGAGCTGAAAGAACTGCAGGACGCCGGTAACGTCGTTGCCAATCACTCCATGCATCACAACTACCTGATCGAACGCCCAAACGGCGTGAGCGTTGATGAATGGATGACGATGGAAGTCGGTGAAGCAGAACGGCGCTTAGAGGATGAGCTGGGCACCAGCCACCGTATGCTGGCCTACCCTTATGGCGAATTTAATCTGGAAATGATCGATTGGCTGAAAGCTCATAACTATCTGGCGTTTGGCCAGCACTCCGGACCAGTAGCGAAAATCTCCCATATGCAGGCCATTCCGCGCTTCCCGGCAGCCGGCGTGTACGCCAACCCGGAGACGCTGCGCACCAAGCTGTATACCATGCCGTTCGCGATCGGCCCCGAACAGTTGCAGCAGCCGGTGCTGGCAGATGCCAATATGCCGGCATTAACACTGGCTATTCCCCTGCAGGATTTTTACCCATCACAGGTGCAATGTTTTGCCAGCAGCGAAGGGGCCATTGCCACCGAAAAGACGCAGGAAAAAACAGAAAACGGCGAACTGCTGAAAGTCAGCACCCAGGCGGCCAGGCCTATGCCTGGTGGGCGCAGCCGCTATAACTGTACCGCGCCAAGCAAAGCGCATAAAGGCTGGTACTACTGGTATTCACAGCTTTGGATTAATCAGAGTGTGAAGAAGCGCTGAAGCTTAACCGGATACCGGAGCACAGTGAGAAACAGGCAGGCAACTCAGTAGCGGATCAGTCGGGAAAAAGCTTTCAGCTCATTTTCCCGCTGCCGCCAGTCCGGCAGACAGGCCGTCATCAGACGCTTAAATCCGGGGCCATGATCAAAGTGCTTCAGGTGACACAGTTCATGCACCACCACCAGCTCCATCAGGGCTTCCGGCATCTGCATCAGTGCCAGATTAAGATTGATATAACCCTTCTGTGACAGGCTGCCCCAGCGACTGCGCATTTTCTTCACCCGCAACGTCGGGCGCTGTTCAGCAAAATCAGCAAATGCTGGCCACCAGCGCTCGATCATCAGCCGGTATTCGGTTTTAGCCTCGGCTCTGAGCCATTGATCCAGCGCGCTTTCGCGTTCCGCCTGAGACCAGCCAGCCGGCACCCAAACGGCATGGTCTGTCACCAGAAACTCATCCAGCGCACTGATTTCCCACGGAAGTTCCCGGCCACGAACGTACACGCCGCTTTGCTGCTGACGGTTATGCTGGTGAAATTCGTGGCGCTGACGCAGCAACCAGTCTTCGTGTTTGCGCACGAAAGTCAGCACCTCCTGCTTTGAGCATCCCAGTGGAATGCGCAGATCCACATCGCCCTCTTTGGTTAAGGCCAGGCGCATGCTCTTGCGGCGCTGAGCTGAGACGATGATGCGGATCTCATCATTACCGAGGGGCAGAACAAATTCCTGCTTGCGGGAAGCGCGTGTGGTCACTAGGATTGGCACCAGTTTCAGGAGTGAAGTATGACAGACCTCAATAGTATCCCATCCCTCAGTGAAGACGAACTGGAAACCCTTGGCGTAATGCTCGAAGACGAAGCCGAGCGCCAGGACAGTTTCGACTTCTTTGCCGTTCACGGCCTGATGACCGCGCTGATTTCAGGCCCGGTCGATTTTGAACTGCAACAGGTACTGGAGGCTGCTTTTGATGAAAAGACCGGCTTTACCAGCGCAGAATACGAACAGCTGAAGTCTCTGCTGATCAAACTCAGTAAAGAAATTCAGGCATGGCTGGATTCCGGCCAGGATTTCCCGGTACCCGCCGATCTGACATTAATGGACGAAGAAGGCGAACCGCCGCTGGAAAGCTGGGCCATGGGTTACATGACCGCGGTCCTGTTACAGGAAGAGGAATGGTACAAGCGCAACGAAGACGACGTTGCCCAGCACCTGTTCCCAATCATGTACGCCTCAGGCCTGTTTATGGATGAGCCGGAAATGGCGGATATCGACGAAGACGTCGAGCTCTCAGACCAGATGTGCGGCAATATCCCTGCTGCCGTGATTGGCCTCTACCTGATGCTGCACGCGGAAAAGTAACGCACACACATCAGCAGACATAAAAAAACCCGGCAATGCCGGGTTTTTTTATGTCGTCAGACAGGCAAAGTCCGCAGCTTACAGTCCGGAATCCGCCACATCTGCGCCGGAGATAACGGAACCTGCGGCAGCAGAAGCATGACGAACCCACACTTCCACCCGGCGGTTTTTGGTTTTACCGTCGTTTCCGGTCAGTGAAGCCACCGGCATATTAGCGCCATAACCCAGTGACGCCTCAGGATAAATCCCCTTGCGCACCAGCTCACGACGTACAGCCATCGCGCGCAGTTTGGATAACAGATCGGAACGGGCTTCATCCTTTTTGTTATCACCAAAGCCCACCAGAACCAGTTCCGATTGCGGATGTTCCTGCACGTAGTGCACCAGACGATCGAGATCACGCAGGGCCTTGTTATCCAGCTTGGCGCTGCCTTCGTAAAAGCGGAAATTAATGGTCAGACGCTGCGCATCGGCGGTAATTTCGCGGAAATCCGCCGGCAGTTCAGCGTAAGACTCCGGCATAACGGCTTTCACTTCCTGTGAAATAAAACCCGTGTCCGCAACGATCTGCTGGCCCTGATTTTCGGTCACGAACTGAATAAATTCACCAACGTAAGGATTGGCCGGAGTATCGTCGGTGTACATATACAGGCGACGGGAAAGCGCGTAGTCCTCTGTGGCAACTGTCAGCTTATTCGGCATCAGGGATTTGGCAGCACCATCCGATACTGACAACAGTTTTGACTGACGCACAGATGACAGGCCAACAAAACCGATACCGCCTACGTCGCTGCTGACCGCATCGGACAGTTCGGCGTTGGATTCGTAGCGCTTGGCAGAATCAATCAGCTTGAAATGCTTGCCCAGCACCATGCCTTTGAAGCTGTCCCAGGTACCGGATTTATCATCCCGGGCGTACACATGAATCGGACCCGACATACCGCCGACTTCGGCCCAGTCGGTGTAACCACCGGAGAAGATCTGAGCAATCTGTTCCACGCTGAGATCCGCCACCGGATTATTCGGATTAACGATGATCGCCAGACCGTCGATGCCAACAATATGCTCGCTGGCCGGGCTGCGCATGTCCGCCATGCCTTGCAGCAGAGCGACTTCTTTATCTTTCGCCGGACGCGAAGCCGCTGCAATATCAGCATCACCGCTTTTTAATCCGGTAAAGCCTGTGCCGGAGCCGTGGGCGGCAACCTTCACTGATACCTGGCTGCGGGTACCCACCTGACCGGTAATGAGCATTTCGTTTTCCACGCCGGTGGCGGAAGTACGGATATCCTCAGCACCTTTAGCCTGTAACCAGGCTTTCGCCAGGTTGGGCGCCAGCTCAGCACCAATGGTGTTCGAGCCATGGATTGTCAGGATACGGTTGTCACCGTCACCCAGATCATCAGAGAAAGGCGCCGGCGCAGCGTGGACGGCAACAGAAAACAAAGAAAGGATAAAGGGCAGAATGTGTGCGCGGAAATTCATGGCGTCCAATTCACTAGATGAGTTTGCCGCGCACTTTATGAAGGTTTTGTTACAGGAGAATGACAACATTGATACAAAACTATGAATTTGCTCAATCGCAGTCAGTTATCATTCAATTGGGCCATCTCGTGAATATGGCCTAAAACAGCCTGCCGATAGACGGTTTCCTGTACCAGGTTCCGCATATTCCGTAATGTTTCGTACGGGTTGTCCACCACCACACGATTGGCAAGCCAGGCCGGGATACCGCCACCCGGTTCTGCATGCACCTGATAGATGACTTCTACCATGCCATCATCCTGCGGGATGAACTGCCAGAAACCATGCATCTGGCGTATACGCAGAAACTCCTCCACCGCCGGAAAAGCATCGGCATTGGCTTCCATCTCAATCGTAATGGCCCCTGAGGTCTCATCCTGAATCAGCAGACTGCGGAAGACACTGTCACGATCACTTACCGGCCAGGGTGCATCCGTCACCATATAAAAGAGTTTATCGGTGGGGGAATTCTGCTCAATCAATTCCAGAGCACGGCACTGATAAATCCAGCGTGGCGCGGCACTGCTGTCTTCCACCAGCGCAACCAGCGACTGCAGCCGGGTTGCAAGCACCATTTCTGCGCGGAATTCCTGTAGCTCAGAGCCTTCGACAGATCGGGTATAGACGTCAATTCCATCTTCCGACTTGCGCAGCTGCCAGTCGCCATTTTTACCATTGGCCCGGACTGCCGCTGAAGCAGACATACCCAAAGCGATCAGACCAATAAAGCAAACGAAGAAAACAGCAGGGATACGCCGGCGGGGAAAGAACAACAGCAGTGACATAACGGATTCCGGACAAACATCATGTCCCGAGCATGCCTGCCCTGCTGTCTGCGCTCAAGGTTCGCTGCGGCCATTCCGGCCGGATGGCCGCCGCGGAATATAACCTGCTGTCAGTGCTTACCCTGACAGTTTGGTGAGGCCGGAACTTCAGCATCCTGCCATTCTGCTGGTGTATACAGATGCAGCGCCAGGGCATGCACCGGACCGGCCAGTTCATCAGCAAGAATTTTGTAGACCGACTGATGGCGGGCTACCACACGCTTGCCGTCGAATTCATCGCTGACCAGAACCAGCTTGAAGTGAGAATCCGTGGCCGGCCCGGCATGATCGTGGCTTTCGTTGATCAGCTCCAGATGCTGTGGGTTAAGCGCTGCCACTTTGGACTTAATGGTTTCTTCAATGCTCATAACATGCTCCTTAATTTGGCCATTACTATAAATGACCGCCGGCACAGGGCAAAGCACCAGCGTCTTTCATTCACCGCTCAAGTCACCGCTCAAGTGCATGCGAAGCAGCTGACAAAACGACCGCAGGCGGCTGAGCGCTATTGATGAAAAAGCTGTAAGCCTATACAGTATCCGGTCTCCTAAAGAACACTCTGACCAACCAACCTGACGGAAGCCAAACATGCAGGATTTTGACACTACCAGCACACAGTCTCTGATCGACCGCTACTACGAGGAAGAAAAAGCGCAACGTGAAATAGAGCAGACTCTGGCTGCCCTCACCATGCGCCTGGATGCCAACGATCTGGCCATGCTGAATGTCATCGCGCGCCGCTTCCGCAAAACCCGTGATGAAGTCGCTCAGGAAGTCCTCTCCAATGCCCTGATCGATCTGTTCGCCCGCCTGGACGCTGGTGAACGTAAACTGATCGCCCGCGATGCTGATGATGCAGCGCGTAAACTGGCCGATGAGATCGCTGAAGAAAACGGCGTAGCCAATGTGGAAGTGAAAGCCGGTGTGTGGGCTAACCACGACCGCCAGATCACCAAGCTGGAACGTAAGAAAGCCAAAATGCTGGAACAGCAGCAGGCAGCACAGAAAGCAGCGGCCAAAGCGCCTGTGACCCAGGAAGACGACAGCTCAGATTACGATGACAGTGATGACGCAGATGATGATAACAGCTACGACACCGACATCAGCGCTGATAGTACCGACTCTGAGCTGCAACAATCAGAACAGGCAGCAAACTCTGAAAGCGATGAGATGACCGCCACAGACGAACAGGCAGAAGATGACAGCGCAGCAGCGCCGGAAGAAAGTTCAACTGAGCACAAAGAAGACGCGAAAGTCTCTATGTTTGGCAGCTGAGTGCCGTCAAACAAAGTACTGGCTTAACAAAGCCTGTTGAAAAGCCCGCTCTGCGGGCTGTTTTTATGCCTGGCGTACTGTCTTTACTTACGCCAGATTCTTAGCTCACGGAATTCCCCTGGCCCGGCCTGCATCCAGAGAACCTCATGGTCATCTGAGAATACAAAGCGGTTACCCAGCAGAAACCCCGATCGCCGGCGACCGGAAACGGTGGCAGATGCCTGACGGCCCTGCTTCTTCACGGTCTCGGCAATGTCTTCAGGTAAGAGATCCATACATATCTCCAATCCGACCACAATCACCCGCAACGAACACGGAAGAGATTAATACGTCATTGTGACAGCTCTGTGTCTCCCCCGGCCGGTCGCGGCTTACACGGCGACCACGCCTGAGAGTGAGTGGGCACTTGTACCTGTGCTCCCTTGCTTTACAATGTGCCGCCCTTTCATTCAGTCGTCAATCGGAAAGCGTCACTATGGCCATTCAATGGTTCCCCGGACACATGAACAAAGCCCGCAAGAAGATCAGCGAGGCCATGCCTGGCATTGATCTGGTGGTGGAAGTTCTCGATGCCCGCCTGCCCTGGTCCAGTACCAACCCTCTGGTTGATGAACTGCGCGCGGACAAAACCTGCATCAAGGTACTGAACAAAGCCGATCTGGCCGACCCTGAGGTAACCCGCCAATGGGTGGATTACTTCGACAGTCAGATGAACACCAAAGCCCTGCCGCTGGTAGCCGAAGACCGCAATCAGGTGAAGAAGCTGATTACTCTGTGTAAGCAGCTGGGGGCGGCGCGCGCAGAGAAAAAACAGGCTATCCGCATCATGATCATGGGGATTCCGAACGTTGGTAAATCCACTCTGATCAATGCACTGGCCGGACGCTACATCGCCAAAACCGGTAACGAACCGGCAGTGACCAAATCCAATCAGATGATTGATCTGAAAAACGGGCTGGTGCTGTCCGATACTCCGGGAATCCTGTGGCCCAAGTTTGAAAATGAAAATTCAGGCTACCGGCTGGCTGCCAGTGGTGCGGTCAAAGATACCGCCATGGAATACACAGACGTCGCCACCCACGCACTGGGCTATCTGTTGCAGCATTATCCGGATGCCCTGTCTGCACGTTACAAATTCAAAGCCTTACCGGCCAGCGCCAGCGAAGCACTGGAAACGGTTGCCGCCAAACGTGGCTGCCTGAAACCGGGTGGTATCGCCGATCTGCACAAAGCGGCGGAACTCACGCTGCATGAATTACGTGCGGGTAAGATAGGTAAGATTTCGCTGGAGAACCCAGTGCTGGTAGAAGCGGAAATCGCCGCCCTGGAAGAAGAGCGGCGTCTGCGCGAAGAAGCGCTGAAAGAGGAAAAAGACGGCCAGTAATTTACTGCTCAGTCGTCTTTTTTAATCACCTCGAAGACCTGCACAAACGTGCTCCATTCAGGGTCCTCATCAGCAACAATTTCAATCGGATACAGACCATCAGTGGTTGGAATCGCATCCAGCCCCTGCTGCAGTAATTCCAGATCGCGGCAATAGATGACCCATTGATTCGTGCCATTATTGGTCAGCATCATGGTCACCACGGCGTTACCATCTGCTTCCAGGCAAGTCTGCAGATGCTCATTGAACGCCAGAATGCGGCTTTGCTCCTTAAGATCAGGGAAACCGGTCTGCTCATCAATGTGCTCTGCGGTCCAGGCAATCTGTACGCACAGTGGCAGCTGGCCGGCGTCTTTAACCGCCCGCCAGTCTTCGCGGTATTGGATACTGATGGGCCGGTCCCTGAGCGTACCGGTTGCCCTCACCCAGCGATTGTTCGCCAGCATGGCCTTATTCCTTTTGGTTTGGATACATTCAGCCTAATATAAATTCAGCCAAATGCAACGCAGAACCGGCACCAACAGCGCGCTGATTACAGCAGATTGAGGGGCAATTTAAGATAAGCCACACCGTTATCCTCAGCTTCCGGCAAAGCACCGGCACGGATATTCACCTGCAGTGACGGCAGTATCAGGCGTGGCATTTCCAGCCCCGCATCACGCTCGCTGCGCATGCGGATAAACTCATCGCGGCTGACATCGTCCTTCATATGAATGTTGCTGCGACGTTGTTCGCCAACGGTCACCGCTGACGTAACCGGTCGACCTTCCGGCGGGTAATCATGGCACAGGTGAATCACCACATCGTCACCCAATGCCATCAGCTTGTGCACGGAATCCCACAGGGTTCCGGCATCACCGCCCGGAAAATCACAGCGGGCGCTGCCGACATCCGGGGCAAAAATGGTATCGCCAACAAACACATCACTGTCATTCACCAGCAGGCTGTGACAGGCCGGCGTATGTCCGGGCGTGGCGATCGCTTTAATATGGGTGGAACCTAACAGCAGCTCTTCACCGTCTTCAATGAGGTGATCAAACTGATGGCCGTCAGCAACGAAACGCTCACCTTCGTTAAAGATCTTTTTAAAGGTGCCCTGAACGGTTGTGATAGGCGACCCGATCACAATCGCCGCTCCGGTCTGGCCGCGAATATAGTCCGCCGAGGTCAGATGATCGGCATGGGCATGGGTCTCAAGCACGTATTGCAGGCTGAGCTTCCGCTCACTGACACGATTGAGGATAGCGTCGATAAAGCCTGTGGAAGTGCGACCGGATTTCTGATCAAAATCCAGCACAGGATCGATCAGTGCGGCCTTACCACTGCCTTCGTCAACCAGCAGATGGGTGAAGGTGAAGGTTTCCTCGTGGAAGAAGCTCTCAATCTGATGAGCCATGATGTCTCTCCTGATTATCCGTTCCGATCATTATATTAGAATATTCTTATGTAGCAATATTTGATATATACTGACCACTGTCATTGATCGGAAGTATCAGCCTATGTCGGATCAGAAACCCACCCAACCCGCACTGCAGGACTACGAAGCTCTCGAACAGCATCGCCAGGAAGCCGTGCGCCTGCTGAAGGCTCTGGCTAATGAGCACCGGCTGAATATTCTCTGCTGCCTGCGCCGTGGCGAAGTGTCTGTCAGTGAATTGTCCGCATGCCTGCCACTCAGCCAGTCCGCCCTGTCGCAACACCTTGCCTGGTTGAGAGGCGAACATCTGGTGCATACCCGCCGCTGTGCGCAGAACGTCTACTACCAGCTCAGCGATGACAAGGCCGACCGCATTATCCGTGTCCTCAACAGCCTGTACTGCAACGCTGGAGACATCAGCAATGAAACAGAATCCTGAACACAAAACGCGATCGACAGACCACCCGCAGGCAGAGACTGTTGCACAGACCTCCTGCCGCGACAGCCGCTACGAAGTCGCAGCCCATCGCAGTGGTCCGCGCCTGCGGGTGCGCTACCGTGAGGGGTCGGTATCCCCTGATGATAAGCACTGCCGGCTTTGCAACTGACCGGACTGCCGTTCTGACTGCCGAAGGAATTTACTTTTCCTTATAAACTGCGGGCTTAAGTAACCGCTCGCGGGGCGTTATCATAACGTCTCTGATCACCGGAGCGTTTCATGACAACCACCTACATTGTACTGCTGGCCCTCGCCCTTCTTATTATCGCCAGCCTCGGCGCCTACGCCTTACATCTCTTGCGCCGCGTTAAACAAACAGAAGCGCTGCAAAAAGAAGAAGAAGCGCTGGCGGAAATGAATCTGCGCAAACGCCAGCAGGACTTACTGCAGGACATCCGCTTTATCTCCCGCTCTGTGGTTGAAGAACAATGTGAAATAACTGAGGGCGTAATGCGTCTGCACTATCTGGTGACAGCACTCGATCCGGTTACCTGGCAGGCCAGTGAACTGACAGCCGTCCGCAGTCACCACGACGCCACCTCGGATATGCCAATACTTGAAGCCTACAAAGCACTGACACCAAAGCAGCAGTTTGCCATTGATAAAAAGCGGCTGACGCTGGAAGAAGATAATCAGGTCAGCATCCGTCAGGAACTCAAATGGCTTTCCAGACACCAATTCCCGAATGTCACGCTTCTTCAATAATCATAAGTCAGGCTGAAGCGTAAACACGAATACCGAACCAATACAAAGGTACTTATTATGCGCTCTCTGATTTTATGTTCCGCACTGCTTGCTTCTCTCAGTCACGCTGACTGGGAGATAACCGCTCCGTCCAACGTCTCATTTCTGAGTACAAAAAACTCCAGCATTACCGAAGTTCATCGCTTCAATTCGGTAACAGGTACGCTGACAGAGAAAGGGTCAGCCACCATGGTCATTGACCTGACCAGCGTGAATACCGGCATTGAAATCCGTGATGAACGCATGCAGAAAATGCTGTTTGATGTTGACCAGTTCAGCAAAGCAACACTGACCACCAGCGTTGATCCGGCGCTGCTGAAAAAAGCACAATCCGGTGCTATTACAGAAGCTGACATCCCCGCCAGCCTGTCTCTTCATGGTCATGAAGTAAGCATGCCGGCCAAAGTGATCATCACCCCGGCAAAAGATGGCTCAATTGTTGTCAGCAGCGCGCAACCTGTGCTGCTGCAGGCATCAGAATTTGGTCTGGTGGAAGGCATTAATAAACTGCGCGATATCGCCAAACTGCAACATATCGCAACCACTGTGCCTGTGTCGTTCACACTGACATTTAAAGCTCAGTAAAACAGTACACTAACAATCTGCCGGCCATGACGCCGGCCGACCTGTTATTTGTGCAATCCTCTGGCGCGGGTACGACTCCGCGCCAGTGCTTCATCAAAATCTTTGATGGTCTCTTCGACGGCAGCCATAACACTGGTGTTAATGGCCGATTCGATCAGAATGGACAGCGTGCCGAACGGATAATCCCCGATCTTCTGACACAACTCCTCGCCCAGCTCTGTACGGAACTGCTGCACGATTTTTTCCGCGTGTTTGTGGTGTGGACGATCCTGCATTCATACCTCCCGGCACTTTATTCATGAACGCTTAATTGCGCAGATACTGACAACCCGGCTCAGCAATCCATCGCCTGAGTCGCCGGCTGAATAATCAGCGGATCAGGCGTCAGATCCAGCGTCGTCGATTTATTGGTGTAATCCAGCTGACTCAGCACACAACGCATGGCATTCAGCCGCGCGCGTTTTTTGTCATCCGAGCGCACCACTGTCCACGGAGCATCCATGTGATTGGTGTAATAAAACATGGCTTCTTTCGCTTCGGTGTAGTCGTCCCATTTATCCAGCGATGCCAGATCTATCGGGCTCAGTTTCCACTGTTTCAGCGGATCAACCTGACGGCTCTGAAAACGTCGCAGCTGTTCATGGCGACTGACCGAAAACCAGAATTTAACCAGGCGGATACCGGAGCGCACAAACATACGTTCCAGCTCAGGTACTTCGCGCATAAATTCGAGATAGTCGTTATTGGAACAGAAGCCCATCACCCGCTCGACACCGGCGCGGTTGTACCAGGAGCGGTCGAAAAATACCATTTCGCCTTTCGCTGGCAGATGTTTAATATAACGCTGAAAATACCATTGTGACGCTTCGGTCTCGCTGGGTTTTTCCAGCGCCACTACACGGGCACCACGGGGGTTAAGGTGTTCCATAAAGCGCTTGATGGTGCCCCCTTTACCGGCGGCATCCCGGCCTTCGAAGACGATAACGATCTTCTGACCCGTCTCTTTCACCCAGCTCTGCATTTTCAATAATTCAATCTGCAGGCTTTGTTTTTCCCGCTCATAGTCGTCACGGCTCATACGCTTGCCGTACGGCAGATGCAGAGTGGATTCCTCTTGTTCTTCCACTGCCGGAATAATTAACGGCAGATGACGCTCGTTGCTGTCGCCCATGCGTACTCCTTTTCTGACTGATATTTTTACTCTACGCCGACATCACTATGACGCTCTGATGCAGGTCACTGTTCGGCGCAGATAAACTGATCGCGGCCATTATTTTTGGCCTGATAAAGATAGGTGTCCATGTGTTCGACAATCCTGCTCAGCTCAAGTTGCTGCTGTGGATGAGGTGTCAGACAAAGGTAACTGCCGGAAGCGGTTACCGGCACCCGCTTGCCAACATCGTTGACCACTTCCATCGCGCGGATGCATTCCGTAACCCGGGCTGCAACCGCCGGTAACTGATCCGGCTGGCAGCCGGGTAACAATAAGGCAAATTCTTCACCGCCAAGACGCCCGATATGATCCGTCGGGCGCATAATGCCTTTCAGTGACCGGCACAGGGTTTTCAGCACACGGTCGCCAGTAACATGGCCGTGCACATCATTGACCTGTTTAAAGTGATCAAGGTCGAAAAGTACCATGGCAAAGACGTGATATTGCCTCTGCCCCCGCGCCCACTCACGCTGATAGGCACGTTCAAAACCGCGACGGTTTTCAGCGCCGGTGAGAGGATCGGTTAAAGCCTGGCGGGCAGTTTCTTCCGTCTGCTTCACCATAAACAGACAGGCTGCAACCACCGCCGCCAGATGCTGCATAAAATCCGTTGCCATACCGCTCTGAAAGCGGTCAGCATGACGGGAATAAAGGCGCAGTTGCCCGAGATAAACGTCGTTACGCAGCAATGGCAATGCAAGTCCGGTGCGCCAGGGTGGAGGCGGAGCAACCGGGCCGGCAGAAATCATCGGAACCCGCCCCTGGAAATCCAGCTGATTCAGCAATACCGCCTGTTCCAGATCCAGCGACTGCAGCATGGACGCTTTCAGCTCGCCATCCGGATCACAGACTTTCAGCGTTACGGCATCCAGTTCGAACTGAGCAGGCAGACCATCCAGTAACAGGGTCAGCAGATCGAACCATGTCTGGCAGGACAAAAGCTGTAATTCAAATGCCTGTAAACGCCGCAATAAGGCTTCATTACGCCGGGCGTTTGCCAAAAGTTCTTCTAAATCCACCGGGTCTGTCTCCTGTGACACAGGCAACAAGTATAGAATATTCCTGTCATTCCGCCTGTTTATGTCACTACTGACGGAATTATGATTCATTTTTCGGTAACGGCCCGGCGTTATTCAGCGCGTCGCCATAATTTGTTAAACTGCTTTCTTTTATTTGACTGACCATTCATGAATCCATCCGTTCTGGTTTTCGACTCCGGAGTCGGCGGCCTCAGTGTTCTGCAGCAGATCCGCAAACGCTCGCCCGGACTGACGCTGAACTATCTGATGGACAGCGCGGCGTTTCCCTACGGAATCAAACGCGATGAGGTTCTGGTTAAGCGTGTACTGGATGTCTGTCAGGCTGCGGTTGAAGAGCTCAGTCCCGGCGTTCTGGTGATTGCCTGCAACACCGCCAGCACACTGGCGTTGCCTGCCCTGCGTGAAGTACTGAACATCCCGGTGGTTGGCGTCGTGCCGGCAATCAAAACCGCAGCAAGTCATTGCAGCAGTGGTCATATTGGGCTGCTGGCGACCCCGGCAACGGTCAACCGTTCGTATACCGATGATCTGATCCGCGACTTCGCTGGCCATTGCCAGGTCAGTCGTTTCGGCAGCAGTGAACTGGTGCGCTGGGCTGAAGACTGGCTGTTAAATGATGAGCCCTCTGCGCAACTGCAGGCACAACTGCGGGAACACCTGAAAAGCTGGATCGAACACAACAGTAATACTGTGCCCGCCATGAGCCATGTGGTTTTAGGCTGCACCCACTTCCCGTTACTGCGGGAACAACTGGAGCAGCTCTGGCCGCATATCCACTGGGTCGATTCCGGAGAAGCCATTGCCCGGCGGGTGGCCAGTCTGCTGCCCGGCAGTGAAGAACTGAGCAGTAAAGGTGCTCTGAACTGCTACTGGACAGATCGCCATCAGGTACCACAAGGGGCAATAAACTACCTCGCCTCCCTGGGTGATGTCGTGAATCAGGGCTGTCTGGGTCCGGATTTTGTTATACAAGACATCGAGTCTGTATAAGTTTTTAAAATTTGAGTAGAATCATCGGGTATTGACGATCCCTTTGATCGATAACAACGGAATAAACATGTCAGATTTAGAATCTCTGTACCGTCAGGTACTGGCCGGACTGGGTGAAGACACCGAACGTGAAGGCCTGCTCGATACACCGAAACGCGCTGCAAAAGCCATGCAGTTCCTGACCAGTGGTTATGAGACCAACCTTACAGAGGTCATCAATAACGCCGTATTCACCAGCGACAACGACGAGATGGTCGTGGTTCAGGGCATTGAGTTCTACTCTCTGTGTGAACACCATGTGCTGCCATTTATCGGCCGCTGTCATATAGGCTACCTGCCGGATGGTCAGGTACTGGGCCTGTCCAAATTTGCCCGTATCGTTGATATGTTTGCCCGTCGCCTGCAGATTCAGGAAAACATGACCAAACAGATCGCTGAAGCGGTGCAGGAAGTGACCGGCTGTCGTGGCGTTGGCGTGATCGTCGAAGCACAGCATATGTGCATGATGATGCGCGGTGTGCAGAAGCAGAATTCCATGATGCGTACCTCAGTTATGCTGGGCGATTTCCGCTCCAGTCAGGCAACCCGCGACGAGTTTATGCGTCTGGTCGGACTCTGATTTACCTTTTCCCAGCGGGGGCTGCATAGCAATGTTTGAGTGGTGGCACTGGACGGTTGTTGTGTATGCCCTTGGCGCGGTGGCGGCGGTGGATGCATTACTGAAAAGCCGCACTGCCCAGGGCACGATTGCCTGGGTGATGGCCCTGCTGCTGATGCCGGTCATCAGCCTTCCCCTCTACAGTTTCTTTGGCAGCCGCCGTTTACACGGCTACCTTAAAGCCCGCCGCCACGGCGATCATTCCCTGAGCTTTATCGGTGAAGAAATACAGGCCGCCCTGTGTGAAAGCCGGGCTGAACCAACCCCGCTGACTCAGGCCCTGATACCGTTATTGCGTGTGCCACCGACCAGCGGCAACGCCTGCCGTCTGCTGACCACGGGGCCAGACACCTTCGAACGGATTTTCACCCGCATCAGTGAAGCCCGCCATTACATCTGCGTGCAATACTACATTCTGAACGACGATCATCTCGGCGTGGAGCTGGCCAGCTACCTGTGTGATAAAGCCCGGGAAGGACTGCCGGTGTATCTGCTGTACGATGAAATCGGCAGTCACGGTATCAGCCGCAGCTACCTGAACCGCCTGAAAGACGCCGGTGTGCAGGTATCCCGCTTCAATCCCCTGCAGCTGCGTAACCGCCTGCAGCTGAACTTCCGTAATCACCGTAAGCTGGTTATCTGCGATGGTCAGTATGCCTTTGTTGGTGGTTATAACGTCGATGAAGCCTACGTCACCGGCGACAGCATCCGCGACACACACATGGAAATATCCGGCCCTGCGGTACTGGCCTGCCAGCTGGCCTTCACCGAAGACTGGTATTGGGCAACCCAGGCGGTACCGGACATTCAGTGGCAGACACCGCGCAAAGACGGCAACTGTGATGTGATGACCATTCCGACCGGCCCGGCTGATGAAAATGAGAGTGCCAGCCTGGTGTTCACTCATCTGATTCACAAGGCCCGCCACCGTTGCTGGCTGGTCAGCCCCTACTTTGTCCCCGACCAGAGTCTGCAGGTGGCCCTGCAGCTGGCGGCATTGCGCGGTGTCGATACGCGCATTCTGATTCCCGAGAAGAATGACAACCGCCTGGTGCAACTGGCGATGGCATCCTTCATCGAGCCACTGAGCCGCTGCAAAGTGAAGTTTTTCAGTTACCGTAAAAGCTTTCTGCACCAGAAAGTGATTCTGATTGATGATGAATGGAGCTATATCGGCAGCTCAAATCTCGACAGTCGTTCCCTGCGGATCAACTTTGAGCTGGGTGCTCTGGTACAGGATAAAGACCTGGCCTGTGACGTAAAAGCTATGCTGGAAAAAGACTTCGCCAATTCCGTACCTACGCAGGTACCGAGCCACTGGTGGCAGATATTTCTGAGCCGATTGAGCCGATTGCTGGCTCCCGTACTGTGATCTCTTGATCTGTACAAAAAGCGAACATACAGTGAGCCTGACTTAATAAGAATAAAAACGGAGTCAGCCATGACAAGGACCCTTATACCCCGTCAGTTAACCCTTCTGTTCACCCGTCAGATTACCCCACATCAGATTAACCCCCATCCCCCTCAAACCAGACTTAACCTTCGTTCTCTGAAACGGATCACAACCATTGCTCTGCTGCCGCTGGCAGCACTCACACTCCCCTGCCACAGCAATGCCCGCGCCCTGGCTGGCTACGAATTCCCGGAAATCATCCCGGCCACAGCAGAGCATAATGAAATGCGCCTGAACGGAGCTGCCATACGCACCATGTACTATCTGGTTGATGCCTACGCCGGCCTGCTGTACATCGAAAATCCCGGCCATGACCCGCAGGCGCTGATCGCACAGAACACCAGCAAACGACTGGTTTATCACATCCTGGTCAACCGCGTCAGCGGGCGCCGGATTGCAACGGCGATGTACGAATCACTGCAACTGAATCTGACTGAAGAAGAAGCCAACGCGATGGATGCCAGATTACAGCGGCTGGTTGAGATGTTTGATATCAGAATAGTTCGTGGTGACGTTGGCTATGTGGAATACGTGCCGGAACGGCAGGTATCCCGAATCGTTATAAACTCGGACATCAAGGGGGAAATCGAGGGTAAGGATCTGTTCGATGCACTGATGCGTATCTGGATTGGCGAACACCCGGTGTCAGCTCAATTCAAACGCGGGGTCCTTGGACTGGAAGATACAAGGACCGATCTTGCCAGCGAAGAAAACTGATCAAAGGATCGTTAACACAAGATCCTTCGTAAAGAACGCAATAACGCAGAAAATGTAGCAAAAGCAGCAAAAAGAGAAATAAAAAAGCCACGCAATGCGTGGCTTTTTCAGAGGGCTTATACGGTACAGTCGATCAGAACTTGTAACCGCCACCCACCAGAACAACCCATGGATCAACATGCAGATCAACAGCACCCAGAGCGGTGTGAGCAGTTGCATCCAGATCGATTTTCCATACAGCGACGTTAGCCATCCAGTTATCGTCGATGTTGTAGTTAGCACCAACAGAGAATGCTGCACCAGTGCTGCGGTCTACGTGGTTAACTGCGTCTTTTTCGTCGAAGAAGAAAGTGTAGTTAATACCAACGCCGACGTATGGCTGAATGGCAGACTCAGGAGACATTGGGTAGTACTGCAGAGATACGGTTGGTGGCAGGTGGCTTACTTCACCTACTTTACCCATGCCATCAATTTTCACTTCGTGAGTGAACGGAGTAGCAGCCAGAACTTCCAGACCAATCTGAGAAGAGATCATGTAGGTGAAAGTCAGACCCAGCTGAGTATCGTCTTCAATCTGAACTCGGGCACCACCACCCAGATCAGCACTGTTGTCGTCTTTAGGGCTTACGTTAATAACACCAGCTTTAATCATAAAATCGCCGGCTTCATAAGCCATGGCTGGCATTGCAGAAACAGCTACAGCAGTTGCTAACAGAGTTTTCAACAGTTTCATTATGCACTCCTTCATTTGTGCTCTCTGAGTTGATGGGTGCAGAGTAACGGATTGATGATTGTTCTGTTTGACACAAATCAAGAAATAAAAACGGGTGTTTTTATAGCCATAGAAACCTTGTGCCAAGTCAAGTTTGTCACCGCAACGGCCAAAACACCTATCTGCATGGCACACAGTTTTCCGGTTCTACCAGCCGACTAAAGATTCCCCCCCATTTCATGGCCGGTGCCCGTAAAATCAGGCTATAGTTAGGCTACTTTACCTTTACCTGACAGCAACGGTTCCATGTTCAGATACTCAACGGCCCTGGGAAGACAACTGCTTACCTATGTACTGGCATTCAGCTTTGTCATTACCCTGCTGTCTCTGTTCTATATCCTCTATTCGGACTATCAGCGCGGATTACAGCAATATGACGAAAATCTGGAACAGATTGAGAACAGCTACCGTAAAAGTCTCAGTTACAGTCTGTGGAATTTCGATGCCAATCAGATTGATGCCCAGTTGCACGGCATTCTCAACTTTCCCGGTGTTGTGTATACCTACATAGAAAACAACGACGAGGTGCTGTACAGCTCCGGCAATGTCTATAACCACGTTGATCAGCACCATCAGTTTGGCCTTTCCTACGACACACCGACCGAACACTACCCTCTGGGCGTGCTGCACATCAGCCTGGACTATTCTCAGCTGCATCAGGAATTAACCGACCAAACGGTGAATATTCTCCTCACCCAGTTTGTAAAGACCTTTACCATTTCCATATTCCTGCTGTTTATCGTCCATCAGCTGATCACCAGGCGCCTGTATGCCCTGGCCGAATGGGCGCAGGATTTCTCATTGGATACCCCCAAAGGGCCGTTATTAAAGCACCGGCGCAACGATGAAATTTCAGCCGTCAATCAGGCTATCCACCAGATGCTGATGCGTCTGCGCCAGGATATTGAAGAGCAGAAAAAGTCACATCAGCAGCTTGAGCACACCCGTAATCAGCTGACCATCGCTGTCGATAACGCTGGCATTGGCTTCTGCACCTACAATGCTGAAGCCAACAAGCTGGATAGCAACAGTCATTTTGCCGGCCACCTCGCCACCACCGAACTGGAACTGGAGTCTGTACGTCACCCGATTAACGAACTGGTGAACCGGATTGAAGGGCCCGAATCGGTGCAGCAACGTGAGCGTATCAACCAGCTGTTTATCGGACGTCTAAGCCGCGTCCATGACCTCATCTGGATCCGTGATTTCCAGCAAACCCGCCGCTATCTGGAAATCACTCTGCAGATATCACGCTACCGTGATACGCGTCCGGCCGAAATTATGATCTGTACCGTCGACCGCACTCAGGAACAGCTGGCGCTGGAACAATCCCGCGAGCTGACGCTCTCGCTGGAGAACAAAGTCACCGCCCGCACTGAAGACCTCTATAACGAGCAACTCAGATCAAAAGCGACCATTCGTAAGCTGGAACAGGATCTTGAACGCACGGCCAGCCATTACTCCAGCGAATCGCAGAAAGAAATCAATCAGCTGTTGCTGAAACAACTCCACCAGCTGGAGCCGTTAACTGACGCAGAAACCCGCCCGCGGATTCAGGCATTTATGGAATATCTGAGCGTTTCGGAAAGCAGCCCATCCAGCAGTATCGATCTGGCACTGTTGATCCGGCGCTGGGCAGAACAAACATTTGAGGCTGATAAACAGCCAATAACGGATTTACCATTTTCACTGATTATTGAAGAAAATCCTGACGTTTTTTATTTTCTGCTTAACCATCTGGTCCTGAGAAAATGCCGCAATGTCTCCGCCTCAGATTGTTCCATCGGTCTCAAACTGAACCGTGGCATGATTGAAATAAAGGCCACCCATAGCGGCCAGAACAATCAATCGGCAACGCAATCCATGACAGGAATAAGCATTGCCGACAGAGACATCGACAGTCTGTGTGAACACCTTGTCAGCACACGGTTCCAGGGCCAGCTGACGACCGAACAGGCAGAAAATGAGCAAAGCCTGACGTTACTGCTGAGCATTCGCAATCATTAATCAGGCGTTAAAAATAACGACACCGGCTGCAGAAAAGCGACAGCCGATGGCTTAAAGGCTGAAATGCTCCTCAGCAATCTGCATCAGTGACGCCGGGTCCTTCAGCATCATTTTGTTATGAGCTCTGGCCCTTGGCATCATACGGTCGTAATAAAACTCTGCCGTCTGAATTTTGGTTTTATAAAAATCGGCGTCACCTTTACCTGCTTTCAGCGCGGTATAAGCGGCATCGGCCATCTGCGCCCAGAAATACCCCATAATGACGTAACCGGACTGCATCAGATAATCGTACGATGCAGCGCCAACCATATCGCGGTTTCTGGCAGCTTTATAAGCCACACGGAAAGTACCGATACGCCAGCGCAGCATGTAACGCTTCAGCTGTTTTATAAAAGGCTTCATTTCACTGCGGTTGTTATGCTGCTTAATAAACTGATTCACTTCATGGCGGAATTCATTAAACGATTTAAGTTTGCCCAACAGAATTTTTCGCCCCAGCAGATCCAGTGCCTGTACTCCGGTCGTCCCTTCATACAGTTTGGAGATCTGTGCATCACGGATAATCTGCTCCATTCCCCATTCCTTAATAAAACCATGCCCGCCATACACCTGAACGCCATGGTTGGCGGCTTCATAACCCAGTTCGGTCAGGAAGGCTTTCAGTACCGGGGTCAGAAAACCAAGTTTATCGTCGTAAGCATCGTAGCCATGCTGATCGCCACGACTGTGCGCCGCCATCATCATGTCCGCCAGACGCGCCGCGTGATACAGCATGGCCCGTCCGCCTTCTGCAATGGCTTTCTGAGTCAGCAGCATGCGCCGTACATCGGGATGAACAATCAGAGCATCCGCAGTTTTATCCGGATGTTTTGTGCCGCTTAATGAACGCATGGAACGACGCTCCCGTGCATATGGTAAAGCACCCTGAAAGGATAATTCCGCCGCACCGATGCCCTGAATGGAGGTACCGATCCGGGCAGTGTTCATAAAGGTAAACATGCACATCAGCCCTTTATTTTCCGGACCGATAAGAAAACCCCGGGCACCATCAAAATTCATAACGCAGGTGGATGAACCGTGAATCCCCATTTTCTCTTCAATGGAACCACAGTAAACCGGATTACGGTCACCCAATGAGCCATCGTCATTGACGTGAAATTTCGGCACGATAAACAGCGAAATACCCCGGGTTCCTTCCGGTGCATCGGGCAGACGCGCCAGCACAATATGCACAATCTGTTCAGTCAGATCGTGCTCGCCGGACGAAATAAAAATTTTGGTTCCGCTCAGGTTATAGCTGCCATCACTGTTCGCCGTAGCTTTGGTTTTAACCTGACCTAGATCCGTGCCACATTGAGGCTCGGTAAGACACATGGTGCCGGTCCAGCGTCCCTCTGTCAGAGGTACCAGATAGGTCTGCTTCTGTTGCTCCGTGCCGTGCATATAAATGGTGTTCATAGCGCCCAGCGATAATCCCGGGTACATACCCCAGGACCAGTTAGCTGTGCCGATCATTTCGGATTTAATCACCCCCAACGACAGCGGCAGCCCCTGACCACCATATTCCACCGGTGCTGACATCCCCTGCCAGCCGCCTTCCACATACTGACCATAGGCTTCACGAAAACCTTTCGGCGTTGTCACTTCACCGTCACGGAACAGGCAGCCTTTATCCCCAGACTGATACAGTGGAGATATAACTTCCTCACTGAAGCGGGCAGCTTCACCCAGAATTGCATCCACCATTTCCGGGGTTGCTTCTTCCCCTCCCGGTACCTGCGGATAATGTTTCTGGAAATCAAAGACATCGTTAATCAGAAACTGAATATCTTTTAAAGGTGCTTTGTACTGAATCATATACATTCCTCTGCGGCTAACCTGTTAAAAGCGCTGCCGAAACCGTTTGCTCTGCAATTAAGCCCATCAGCCACCAGGCGCGCATGCTGTCCACTGGTGGCATAAACCACGTTGATCTCGTAAGGAGTGTCACAGACAGGCAGGATTCAGCCATTGGCCACTGGGTCGAAGGGGTAATGTCAGTTCTGCAGGTAACTTTTAGTTTTCAGCAAAAAGACGGAAGAAGAACCCTGAACAGAGAACCTGAGTCCGGAAATCCAGAAAAAGGAAGGACGAATGAAGTAACGCAGGAAGGAACAAGGGAAAGAAGCCTGTAAAAAAAGCCAGAAAAAGCAGGCACAAAAAAAGGAGATGCGTGTGCATCTCCTTTCTCTGTCAGTGCTACAGCATACGACGTTTAGGCCACCGAAGCTTGCTCTGTCTGCTTTGCTGCTTCTTCATCTTTCAGTTCACGACGCAGGATTTTGCCCACCGGAGACATCGGCAGCTCCGTGCGGAACTCAATATAACGCGGCATTTTGTAGGCAGTGAGGTTTTCCCGGCAATGACGTTTGATATCGTCCACGGTAACGTTAGCGTCCGAGGCAACGATAAACAGTTTCACAGCTTCACCGGTTTTTTCATCATTGACACCGATAACAGCGCAGTTTTCCACCGCCGGATGTTTTGCCACCACATCCTCAATTTCATTCGGGTAAACGTTAAAGCCGGACACCAGAATCATGTCTTTGATCCGGTCGACGATTTTCACATAGCCGTCTTCATCAATCACAGCAACGTCACCGGTACGCAGCCATTGGCCGTCTTCGGTAAAGCTTTCAGCAGTAGCATCCGGCCGCTTCCAGTAACCTTTCATCACCTGCGGACCTTTAACGCACAGCTCACCGCGCTCACCAATGGCGACTTCCTGCCCCTGATCATCGATGCATTTCAGTGCAGTGCCGGGAACAGCCTGCCCCACCGTGCCGTCACGTTCCAGACCGCCAGCCGGATTCATACACACAGCCGGAGAGCACTCTGTCAGCCCATAGGCTTCCGAAATACCGCAGCCGGTAAGCTCGCGCCAGCGTTTTGCGGTGTTGTCCACCAGCGCAGTACCGCCGGACAGCGTCAGGCAGAGCTTACTGAAATCGCAGTTTTTAAATTCCGGGTGATTCAGCAGCGACACAAACAGGGTGTTCAGTCCGATAAAGCCGGTCAGCTGGTGCGGCTTAATCATACGTACAAACATATCGGTATCGCGCGGGTTGGCGATCAGAATGCTCTGATCGCCCTGCTCAAACAGCGCCATCAGGTGCGTGGTAAAGGAATAAATGTGATACAGCGGCAGCGGTGCTACCACTTTTGAGCCGACATTCGGTTTGATGCGCTCGCCAGTGGCCGGATCGACCTGACGCAGAATAGCGCCGGACTGCAGCATATTGGCAACCAGATTGCGGTTAGTCAGCTCAGCGCCTTTGGCCACACCCGTGGTGCCACCTGTGTATTGCAGAATGATGGTGTCATCCGGATTACGCATGTAATTTTCGCTGAAGCGCGGGCAGGCAGCGCCCTTACTCAACGCCGTACGGAAACGCACGGCATCCGGCAGACTGTAAGCCGGTACCATTTTTTTAATGTATTTCGCCGCCGCATTAATCAGGATGCGTTTTGGCGCCGGCAACATGTCGGCCAGACGGGTGACAATCACATGCTGCAGACCGGTGCGGGCGCGGATGTTCTGCACTGAGCGGGCAAATACATCCATGCAGACCAGTGCCTTGGCACCTGAGTCGTTAAACTGATGCAGCATTTCCCGTTCGGTATACAGCGGGTTGGTATTCACCACGATCATTCCGGCACGCAAAGCACCGTACATGGCGATGGGAAACTGCAGAATATTCGGCATCTGGATCGCGATGCGGTCGCCCGGTTTCAGGCTGGTGTGATTCTGCAGATAAGCGGCGAAGGCAGCACTGTAATCGTCGATCTGACGGTATGTCAGGGTGTGATTGATGCTGGTGAAAGCTGGCCGGTCGCTGTAGCGCTGAAAGGCCTGTTCAATCACTTCAACAACAGCGTTGTACTGCTTCAGGTCGATTTGGTCAGGCACGCCGGGCGCGCGCTTACCGTCCCAGAAAGAAACGTCCACGGGGTCTACCTCTTATTTATGATTTTATTTTTGTTCTCGGCCTACTATGGCCTAAAGGTACATTGAGTAACAGTGGAAAACGTGACATCCTTCCGGTCATAGCGCGCCATAAAAACAGTCACTAACCCAGTATCAACCGGATTTTGCAGGAGCCCAGGCATGACGGAATTCCAGCCAGCAACGGTTCAGGCCTCGTCTGCCGCCAACCGGCCTTTTATCGGCACGGAATATCTCGCGCAGCTGATCGACATGCTGACGCAACAGGGAATTACCACCAGCCAACTGGCACAGGGCACCGGACTCAGTGCCCGGGTACTGGCTTCACCGCAGGAATTTATCTCGCCGCTGCAGTATCACAAGGTGATTGAAAACGCCCTGGCATTAAGTGGCGACCCGTTACTGGGCCTGGAACATGGCCGCAGGCTGAGTATTTCCAGCCATGGCTTTCTGGGTTTTGCGATTCTTGCCAGCGATACTCTGGGGCAGGCACTGTCTCTGGCGATCCGTTACGCCCGTACCCGCACACTGCTGGCGGATATCCGCTTTATCAATGATCAGGACACCGCTGTTATCCAGATCAACCGTCTGGCGGCGATGCCCAGTACGTTTTCCTTCGTGGTGCAGAATATTATTTCTACCTTCGTCACCATTTCACGCTTTCTGACCCAGAACAGTGAAGAACTGACTGCCGTGGCAAAATTCACCGACGCGCCCAGCCGGCCGCTGTCGTGCTACGAAAATATCCTCGATATTCCGGTGATGTTTAATCAGCCGCACAATCAGCTGTGCATTCCCGCATTTCTGCTGGCCACCCCGGTTTCCACCGCCAACACCACGGCCCGGCGTCTGGCGGAAGCAGAGTGTGAAAAGTTACTCGCCGAGCTCGACCGCGGTCAGGATCTGGTGACTCAGATCCGCCGTAATATCGACAGCATGAATGCCTACCCGACGCTGGCGGTTATGGCCAGAACGCTCAACTCCAGTCCGCGTACGGTCAACCGCCAACTGGCCCAGCTGAACACCACTTATCAGAATATTATTGATGAAGCACGCCGGGAGAAAGCCCTGCAACTGCTGATGGAAACCCGCACATCTGTGGAAGAAATCGCCCACCAGCTGGGCTATAACGACCCTTCCAACTTCGGCCGGGCGTTCCGGCGCTGGCTGGGTATGTCGCCACGGGCATTCCGTAAAAATACCCCGACCTCGCGTCACGGCTGACAGCTCCGCATTGCGCTCTCTCACTGCTACCCCGCAGACTGCACTTGCCAAGGCCGCTTTTATCAAGGTCGCTCTTAACAAGGCTGCTATTGCCAAGTTCAGGATGCGCGGGTAGATTCGCCGCTTAATCCCCTGACAATGGTGTTTTATGTCCTACCCCCATTTTATTGCCATCGATGGCAGCTCCTGGGAAGAGCACGCCCATCCGGTGGCTATCGCCTGGTCCATGGCTGATGGTCAGATAAAAACCACGCTGATTCAGCCAGAAGATGACTGGGACGACTGGGATATATCACTGCAGGATCTGCATGGTATTAATCCGGATACCCTGTATCAGCTGGGTGAGACCATCTGGTCTGTGATCCGTGAGCTGGAAAACGATCTCGAACAGCCGCATCTGTACGCTGACGATGATGTCCGTGCCGGTGAGATGCTGGAAAAACTCTACGACGCCTGTGGGCGTGACGTGAGTTTTGAAGTAAGCCATTGCCGTGACATTCTGTCCGACGGGGTCCCGGAAGCAGAAGCCATGAACTATGTGCCCTGCGATGAACGGGTACACAGCATGCTGCTGGCCTGGGCCGCTGAAAATCAGGCAGATTGAGCCATATCCGGATGAATGCGTGATGGTTCGCTGAAGCCTTGTTAACTGATTGGCATTTTGCTCTGAGGACAGACGTTACACTGAGCAAAATGCCTGAGGTAAGCACAATGTCTTCAGTCCGCCCCCTTCATAAACAATCCGCCCCGCAATGGCAGGAAGCCCATGCCAGTGATCTGATCCGGCAGATGCTCAGTGACGCTGTACAGGGCGGTCTGCTGTTCCCTTCATCCGTTAAGCTGCTCAGTTTCAGCCAACATCAGGATGGCAATCAACGTCAGTTCAGTGTGCAGACTGAAGCCGGAGCCTTCTTTATCAAATGTCAGGGGCGGGAATACGCCACTCATTTTGAGGCTGAGCAGGCCTGTCTTCTGAAGATGATGGCAACCCAGACCATCGCGGTGTGCGCACCACTGGCCAGCGGTGTTATCGCCGACGCGGATCTTTCCTACATCGTATTGCAGCACATACCGCTGGCGGTACACGGTGACTGGTTTTCCGCCGGACAGCAGCTGGCACAGATGCACAATCATACCTCTGAGCAGGGTTACGGTTTCGACATGACAACCTATTGCGGAGAAACACCTCAGGACAACCGCTGGAACGACAACTGGGCGGATTTTTACCTAACCCAGCGGCTGGAGCCGATGTTTAACCGCTTACAGCAGACCGGTGTGCGCATCCGCGGCATGTCCCGGGCGCTGAGCAAAGCGTCCGACATGCTGAACGGCCATCAACCAGCCCCATCCCTGCTGCACGGAGATCTGTGGTCCGGCAATATTGGCTTCAACCCTGACCGGCAGATTTCCTACCCGGTGCTGTACGATCCGTCTTCCTCTTATGGCGATATCGAAACGGATCTGGCCATGACGGAACTGTTCGGCCGCTTTCCGCAGAAGTTTTATCAGGGTTATCAGTCACTGACTGAGCTTGATGCAGGCTATGAACGTCGCCGGCCGTTATACCAGCTGTATCACCTGCTCAATCATGCATTTCTGTTTGGCGGTGCTTATATTGACCAAAGCGAAAGCCAGATCCAAGATCTGGACTGAGCAATATTGGTACGACACAAAAAAACCGGCGTTGGCCGGTTTTTTTGTGATCTTAAAAGATCAGGGATTCAGGCGCTGCTTTTTCCAACTGCCATCAGCCTGAGGCTGATATTCAACCCGGTCATGCAGACGGTGTTCACCGCCCTGCCAGAATTCCATCCGCGTTGGTGTCACCCTGAAGCCGCCCCAGTGATCCGGCACCGGCACTTCTTCGTTTTCATACTGAGCAGACACATCAGCGAAGGCCTGTTCCAGTTGCGCACGATTATCCAGTGGACGGCTCTGTGCGGATGCCCAGGCACCTAACTGGCTCTGGCGCGGACGCGAGTGAAAATATTCTGCGGTCTCTTCGCGGCTGATTTTTTCGATTGTGCCCTGAACTTCCACCTGACGCTCCATCTCCATCCAGAAGAAATGCAGGCTGGCTTTACCAGTGTTGGTAAAATGCTGGCCTTTATTACTTTCATAGTTGGTGAAGAAAACGAAACCATCACCGTCGTAGGCCTTGAGCAACAATACCCGTTGCCATGGCATACCCTCACTGTCGACGCTGGCCACGGTCATAATGGTCGGTTCCAGAGGTTCGGTATCACGGTATTGTTCAAACCAGGCGTGAAACTGGGTCATCGGATCATCAGCTGCTGTTTCCTCATCAAGACGGCCCTGAGTGTACTGGCGGCGAATATCACCTAAGTTGACCATGATTCTGCGCTCCTGGTTGTTCTGTTAGCTGTTTTGTCAGCTGTCTGTTGGCTGTGCTGCCAGCGGTTCAGTCTGTGGCTGTGCAGACCCGGCTGACTCTTCTTTGCAATTTACTGCCTGCATTATCCGCCAATAGCACGCCGCTGTCTTGATCTGCTGCAGTCTCTGCTTCAGGACGCTGCGCCCGTTTGCTATGATTCCGCCGCTTGTTAATTAATCAGGAATACCGATGTCTGATCAGAACTACCCTACCGCCCCGCTGTACCGTCGGCTGGCCGCTATGATTTACGATAGCCTGATAGTATTTGCTCTGATTATTTTGGCAGAGTTTGTGATGACTGGCATTTATGTAGCAACCAATGGCGAACCTCCCGGAGGAAACATTCCAGCGTCTATCCATTACTCGGTAATGTTCATTATCTGCTTTTTCTATTACACCCACTCCTGGCTGCGTGGCGGCCAGACCATCGGCATGAAAAGCTGGCGTATTAAGCTGGTCAGTGAGTACAAACCACAGATGCGTATCAGCCAGTGTATGCTGCGCACTGGTGTTGGCTTTTTCTCGATCCTTGTTGTTGGTCTGGGTTACTGGTGGGCGCTGTTTGATAAACGTCAGCGCAGCTGGCATGACATGGCGTCGATGACGCGCATTATTTATATGCCCAAAGGCATGCAGGAAAAATAACGGCTCCGCGCCGCTTACCGGCATCAGAACAGCCAATAAAAAAGGAGGCCACGCCCACTGCTGTCCCATAAATTTCTATTTAAGCATTTTCGAAAATTGTCAGGCCCCTTGTCCTCATAGAGGGGCCTTACCCCTCTCGCCGGACCGGCTAACTCCCCGCTTCGCGCTTTCTGGCTCTGGTGACTCCAGGCATCCATGCCTTCCGCCCTGCGGGCCAACCTTCGGTTGTTCTATTTTGTTCCAGAAAAAATAGTC
>MDSZ01263835.1_pt1 | contig 54726 bp, 56 predicted proteins | sample 811201 | NCBI WGS metagenome assembly MDSZ01 (sample SAMN05326647, study PRJNA326480) | marine metagenome | isolation source: seawater | place: Indian Ocean: North | collected 2010
ACCACAATCAATACATTCATCTGGATGGATAACTAGCATGTTTTCACCTTCATAAAAACAATCCACAGGACAAACTTCAACGCAATCTGTGTATTTACATTTTATACATTTGTCATTAACAATATATGTCATAATTGTTTGAACTCTTTCGAATTAATCAATTTTTGTTTTGAAGATTTTTTATTGCATTTTTTTTTGATTCTGCAGAATCAAAATCTGAGATATAAAGCAAACCCGCAACTCTTCTCATTAAATTAGCCTCATAATCATCAACGATTTCATCAATTAGAACAATTTCCCATAAATTGCCAACTATTTTTAATCTTTCATCATAATCCATCTTATCTCTTATCTCTTTTGTTTTTGACCAAATCTCAATCTCATTTTGAGATTCTGAGATAACTTGTTCTAAAATTTTTTTCGCCTTTAACTCATTTAACTTTAACTGGTTAATTAATATTGTTTGGATATGATTATATTCTTCTTCAGAAATCTCACCATCAATTGAAGCTGCTTCTACAAAAAGTTTAGCTATAGAATCTATCGCTTGGTCTTCTTCCTCGACAGTTGATTCATTTTGGTTTTTTAATTTTTCTAATGCTGAGTTAAAAAAATTTATCATCAAGATCTCCAATTTTAGATATAGTTATTTCTAAATCTATCAATTAAACGCCTATCTTTTTTTGTTGGCCTTCCTTTACTTATTCTCATATCACAAAAATTTTTATTTTCTTGGGTCTTTTTTTGGTTGAGCTCATCAACTGATAGATCCTTAAATAATTTTTCAGACTCTTTTGCACCTACTCTATAATTTATCATTGATAAAACTTCTACTTCTCTCATCTTATTGCCTTGGGTAAAAATAAGTTTTGAACCAAATGATAGCATTGCATGTGTTTTAGTAATTCTTTTCTGATCAAGAAAAACTTTTCCCGATCTAATAATTTTTGAAGCTGTTGACCTGGTTTTGAAAAATCTTGCGTGCCATAACCATTTATCTACTCTTTGCTTTTCAATAATTAAACTTTTTTGATTCATTTATTCTGTATTAAATTTTATGTTTGATAAAATTGCAAATGGAGAATTAGGGTTTAATGGTTTTCTGTTGTCATTAGATTTTTTTGATGTGGCTAGATTTGGGTGTCTCTTTTTGCTCTTTTTATGATTTTTAGATTTAAGACTATTTTTATTTGATATGTATTTTTTTCTTTTTATATTTTTTTTAAAAATTGTTTCTGCGGTTATTTCAGCATCACTCTCCTTATTGCTTTTCAACACATTATAACCTAATGAATTTAAAATTTTTGACATTTGCTCCCTAGTTGCACCAGCAATAGAAAGCATTTCTTCACTAATATTAAATGCTCCATTCCTTGCAGATGACCTTATAATTGCTGAAAGTCTTTCTACCATATCTACTCTCATAACTCTGTCACCCAATATTGCATAGCCAATTTTATTATACCATTGATCTGATAACAAAGTTTTGGGTTTATACGCTACTCTACCATTATCAGGAAGTGAATCTGGATGAAATTCATTGCAATTTAGTCCATATAATAAAGCTCTCAATTTTACTGCAGCTGGTTTTAAAAGATCAGGCATATAGACATATTCTACTCCAAACCTAATCCCATTCCTCCCAAGATCTTTCTTTTCTTCATCAGACAAGCTTTTAATTAATTTCTCTATATTTGATAAAGGAATAGAGCCCAAACCTTCTTTTAATTGGAAGACTATTCCTTTAGCTGATGTGTTTAAATTTTCTTCTTTTAATGAGATTAGTGAACCTAATGACTTTTTAATGGAACTTTCTATAAATTTTTGAATTCTCTCTGAAACCAATTGTATATTTTCAGAATCCAATAGATCACTATGAAAAATATGAATTTCAGGTGAGAAAATATTGTTTCCTTTTACTAATTTAGCTATTAAAGAAGCATCCCAATAAAGCTGACCTTGATCATTTAAAGTTAATGATTCATCAGTGACACTATAAAATCTTCTAACTATATCATTCATTTCGGAAGACAGACTTTTTACTATAGATTTTTCAAATAATGGCGTTGTAGGATCTTGAGAATCCAAAAGCTCTAAAACAAAGCCGCGCAAACGCCCAACTTTCATTTCATCAATATATAAATATCCATCTGATTTAATTTGAGTTGTCAGTTCAATTATCTCCTTTTTTTTTCTACCTACTATACTAAGTCTCTTATCTACAAATCTATTTCTGAGCGAGTTGTTTAGAGCATCTGACAGTTTATCTTCGATCGCTAAAGTCAGTTTTTGCCAATGTTCAGCTCCTGGCATCCAAGATCTTTTATGACTTAGATATGTCCATGTTCTTATTAAAGAAATCCTTTGCATTAAGGTATCTATTTCTCCCGAAGTCTTGTCAAGTCTATTAATTTGTTCTGAAATAAATTCATTATTAATTTCTCCATCTTCAACTATTGACTGAAAAATTTTAGTTAATAATTTGATATGTTGATTGGTGAAACTTTTACTAAATTCTGGGACTTGGGAGACTTCCCACAAAAGTTCTACTGACTTTCTTGATGTTGCCATTTGTTTTATCAAATCCAACTTTGCTAATTCAATAAAATGTTTATGATCCTCAGCATCAGTTTTCTTAATTAAAAATGAATGTGGTGGATTTAAATCTAATGAAAAACTTAAATCCTTAATGGAAGAAAAATCTAATTTAGAATTCCTCCAAAAAAGAATATCTAGAGATTCAAAATTAGAAGTTTCAATCGCTTCAATACTTTTGGGGCTCATTTCACTTGAATGCTCAGTTATTCCAAATGTGCCATCATTTAAAAATCTACCAGCCCTACCAGCTATCTGAGCCAATTCTGGATCTGTCAGATTTCTGTTAATTAATCCATCAAATTTTTTCAGAGAAGCAAAACTTATATGATTTATCTTTAAATTTAAACCCATTCCTATAGCGTCTGTTGAAACCATAAAATCAACCTCGCCATTTTCATACATTTCAACTTGAGCGTTTCTTGCTCTTGGTGATAGAGCGCCCATTATGATTGCAGTGCCACCAAGTTTCTTTCTAATAATATCTGCTATAGAATATACTTCTAATGCAGAAAACGCTACAATTGCTGTCCTTCTAGCTAGTCTAGTAATTTTTTTTCTACCAGAATAACTTAACCTTGATAGTCTGGGTCTGGTTTCAATTTTCACTTCAGAAATCAACTGCTTTAATTTTGGTGCAATTGTTTCAGCTCCTAAAAAAAGAGTTTCTTTCAAACCTCTTGAATTCAAAATTCTATCCGTAAATATATGCCCTCTATCTTTATCAGCAGCTAATTGAATTTCATCTATACATATAAAATCAGCAATGATACTCTTTGGAAATGCTTCTATAGTGCAACAATAATAGGACGCCTTAGAAGGTATTATTTTCTCTTCTCCTGTAATCATAGCAACTTTATCAACGTCTACTTTCTTTTTTATCCTGTCATAATTTTCTCTTGCTAATAACCTTAGTGGGAAACATATTATTCCACTTGAATAAGAAAGCATTCTATCGATAGCAAAATACGTTTTCCCGGTATTGGTTGGGCCCAAAATAGCTTTTATATTATGATTTTTAATAGGAAATTGATTTTCTTTTTCGATGATCATATGTTTTATAAAAAAGCGATTTGTTGTGAAAAATTTTCAAGCAGCAAGTTGCCTTAGAACATAGTGTAAAATTCCTCCATTGAGATAATATTCAGATTCTCCTTGCGTATCTATTCGAGAAATCAGCTCTATGTTTTCTTCTTTATTATTTTCATAAATAATATTCAGTTTTATTCTCATTCTTGGAGAAAATTTTTCCTCCATCAAAATCAAATTAAATGTTTCACTACCTTTGAGATTCAAAGTTTCATGAGAAATATCATTTAAAAATTCTAGAGGTAAAACGCCCATTCCAATCAAATTAGACCTATGTATTCTTTCAAAGCTCTGAGCTATTACAGCTTGAATGCCAAGAAGCCTTGTACCTTTAGCAGCCCAGTCACGAGAGGATCCTGTACCGTATTCTTTTCCTCCAAAGACTATTAATGGAATTTTCTCTTCAGCATAAAGCATTGCCGCATCATAAATACTCATAATTTTATTAGATGGAAAATGTTTAGTTAAACCTCCAGTAAGATCCGGGGTCATTAAATTTGTCAATCTATTATTAGCAAAGGTGCCTCTCATCATTATTTCATGATTGCCCCTTCGTGATCCATAAGAATTAAATTCATTTGGCCTGACTTGCCTTTCCAGCAAATACTCTCCAGCAGGACCATCTTTTAGGATAGTACCTGCAGGGCTGATATGATCAGTTGTAATTGAATCTCCCAGTATTGCTAAAGCCTTAGCGTTCAAAATATTACCTATTTTGTCAGGATTTAACTTCATATTTTCAAAATAAGGTGGGTTTTGAACATAAGTAGAACTCTCGTTCCAATTATATGTTAAACCACCTTCAGACAAAACCTTGGACCAATTTTCCCCTCCAGAAAAAACAGAAGCATATTGATTAATATACATTTCAGGCTTTATTACCTTTCCCATGATTTTTGAAATTTCTTGGTTAGAAGGCCATATATCTTTGAGATAAATAGGCGTGCCTTCTTTATCAACACCCAAAGGATCAGTTTTTAAGTTAATTAAAACAGATCCAGCTATAGCATATGCAACAACCAAGGGTGGAGAAGCCAAATAGTTTGCACTCACTAAAGGACTGATCCTTCCCTCAAAATTTCTATTTCCTGACAATACAGAAGACACTAACAAATTATTATCTTGAATCCTTTTGGTTACTTCTTCTGACAAAGATCCTGAATTTCCAATACATGTTGTACAACCATACCCAACTAAATTAAATCCAAAGTAGTTCAAATCATCTTGAAGTCCTGATTTTTCAAGGTATTCAGTTACTACTTTACTTCCAGGTGCAAATGAGGTTTTCACCCAAGGCTTGACCTTTAATCCATATTTTTTAGCAGATTTTGCTAAAAGTCCTGCTGCCAAAAGTACAGAGGGATTGGAAGTATTTGTACAACTGGTAATAGCGGCAATAACAATATCACCATGTTTTAATTGATAATTAACATTTTCAGTATTTATGTTTTGATTTTCACTTTCATAAATAAAGTTTGAAGTAAAATTTCTTTTTAAATCCTCAATTAAAACCCTATCTTGGGGCCTCTTTGGACCCGCCAATGAAGGCTTAACATCATCTAGGTTTAATTCTATAATTTCTTCAAATTTAGGAGTTTTTGAATTTTTTTCTCGAAACATACCTTGAGTTTTTGCATACTTTTCTACCAGCTCAATGGTTTCCGGACTTCTACCTGTAAAGGTTAAATAATTTAAAGTTTCACTATCTATTGGGAAAAAACCACATGTGGCCCCATATTCTGGTGCCATATTTGCAATTGTCGCCCTATCAGCTAAAGACAAATGATTTAACCCTTCACCCGTAAACTCAACAAATTTACCAACCACACCCTTTAATCTCAAAATTTCAACTATTTTTAAAACTAAATCTGTTGCAGTTATACCTTCTAATAGTTGCCCTTTCAAATTAAAACCTATAACATCAGGCACTAACATAGAGATAGGCTGGCCTAACATAGCTGCCTCAGCTTCTATACCTCCAACTCCCCAACCTAAAACAGCAAGTGCATTGACCATTGTGGTATGACTGTCAGTGCCAACCAAAGTGTCAGGATAAACAACATTTTCTTCTTTGTTTTTTTGATGCCAAATCGTTTTTGCTAAATACTCTAAATTTACTTGATGACAAATTCCTGTTCCTGGAGGAACAACACGAAAATTATCAAATTTTTCAGAGCCCCATTTTAAAAAACTATACCTTTCTGAGTTCCTTGAGTATTCTAATTCAACGTTTTTTTCAAATGCTCCAGGCGTTCCTGAAAAATCAACCATAACGGAATGATCAATGACAAGATCAACAGGAGAAAGAGGATTAATTTTTGAAGGATCTTTGCCTAAATTAACCATCGCATCTCTCATAGCGGCTAAATCAACTACAGCTGGAACACCTGTAAAATCTTGCATAAGTACTCTAGCAGGTTTAAAAGCAATTTCTAAGCCTTTAGCTTTACCATTTGTAGCTTGTGCCAATTTTTGGATATGTTCCTCTAAGACGTTCTTTTCATCTTGATTGCGCAACAAGTTTTCAAGTAATATTTTCAATGAGTAAGGCAATGAAGAAAGTTCTGGAAAAAATTTTGAAAGTTCTACAAGGCTAAAATAGTCAACTTTTGAATTTGATAGCTTTAGTTGTTTTCTACAAATATCTTTTAATAACTTATTCACTTTAATCTTCTTTTGATTTTGATAAATAAATATAATTTTTAAAATTATTTTTTTATGTTTTAATACAAAAATCAATAATATGTTAGTCTGATTTTATATTATTTTGTATAATCTGAATATGGCTATTTCCAAATAAGAAAAATTTTTAAAATAATTATTAATATGAGTAAAATTGATATTTTCCCCACCTCATCATTAGTTTTAGAAAATTTAATGATAAGTAGGGGTACAAATAATATTTTTAGTAATTTCAGCTACACATTTAGTGGAGGTAATCTCTATTTAATTCATGGCTCAAATGGTATTGGTAAAACAACTTTGTTGAGAACAATTGCTGGTATTATTGCTCCAATCAAAGGGAAAATTCTTTATAATTCAATACCAATAAATAGAAATTATAGAGAATATGTTAGTAAAATAAATTATATAGGTCACTCAAACGGCTTATCACCAATATTATCAGTTCAGTCAAATTTAGAAACTTGGAATGAAATTAATGGAAACAAAAATTATATTAATTTTGCAGTCAAAGCTTTTAATATTCAAAGACTTCTTTCATTATTAATTAAAGACTTGTCATCTGGGCAACAAAGAAGAGTAGCCCTTACAAGGCTTGTTTTATGTAAAAAAAACATTTGGTTACTTGATGAGCCTCTGAACAGTATAGATGAGCACACACAAAAGATTTTTAACAAAATAGTTTTAGAACAAATTAATAATAACGGTATAATAATCATGGCTTCTCATCAAAAGTTTGAATTTGCAAATAAAAAAAGAATAAGTTTTTTGGATTTAGATAAGCACTAAAATGATTAATTCAGTAATTAAAATCCTGATACGTGATCTTAAAACTTATAACCGCTCAATCAATGATATAATTTATATTGCAGGAATCTATATTTTATTAATAATCTTATTTCCACTTAGTATTGGAACTTCTTCAGAAATGTTAATTATCATATCACCAGCTATTTTATGGGTTTGCGCTTTATTTACTTCTATTAGCATTCTCGATAAATTTTTTGTTTCAGATATAAATGAAGGCTGGTTTGATCAATTATTATTATCTCAAATTCCATTAGAACTGGTTGTTTTAGTCAAAGCTTTGGCACATTGGATTTCAGTAGGTCTGCCATTAATTCTAATAAGTCCTATTGTATGTTTATTCTTTAATATTTCAATGAATATTATACCTGTAATTATTGTTAGTTTAACTTTGGGAACAATGTCATTAACATTAATTGGAATGATGGGAGCTGCATTAGTTTTAGGTGCACAGAAAACCAATTCTATCGTCATTTTATTGGTGTTACCCCTGACATTACCAATTTTAATTTTTGGTGTTGCGAGCATTAACTCTGCTGTGATAGAAACTTCAGTGAAACCACATTTATTACTTTTAGGAATGTGTCTTTCTTTTTTGATCGCATTTTCACCGATAGCAACAGCATATGCTTTAAGAATAGCTTCTGAATAAATTTATGTAAAATTTGTTTTAAAATTGTCTTATATTATGATTGATTATTTAGCTAATCCAACACGTTTCAACAAAATAGCAAATTTTATATTGCCATGGTTGTTGATTTTAACACTTTTATTTTTAATCTTTGGTTTATACTATGGACTAGTTTCTAGCCCTGATGACTATATTCAAGGTTCAGCTGTTAGGATAATGTATGTCCATGTGCCATCAGCCTGGATATCTCTTTTAGCTTATCTTAGCTTAGCTCTATGCAGTATTTTCTTTATAATTTGGCGGCATCCACTAGCGGATGTTTTAGCAAGATCTATTTCACCAGTTGGTTGTGTTTTTGCGATATTAACATTGATTACTGGATCAATTTGGGGAAGACCTATGTGGGGAACTTGGTGGGTTTGGGATGCCAGGTTAACATCTATGCTAGTCCTTTTTTTCTTCTTTCTAGGTCATATTGCTTTATCAAATGCTTTTGACAGAAGTGAACGAGGAAGTCGGCCTGCTGCATTGCTAGCCATTATAGGTTCCATTAACTTACCAATAGTTAAATTTTCAGTTGATTGGTGGAACACTCTTCATCAGCCTGCTTCTATACTCAGAACAGGGGGTGTTTCAATTGACGAATCAATGTTAACACCGTTAGTTCTTATGACTTTATCATTTCACTGTTATTTCATAAGTATCGTGATCTTAAGGGCAAAATTAATTTTAAAAGAACGTAAAATTGAGCATTTTAAAATTTCTGGTGAAAAATTAAATGACTGACCCTTCTAATTTAAATGACTATAACAAATTTATATTTTTTTCATATTTTATTACTTTATTTTCTTTAATAATTCTTTTTATTTATACTTGGATTAGATTAAAAATTGTAAAAATCTTATTCGATAAATATCATAACATGAGAAAAACTTAATGAATCCAAAATTAACCCGTCTTCTAGGCCTGTTAATGTTTATTTCATTTATAGCTCTAGGAACATTTTTGTTATTGTCTGCATTAAATAGTAATATTGTTTATTTTTTTGAACCCACCAAAGTCATAAATAAAGACAAAACTTTTTTTGATGGCAAGAGAATACGATTAGGTGGGCTTGTAGCAAATGGCTCTATAAATAGAAATGGAATTGAAACCATTTTCATTATTACAGATGGTAATAACTCTATTGAAGTTCAATACAATGGTCTTTTGCCAGATTTATTTAGTGAAAATCAGGGTGTAATTGCAGAAGGATTTTTAATAGAAAATACATTTATAGCTGATACAATCCTTGCTAAACATGATGAAAATTATATGCCCAGGGAAGTGGCTGAAAGTTTGAAATCAAAAGGTGTATGGAAAGGTAAACCATAATGCTTTTCTCATTATTAATTGACTTTGGACATTTAACACTAGTTTTATGTTTATTTTCTTCATTTTTTTTAATGGTTTTACCAATATTCAATTCTCAATTTGAAAATGATTTTTTATTGAAAACAGTTAAACCAATTACAAAATTGAGTTTTATTTTTAGTTTGATTTCCTTCATAATTTTGATGATTGGCTTTATTTTTTCAGACTTCTCTATTGACTTAGTTGCTCAACATTCTCATACATTAAAACCTCTAATTTATAAAATTTCAGGCACTTGGGCTAATCATGAGGGGTCATTATTACTTTGGATTCTGATTCTGCAATTTTTTGCGTTCCTATTAACTTATTCAAGTGTTCCAATTTTATTTCTTTCTAAAGTTTTAAGTATACAGGGAGCAGTCAGTTCAGCATTTTTAGCACTTTGTCTTTTTAGTTCTAACCCCTTTTTAAGATCTAATACTTTTCCAACTCAAGGAGCTGGTTTAAATCCAATTCTTCAAGACCTCGGATTAGCTTTCCACCCCCCTATTCTTTATGTTGGGTATGTTGGATTGTCAGTATCATTTTCCTTTTCGATTGCAGCACTTATAAATGGTGGAATAGATAGAATTTGGGCTAAATGGGTTAGGCCTTGGATAATGATTGCTTGGGTCATGCTTACTTTAGGAATTGGGCTAGGAAGTTTTTGGGCATATTATGAACTTGGATGGGGAGGATGGTGGTTTTGGGATCCTGTTGAGAATGCTGCTATTATGCCTTGGCTGTTAACAACAGCACTAATACATTCTGTTATGGTTTTGGAGAATAGAAATCAGCTTAAAGCCTGGACCATTCTTCTTTCCATTTTATCTTTTTCTTTTTCAATTTTAGGTACATTCATAGTGCGTTCAGGCATAATTACGTCTGTTCATTCTTTCGCAACTGATCCCAAGAGGGGATTAATAATATTATCTATTCTTGGAATTTTTACTATCATTCCACTTACTCTTTATGTTTTTAAAAAAAATTTATTCAATACACATAGAAACTTTAATATTATTAGCAAAGAAAGTACTTTAATCATAAATAATTTTTTCTTAGTTGTTTCAACACTAATAATTCTTACAGGAACATTGTATCCACTAGGTTTAGAGTATTTTACCAACAAACAAATCACTGTTGGACCACCTTATTTTATTTCCACCTTAACACCTATAATGTTAATAATAATGCTTTTTATGGGCTTAGGTCCAATCATAAACTGGAGAGAAAATACCTTTCGAAATTCAATTTTAAAAATTCTTCCATCAATCATTTTGAGTTTTTTATTATTTTTTATTTTAATAGTTTTTTATAGCTTATCGTTTTCAGCATTATTAGGTTACACTTTTGCTGGATGGATTTTTGCAAATGTAGCAATTCTAGTTTTAAGCAATACAAGCATAAGAAAAATTTTTATCGAATATAAATTTTTAAGCTCTAACCAGACTGCTGTTTCTTTAGCTCATCTTGGTATTGCTGTTTTTGCAATTGGAGCAATAAGCGATAGTTTTTTTAGTAAGGAAGTAACTCTTAGAAGTTATCCAGGAGAAAATATAACCATTGAAAACAATGTATTAAAATTTGATAGTTCAATTCAAAGAATTGGACCAAATTTTATTTCTAATACTAGTAAATTAATTCTCTATGATAATGCTGGGCAAATCAAAACTATTTTATTCCCTGAAAAAAGAATTTACCCAATTGAACAACAAACAACTTCTGAAGTTGCAATTCACAGACAATTTAAAAGAGACTTGTATATAGTATTAGGTGACGGCAATAAAAACTCTGGCTACACTTTTAGAATATATTTAAAGCCATTTATCTCATTGATATGGATTGGATGTATATTAATGGTATTAGGAGGCGCATTTGCAATTTATCCTAAAATAAAATTGCGAATTAAAAGCTGGATAAGTAATTAATGAAATCATTTATTTTATATATTCCCTTATTGAGCATAATATTGATACTAAGTTTAGTGGGGTTAATTGTCATTAAATCAATAAACAAAGTTCAAAATAATAAAATTCTTAATTCTGCTTTGATTGGTAAACCTTTCCCTTATACAAATCTTAAGTCTCTCCAAGATGATAAAGAATTTAATTTCAATCTTGACACCAAAGAACCTTTTTTAATTAATTTTTTTTCTTCTTGGTGTATTCCTTGTCAATATGAAGTAGAAAGTCTTGAATTATTATCTAAGAAAATTAAAATTTATGGAATTGCCTATAAAGATAAGAAACAAGACACCATTGTCTTTTTACAAACTTTTGGGAATCCCTATTACTCTATTGGAATTGATAACAATGGATTATCCGCAATTGATTGGGGTGTCTATGGTGTTCCAGAAACATTTCTAATTAATTCTCAAGGAAATATAGTTTTAAGACATGCAGGACCGATAACAAAATCCATTGCTGAGGAAATATTTCAAACTGAAATTTTAAAATTGAAACTATGATTAATAAAGCTATTTCATCTTTATTTTTTTTGATAACTTTAATTTCTATTTCATGGGCATTTAATCCTGAAGAAAAATTAGGTAACGAAGAATATGAAAACAGAGCTAGTTCACTAGCAAAAAGCATCAGATGTTTAGTTTGTCAAAACCAGACTATTGACGATAGTAATGCAGAACTAGCTCAGGACATCAAAAATTTAATAAGGAATCAGATTTCAGAGGGTAAATCTGATAATGAAATAAAAGATTTTTTAGTTTCAAGATATGGAGATTTTATCTTGATGAAGCCTCCTTTAATTCTTGAGACTGCACTTTTGTGGCTAGCTCCAATTATTTTAATCTCTATCGGTTTGTTAATAATATTTTTTTCCTTTAAAAAAAATGAAAAAAACTTTTGAGCAGATTAAATTTAAAAAATTATAATCTTCTTCTTGATCTAATTTTTTTATTTTCATTTGTCATTACTATTTTGGGTAGCTTTATTTGTTCTCTCAATAATTTATAAGGGTTTGATTTATGAGGGAAGGCCATTGCTTCGACAAAATGTTTTTGAAAGTTTGGTTCAACGGCTGTTTCTATTTTCTCAATTTTCTTTACAAGTGTGTTGATTTCTTTTCTTTCATCTATTGAAAGCAAAGCTAATCTTGCTCCTGCTCCAGCAGAATTACCAATAGAAGTCACAGATTTTAAAAAACAATCAGGAACAATACCTAAAACCATAGCATATTTTGGATCTATATGGCTGCCAAATGCTCCAGCTAAATATACTTTATCAACATGATCAATATTAAGTTTATCCATAAGAAGTTGAAAACCTGCATGAAGTGCTGCCTTAGCTAATTGAATGGCTCTAACATCATTTTGTGTTATAATTACTTTTTCAGACAATTTATAAGAGAAAGTTCTACCATTTTTAATAATTCTATTTGATTTATTTTGTAAATCACCACGAATTATTCCATCTGAAGTTAATATTTCTGACAAATACATTTCAGCCATAACTTCAATAATTCCAGACCCACAAATCCCAGTGATGTTTTGAAAATTTTTTCTACAATTGAAATTTTCTTCATCAGACCAACCATCAATCCCAATAACACTATATCTAGGTTCAAGTGTTAATGGATCAATCCTTACTCTTTCAATTGCTCCATTAGCCGCTCTCTGTCCACATGAAATTTGCGCCCCTTCAAAAGCAGGACCAGTTGGAGATGATGCTGCTAAAATTCTTTGATTGTTTCCCAAAATAATTTCCGCATTTGTTCCAACGTCCACAATAAGTGAAATCTCTTTTTTAGTATGTGGTTTCTCTGCTAGAGTTGCTGAAGCAGCATCTGCGCCTACATGTCCAGCAATGCAAGGCAAACTAAATACTCTTGTCCCCTGACTTAATTTTAAATCTAATTCTTTTGCCAAGCATTCAAAATTATCATCGATTGATAATGCAAATGGAGCTCCCCCTAATTCAACTGGATTGATTCCTAGAAATAAATGATGCATTATAGGGTTCCCTACAAAAACTATTTCTAAAATCTCAGAAAGGTCTATCCTTGCTTCATTTGCAGCATAATAAATTAATTTCTGAACACCTTCTCTCACTGCCCTTGTTAAGTCTAGTTCTCCATTTGAATTCATCATCACATAAGAAACTCTACTCATTAAATCTTCACCAAACCTTATTTGGGGGTTCATTTCTCCTGCTGAAGCTATTGTTAAACCAGTATGCAAATTTACAAGATGTGCTGAAATAGTTGTAGAACCAATATCTAAAGCAATTCCATAAATTGTTTCTTTTAGATTGGGCCAAATCTCAATAATTTGACATTTATCTTTAATTGCAACTGTAACTTTCCATTTACCTCTTCTTAAAGTAGATTGAAGTTTTTGTAATACATGAAGGTCAGCTGAAAGATCCTTAGAAAGCTTATTTTTCCATTGTTCTATTAAAGCCTTTCTCAGACGTTCAAAATCACTAGATGGATCATGCATATCAGGTTCTAAAACCTCAACAAAACATAACTCAATGCTTGGGTTAATAATTATTTCTCTATCATCTGCTACTTTTCTAATTACTTGACGATGGACTTGACTTTCGGGAGGGATGTCTACCACCAAATCATTTAGAATTTTTGATTGGCAAGACAAGCGCCTGCCTTTTCCTAACTTCCTTTTTTCCACATATTTTTTTTCAGAAGAAGTTTGGGGGCTTAAATGTGAACCTTTACTGATTATTTTATGTTTTGCAAACTCACCCTCTGAAACTGATATTTGGCAACGCCCGCACATTGCTCTTCCACCACAAACCGAGTCTAAATCAACGCCCATTTGCCTTGCAGCTTCTAATAAAGTTAGTCCTTTTCTAACCTTACCATGTTGGCCTGATGGAGTGAAAATTAATTTAACTTCCTCAGTGATTTTACCTGAAGAATTTAAATTTAATTGCTTTTTAATTTCCATAATTAATTATATTCATAGTTTTGAATAAAAACAAATTACTTCCTTCTTCGCCTTCTTTGTCTTCCTCCTTCAGTTCCATCTTCATTTTGGGGCAGAGGCTCCCTAAAAGTTTTTATCCACCTGCGACATTCTGGATCAACTCCCATTACAACATCAGCACCTTTAATTGCTGTCATTTCTTCTTTATGTAGAGGGTTCATTATCGCAGAAGTCATTCCTGCTCCCATTGCCATAGAAAGAAAAGCCGAATTTAATCCGTGTCTATTTGGAAGTCCAAATGACATATTTGAAGCCCCGCAAGTAGTATTTACTTTTAACTCTTGTCTCAATCTCTTTATTATTTTTAATACACCTAAACCAGCAGTATTAATCGCACCAACAGGCATAACAAGCGGATCTACTACTACGTCTTCACGCTTAATTCCATAGTCTTCAGCTCTCTCAACAATCTTTTTTGCAACCTCAAATCTAATATTTGGATCTTCAGAAATGCCAGTCTCATCATTGGAAATTGCAACTACCGCAGCATCATATTTTTTAACTAATGGCAGAACAACCTCTAATCTTTCTTCCTCTCCTGTTACTGAATTAACCAAGGGCCTACCCTTATATACTTTTAATCCAGCCTCTAAGGCTTCAACTATCGAGCTATCAATGGATATAGGAACATCAACTTCATTTTGAATTAATTGTATGCTTTTAGCTAAGATTGCTGGCTCATCTGCTAATGGGATACCAGCATTAACGTCAAGCATATGTGCTCCTGCTTCAACTTGTGAAATTGCATCAGAAATCACTCTGGTATAATTACCAACTTTCATTTCTTCTGCCATGAGTTTTCTTCCAGTAGGATTTATCCTTTCTCCGATTATACAAAACGGTTTTTCAAACCCAATTATTACTTCTTTTTTGTCAGATGAAACAAATGTATGCGTCATTATAAAGGTCCTTTTTAAAGTTATAAAATAAATTTAAAGTTTAGATAAGATTACTTCAAACCCTTCAAAATCATCTAGTTTAACCATTCCTTTTTCAATAGCTGAAACCCATTCAACTGTCTTTAAAAATCCTCCAAAAGGATAAAAATGCAAATGCTTAATCAGACATGCTTTATCATCTTCCATACCTCTTGCCAAACCATAGATATACCTATCAGGCGATTGCATTGAAAATAACTTTGAAATATTCTTAGATTGTTTTTTAAGCATTTGCAAAGAAGGTCCTATACCTGAAGATATAGCAAACTTAAGAAGTGTTTTTATTGTTGCTGGACCAGGAATACCTATGTGAATAGGCAATTTGTTACCATTTTTTCTAATATTTTTTTCCCACTCTAAAACAGGTTTAGGGTCAAAAGCAAACTGGGTTTCAATATAAACATCTATGCCTTGTTTTTGAGCCCATTCATTTTTTCTCACTAATGCCAAGTCTAATTGCATGTTCGAAATATCTGGGCTACCTTCTGGATGACCTGCAACTCCAACTTTATTTATACCATATTTTTCTAACAAACCTGAATTTAATACTTGCATGCTTTCATGCAAATCTCCGACAGGTTTATTTACGCTTCCTCCAATAATTAAAATTTCTTTAATTTTTGCCATTTCAACTAATTGTTTTACCAAAGTTTCTAATGTTTCTAGATTCTGGATACTACGTACAGCTAAATGCGGAACAGGTAACATGCCTTGATCATAAAGTTTTTTTGAAGTTTCTATTGTTTCGATGGGAGTGGTCCCTGGCAAATGAGTAACATTTACTTTAGTACCTAACTTCATAATTTTAGAAAAATCAGTGATTTTATTTGCTACAGGCGGTGTAATCTCTATAGACCAACCCTTAATAGCATTAGTTAAAAATTCAATCGAATTATTAGACATTTAATATACTCACAAATTTATGGAATCTATAATTCTTATAATTTTAAATTGTGTCTAATTGTCGACGGAAATAGTTGAAAATACGACAGTTTTAATTACATTTTATCGTATTCTTCTAAACCATTATTTTTAACTAATTGTCGTAATTTTTCATTATCATATTTAGTCTCAATTTGCTTTGATAAAGTTTTTGCCTCTTCCTCTAATCCACCAAAAACTTCTTTTGGCAAAGAACGTCTCCAATCCTGAAGGTAATCGTCAGTTGAATAAGATCCAGCATTCATAGCCGCTTTATCGATAGCAACCATAAATTTTTTTGAAAGTTCTAGTTTAAATTGAACCCTTTTTCGACCTTTCCCACTCTCAGCAATCACTTGAGCTGGTATGTCTCTCCAATAAACAATTTTGACTTGAGGCAACTTAGTTCAATCCAAATTAAATTTTAATTTTTATAATCTAATTTTAGCTATTATTTTTATTTTGAAATCTCTGAAATTAGTTTTTTAGCAGTTTCAACAGCTACTGCAGCATCCCTACAATAAGCATTTGCACCTATGCTCTCAGCAAACTCCTCATTTAAAGGTGCTCCTCCAACAAGAATAATATAATCATCTCTAATACCTTTTTCAATCATCGTATCAATCACAACTTTCATATATGGCATAGTTGTAGTTAATAAAGCAGACATTCCTAAAATATCAGGTTGATGTTTTTCTAAGGCTTCTAAATAATTTTCAACCGGATTATTAATGCCTAAATCAATAACTTCAAAACCTGCCCCTTCCATCATCATTGAAACAAGGTTTTTTCCTATATCATGAATATCACCCTTAACTGTCCCTATAACCATCTTTCCAACCTGAGGTGCTCCCGTTTCAGCTAATAAAGGCCTTAAAATTTTCATACCTGCTTTCATAGCATTAGCTGCCATTAAAACTTCAGGAACAAACAATATCCCATCTCTAAAATCAATTCCAACAATTGTCATTCCTTCAACCAAAGCATCAGTTAATACTTTATATGGCGTCCATCCTCTATCTAAAAGTATATTTACTCCCTCAATAATCTCATCATCAAGTCCATCATATAGGTCATCATGCATTTGCTGAGTCAATTCTTCATCATTAAGATCACCAAGAATTATTTCTTCTTCATCACTTTCTTCACTCATGACTTTCCTTAATATTTTAATGATTAAAAAATTAACCAATTTTATGATTGCATTATTTTAAATTAGTGTTTTATAAGCGACATAAATATATCTAAATTAGACATCAACAAAATTTTCAAGTTTTGATAGTATAGATTAAATGATTTTCAAAATAGTTTTAATTTAATTTTCAAGATTTTTATCATCTTCAATCATATATTTACGAATTATAGGCAATGATAAAAAAGCAAAAAATATAGAAAGAATAGGTATTCCAAAAGCCTTAAATGTAACCCAATTGTCAGTCGTTAAATTTCTCCAAGCTATTTCATTAGCTACAGCCATTATTATAAACATTAAAACCCATACATAAGTTAAATATTTCCAACCTGTATCTGTTAGTTTAATTCCCGAGGACATTATTAGTTTAAGAGGTTGCCTACCAATTATTTGAAATGTAATTAAAGCTGCTGCAACTATCAAACTTACAACGGTGGGTTTGATTTTGATAAAAGTATCATCTTGAAAAATCAAAGTTAATGCTCCAAAAAATACAACTGCAATACATCCAAAAGCTGCTAATATTGGTATTCTTTTGTCTAAAACCCAGGAAATACTTACAGAAATGACAGTTGATAGTACAAGAACTGATGTACCCCAAAAAATTCCATAAAAATAGTTAACACCAAAAAAAAGCAATAAAGGCCCCAAATCCATCAATTGTTTTCTCATGGTGTTTTCAGATTTTAATTCATTTCTATTCATTTTACATTTTCTCTTAATAAATTATCAGGCTGCTACATTATCATTTTGATCCAATATCTTTTCAGCAAAACCTATAGAGTCTAATATAACACTAGAACTAAATGGGTGTTTTATTGAATTTTCAGAAATCATTTTTTTATACTTTGATGAACAAGGCAAACCGTAATAGAGTCCAAGCATATGACGAGTTATGGAGTGCAAACGCACATTTTGATTATTAATCATGTATGTTGCATAATTATACATTTTTTTAGAAATATCAATTCTAGAGGGGACGTTTTCATCATTATTAGATCCATCCAATTCTGAAATAAAATACGGAGATTTATATGCATAGCGTCCCACCATAACTGAGTCAGACCAAGAAAGTATTTTATTGGCTTCAGTTGAATTTGTAATACCCCCATTTACAGTTATTTGGGTTTTGCCTCCCAATCTTTGTTTTAGTTTTTTAACTCTTTCATAATTTAATGGAGGAATATTTCTGTTTTCTTTAGGATTTAATCCATTTAAATATGCTTTTCTTGCATGAATAATAATTTTTGAAATACCTGCACTTAAAATATCATCTATAAACCTATCTAAGTCTTTATCTTCATCCATATCATCAACTCCAATTCTACATTTGATTGAAATTGGAATATCTGTTGATTCCTTCATGGCTTTCAAACACTTTGCCACCAATTTTGGCTCTAACATAAGACAAGCGCCAAAACTCCCCTTTTTAACTCTTTGTGATGGGCATCCTAGATTTAAATTAATTTCATCATAGCCAAAACTCGAACAAATTTTTGAAGCAGAAGCTAGCAATTTAGGATCTGAGCCTCCCAGTTGGACAGCTATTGGGTGTTCTTCTTTGTTGAATTCTAATAATTTTTTGTTATTGCCATTAATTACCGCATTTGCCGAGATCATTTCAGTATATAAAAGCGCTTTCTTAGAAAAAAGCCTATGAAAAAATCGGCAATGCCTATCTGTCCATTTCATCATTGGAGCAATAGAAACCGGACCATAAATATCATAGTTTTGTGAGAAATTTTCAACCATTTGATTTAATACTTAAAAAAATAATATTTTTAATATTTATGTTATAGTTAAATTAATTTATGCATTATAAAAAATATATGCTTGCAATAAAACCTTTAATTGATAAAAAATCATCTATAAATTATTTTGCGGCTGTGGTGAAATTGGTAGACACGCCAGATTTAGGTTCTGGTGGCGAAAGCCGTGGGGGTTCAAGTCCCTCCAGCCGCACCAATTATTAAAAAAATATTTATGCAAAAAGATTAATATATTTTATATTTTAAAATTTTAATACACGAGTTTAAAATGACTACAATCAGCAATCTAAAATCTTCTCTAGATAAAGGAAAATTTGTAATTACAGCAGAAACGTCTCCTCCAGATGCTGCTGATGTTTCGTCAGTTCTTAATAGAGCTGGCTGCCTGAAGGGAGTGGTTGATGCTGTAAATGTTACTGATGGAGCTGGAGCTAAAGCTCACATGTCTGCCCTAGCTGCAGCAACAATTTTGTCACAAAATGACATTGAACCTGTTCTTCAATTTACAACTAGAGATCGAAATCGATTAGCCATTCAAGGAGATTTAATTGGAGGATGGGCTTTAGGCATTCCAAATATTTTGTGTCTATTTGGAGATGACATCACTGCTGGAGATCAACCAGATGCTAAAAAAGTCCATGATATTGATAGCCGTGAATTAATTGAAACTGCCAAAATAATGCGAGATGAAGGTACTTTCCCAACAGGTAGAAAGATTGATCCCAAACCTGAACTTTTTATTGGAGCAGCAGATATGCCTAGAGAACCAGATCAAAATTTTTCTCCTTCCGGGTTATTAGCAAAAATAAAAGCGGGAGCAAACTTTTTTCAAACTCAATTTGCATTTGATATTGATGTTTTAAAAAATTATATGTCAGTTATTAGAGATGCGGGCATTACTGAAAAAGCATATTATATTGTTGGTCTGGGCCCTCTTTCTTCAGCAAGAAGCGCAAAATGGATGGATGAAAACCTTTTTGGTGTAAACATCCCTCGAAAAGTAATAAAAAGGCTAGAATCTGCCGAAAATGAAAAAAATGAAGGTAAAAAAATTTGCATTGAGCTACTTCAACAATTTAAAGAAATCAAAGGCATTCATGGGGCTCACCTAATGGGTCCACGTCAAGAGCAAACGATTGCCAACATAGTAAGTGAAGCAAAACTCAATTAACTTGATTGTTATGAATTAATTTAATTATTAATAATATTTTGTGAAGACACTAAAATGACTATTGGAATTGGTGGATCAGCAATTCAAGATGAATTAAAAAGTTTGATTTGCATTAAGAACAAAATCAAACCTATAGAAACCTCTGAGAATCTTGAAAGAATAAATAAATTAACTGGATTAATGAAACAAAAAGGCATAGAGGCTACATTTTTAGACTGTTCAAGCAACCTGAATTATTTTACCTCTATTAAGCTATCTCCATCTGAAAGGCTTCATGGTGCAATCATTTTTCAAAATGGCCAAATCGTTTATATTTGTCCAGAATTTGAAAAACAAAAAACAAAAGCGCTCATTAAAATAGAAGGAGAAATTCTGACTTGGCAGGAAAACGAAAATCCTTCAGCAATATTAATTAACCTTCTTAATGACAAACTCAAAAAACATTCCGTAATTGCAATTGATGAAATGGCCCCATTATTTACTTTCGATGGAATACTAAAAGCAAATACAAAATTCAAATTGATAATTGCTGACCAGTTGACAAAGCAATGCCGAATTATAAAAAGTAAAAATGAAATTGCCTTAATCAAAACCGCCATGAAGATTTCCCTAGAAGCTCAAAAAGTGACTGCAAGAATCTTGTTTGAAGGTATATCTACAACTGAAGTTCAAAAATTTTTAGTTGATGCACATTTAATTTTAGGTGCTGAAAAACCACCCTTATTTAACATAGTTCTTTTTGGACAGGCATCAGCTTATCCTCATGGAGTTAACTATGAACAATATCTCAAGAATGGTGATATGGTTTTGATTGATGTAGGCGCTGAAGTAGGTGGTTATTATTCAGATATAACAAGAACTTATGTTTTTGGAGATACTAATCAATTCCAGAAAGAAATATGGGAACTTGAGAAAAAGGCGCAAAAAGCTATATATAATGCTTCAAAAATAGGAGTTGAATGTGAAAAACTAGACAAAGCAGCAAGGGAAGTTATTACTGCAGGGGGTTTAGGCCCAAAATACAATACTCCTGGATTACCTCACAGGGCTGGACATGGTATAGGGTTAGATATTCATGAGCATCCATATATTGTTGAGGGAAATTCAATCAAATTATCAAAGGGCATGTGCTTTTCTAATGAGCCATCTATTTGCATTTATGGAAAATTTGGTGTTAGGCTTGAAGACCATATTTACATGACAGACAAGGGTCCAAAATGGTTTACAAAACCATCTTTTTCTTTTGAAGATCCGTTTGGGTATAAAGAGTAGTTTTCAATTGCTAAAGATTAATATATTAATTTAATCTATTTTTTTGATCTTTCATGTTGCAAAATTTCTGTTATTGAGGTGACGTGTTCTTCTGACAAATTCAATTTTTTTCTCAGCTCATCAATGTGTTTTTGCTCCTCTTCAGAAATTACGCCATCACTCAATGCCTCAGCAATTTCTGCTTCAACAATTTCCTTCCTACGAGACATTTGATTAGAAAAACCAGAAGCGACTATACCAGTTAACAGCGCAACTGAACAAACCCCCATAACTGCAGTTATGGCGCCAAAAACTTGACCAAGAGGCGTAACAGGAGAAACATCTCCGTAACCAACTGTAGTTAAAGTTATAATCGACCACCACATAGTTTGAGGAATAGAACTAAAAGCTTCAGGTTGAGCTTCATTCTCAGCTAAATAAATCATAGCACTGGATAAAAAGATTGCTATCAAAAATAAATATAATGCAGCACCGAGAGATCTCCGTTCCTCATACATGGTTGCAACAAGATCTTCTAGGGCTGAGGAATAATGAGAAATTTTTAACAATCTAACCATTCTAAGAACCCTTAACCAACGAAGATCTAATCCTCCTGCAATTAATGGTAATAAACTTGGTAATATTGCTAACAAGTCAATTACACCATTAAAGCTAAAAATATACTTAAGCCTTCTTCCTAAAATAGTCTTTGAATTAGATTCTTCATTTATAGCTTGAACCCAAATTCTAAGAAAATACTCAATTGTAAAAATGGCAACTGAAATATATTCAAAACATAAAAAATAAAAATGAAATTGATCATTAATTGAATCAACAGATTCTAGACAAACAGCAGCCAAATTAGCTAATATCAAAAATGAAAGTGACACATCAAATATTTTACTAGCTGTGTCACCATATTTTGCCTTACTTAAAATTTCAAATGTTCTTTTTTGCGATATCATTTGTATATTTAGTCCTCTAAAGGATGCCAAAACTTTTCAGTTTCAATCTCTAAAATCCATATATCAGGATCAAAACCTATCTCTTTTTTAATTCTTTTATCAACATCTATTTCGTCAATCCAATTGTTTTCATTATAAAATAAATCATTCCATTTGTAAAAACCATCAACTGTCAAAACTTTTCCTAGTAAAATAGATTTATTATCCTTTCTTCTAAGTTTTAATAAAATTATCCCGTTATCTTTATCGCCTGACCTGAGAATAGTTGCAAATAAATTACTTGATTGTGCTGACCTAATTATTGCTTTAACTTTTAGGCTTGACTTTAATGAATGCATTTAGAATTTAAAATTAAAAATCTGAACATCTGCCGCCTATCTCCCAATCACCATATCTTGTAGGATCAGGACCAACTTTTCCTCCAATTTCTTTAAAGCTACTTTGATGGATTGAAACTTTGCTTTTGTTTATAGTCTTCTTTGAATCTTCAATCTTGTTAATTGTCTTATTATTTAGATTAATATTTTTTTTAGAACGCATATAACCATTTAAAATAATTTTCTTTCGTTTTATTATATAACATATTAAACGATATAACATTAATTTTATTAATAAAAAACTTTGATATCACTTCATAAAAAGAATAGCTTATCAAGGGTTTCAGCTCTTGAACTAGTAGTAAAAATCTTTACAAGAAAAAAAAGTTTCAGCACCCTTTTTTCATTACCATTATTTAACAAATTAGATGAGAGAGATAAACGATTTTGCAGGCTAATTGTAACAGAAACAATTAGACGTCATGGACAAATTGATGAAATAATTAATAATTATCTGAATAAAAAAATAAAAAGAAATGAAGTTTATTTTAAAAATATTCTTAGAGTTGGTGTTTGCGAATTATTGTTTATCAAATCAAAAGAATATGCTGCAATAAATGATGCTGTTGAGTTAGTTAAAAACAAAGTATCTAAAAATAAAGCAGGAGTATGCAATGCTTTATTAAGAAAAGTATATAAAAATAGAACAGATTTACTACTAAAATATCCTCCTAAATTAAATTTTCCAAATTGGCTGATTGAACAATGGAATTCCTATTGGGGAGAAAAAGCCGTAGAATCGTTTATAAAGTTTTTAATTAAGGAACCTTATTTAGATATATCAGTTGCTGGTGATCCAGAAGATATGAAAAGTATCCTCAAAGCAAAACCATTATATTGGCAAACTTTAAGGAAATATAAAGCTGGCAATCCTTCTACTTTTAAAATGTTTTATCCCGAAGATCTAAAATTTGCTTGGTGGGTTCAAGATATTTCAGCATCAATACCAGCAAAACTATTATTAGACCATAACCTGATTGAAATTATTGATATATGCTCAGCCCCAGGCGGTAAATCAGCACAATTAGCAGTATTGGACAAGAAAATTACATGTCTTGATATCAGTCCAAAAAGAATGGGCCTATTAGAACAAAATTTTAATAGAATAGGATTAAAAGTCAAAACCATTGTTTGTGACGCAACAAAATGGTCCCCCCAAAAATCACCTGACGCAATTTTAATTGATGCACCTTGTTCATCAACAGGAACCATCAGAAAAAATCCTGATATTTTGATTAATATTTCAAAAAATAAAATGATAGAACTAGTAAATAAACAAAAACAACTAATTGATAATTCAATTTCATGGTTAAAAAAAGGTGGTATTATAGTTTATTGTGTTTGCTCTCTTGAAAAAGAAGAAGGTGAGGATCAAATTATTTCACTACTAGAAAGAAATAACAAAATAGAAATCTTACCCATCAAGCCTCATGAGGCGAAAATATTTGAAAAATCAATTACTAAAGAGGGATGGTTAAGAATTTTGCCTAGTGCTTTGAAGAAAGCAGATGGGAATGATGGTTTTTTTATTTGTAAGTTAATTTGTAAATAATAAAAATGTTTTCGATATGAATTTTAATAAATTACTTAAAAATTTTTGGAGAATTAATAGTCCAATTTTTAAATGGCAAATCTCAGGAAAACATCCTTCTCAACCGTTCCATAGACCGATAGACCCATGGAAAGGAGATTTGCAAAATGGTCACTTTATTTATAAAAATCACCCAAAAAATATTTCATTAATTTACTGGCAAAGTTTTAACTGGTTAAGGGATTTAAGAGAGTTAAAAAATGAAAATGCTAGATTAAGAAGTAGAGAGTTATATCGAAAATGGAATGATGAAAATGCAAACTGGAATCCAGAAAGTTGGTCACCAAAATTAATCAGCCAAAGATTAACTAATACTATACTTTGCTATGGATCTTTTGCGGACACAGGAGAAAATGATTTTCAAGAAAGTTTACTTAAAACTTTTGCAAATCAAGCGAGATGCCTTGAATTAGATTTGCCTCAAATTCCTACTGGGAACAATAAAATCAATGTTATTAAGGGAATAATTGCTGGTAGGGTATGCCTTACAGCTGATAAATCAGAAGTTATTGAAGGGATCAGATTGATAATTGATGAGATAAATAAATACATTAATTCAGAAGGAATGCATGTTTCAAGACAACCCCAATTACAACTAGAAACATTAAGAATTTTAATTGAAGTCAAATCTCTTGCTTTGTCATCCATACCTTCTGAAAGAAAATATTTAGATGATTTAATTTATAAAATGACCTCAAGTGCAAAAATTTTCTGCCACAATAATGGTTCAATTGGAAATTTCAATGGAGGCTCTAATTTTTCTATCGAACAAGTTCAAGATACCCTTTCTAAAACTGATTTTTCAATCAGGAATTCAAGTCGTATTTCTAAAGATGGTATGGCTAAAATTATTTCAAAAACATCATCAATATTAATTGATTGTGGCAATGTTAAAAGGAATTGGCCAAATTGGCAAGCAGGAACTCTTTCATTTGAATTCTCTCATGGAAAACAATTAATTATTGTAAACAGTGGATATATTTGCGAAAATTCTAATTGGTCAAAAGCTTTAAAAGGTACTTTTGCCCATTCGACTTTAACTCTTGATAATAAAAATTCTTCATCAATTAATTTAGATAAGAATCCAACGCAAACTGCCAAAATAGTTGAAAGTGGCATTCAGAAAGTTGAAGATGGAATTATTGTTTTTGGCAATCACAATGGCTATGTAAAAACTCATGGAATTTATCACAAGCGACAGATATTACTTAACAAAAATGGGAGTTCAATTATTGGTAAAGATACATTGTTATATTCAGGCACACCCAAATTAAGTGCCATAGATGGAGTTTTAAGATTCCATTTACATCCTTCGGTCAAAGCAAATAAACTATTCAGCAAAAATATATTGCTGAAAATAAGTAGTGGTCTGGCTTGGATATTTAAGTTTCATTCATCTTTTCCAATAATTGAAGATTCAGTTTATGTTATAAATTCAAAACCAAAAAAATGTCAGCAAATTGTCATTGTTTTTTCTTTGAAAGACTTAGAACAAAATGGAAGCTTAAATTTCAACTGGGAATTGTTTAAAAATATAGTTTAATTGAAATAACTTAAATTTTGATATGGTAAATTTTTAAAATCTAATCCCTTTCCCAAATCCATAACTCAAAATATTTTCATCAAAGTATCAATTTACCCTTTAATAGAACTTTTTTTATCAAGCTTGACAAAGCCAAGTCACCCATTTCATCCTTATTTTTCCAAAAATATTTTTTGGAAAATTTAAGGCATTCTCCAGATTTAACTTTATAACTTACTACCTTTAAATTTAAACTAAAATGAGAAAATTCATGAATTACACTTCCAATAATTTTACCACTAATTAAATTTAAAAATTTGTCATCTTCATCTCCATAGTCTTGCCAATTATTAATTGGCAAACTAACAGTTCCACCTAAAATGGTCCCCAAAGGCCTTGTATAAAATAAAAATTTATTATTTTTCTGAATTAAATAAACAAACCCTTTTATCATTTTTTTCTTACTTTTAATTGTTTTGACTGGCAATTCGTTACTTAAATTATATTTATTAGCTGAACATATTTTGTTTAAGGGACAAATTTTACAATGAGGTGTTGACGGCTTACATATCATTGAACCTAAATCCATCATAGCTTGGGCAAAATCACCGCATCTTTTGTTTGGAGTAATTTTGTCCATAAATTTATAAATTTTTTTTTGTGATTTATTAACTGGGTCTTTTATTAAAAATATTCTAGAAACCACTCTTTTGATATTACCGTCTACAACAACAGCCCTTTTATTAAATGCAATTGAAGAAATTGCTGCAGCAGTATATTCTCCAATCCCAGGCAGTTTAATTAAATCATCAAAATTTTCAGGAAGTTTATTATTGAGGTTATTAGAAATTTCTTTAGCACAATTATATAAATTTTTAGCTCTATTATAATAACCTAAACCCGACCATAGCTTCATAATATCAGTAATTGAAGCTCTACTTAATTCATTTATACTTGGCCATAAATTCATAAATCTACAAAAGTATGGCAAAACCGTAGTTACTGTAGTTTGCTGAAGCATTATTTCTGACACCCAAACTTTATAGGGGTCAATAATTTCATCACCCTTTGCCCTCCAAGGCAAATCTCTTCCATTTTCATCATACCAATTAATTATTGTTGAAGAAATTTTATTATAATTTTTAACTAAATTTTTAGACATCATTTCAGATTTGGTTAATAAAAGAAAATTTTATTGAGATTTTGACATTTGTAAAATAGTATTATTTTATTTTTTTAAAAATGATTCTAGAATGAAAAATCAAAAAAGAATTGGTGAGTTGAAAATTCCTTTTTTAGATGCTTATTTTAAAAAAAGAGGGTTTGTAAATTCAAAGATTATTAAATCTTGGCAAGAAATTGCTGGTGAACTTCATCAATGGTCTATACCTATAAAAATCACTTTCCCAAAATATAGAAATGATGAAGGCACTATTCATATAAAGGTTTCTTCTAGCAGGGCCTTAGAGATCGAAATGAAAAAAAAAATAATAATTAATAATATTAATATAATGTTTGGATATAATGCTATTAATAATATAAGATTGCATCATGGAAAATTAGAGCAAAAAGTTATCAAACAAAAGAAATCAACCCAAAATCATGAAAATTACTTTGATCCAAAACAGTTCAAAATAAATAATAAAAAATTGACAGTAGCATTAAAAAAACTTGGAATGAAACTAAATTAAATTTAAAAAATTTTGCAAAATAAAGGATTTTAAATGACAACCAATTATATTTCTAGAAGAAAATTTAATTTTTTTTCAATTAATTCTTTATTTTTATTATCTTCAACTGAATTATTGTTTGCACAAGAAACCCTAAATAAGGCAATTATCTCTGAAGCATTAAAACCAAGATATTTAGGTGCGACCAATGCGCCAATAAAACTAATTGAATACTTTTCTATGACTTGCAGTCATTGTGCAGATTTTCATTTACAAACACTTCCAAAAATAAAAAAACAATACATAGACGAGGGATTAGTCAGACTTGAAATGAGGGATTTTCCGCTGGATGGAATTGCCCTTAGAGCTTCAGCAATGGCAAGAATTATTGAAGAAGACAAATATTACAATTTAGTCGAAATTCTCTTAAAAAACCAAAAAAAATGGACTAGAAATCAAAACCCAATAAAGAAACTTAAACAATATGGAAGAATGGCTGGTATTTCTAGTGAATTATTAGATCAATCTATGGATGATATGGAATTATTAGAAGGTATTTTCAAAATGCGTCAATTTGCTGAAAAAGAATGGGGTATCAAATCAACTCCAAGTTTTATTATAAATAGAGAGATTGTTATTTCTGGAAATGTAACATTTAAAAGATTTGAAGATGCTTTTGCTAAATTTAAATCTTAATTGGACAATATTACAAAATAAAACTTAGGACATATTTTGAAATTTAAACGTTTAAAATTGAACAGCTTTAAATCTTTTGTTGAACCAATAAATTTTGAAATTGAAGACGGTTTAACTGGGATTGTTGGACCCAATGGTTGTGGAAAATCAAATATTGTTGAAGCTTTTAGATGGGTTATGGGAGAGTCTAGCCCCAAACAGATGCGAAGTGAGGAAATGGATGAGGTAATTTTTGGCGGAACTTCAGGCAGACCAGCAAGGGATATTGCTGAAGTATCATTAACTCTAGATAATTCTAAAAATAAAGTAAAAAATAATTTTAATGACTATGACGAATTAGAGGTAAAAAGAAGAATAGAAAGAGGGAAAGGATCAGCATGGACTATTAATTCTCAGAGTGTTAGAGCGAAAGATGTTAATTTACTTTTTGCTGACAATTCTACGGGAGCGAAAAGTACAGGAATAGTTTCTCAAGGTCAAATTTCTGAAATTATTAACTCAAAACCAGAAATCAGAAGAGGAATTTTAGAAGATGCGGCCAATATACGAGGATTACACCAGAGGCGTCACGAAGCCGAATTGAGGCTTAAAGCAGCAGAAATAAATCTTCAACGAGTTGAAGATATCATTATCACCTTGCAGGAACAAAAAAGAAATTTAAATAAGCAAGTTAGGCAAGCCAATCGCTACAAATCCGTTGCTTCAAGATTAAGAACTGCAGAGGCTGCAATACTTACTAAAAAATTTGAAACTAAAGATAAACAACTAAAAGAAATTAATATTGAATATGATAAATCATTAAATGAGTTATCAAAAATTAAAAAAGAGTTAAAAACCATAGAAATTCAAAAAGAAGAAGCTGAATCACTACTCCCAAATCTAAGAAATCTGGAAGCCACCGCTTCTGCAGGGCTTCAAAAATTAAAATTAACAATTGAGAATTTTGATCATGAGTTAAATCAAATTAATAATAATAAAGATACAGCTATAAAAAATATTTCGCGTCTAAACGAAGACATTGAAAGAGAGAAAAGGCTGACCTTTGAAGCAAAAGAAAAGTTATCTAACTTGTCTAAAGAAAAAGATAGTTTAATCAAGGAAGAAAAAAACGAAAAAACATTAATTGAAAATGCAAAAATTAATATCAATAAAATTAGAGCTGAATCTATAAAAGCAGATAAAATAATTAGTGATTTAAATGCACAAACTCAATCAAAAAGCTTACAAATTGATAATGCTAAAACAGAGAAAAGTAAATTAATAGCATTGAATGAAAAATTATCTATAGAACAAACGAAGCTTAAACTTAAAGATCAAAAAACCACCCTTTCTGAAGATTATAAGCAACTTCAAAATTTAGAAAGCAAATGTTCTCTCATAGAAAAGAAAATTTCTGATTCCAATCAAAAAACAACAGAGATCCAAAGCATCTGTAATATGACTAAAGATGATTTGAACAAGACAATATTAAAGAGAGATGGCCTCCAAAATGAAATTCAAACCATCAAAAATCTTTTGCCATCAAAAATTGATCAAAACAATGCTTCTTTAGCTAAGCAATTAATTATCAATAAAGGATATGAAGTTTCAGTAGGTGATGTTCTGGGCGAAAGTATTTTTTCTTCAATTGAGCCAGGAGCGATTCCTCATTGGTCCAATGAAAAATCAAAAGTAAGTTTGAAACATCCAACTAATACTGAACCAATCCTCAATTATTTAAATGCACCATCTAAAGCTGAATTGACTTTGTCTGGCATAGGTATTTGTAAAAGTCCTGAGGAAGCAAAAAAAATCCAAAATAGTTTACACCCTGGACAAGCTTTAACAACCATTAAAGGTGGTCTATGGAGATGGGATGGCTATACTATACCGATTGAATCCAACTCAACTACATCTGAAATTTTACGTCAATCAGCCAGATTAAAAACTGCAGAGGAAGAAATAAAAAATATTAATGCAACTATCATTTTAATGCAAAAAGATCATAAAAATAATGAAGACAATTATAATTCTCAATGTCACTTGCACGAAAAATTACTTGGAGAGTTTAACGAAATTGAAGAACAAAAAATGGAATTAAATAATCAATATCAACAAAATAAAACTAACTACGTTTTCTCTGAAGAAAGAAGCAAGAATATTGAACAAGAAAGAGCCGACATTTGCAAAACTATTTCTACCCTTGATCAAATTCTCAGCAAAAGTGATTCAAATGAATCTGAAATTTTAAAAATAAAAGAATTTTCAGATAAAGCAGAAAAAGCAAGACTTGAACTTGCTGAGGCTATGAGTAATGAAATTAAACTAAAAGAAATATCAATTCTAAAAAAACAGCGAATTACCATTATTGAGAATGAGGTTTTAGGATGGACAATTAGATTTGATGACGCATCCAAACAAGTTAAAGAGCTTGATAAACGACTAGATGAATTGAAAAAGGAAATTAAATTACTAGAAGAACTTCCAAATCAAATAATTATGAAAAAAAAGAAGGTCACAGAGTTAATTAATCATGCAGAAAATGAGTTGAAAAGAACTAGTGATCAACTTGTCCATGCTGACAATCAATACAAGTCTATAGATTCTGATTTAAGAAAAGTAGAAATTTCTTTTAGGTCTTCTAATGAGAAAGTAATTCGAAATGAAAGCGAAAAAAAAGTTTTGTTAAATGATATAAAGGTTATAGAAGATCAAATACTAAACTCTCTGAACACTTCACCAGATCAATTAAGAAAATTAGCTGGTTATAATGAAAATGAAGAATTACCTTCTTTAGATGATCTTGAATCAAGAATTAATAGATTGACTAGGGAAAGAGATGAGATGGGACCAGTTAATCTTAGAGCTGAAGAAGAAGTAAATATTATTGATGAACAAATAAATAACTTATCTACAGAGAGTAAAGATCTGGAACACGCTATCTCGAAATTAAGGTTAGGAATTAAAGAATTAAATAATGAAGGGAAAGAAAGGTTACTTTCTGCCTTCTCTTCTGTTCAAAAACATTTTCAAATGATTTTTAAAAAATTATTTGATGGGGGAGTAGGAAAATTAGAATTTAGTAATGAAGAAGATCCTCTCAATTCAGGCTTAGAGATAATGGCTAGCCCGCCAGGTAAAAAACTTCAGTCACTATCTTTACTATCAGGAGGAGAAAAAGCTCTTACAGCAATTTCCCTTTTGTTTGCAGTTTTTTTAACAAATCCATCACCAATTTATATTTTAGATGAGGTTGATGCACCATTAGATGACAACAATGTTGCAAGATTATGTGAATTATTAGAAGAAATCAAAAGAGATTCAGATACTCGATTTATGATTATTACTCATCATAGACTAACAATGGCTAAAATGGATAGACTCTACGGTGTTACAATGTCTGAAAAGGGAATTAGTCAATTAGTATCTGTGAATTTACAAGGTGCTATTGAACTCAAAAATCAAAAGGAAAATTTAGTGAAACCTACTTGACATAACTAATAAAGGGTTTTAATTTCGCGACAAATTAAATGCTAGTTATTATTAATTTATAGATTACATTCTATGATTTAATTGATAATTGAATTTAGTAAATTTTACAAAGATGAAATTTATAGAATTTTGAAAAAAAAAGATAATGAAGATTTAATTAACACACTAAACAAACGCATTGAAAATGTTGATAAAAAAGCTGAAAAAACTAATAATAAAAACTCTTATGCAAAAGAGTACAGTAGTGGAATTAGAGTTTTAGTTGAATTAATTGTTGGTTTCTTTGTAGGTGGAACTTTAGGCTTTTATATTGATAAATATTTTGATAGTTTTCCAGTGTTGTTTTTATTTGGGTGTATACTAGGTGGGATTAGTGGTATATATACAATTTGGCGCAGAATTAATTTTAAAACTGAAAAAAAATGAAGGAATTTAAATTTTGTATTACCTAAATGTTAAATCTAATAAGTTTTTTTTCATATTAGCAATTATTTTTTCACAATTTATGCCTCTTTCTCTAATGGCTGCTGAAGGTGCTGCAATGCACTCTCCCATAGAACAATTCAAAATCAAAGTTCTTATTCCCATAACTGATCCCATATTTGGCATAGATATTTCCTTTACTAATGCTGCTTTATTTATGGTTTTATCAGCAATAGTACCTTTGATTTTACTTAGCATAGGAGTGCGCTCAGGGAAAGTAGTGCCTGATAAAATACAATCTATTGCTGAAATGATTTTTGAGTTTGTGGAAAACTTACTAATCGAGAATACTGGAAATTCAGGACGACCATATTTTTCATTTATTTTTACCCTATTTCTTTTAGTTTTATTTGGAAACTTATTAGGAATGTTGCCGTATAGTTATACTTTCACCAGCCAAATAATAGTAACATTCTTTATGGCAATTGTTATTTTTTTAGGCGTCACAATTATTGGCATTGTTAAACATGGATTTGGTTTTTTATCTCTGTTTCTTCCTTCTGGAACTCCATTGGTTTTACAGCCTTTACTATTTATAATTGAATTAATTTCTTATTGCATAAGGCCAATAAGTTTATCTGTAAGATTGTTTGCAAACATGCTCGCTGGACACACCCTCTTAAAAGTGTTTGGTGGCTTAGCTGTAATGCTCATTGGATCAGGCAGTGTATTTTTAGTTCCTATTTCAATCTTACCTATAGCGGCAATTGTAGGAATGACTGCTTTAGAGGTTTTAGTAGCAGTCCTGCAGGCATACGTTTTTACAGTTCTAACATGCATATATTTAAATGATGCATTAAACCTTCACCATTAATTAAACTTTAAACATTTGGAGAAAAAACATGGAAACAGAAGCAGCAAAACTTATAGCAGCGGGTCTCGCTGTAGCACCATTATTAGGGGCAGCAGTAGGTCTTGGAGTATTATTTTCAGGTATTGTTAATAGTATGGCAAGAAACCCTTCTATGTCTGGTGAGCTAAGAGCAATTGCATTTTTATATTTTGCTTTAGTAGAAGCGACTGGTTTGTTTGGATTGGTTGTAGCATTCTTGATCCTCTTTGCTTTCTAATTGTTAAAAATTTTAATAACAGCAACATGAAGAAAAAAATGAATCTAAGGATTGCATTTAGTTATTTTATAATAGCATTTTATATGTTTCTTATATCTAAATTTGCTTATGCAGCAGGTGCAGAAAAAGGTTCAGGAATGCCACAACTTGACGCTCAAACATATTCAAGTCAGATTTTTTGGCTAATAGTTACTTTTTTAATTACTTTTTTAATTCTTAAGATGTCAATAACTCCTAAGCTTTCAAACATAATTATTAATAGGAAAAATCGTATAGACAACGATATCCTTGAAGCAAAAAAAGCTAAGGAGGAAGCTGAAAAAGTTAAGTTAGATCAAGAAAATTCTATATCTGATGCTAAAAGCAACGCTGCTTTAATTGTTAAAGACGTCATCGAAAAAACTAATCATTCTATCAGAGAGAATCAAGCGGAAGCTAAAGAAAGATTTCAGAAAAAAATTTCTGATGCTGAAAAAAATATTTTACAACAAAAAAATGAAGTTTTAAATAATATCTCCAACACAGCAACTGACTTGACTCTTTTAATTAGCAAAAAGTTTTCTGGAAGTAATGTCCCTTTAGACTTAGCTAATAAAGCTGTTTCTGAAAGATTAAAAAACTCAGATTTTTTGAGTTATAAAAAGATGGACGAATGAAATGTTAATCAATGAAGCTGGTTGGGTTGCAATTGGATTTTTAATTTTCTGTTTAATTGCCTGGAGATATGGATTAAAACCATTTTCTGAAATGTTAAACGATAGAGCACAAAAAATAAAAGAAAAACTTGAAGAGGCTGAAAAATTAAGGTTAGAAGCTAAAGAAGTTTTATTAAAATATAAAAACTTACATATTGAAGCTGAGAAAGATGTCAAAAAGATCATTGATCGCGCCAAAGAAAATGCAAAGATTTTACATTTGAATTCACAAAAAATTGCAGAGAAAAACCTCCAAAGGCAAGAAGAACAAGCCATAGCAAAAATCAATTCTGCTGAAAACCAAGCGATTAAAGAAATCAAAGATTTGACAACTGACATAGCCATAGATGCCAGTGAAAAGATATTATCTTCAAAAATTGACAGCGCTACAGACTCAAAGCTTATAAAGCAATCAATTAAAAACATGAACCTATCATCTTGAGTTCAATTTATATTTAATTTATTAATTAATTAAATTTTATATTTTTATTTTTACAATGAATTGTAAACGACCTAATAAAAACTTGTATCTTGCTTCACCTAGAGGATTTTGTGCGGGTGTTGAAAGGGCTATATCAATAGTTGAAAAAGCAATTCAAATGTATGGCAAACCAATATATGTCAAACATGAAATTGTTCATAATAAACATGTCGTTGAAAGATTGTCTAATCTAGGTGCAGTTTTTGTGGAAAACATACAAGAAGTCCCTAACGGGTCTAAAATAATTTTCTCCGCTCATGGTGTTGCACAAAAAGTTAAAAAAGATGCTGTTATTAAAGAATTGAATATTTTTGATGCTACCTGTCCGTTAGTTACCAAAGTCCATTTAGAGGCAAAAAAACTATATAAAAATGGCTATCATATTCTTCTAATTGGACATAGTGGTCATCCCGAAATTGAAGGTACTAAAGGGCAAGTTCCATCTAAATATATTTCATTAATTGAAAATATTGATCAAGCTAGAGAAATATCTCCACCATCAATAAAATTAGCTTGGCTAAGCCAAACCACTTTATCTGTTGATGATACAAAAGAAATTGTTAATATTTTAAAATCTAGATTTCCCAAAATTTTAAGCCCTGGAAAAGATGATATTTGTTATGCAACTTCTAATCGTCAACAAGCAGTAAAAGAAATTGCTCCAAATGTAGATTTAATGTTAATTGTTGGTTCTGAAAATTCTTCCAACTCAAAAAGATTGGTTGAAGTTTCTGAAAAAGCGGGCTGTAAAAATTCTTTTTTAATTTCAGATGTAAGCCAAATAAATTGGGAAAAAATCAACTTATTTAAGAATATTGGACTTTCTTCAGGGGCGTCTGCTCCTGAAAATTTAATTGAAGAAATCAGATTAGAATTTTCTGAACGTTTTGATACTCATGAAATACAAGAAGAAACTATCCAAGAAAACGTTTACTTCAAATTACCAAAAGAGCTGGACTAAGCTTTAAAATGGCTGTTTACACTTTAGTTAATAAATCTGATCTTGATAAATTAATTAATAATTATAATTTAGGCAAACTTTTATCTTTTGAAGGTATCAAGCAAGGTGTTGAAAATTCAAATTACAAAATAATTACAGATCAGGGATTATTTATTTTAACAATTTATGAAAAGAGAGTGAACCCAAAGGATTTACCTTACTTTATAAATTTTATGAGTTATTTATACAAGAATAAAATACCTTGTCCTGAGCCGATGGCTGATAAAAAAGGAGAATTTTTTCATAAGATTTTTAATAAAAATTGTTCTATAGTTAGCTTTCTAAAAGGCAAGGAATTATCTAAAATTAAATTATCACATTGTTTTGATTTAGGAAAAAATATTGCTCTTCTACATATGGCAGGAAAAAATTTTAATCAGTTTCGTAAAAATAACCTTGGACACAAAAACTGGAAACAACTTTATAAACTTTGCAAATTAAATGTTAACAAAGAAACCAAAGAATTAATGAGATTATCATTTGATACGTTTGAAAAAAAATGGCCTAAAACATTGCCACTAGGTAATATTCATGGAGATTTATTTAAAGACAATGTTTTTTTCTCTAATGGTAAAGTAAGCGGCATAATTGATTTTTATTTTTCTTGTAGGGACTTTTGGGCATATGACATTGCTATAGCAGTTAATGCATGGTGTTTTAATAATAAAGATACGTTTTTACAAAACAGAGCATCATCAATTATTTCAGGATATAATTCAATTAGAAAACTTAATGATGAAGAACTTAAATCATTTCCTGTTTTGCTTATGGGAGCGGCAACAAGATTTTTTCTCACCAGGCTTTATGATTGGCATAATACCAGTTCAGATGCTTTGGTAACAAAATTAAACCCCAATGAATTTCTAAATAAACTTAAGTTCTTTTATCAAGTAAAACACAATTCTCATTATAATGAGTTGATAAAATGAAAGAGGTTTATATGATTACTGATGGCGCTTGCAGCGGTAATCCAGGACCTGGAGGTTGGGGTGTTATTATAAAAGATGGAGAAAATTTAGAGGAATTTTTTGATGGTGAACCAAATACGACTAATAATAAAATGGAGTTAACTGCTGTAATTAAAGGTTTTGAAACATTTAGCAAGCCCTGTAAAGTAATAGTTAAAACAGATAGTACATATGTGATAAATGGAATAACAAAATGGCTTCATAATTGGAAAAGGAAGGGCTGGGTCAATGCGGCTAAAAAACCGGTAGCTAATAAAGACCTTTGGGAAAAGCTTGAAAAGCTAATTTCAATGCATCAAGTAAGTTGGAAATGGGTAAAAGGCCATATTGGCGATGAGGAAAATGAAAGAGCAGATGAATTAGCAAGAAATGGAATAAAAAAAATTCAAAATAATTTTTTTGAATAAAATTATAAACTTTATAAAGTTATATTTTATTGTGCCTTATTAATTGCAGATAAAACATTTTTAACTCTTAAAATTTCAGGGAATATTATACCATTTAATGCATTTGGACCATAAACAATATTTAATGGAACTCCAAATTTCCCTAAGCTAACTAAAAAGTTTAATATTTCCTCATCAGGCAAGGTCCAGTCTGCTTGAACAAATTTAACCTTTCCATTTAAAAGTAGTTCCTGAAATTGATCATTATTATCTAAATTATTTTTATTAATCTTACATGTAAGACACCAATCAGCTGTAAAATCAAGGAATACAACTTTACCATCTTTTAAAAGCTCAGAAGTAATCCCCGGTCTCCATTCAATTATATGGCTTTGAAAATTTTTATCATTTGTTTTAAATGTTGAATAATATATAGACAAAAGCCATACTGAGGTAATTACTAGGCCGACTCCTAAAATTTTCTTCATATAGATCATCCAAGAACCACTAGAGGGTAAAAACTTTAGAGAATTTGGATGCACTGCAACCATTATCCAAGGAGAAGACAATCCAAACCCCATAAACAGAAATATTGTAAACATAAAAAAATTACTTTGAGAAAATGCAAAAGTTATTGCTGTACCTACTATTGGTGCAGAGCAAGGTGTCGATAAAATGGTAGCTAAAATCCCAGATATAAAATCACTTAAATATCCACTTTTATTGGTTGGCAAATAACTTATCAAAAATTGTGGTAGCCTAAATTCATATAAACCAAAAAGATTTAAAGAAAAAATAAATATGATAATTGACATTATTAATAAAAACCATTCATTTTGAAATTGCATACCCCAACTGATAGAGACACCAAATTTTCTTAACATAATTAATATGATAGACAAGGCAACAAAACTGAAAATTACTCCTAATGCTGTCATTAAAAAGCCAAAACGAATTTCAGAATTAGATTTATTTTTCTTAGAAAATACTTTTCCAAGTTTTAAACCTAAAACAGGAAGTACACACGGCATAAAGTTCAAAATTAATCCCGCTAATAATGCAGTAGGAATAAAAAAGATAAGATCAAAGAAATTAATCAAATTAATATTTATTTTGTTTTGGCTTTTGACAGATCTGTTTTCTTCAAAAATTTTATTTTCACTAACGTAAGTAACTTTAACTTCATTATTAATTAATTTTAACGAATCAAAGCTGTTCAAAATTCGAATATGAATATCGTTACCTTTTTTAAATGGTCTTCCAAAGCCAACAAAGTCTTCAAATTCTATAAAAATATCATAATCCAGATCAGTAACATTTGAATTTCTAAAAACCAAACTTTGTTTATCAATAATCAAATCTCCTAAGAAATCTTTTTCTAGAATATTTTGTTTAGGAACAAGAGATAAGAATTGAGCTCTAGATCTTGCAAAAACTGACGGCTTGGCATCGATGGAAGGAATTTTCATAAAAAGATCTTCTGAGATAGGTACACAAATTTTATTACAGGCAAGAATATCTACAGTTACATCTAAAATGATTTCATTACCAACTTCTGAAACAAATAATAATAGAGGAAAGATTACCCTACCCTCATAACCAAAATTCTCTATATCAAACATTTTAAATCTTTTTGGTGCTGGCCATAGGATTTCAATGTTTTTAATATTAACTGAATTTCTATCAATGATTTCAGGAGGCAGGCCAGCGTCTCCTGGATTTCTCCAATATATTTTCCATCCAGGTTGTGTTACTATTTCAAGTGATGCTGGAATAATATCTAATTTTCCCACCCCCTCAGTTGAGGAGGTAAATCTTAAATCAAGAATATCCATTTCATTTACTTGAGCATTAAACCAAGGAGAGGACACTGCGTGTCCTGTGCAAGAAAAGAAAATAAAAATTAATAATGTTTTAATAAAGACATATCTCATAAAATCATTCTTTTTTTCAATTTTCATTATTCTCAATCTAAAATAAATTTTATTATATAACTTGCCAATAAATATTTGGTAGCTAAAATCAGAAAATAAATGGAGTTTGAATGCCAAAATATCTAGATGGTCACCTTTTAATTGCAACACCAGCTATTTCAGACCCAAGATTTATAAAGTCTGTAATATTTTTATGCTCTCATGATTCAAATCATGCAATGGGCTTAGTGATAAATAAAATCAATGAAAGTATAAATTTAGATCAACTTTGTGAAAATATTCCTTTAAATACCCCAAAATTAAATAACAACTCAATTATTCTTAGTGGCGGTCCAATGGAAATTGCAAGGGGGTTTGTGCTTCACACCAATGATCATATCCTTCCAGAATCAAAAGTTATTGGTAATGACTTTGCGCTTACTTGCAGTATTGACCTTATAAAGGAGATTGCTCTAGGCAAAGGACCCTTTAGATTTTTAATTACTTTAGGTTACTCAGGCTGGTATTCAGGCCAGTTAGAAACAGAACTAAAACAAAATAGTTGGTTAACAATTCCAGCTAACCCTGACATTATTTTTAACACAGAAGTTGAAAAAATATGGTCCAAAGCACTGGGTATTTTGGGTGTCAATCCAAATCAAATTACAGACCAGTATGGCTCTGCGTAATTAATCTCTTCTATGCCCTTCTATTAGTGATTTAATAGTATTAGCATCCGCTGGGGCAAATAAACTTTTTGTTTCTTTTTTTAGTAAATTTTTCATTGATTCAGGAAGCTTTGATTGAATTCCTGTCGCTTTCTCAACAGCTTCAGGAAATTTACATGGATGAGCACAAGCTAAAGAAATTAAAGGTGTTTCTTCATCAACTTCTTTATTTATTCTTGCTTTATATGCCGCAAATGTTCCACAAGCAGTATGAGGATCAATAAGTAAATTCGAAAGTTTATGTATCCTTGAAATTTCTTTTAATATTTCCTGATCAGATAAAGAATAGGCAGCAAATAAATTTGCATGTTTTCTAAATGGTTCTTTGTCAACTTTAAAAACACCTTTTTCTCTAAACTCTTTCATCTTTAACCTGACTAAAGAGGAATTTCGATCATAAATATCAAATAGTAACCTCTCAAAATTGCTAGACACCTGTATGTCCATAGATGGACTAAGAGATGGCTCTATATTTTGTCTTTCCATTTTTCCAGAATTAAAATAACGAGACAGTATATTATTTCTATTTGATGCACATATTAATTTATCAATGGGCAAACCCATTTTGTATGCACAAAAACCAGCAAAGATATTTCCAAAATTGCCTGTTGGCACTGAAAAGCTAACTTTCTTATTGGGAGCACCTAACTTAAGAGCTGCAAAAAAATAATAAACAATCTGAGGCATTAGTCTTGCCCAGTTAATGGAATTTATTGCTGACAAATTAACTCTTTGACGAAATTTATGATCTAAAAATATTTCTTTAACGATTTCTTGACAATCATCAAAATCCCCCTCGATTTGAATAGCGTGCGCTCCATCTGCAATAATTGATGTCATTTGGGCCTCTTGGATAGCTGAAACTCTCCCTTTAGGGAATAGAATAAAAATATCAATTTCTGAATTTCCAGCAAAAGCATTTAATGCAGCTGATCCTGTATCACCACTGGTAGCACCAAGGATTAGGGCTTTTTGATTCAAAGACTTTAATACTCTCTCGAAATCAAATGATAAAAATTGCATCGCATAATCCTTAAATGCTAATGTAGGTCCATGAAACAGCTCAAGTAGATAATCATTTTTATTGATTTGCTTTAAAGGGGCTACATCATTATGATCAAAAGAGCGATAAACTCTTTGACATATTTTTAAAACTTCACCTTCATTAAAAGTGTTATTTGTAAACTTTGAAATTACTTTTGTTGCAAGGGTTGCATAATCCAAGCCTTGCATTTTTTTTAACTGGGTATGTGAAAACTTTGGCCAGGAAGTTGGAACAAATAAACCTCCATCTTCACTAAGACCTTTTAATAGTATTTCATTATATGTGAACTGAGTTCTGTTACCACGAGTTGAAATATAATGCATAAAGGAAACTAAGTCACTGAAATTAATTTTCTAGATTAATATATTGTAATTTAACAATAAAGTATATTCATAAAAGATATCATTGATTTTCATTACTTTGGAATTTTAGCAAGCCTTTAGACTTGTGCCAGGAGAGAAAAATAAATAGCAAAGCTAATGCTAAGCTGTACCATGTAAAAGCATACTGAAGATGATTATTAGGAAGTTCAATTTTCCCATCAATCGCTATCGGTAAAATATCTTTCTCGTCTCCCCTTAATTGATCAATATAGAAATGATCTAAACCATTTATATTTAAATAAGAAAATATTTCTTCTGGATTAATTGTGAACCAGAACCCATTTTTGGGCTCATTGTCAGGAACAAAGATTCCTTGTTGTTGAGGTAATTTGATAATACCAATTATTTTTACTTTTCCTTCTAATAAAGTAAATTTACGAGAACTTTTATTTAAATATTTTTTTGGTATCCACCCTCGATTTATTAAAATTGTTCTTTCATCATCAACAATCAATGGAGTAACTATATGGAATCCTGCAGTTCCTTCATATGTTTTTCCAATAAGTTGAATTTCTTTTTCGTGATCAAAATTGCCATCAACTATTATTCTTCTATATCTAAAGTCTGAATAATTTTCGTCAACTTGATTTATTGTTAATGGCTTGTCATTAAAACTTCTATTGAATTCCATAATTAATTCTGTCTTCCAATTAAGTCTGTATACTTGCCAAGTACCTAAAGAAAGAAGAGCAAAAAAAACAGGTATAGTGAAAACTGTAAGCCAAAAAGATGGATGAAAATTAACTTTCAAAGAAATCTCATTAAAAGGTTAAAGAAACTGTTGTATATTAAGTTCCCCGAGAATTTTCAACTTCCCCACATATATATACATATAAACAAAAATAACCATACTACATCAACAAAATGCCAATACCAAGCTGCAGCCTCAAAACCAAAATGTTGAGTGGGAGAAAAATGACCAATCAGACCTCTAATAAAACACACTATTAAGAAGATCGTCCCTACTATTACATGGAAACCATGAAAGCCTGTCGCCATGAAAAATACAGAAGGGTATATACCCTCAGTAAATCCAAATGGAGCATGCATATATTCCAGCGCCTGCAATGATGTAAAAGCCAAACCTAATATAATGGTTAAAAACAAACCTAACAAAAAATCTGAACGATTATTCTCAATTAAGGCATGATGTGCCCAAGTAACTGTACACCCCGATAATAGTAAAACTAGCGTGTTAATTAATGGTAAGTCAAACGGGTCAAAAGTAGTTATTCCTTCAGGTGGCCATATTCCACCTACAGGAAATAATGAAGATGCAAAAAATGCCCAAAAAAATGCCACAAAAAACATAACTTCCGATGCAATAAACAGCATCATTCCATAGCGCAAGCCTATTTGAACGATAGGTGAATGATGACCTTGATACTCGCCTTCTCGAACAATATCTCTCCACCAATAAAACATCGTTAGAAAAACTAAACCAAATCCTAAAAGTGTAGTGTGAGCCCCATAAGTATATTCATGCATATACATAGCCGCCCCCAAAGCAAGAACAAAGCCAGCGGCAGCTCCTACTGCTGGCCAAGGACTAGGTTCAACTAAATGATAAGAATGATTTCCACTCATATTTTCTTCCCTTATTTTTTCAACTATTATTTACTTCCTTGGCTTTATTCTGGTCCATTGAACGCATAAAAGTATAAGAAAGTGTTATTTCATTAATTTCATTTGCATTTTCATCTGATAGTATCTCTGGGTCAATAAAAAATGTGACTGGCATTGCAATACTTTCTCCAGGCATTAATAATTGCTCCTCAAAACAAAAACAGTCCATTTTCATAAAATATTTTCCTGCTTTTGCAGGTGTTACATTAAAAGTTGCAGTACCTACAACAGGCATATCACCTAAATTCTTAGCCTGATAAATTATTCTACTTTCTTTTCCAATCGCTAAAGACAAAACCTTCATTTCTGGAGAAAAGGACCAATTTAGATCTGGACTTACATTTGAATCAAACCTTATGTTTATATTGTTATCAAAAAAATTTGCTTCTGGAGACTTTTCAGCCACTTGTGTGGTGCCTCCAAAGCCAGTAACTCTGCAGAAAAGATCATATAAAGGGACAGAAGCATATGACAATGATAACATTATTATAAATACAACCAATAAGCTGGAAAGAATTAAACGATTTTGTTTTTGTAATATCTTATGTTTAGATAAAATCATTTAAACTACCATTCTCAAAATTGTCATAAAATAAAATAATAAACATAACAAAATGATTATAGCAAAAATAATCCAATTGCCCTTTTGTCTTATTTTTCTTAATTCTTCAGCATTTTTAGGTGCATTATTCATTATCTAACCAACAAAAGCTTTATCTAAAATAAGAATCAAAAATATCGAGAAAAGATAAAATATTGAATATAGAAATAACCAGCTTTCCTTAAATAATTTTGGAAAAAAACACATTAAAAAAGAGTTAATTAAAAACAAAATGCCAAAACAAAAAGCTGAAACAAAATACATTTGACCAAAAAAACCCATATTAACTGGTATTAATGAAATAGCAAACACAACAAATGTATAGATTAATATTTGTAATCTAGTACTAAAATCTCCAGCAACAATAGGCATCATAGGAATTTTTGCTTTTTTATATTCCTCAGATTTAATTAAAGCTAGCGACCAAAAATGGGGAGGCGTCCAAAAGAAAATTATAGCAAATAAAAACATCGGAGTGAATGAAATCTCACCAGCCATTGCCACCCAACCAATCACAGGTGGTAAAGACCCAGCGGCTCCACCAATTACGATGTTTTGCGGGGTTTTTCTTTTTAAAATTAGTGAGTAAATAACTGCGTAGAAAAATATAGTAAATGCAAGCAAAAAGGCAGCAAACCAATTTGAGGCCAAGCCTAAAATCATAACTGAAAAAATAGCTACTATAGATGCAAAACCCATTGCTTCTGATGGTTCAATTCTACCTGTTGGAATAGGTCGAGATTGAGTTCTCTTCATCAAAACATCAATATCTTTATCAATAAATTGATTCATTGCCCCTGCTGCACCTGCGCCTAAAGAAATGGCTAAAAGTGCTATTAGAGATAAACCTGGATGAATTTTCTCAGGAGCCATAAACATCCCAACAAAGGCTGTAAAAATAACAAGCGACATAACCCTTGGCTTCATTAATTCAATAAAATCAAAGGGCGATGAATTACTTAAACCATCTATCAGTTCACTGGTTCTAAAATTGACTAAGCTCATTTTATACTAATTTACTTTTGGCAATTCATCAAAAGTATGAAATGGGGGAGGAGAGCTAACTGTCCATTCAATAGTATTACCACCATCTCCCCAGGGATTTTTTTCAGCAGATCTTTTAGACCTAAAAGCTTCAATTATAACTATAAAAAATACAACCACACCTATTGTGCTAATGTATGAACCTATTGACGCCACCATATTCCATCCAGCAAAAGCATCCGGATAATCAACATAACGTCTTGGCATTCCCGCAAGACCAAGGAAATGCATAGGGAAAAAAGTCATATTCACACCAACAAATGTGATCCAAAAATGCCATTGTGCAAGAGTTTCATTATAATCATACCCTGTCATTTTTGAAAACCAATAATAAAAACCAGCAAAAAGTCCAAAAACAGCCCCTAAAGAAAGAACATAATGAAAATGGGCAACCACATAATATGTATTATGTAAAACAACGTCCAACCCAGCATTAGACAAAACTACACCCGTTACTCCTCCTACAGTGAAAAGAAAAATAAATCCTAAAGCCCAGAGCATTGGAACTTTAAAACTAATTGAACCGCCCCACATAGTTGCTATCCAACTGAAAATTTTGATTCCTGTTGGGACTGCAATAACCATTGTTGCAGCAGTAAAATAAGCCCTTGTATCCACGTCCATTCCAACTGTGTACATGTGATGCGCCCATACAACAAACCCAATAACTCCAATCGACACCATTGCATAGGCCATACCTAAATATCCAAAGACAGGTTTCTTACTAAATGTAGAAACTATCTGGCTGACAATTCCAAACGCCGGAAGAATCATAATATATACCTCTGGATGTCCAAAAAACCAAAACAAATGAAGAAATAAAACTGGGTCCCCGCCACCTTCTGGAATAAAAAATGCGGTGCCAAAATTTCTATCCGTCAACAACATTGTTATTGCTCCAGCCAAGACTGGAAGTGACAATAAGAGCAAAAAGGCAGTCACAAGCATAGACCAAACAAACAATGGCATTCTATGGAGAGTCATGCCTGGTGTTCGCATATTAAAAATTGTTGTTATAAAATTTGCAGCCCCTAAAATTGATGAGGCTCCAGCAAGATGTAATGAAAATATTGCTAGATCCATCGACATGCCTGGCGAACCTTCTTTGCCAGAAAGTGGAGGGTATATAGTCCAGCCAACACCTGCTCCACCATCAATAACCGCAGAAAGTAATAATAATATAAATGCAGGAGGCAAAAGCCAAAATGAAATGTTATTCATTCTTGGAAAAGCCATATCAGGAGCACCTATCATCATGGGAACAAACCAATTACCAAAACCTCCAATCAAGCCCGGCATAACAACAAAAAAGACCATTATTAATCCGTGCGCTGTCGTAAAGACATTCCACATATGACCATCAGACATATATTGAACGCCTGGCAACATAAGCTCCATCCTCATAAAAATAGACATACCACCACCAATCAAAGCAGCAGTTATAGAGAATATTAAATACATAGTACCTATATCTTTATGATTTGTAGAATAAAGCCATCGGCGAACAAACCCCTCAGGAGCGCCATGATCATGATTATCCAAATGTGTAGTCTTACTCATTAAACTTAATCTCCATGAATTCTTTAATTATTTTTTAGCTAATTTAATACCTTTCAATTTATTTGGTGGAAGCAAAGCAAACTCTTTTCTAGCTTCAACAAGCCATTTATTATATTTTTCAATGGATAATGCTTGCACAACCACAGGCATATAAGAATGGTTTATGCCACAAATTTGATTGCATTGACCGTAATAAGTTTTTTCTCCATTAGGAATTTCCATCCAAACCTCATTGATCCTTCCAGGGAAAGAGTATTCTTGAACTGCTAGAGAAGGGATAAAAAATGAATGCATAACATCGTTACCCGTAATAAGAACCTTTACCTTTGATCCTACTGGCAAAACAAGAGGATTATCTACATCCAACATTCTCTTTTGACCAGGTTTTAAGTCTTCGTCGGAAATCATATAACTATCAAAACCAATTTCTTCGTCTATATATTCGTAATTCCAATACCACTGATTACCCGTTACCTTGATAGTCAGATCCGCTTCTCTTTGCTCGTCTAGATAGTAAAGAAGCTTAAATGAAGGAATAGCTATTATTATTAAAATTAGAACTGGTATAACTGTCCATAGAACTTCTAAAATACTATTGTGTGTGGTCTTAGAAGGTACGGGGTTTTTTTGTTCTCTGAATCTAATACAAACATAAACCATCAAACCAAGAACAAATATGGAAATAACAGTAATTACTATTAGCAGTAAATTATGAAGATTATCTGCCATTTCAGCTATACTTCCAGCTGGAGGCTGCAATCCCATTTGCCAAGGCAATGGCTCTGAAGCAAAAGCAGAGGATAGTGATAAAACTAATAAAAAATTTAAAGAAACTACAAATATTGAATTTATTTTCTTCATCATTATACTAAACACAATCAATTAATTATTAAATATCTATTATTATTACTAAACTATATAATATTATTAATTAAGTTGTACAACTACTAAGACTAGAATTTGTTTAATAATTTTAGCAAAAGACAAATTTGATCAATAATTAGAATTAAATGAAAGAAAAACATGAATTATATTAGCGAAACAAATGAACTCTTTTTTAGTAAATCAGAGTTAGATCTAGAAAAAACCAAAAGGATTGTAAATGACTCTTTAGGTAATGCAGATGACGGAGAATTATTTATTGAATTAAGAAAATCTGAGGGTTTGATATGGGATGACGGTCGTTTAAAGTCTGCAAGTTATGATACAACTCAAGGGTTTGGTTTAAGAGCTATAGTTGGTGAATCTCGTGGTTATGCCCATTCATGTTCTCTTGACATCCAATCATTAAAAAAGGCAGGTGAAACTGTAAAAGCAGTCAGTAAAGGTTACAATGGAAAATACAATGTACTTAATTTAAATCGCTCTAAATCTCTTTACTCTAGCAAAGACCCAGTTGAGGACACCACATTTGAAAACAAAGTTAAACTTTTAGAAAAAATTGATGCCTACCTTAGATCTAAGGATAATAGAGTTCGGCAAGTCTCTTGTTCTGTAACTGGGTCTTGGCAAGCAATAAGAATTATCAGGCCAGATGGTTTTGAGGGAAGTGATTTCCGACCAATGGTTCGACTTAACATATCAGTTGTAGTGGAAGAAGATGGAAGAAGAGAGACTGGATCAGCAGGTAGCGGAGGGAGGGTAATGCTTGATTCATGGCTTAAAAGTGAAAATTGGCAAAAACAAGCTAATGAATCTCTTCGCTTAGCAATTTTAGGCTTAGAATCTGTCCCCACTCCAGCTGGTGAGATGGAAGTGGTTTTGGGGCCTGGTTGGCCAGGTGTAATGTTACATGAAGCGGTAGGTCACGGACTTGAGGGTGATTTTAATAGAAAAGGAACATCTGTATTCTCTGGCAAAATAGGAGAAAAAGTTGCCTCAAACGGGGTTACTGTAATTGATGATGGAACTATTCCAGACAGAAGAGGCTCTATAACAATTGATGACGAAGGAATTCCAAGCAAAAGAAATATTTTAATTGAAGATGGAATACTTAAGTCATATATGCAAGACAGGCAAAATGCTCGACTCATGGGGCTAGATCCTACAGGGAATGGTCGAAGAGAAAGTTATGCATGCCATGTTATGCCAAGAATGACAAACACTTTTATGGCAAATGGAAAGCATGAAGCTGAGGAAATTTTAAGATCAGTTAAAAAAGGAATTTATGCTGTCAACTTTGGTGGTGGTCAAGTAGATATTACAAGTGGTAAGTTTGTCTTTTCAGCATCTGAAGCATATTTAATTGAAAATGGCAAACCAACTTCCCCTTTAAAAGGCGCAACTCTAATTGGTAATGGACCACAAGCAATGAATCAAATTTCAATGATTGGGAATGATCTAAAATTAGATGAAGGCGTTGGGACTTGTGGTAAAGAAGGTCAAGGTGTTCCTGTAGGAGTTGGGCAACCAACAATAAGAATGTCTGGCATCACAATAGGAGGAACAGAATTTTAGTTCTTCATTAATATTAATTTTCTTCCAAATAAATCTGGCAATCTAACCAAAATGGACTAAATATAAAACTTGCAAAAGCAGATTTGGTAACTGCAAATGCGAGAATTGAAATTAATGCACCTGATCCAAAAAAATTAAAAAATACTAGTAAATATAGACCAAATATTTATAAAAATTTTTAAATTTAAATGATTTGATCTTTAAAACTTGCATTGACTGAACCATCCCAATTTGAATTAAATTGCCTAATCATTTCATCTGCAAGAGTTTCCCCTTTATTTAACATTTCAATCAAAGGTAACAAATAACTTGTTTCATCATTTCCACTGGCATCTAATTTCTTTCGATTTTTTAGACCTTTATAAGATATTGCTATTACTTCTTTAGCAAGATCAGAAATATTATATTTGCCAAAGTTACCTTTTAAGCCATTTAAAGATGAAGAATAATTCGCTGAAAGAATTTCATTAAATTTAAATTTACTTGCCAATTTTTCCGCTTCTAATAATGCATCATTGTCATAAAGCAAACCAACCCAAATTGCTGGAAGGGCGCAAATTCTATTCCAAGGGCCACCATCAGCACCTCTCATTTCTAAATATCCTTTTAAACGAACATCCGTAAAAACAACGCTTAAATGATCTTCCCAATCTTTTATATTAGGTCTCTCTCTATCAAATCCTTTTAATTTACCTTTTAAAAAATCACGGAAAGATGAGCCCGAAACATCATGATAGACATTATTTCTATTAATAAAATACATTGGGACATCTAAAACATAATTGATCCATTTCTCATAGCCAAAGTCTTCTTCAAATATGCATTTGGGAATACCGCATCTTTTTTGATCTGTATTTCTCCAAACTTCACCCCTATTACTTAAAAAACCAGAAAATTTGCCTTCAACAAAAGGTGAATTAGAAAAAAGAGCTGAAATTATTGGTTGTAATGACAATGATGTTTTGAATTTTTTAATCATGTCTAACTCACTGCAAAAATCTAGGTTGACTTGTATAGTGCAGGTTCTCAACATCATATCTAATCCCATATCTCCAACTTTGGGCATATATTCTCTCATTATTTTATATCGACCCTTTGGCATCCAAAAAAAGTCGTCTCGAGTTGCAGAAGGATGAAACCCGAAGCCTGCCATACCTAACCCTAATTTTTTTAGAGTTTTTTTAAGCTCAGATAAATGTTGTCCTGTTTCACTACATGTTTGATGAAGGTTTTCAAGAGGCGCTCCAGAGAGCTCAAATTGGCCCCCAGGTTCAAGTGAAATAGAACCTTTATCTTCTGACTTTAAGCCTATAATATTACCATTTTCAACGATAGAGCTCCATCCAGTGTCTAACTTCAAAAGATCTAAGATCTTTTTTATACCTTTATTACCAAAATAGGGAACCGGCTTATAATCATCCAAAGTGAAAATAAATTTTTCATGTTCAGTTCCAATTCTATATTCTTCTTTAAGCTTTTCATTAGATGAAAACCAGTCAATTAAATCTTTCTCTGATGTGATTATGTTTTTGTTATCCATATGTAATTTACCAATCACCGGAAACAGACTGATAACAACTTAGAGCTGCAATAGCAGCTGTATCTGAACGCAAAATTCTTGGTCCCAAAGAAACATTTTTAACATTTGAATAATTTAATAGAAGATTTCTTTCATTAGATGAAAAACCTCCTTCAGGTCCAACCATAATACAGATTGGCTTATTTATATTTTTGATTGCTTGATTAATAGCTACTCCACCTATCTCATCACAAAAAATGAGTGTTTGATTTTTTGGCCACATATCTAAAAATTCTTTAAATTTCATTATTGGATTAATAATTGGTATAGATAAACGTTCAGTTTGTTCTGAAGCTTCTTGAGAGTAAATTTTTATTTTCTCGATATTAATTTTATTGATTTGAGTTCTTTCAGATATAATTGGCTGAAAATCTGAAACCCCTAGTTCTGTGCATTTTTCAATGATAAAATACAATCTTTCTTTTTTAATTGGACAAAATGCCAAAATTAATTTTGGCTCATTAACTTGTTCTCTAATTTTTGATTGTATTTTAACTTTAACTTGATTTTTACTTAACTCTATTATCTGCCCCTCATACTCACCATGTTTTCCATTAAATATAAATAAATTATCTCCTAAAGATGCTCTCATGACATTTTTAATATAATGAACTTGATAGTTAGTAATTAAACATTCATCATCAATTTTCAATTCGATATCTAAAAATAGTCTAATAGTGTATGCTTTCTTCTCCATATTAAGTAATTATAAATGTTTATTTTTGACAAATTACAAGTATGAAACATAAAATTTACAAAAAGAATAATCATTTAATGTGATAAATTATGAGTTATAATACTGACATTTCAAAGAATCGATTTATTTCACTATTTCATCCAAAAATTCAGTCATGGATAATTTTGTTACGTTTAGACAGACCCATTGGATGGTGGTTATTGGTTCTCCCATCATGGTGGACAATACTTATCTATTCCAATGATCTGCTTGTTTCATTTAAATTAATTCTGTTGTTTACCTTAGGCTCAATTTTAATGCGTGGTGCAGGTTGTATAATCAATGATTACTGGGATATAGACATTGATAAAAAAGTTTCTAGAACTGCTACCAGACCTCTAGCTAATAATGAAATTTCAATTTTTGAAGCTTTTGTAGGCCTGTTCATGGTATTATTTCTATCACTGTTGATTTTAATTCAATTAAGTTTCTTGGCATGGATAGTAGGTTTAATATCCATTCCTTTAATAATAGTTTATCCGCTCGCCAAAAGATTCAGTAGATTTCCACAGTTTTATTTAGGAATAGTTTTTTCTTGGGGTGTTCCTCTAGGATGGGCTTCAACAAACCAAAATTTTTCAATAGAACTAATTTTTCTCTATATAGGGACTGTCGCATGGGTTTTTGGTTATGATAGCATTTACTCAATTCAAGACAAGTTTGATGATAAAAAAATTGCTGTATATTCTACTGCAATTACATTTGATAAAAATCTGAAATTGGCTATTTCAATTTCTTATTTAATTGCAATTAGTCTTTGGGCTTTTGTTTCAAATTCTTTTTTTTGGTATTTAGGAATTATATTTTTGGCAGCCCATATGACCTGGCAAATAATAAAACTGGATATAAATAAACCAGCAACTGCATTAAGATTGTTTAAATCTAACAGAGATATGGGTCTGATTTTTTCAGCGTCATGTCTTATAGATAATTTTTTTATTTAATATTTTTAATAATATTCTCTATAATCAACATTGGAAACTTTGAATATAGCCCAAGGAACTTGTTTATATTTTATTGAAGATGCTTTTAACTGACAAATAGCTTTTAATCTAAAATTTTGATTCTCAATAATCTTTCTTCTAAATAATTTAACCATAACGTTATTGCTATCTTTAATAGTATGTTTCGCCACACACTTAAGCGCACTGAATTGATTTACTGACTTAATCAATCTATTCTTTGCTTTAAAAAAAGATAAAGCCCTAGGAGAGTTATCTCCAAAATTTAAAGCACCAGAACATGATACGTATCCATACACTGATAAGTTGTCATTAAAGCCATGAGCTGAAATTAAACCATCATTAAAACGTACATAATTATATGCTTTTCCTACAGCTTCAGTTTTATGCATTTTATTTAATTGTTTTTTTGTCAACCATGTAATTGATATTCTGATTTTGCAACCTAGTGCTGGCCATAAAGTCGTTGGAACAGCACCATAATAAGAAATTAAAGATGCATAAATAATATCGCAATTGTTTAAGGTTGCTATAGTTACAGGAATTATTTCTTTATTTCCAAATTTTCTCAAAATTTGACCTGGCGACCTATTTGAACCTGAAGCTAAAACTGGTACTCTATTAAAAAAATCAAAATCCTTAGGAATGGCTTTAAGTTTTCCTCGATATAGTAAAAAGTTATTATTTGGTGCATCATAAGGATAGAAATTTGCTCTGTCTTCACCTTCAAAAATGTTTAACCATTTAGGATTGTCTAAATTTGATTTCATTTAAAAACTTTGCAAACCTAAATACTCATCCAAACCAAAAGCTATATTCATATTTTGAACAGCTGCGCCCGAAGCACCCTTGCCCAAATTATCAAGTCTAGCAAATAACCATGCTTGGCCCAATTTTTCATTAGAAAAAATAGAGATTTCTATTTGATTAGTTCCTACAAAAGATTCAGGAGACAAATAACCTTCTCTAGTCAATATTCCTAAATCATTTAATGAATTAATTGAAATGAATTTTTCTTTTTCATACCATTGATATAATTTTTTTTGTATCTTATTACCTGAAATATTTTCTCTACACCACTCATAATGTATTGGAATTGAAACTGTCATACCCTGAGCAAAATTACCTACAGAAGGACAAAATATTGGAATTTTCTTTAACAAACTATAACAAACTATTTCATTAACATGTTTATGGTTTAATAAAGTGCTGTAGTGAAAAAATTGCTCTCTTTTACTATTTTTGAAATAATTTATAAGTTTTTTACCTCCTCCTGTAAAACCACTAACAGCATGAATCACTAATGGCGCATCTTTAGATAATAATTCTAACTCTACCAATGGTCTGATAATAGAAATGGCTGCAGTTGAATAACAACCAGGGTTAGAAATACGTTTACTTTTTAAAATTAATTTTCTCTGGTTTGAGTTTAACTCAGGGAAACCATAAGTCCATTTTGAATTGGTTCTATGAGCAGAAGAGGCATCAATAACAATTAAGTTTGAGCTAATTGATTTCTCTGTATTTTCAATTGTTTCTTTAGAAACTTCATCTGGCAAACATAAAAAAACTAAATCTGCCTGCTCAAAAGTCTCCAATTTGTAATCTAAAATTTTTCTTTTTGTAGAGTCAGAAATTAATAATTCTACTTCAGGATGAGACAATAATCGTTGTTTCAACATTAATCCCGTTGTACCTTCTCCACCATCTATGTAAACTTTAATTGGCATATTTTATATCATTAATTTATAAGAAATAATTCATCAATGTATATACTGGCATAAGAGATAAAAAATGGAAACTAAAGAAAAAAATTTAATTGAGAACTTACTTAGTCTTGCCCTGAAAGCAGGAGCTGATGATGCAGAAGTTATTATTGCCAAAGGTCAAGGTCAATCAGCTGCATGTCGTTTAGGAAGCATTGAAGCTGTAGAAAGATCTGAAGCCTCTGATGTCGGATTGACTGTTTATGTAGGAAGAAAATCAGCAAGTGTTTCTTCTTCAAAGACAGACAAAGGCAGTTTAAAAAAAATGGTTGAGCGATCAATTTCAATGGCTAATCTTGCTCCAGAAAATCCTTTTAGTGGTATTGCATCAAGCGATCAAATTGCTAAAAATTGGGATGAAATAAATATGCTTGATCCTTATACTCCTTCTCCAGAAAAATTAATTGAATTAGCTAAAGAAACAGAGCATTTCGCCAGATCTGTTAAAGGTGTTACAAATTCAGAAGGTTCCGAAGCATCATGGGGTAAAACAGATATAGGCATGATATCTTCAAATGGATTTTTTGGTCATCTTGAAAGATCATCTCATTCTTTATCTGTGTCTGTAATCGCAGGCAAAGGTTCCGAAATGGAAACAGATTATGATTATACAGCCACTGCTTTTTCTGAAGATATGAGGACCCCTAAAGAGGTTGGTATAAGGGCAGGAGAAAGGGCTGTCAGCAGACTAAATTCTGTAAAAGGAAAGACAGGTAATTATCCCATTATTTTTGATTCCAGAGTTTCAAGAAGTATTGCGGGGCATCTTGCACAATCTATCAACGGTTCTTCTGTTGCCAGAGGCTTAAGTATGTTTCAAGATAAAATGAATTTAAAAATTTTAAATTCATCAATAAATGTTATCGACAATCCAAACCTTTTTAGAGGCCATGGAAGCGTTCCTTTTGACGGCGAAGGACTAGTAACAAAGAAAAGAAATCTGATAAAAAAAGGGGTTTTGAATGGTTGGTTGCTTGACCTAGCATCTGCAAGGCAACTTAATTTGGACCCCACAGGAAATGCCAGAAGAGGGATTGGCGGACCGGCTTCGCCTGGCACCTCAAATTTTATTATAGAACCTGGCCATCTCACCCCAAAACAACTGAGGAAAGAAATTAAAGAAGGCTTGCTCATAACTGAATTTATCGGATCATCAGTTAATATGATTACAGGTGATTACTCTAGAGGGGTATCTGGTTTTTGGATTGAAAATGGAGAAATAACATACCCAATTTCTGAAATTACAATTGCCAGCAATCTTAAAGAAATGTTTTTAACAATGACTGCTGGTAACGATTTAGAAACTTCTCACTCAATTATTGCACCATCACTTAGAATAGAATCAATGACAGTGGCGGGCAATTGAATTTATGAAAAGTATCAAAGAAACAAATGAAGAGTGGCTTTATCGGTTTTTTTTTGACCATGGGTTTTTGAGATCTTGTTATCAAAATTATTGGAAAATAGATGAAGACATGTATAGATCGGCTCAGCCTTCTCCTGCTATGTTTTATGACCTTAAACAAAAAGGATTTAAAACTATCATTAAC